>Ga0187776_10001011_pt1 | contig 13754 bp, 19 predicted proteins | sample 0216_BV02_MP12_2_FD_132426 | JGI IMG/M metagenome (GOLD analysis project Ga0187776, IMG submission 132426) | Tropical peat soil microbial communities from peatlands in Department of Meta, Colombia - 0216_BV02_MP12_20_MG | ecosystem: Environmental > Terrestrial > Soil > Wetlands > Peat | place...
CTAAAACACTTAGGGATATCAATTTTCAAGCTACCCATTGTTGCAAGGAAGATAAGATTTGAAATGAATAAAGAAATAGTTCATTTAGAAACTGCAGCTGATCTCCGAAAAACCCTGGTGAACCTTAAAGAAAAGGGCTGTGTCCTTGGAATATTAACTACAAATTCCAGGGAAAATGTCATGGAGTTTTTGAAAAATAACAATCTGGAGCTTTTTGATTTTGTTTATGCAGGCAGAGCTGTATATGGAAAAGGCAGATTGTTAAAAAAATTGATGAAAGATAAAACCATACCCCATGAAGATCCAATTTATGTTGGAGATGAAATAAGAGACGTGGAAGCAGCTAAAAAGGCTGGAATTCGAGTAATTGGTGTTTCATGGGGATATAATAGCAAGGAAGCACTTCAAAAGGCAAAACCAGATCACGTTGTAGAGAAACCAGAAGAACTTCAAGAAATCATTTTAAAAAATAAATGAAAATAATTTCTAAATTAAATTCCGAATATATTTAGAGACAAAAATTATACTGTTTGATATGAGTTCTGATGTTACAGAAGAAGAAAAGATTTTACTTACCCCCAATTCAGGATTCAATCTTTGCGGAATTGATTATTTTGAACCATTAGGCAAGAGACTCTATATAATAAAACATTATGAAAAATATCAGGATGCACTCAATGCAAAAAAAGAAAGAGAAAACCCAAATGAGTATCTTATTCTCTACAAGGGAATGCCTTGATTGTTTTATATTTTTCTGAGACACATTTATTCAATGAATTCATTTAATACTAATACGTATAACGTGTGAAATTATGTCATTGAGCCCTGAGTTTAGAAAATATCTGGATGAAACCATTCATGGCATGATAATTGGTATTCCATCACTAAAAAAAGAATATCCGAAATTCAAAAACGAGTGGAAGTTTGATAATGAGTTTGATTTCTTATACGGGTGCATAGTAGGACAGATTCTTGGAGCAAGCCTTACAGCATTCAAGATGATCCACAGCAGAGAGGCAAGAACCGATGAGATACTAATGATTGGCGAGATTGTAGAATCTTATTTCCCAATGATTAGAGATGAAATAAAAAGTAGTTCTTAGCTGTGTTTTACAAGCCCCAGATTGCTTTGAAAAGTCCAACGAATGTTACTCTTCTTCCAAAAGTACAGCAATATACTTCCATCAATTAATGCGCCTACTATCATTATAGTCAGGGTCGTATAGTTTGGCATTCCAGCCAAAGTCAATACGTTAAGTGAAGCGCCTGCAACAATCAACATGATAAGGGATTTTACTGCCCATTCCTTTTTTTTAATCAGCCCAATGGCCACTACAATATCTGTTATGCCAAAGGCAATAATGCCACCGACTAAGAGGGATCCTATCGTACCGGAAAGGATGTCTTTCATCATCTGTTGTTGATTACCATTTAGAAGATACAGTTTGGCAAGTATTAGCGGTATGGCAAAATGAAGGTAAAATCCGCAGGCAATTAGCATCACTCCCATAACAAAGAGAAAAACACCAGTAACCTTCGATACCATGAAAGGGGATTGCATAATTCATTATGCGTCCAACTCGATCGTAATTAAAAGTAACTCTGATCGCGATTTTCTCATTTTTGGAATAATATTTACCTAGTTTTCTTTCATTTTCTTGAAGATTTTTACAGCTTCTAGATGGGAGCAGTTTGCCAACAGTCCCTTACCATGATGAAATTTGTAGAAATTCTTGAATCCTTCGCATTCACAAGTATTTGATGTTACAAAGTATGATTTTGAGGGGTCGCTAGTAGATTTTACCTGGTAGAGGTCTTCATCAATCTTTACAACCCCATCTTTGGCCAAAGCCTTTGCTTTCTTGATTGTATTTGCACTCATGGGTTTGTATTTTTACATACTTACTAAAAAATCCTTTAGGGTTATGTTGAATGGTCTATTCATAAGATTTAATCCACTGGTAATCGAATAGCTAAATTACATGACCGTAAAGGATGATGATGCAGAATCTCAAGTGTTAAGGGAAATGTTTGAAGAAATCATGAAGATGATTCGTGAGAAGCAAATCAAACTAGAAGCCATCATACAAAACATGACAGACCAGGATAAAATATCTCAGGATACATTTGCCAGAATTTACAGTGTATTGACAGAGCATGGAAAAAAGAAACAGTGGTTATGAGATTACATTATGATTCTGGCCAGTTAGCCCCACAGGAATAACAAACGCTCCTTACACCATTATATCTTTCATCATAGTATACACCGCAATTCAACGACTCACAACCCAAACAATTGACAAGACTTTCAGAGTCAATCACTATTGTCTGAGACGGGTGTTTGTGGTTTAATAGAATCATGATTGGATGTGCCTTGCTTTTGTAGATTGCATATTTTCGTCCATCTACTATCACAGAGTATGATTGTTGGATTAGATCATATTTCTTTAGGTTCTTCAGTTTTTTGTAAGATAATGTCAAAGAGATCTTGCATTCATTGCTTACATCCAAAGCAGACTTTGGAGATTCTATTAGGGATTCCAATATTCTTCGAGAATACTTGTCGCCTAAAATCTTATAGATGGCATTGGCTGTAATTTCGTCTTCGATTGTTTTGCCTCGTAGTATTAGTTTCATGCTCATGATTAATCACACTGCAATCAAGTCGCCTTTATATTATTATTATTTTAAAACTCTAAAATAAAAAGAAATCTGCATAGGCAATATTTTTTATTATATTTACAATCTCACGTTGAGTTTTTGAATTTTCTTTATTATTGAATCATGATCTGAGTTTGAGTCTGTTGATAATATGAGTAGACCATCATCCAAGAAAAGTGTGATGAGTTTGACTTTTTCCTTTGAAGTTATCAGCCAGTTTGTCTTTCCAAGGGTGTCATTGAACATATCCTCCCAGGCTGCTTTGACTGACGCCTGATAATGTGCCATGTTACTGAGTTCATCGTCAAGTATGGGAGTTGTATTTGGTTTTCTAGCAAAGGAGATCAATTTTCGATCTTTTATTCTACCTGCAAAACGAATCGCATTATCCAAGCCAATTATCTGCATACACGAATCTATCTGCTTTGAGCTTTGGGTCAATTCCTAGGTTGACATTTTTGAAAAGGAGATTTAATCTTATTGCCTTAATCAAAGATTATATTAAGAATCATCTCTGGAATTTGAAAATTTTGAATTTATAGTCAAGTATGATGAGAAAGTGATAACGACATGGTATCATGCCCAAGATTTCGGATCTTTTTTCCAGACTCGAAATCCATCAACAAAAATCTGCTTTTCCTCTTCAAAGACAGTGTGCCATCTACCATCACTAGGAAACATCTTGTTCATTTCTCTAACCTTCTTGTTTGTGGGCATTTTGTTCATCAAAGCACCCCACTTCATGTTAGGAATTTTTGGCATTACTTCATTTATGTCTCTCATAGATGTAGTCAATATCCTCCATCTTTTAATTTCTTGCGTAAGCAAATTTAACCAATATGACCAACTTTATTATTTTAATTAACGTATAACAAGTATGCGAAAAGATTTTTGCATATTTGCAGAGGGCGCAAGGAATGCATAGATGTCGATACCAAAGGAGAGGTATATCTTGAAATGTTTCACATAAGATGTACCAAATATGGTACACCTTTGTCATCATAATTTTTTCGATCGTGACTAATTTTTAGTATTGCTAGTCAATTAATTCTCTATAGTTGTAATAGTGTCATGACAACAATAGTCGGAATCAAAACAAAAGATGGAGTAGTCCTTGGGTCAGATAAGAGAGCAAGTAAGGGTTTCTTCATAGGGTCTAAGATTGTGCAAAAAATTGCAAAGATAGATGAAACATTGGCAGTTGCCATAGCAGGACAGCTTTCTGATGCAGAATACATCATCAAGGTTGCAAAAGCTGAACGCCGACTCATGGAATTAAGAAGAGGATTTTCTCTAACGGTCAAAGAGTCTACTAGATTGATCGCAAATCTAGCCTATTCAGGCTTGAGAAACTATCAGCCGTACTATGTAGAATTGCTTGTTGCTGGTGTTGATCAACATGGTTCACATGTTTACGCTGCAGATATGAGTGGCGCAATAACAGAAGAAGATTTTGCGTCGTCAGGTTCAGGTTCACCCATTGCATATGGAGTTCTTGAAAGCCTATACAAAAAAGAGATAACAAACGAACAAGCAAAAGAAATTGTGTCACGTGCTGTAGCTGCCGCAATGGAACGTGATCCTGGTTCTGGAAATGGTATCGATGTGCTAGCAATTTCAAAGTTGACAACGGAGGTTTCGGTATAGATGTCTGAATCCACAAATTCAGGGAGATTTCCGTTCTATGGACCACAGGGCCGTCTAATTCTTGTAGATAGTGCGCTTGAAGCAGTCAGCCGTGGTTCTACAACAATAGGAATCAAGACTCCAAAATTTGCCATCATATCAAGCCAGATCAAACCAACACATCCATTAATCGAACCTTCAGAGAAAATTTTCTCAATTGACTACCATGTTGGGGCAACTGGTGCAGGATACATCGGAGATATCTTACAGTTAATTGACACTCTACGACTAGAAGCGCAGAAACACAAGTTGACATATGAGAGTCCAATCGACATAGATTCTTTGGCAAAACATCTTAGTACATACCTACATAACTATACCACATACGCTGTAAGACCTCAGGCTGCTTCGGTAATAATTGCAGGAGCAGATCAAACAGGAGTACAGTTGTACCAGGTAGATCCAAGTGGGACATTCTTTAGAGGTTCTGGATTTGCAATAGGTCAGTCAGCAGAAGTGGCTCTTGACATAATAACTAAAGAATACAGCGCTGATATGACTCAGAGACAGGCCATTGATCTTGGAAAAAAGGCAATAGAGAAAGCAATAGGCGAGAAACCTATAGTCGACACCGGAGTCATAGAAACCCAGAAAGTGTTCAACAAGCTCCCAACTGAGAAATAAGAACAATATCTTTTTTGTTTTCTAGAAAATTCTGGTTGTCTTCCTAATTGTATTGATCATAAAAGCTGCTACTCTTGTGGTTTTTTTCAGATTCTGTTTTTAGTACTTTTGTTATCTGCTCAAATATTCTATGAGCACTCACCATAGATTCTGCTTTGTCTTTTTCACTAGTTGCGTTGCTTTCTATTGCAGCATATCTTGAGACAATTTTCAAGTTTACCAGAAATTTGTCGCTATTAGTCCATTGCAACACATATCCACCATCTCCTTCAATTAATCCTATCCAGCGTAGGCTTCCAAACCACTTTCCAACTAGTTTGCTTACAACTTGATCTACTCCTACAGTGGTTGGAATGTACAGTTGAAGAATCTGAACAAACTGGAAATGTTGTTTTGATATTTTTTTAGCAAAATTTTCAAGATCTATTCTTGATTTCTTGACTAGAATAGAATGGAGGTTTTTGCTTAGCTTGTAACCAATTTCTGTTCGTTGTATGAGACCTGCATCTTCCAACCTACGCAAAGCCCTTGATAGACTTTGTTGGTGTATTCCCAGTTTTCTTACCAAGCCATTGAATGTATATTGGTTATCTGCCAGGTCACTGTCTTGATTTAGCACAGACAAAATTTTCTTGTCATTTGATTGAAAGTCATCAAGAGAGATTCCAGAGGATTCATCAACTATAATCTGTATTATTTTGTCATCTACTGTTATTTCCTTCTCGCTAGTTATTTTTTCGTCTTTTTCATTGGAATCTTTGTTTTCCATTATTGTAATATTCCATTAGTCGTTTTACTTATTTAAGCTTAGGCAGTACTGTTATCGGATCTTTTGTTTTGGACAGAGTGAGAGATTTCATTACCTCACTTGCCTTTTCAAGTAAATTAGACTTGGATAAAACATTGAATTTGTTTTTCCTAGATCTTGTATTTCTTGAATTTAATCTTAGTTTATTGTTACAACATGGGCAGCGGTGTACTGGAAACAAGTTAGTGTCTACAAATATACCGCAAATTGAGCATGGTCTTTGTCCTGCCACAAATCTGTATCCGCCGGTTGGTCGCTTGGCTGCATATCTGTAACAGATCCCTTTGCATTTCAAAATTATAATTCTCCCGTTACAGGTCTAGGAGACTCTTTCATCATTCTATGATAAGTCATGCTTCAATAAAGCGACTAATAGTCAAAAAATCTAGTCACACTACATCGCTGGTTGAAGAATATTTAAGATCAATACAAATGGTACTATCTCATGCAACGTGGATATGGCATATTAATTGCAGGTACATGCATGTTCGTTTTTGGTCATTTTCTATCGCAATGGGTCATAAGCAGCATACCGGCAATCAACCCGTCACATTCTACCATGCTATCTGACGCACAGTACCACATGTTATCGTGGAGCAATCAGTTCTCAGTAATTAGTGAAGTAGGCATCATTGTACTTGCAATAGGAGTACTTGTTGTATTCATGGACCGTAGAAAAATTAAATAAAATACGGGATAGGAGTTTCTATTTTCTATCAAATTTGAAATTTTGCTTTTTATTTTTCCCCGTGGCAAAAGCATATGCAAAAGATGATGATACAACAGCTACCGCCAGCACAGGACCTATTAACTTTGGAAGTATTTCCGAATTGGTCAATATCTCATAAGATGCAACTGATGCAACAATCAATGCAGTTACACTCAATGTGTATGACATGTATCTAAATCCCGTAGCATGGAGCATTCTAGAGAATGCGGAACGCAGGATGACACTATCAAAAGTATCTACAGGAATCATACCTAATGCGAAAAATCCAGCCAAGATCATGGCAGTCTGAACACCAGCAGTAGCAGACGCTACAACAGACAATGTTATGGCAGAAATTTGTGTTGCGGTGTCAAATCCCAAGCCAAAAACCAATCCAGTAACTAGAGCAGAGCCAACGGGGCCTAGAAATCCTGTTTTGTGCAGAATCTTGCTGGCAAGTATTGCAGAACCGCTTCTTCCCCATTTTTTCATTGAATATATGTTGACAGCACCAATCATTCCCAAGGCAACGGCACCTATAGCACCACCCCAAAACGCAAGATTACCTGTACTAGTTACGCTTCCAATTACATAGATTATGAAGATCATCTCGGCCAATACCGATGTCATATGTCCTGTGCTAAATCCAGTGCCCACCCACCGAGATTTTTTTACAGCATTATGCAATCGTACCAGATTGTCTATTGCAGTGATATGGTCTACATCCAGAGCGTGGCGCATGCCAAGAAAGATCATTGTAGGAATAGAGATTGCAATAAAAGTCCAAGTATCTACCATTGTGTAATCGTTCCAGTCATGTTAACACATGAAAGATTACGCCAGTTTTTTTAAATTTTTCTAGTTTGAGATATTTCTAATTACAAATCTCATTGTTTGTGCAGTGAAGCTTGGCACCAGTCAGGTCCGTAGTTCCCAAGTCTGCACTGTGAAGATTCGCGCCATTAAAATTGGCATTTGAAAGGTTTGCATTCATGTTAAATGCCGCATACGTAAGATCTGCACCTTCAAAATCTGCATTTGACAAGTTATTTGTATAAAACAAGGCACTATTGAGATTTGCATCCTTGAATACGGTTCCTATTCCGGTTCCCCATCTAAACTGGGAAATTGGTATGTTTGCATTGGTAAAGTCTGCATTGTCTACGGTTGCCCAGTTAAGATTTACAAATGCACCATAAGCGCCTACTAGGCTTGCTCCAGTAAGGTCTGCACCAATAAATTCAGCACCTTCCAAATTTGCATAATCCAATTTGGCATTCTTGAGATTGGCCCATGACAAGTCTGCATTCGCGAGGTTTGCATGCGACAAGTTTACACCCTCAAGATTTGCTCCACGAAGACCGGCATGGCTCAGATTGACACCAGAATAATCACAGCCAGACCAGTTTACTTTGGGAAAGTTTGCATCATTGCAGAACTTGGAAGGTGGAAGAAATGATGTTGATTGGCTGTCAGCACTAGCATAAAGTGATGAAAAGCTGCTAAAAAACATAAAACAGAAAAAAATTGAAACAGAAGATAATACTAAAATTCTTTTTGAGTTCAAGATAAATTCCTAAAGTACATAAGAATTGTTTCATAATAAGCGAGTTGGTACATTCGAAATATGTACCAACCAGAAATTAGGATGTTTTCCGTGTCAAAGCGATTACTGCAATGACAACTCCTGCCACTCCTACACCAATTCCTGTAAGAGATATTATGTATAGAGTATCGGTTGTATCCTTTACTTCCTGAAAGGATTGTGCAACTCGGCCGTAGCTTTGGACTGCGTTATTTGCAGAGTTTTTTGCATCGTTGATATCACTTTCTAGCTGATTGATAACATTTTGAGATACTTGTGCGGCCACAGGATGGAACAAGTATGGAGAAATTACAACCAGAGCAAGAATTACCGGTATTACTAAATTTCTAATCTTCATTTTATTGTTCATGTAATAAAAAAACGTCAGTTTTCATAAATACGTTATGGTACAAAATCAAAATGTGTTAAAGTGCTAGAATTTAAGAAATCCTCTAGTCTTTCCAGTAACTACCACTACACTAATTATCGCAATAACAAGAATCAGTGATGCAATAGGACCAAATTCTGGCACAGCCGGGGTTTCAGACATTGTCATATTTCCAGATGAACCTATCATGTTACCAGTCATTGGAGGAAAGTAATACTGGTCCTTGGCTTCAACTTCTTGTTGCGGATATGTGGTTGCTGGAATATCCACTCCAGCAATGTTTCCTTGGATGATCACGTTATAAGTTCCAAGCTGGTCTGGAGTAATAGCTGAAGTGTACAATCCCGGCGTATCATCGCTTGGATCAAAGCTTAGTGTTTTAGTCTGGCCACCATATTGAATATTCACAGTCATATTGTTTAGAGCAGTATTTGCTATCGGTGGTGAAGTGTCATCAGTTCCATTATAGACATACAAAACTATTCCATTTTTATCGCCAACAAGGGGAGGCTCATTTAGCCAACCAATTTTTACTGAAACATTAGAAGCCATTGATGGCATATTCATTCCAGACATTGCTGCCATATTGAATGTTTTAAGAATGTGAGCTTCAACAGGATGAATCAAAAATGGAGAAATTATAATCAAGGTCAAAACGGCAACTACAGGAATTACTAAATTTCTAGTTTTCATAGTCATTCACCCTACTCAAGGAAAATTATACTTGTCCTTGGCTTCGACTTCTTGCATTGGATATGTGGTAGGAGGAATGGTCACTCCACCAATTGTTCCTTGGATAATCACGTTGTAAGTTCCAAGCTGAGTTGGAATTACTGTTGAGGTATATAGTCCAGGCGTATCGTCACTTGGATCAAAGCTTAGTGATTTACTTTGTCCGCCATATTGAATGGTTACCTTCATGTTATCTAGTCCTGTATTTGCTATAGGCGGTGCAGTGTCATCAGTTCCGTTGTAGATATACAAAACTATTCCGTTTGTATCACCAACAAGGGGAGGCTCATTTAGCCAGCCAATTTTCACTGAGACGTTTTGGAATGTTTTTAAAATGTGAGCTTCTGCAGGGTGGATAACAAATGGCGCAATTACTATAACGGCGGCTGCAAGAATTATCGGTATTACTAATTTACTAGTCTTAATCATGTACAAAATACACGTAATACTGGTTTTCTTATATAGATATTGGTACAGAAGTAAAACATGTTTTCTTGGTTAGTTTGTTGTTTTGCAGTTGTACCACTAGGATATTAAATTTTAAATGGCAATTAAAGATGTGGATTACATGATAAAAATTAGAAAGTGCAAGTCTTCTTTAAAACTAATTATGCTAATTTTTGTATCTTTATCCATCCTTGTAGCAGTTCCCAGTATTCCAAAATCTTATGCTCACGCATTTGTGGTTTATAGTGATCCCGCACCGTCCACTTCGGTAAATACACCACCCTCACAGATTGAAATTGATTTTATTGACCCTATTGACATGCACTATAGCGTGATAAAGGTTCTCGACTCTAATGGAAAACCCGTACAAAATAATGATTGGCATTTTATTAGTCCTGATCACGAAAAAACTGTTGTTACTTTACCGCCTATTCCGGATGGAATTTACACTGTATATACCAAAGTTCTTGATGCTGCAGATGGCCATACAACTACAAGCGCATTTGTCTTTGCGGTGGGCGTACCAGTGCCTGCAAATCTCTTAAATGCAAAGACAAACGTTAGCTTTACAGATATCGTATCGATTCAAGATACACTGGCAAGATATCCTTCACTTATAGGACAGATAATTGTAGTAGGAGCTGCTTTCTCATCCCTGTGGCTATGGAGTCCCATTTCTAAAATTTCGGGATTGAAAAATGCATTAGAGCAAACTCGCATCAAGATAGACAAAAGCATGATCAAGATTGTATTGCTTGGTTCAATAATTATTCTAGGAGGCGATTTTGCAATGATTGCGTCTGCGGCATACTCCATAAATGCCGGACTATTAGAGACGATAAATACTAGTTTTGGAAACACATGGCTGATAAGATTAGCACTTTCATCTGCGCTGTTTGTTATTGCTTTAATTTCATACTTGAAACAAAAAAAATCAAACACAATTTTGACCAAGAGTCAAGTTGTCATTCTATTAGGACTAGGTATTGCAGTGCTTACCACGACGACTTTGATAAGCCATGCCGTAGCAAGCGGCAAGGTAGCGCCACCAATATTTGATTTCGTGCACAATGTAGTGGCCTCTCTTTGGATTGGAAGTGTGATTTATCTTGCATTTGTATTGGTGCCCAAACTAAAAGAGATGCAAGATGATCATGCAAGCGTATCTGCCATATCACTTGTAATTCCACGGTTTTCCACTGTAATTGTTGCGCTTCTTGGAATTGTTGTAATTACAGGACCACCATTGCTATACTCACTTGAAAACAATCTTTCAATAACGCTTGCATCAATTTATGGCGAGATACTTATCATAAAACTTTCATTGGCAGGTGCAATGATTGGTTTGGGTGCCTTCAACCAGAAAATAATTCAGAAAAACGCCATTAATGCAATTGCTTTTTCCCGTTCAGATGTAACAACTGTTATCCTACCAAGTCGTAATAACAAAAATGGTAACATAAAATCAATACTATTACAATTTGATAAAAGCATCAAGATAGAAGCAATAATAGGTTTTGTTCTTATTGCATCAATAGCATTCCTTGTGGATTCTGGAACTCCGGGAATTCAATTCCAAAATGAACTAGCACAACAGCAACAACAGATCCCACATGTTTTTGCATTTACCGCACCCTTAAATTCATTTCAAAATAGGTTTACAGAAACAAGTATCACCGATGCTGGGAATAAAATAATTTTATCAATCGAGCCTTTCTATGCAGGAACAAATAATGTCACCATCTCGTTTTTGGACCAAAATAATAACCCAATCAACATCAATTCAACAAATATAACATTAAATCAGGTAGACAAGGGAATAGGTCCTCTAACAGTTAACGAAGCTCAACAAATAGCTCCAGGTATATTTTCTGTAAACACTGCTGCATTTGCAATAGCAGGCCACTGGCAAGCACAGGTAGAAGGAATAACAACACAGGCTGGTGCACTCAATGTCGTCACAACGTTTGATGATCTATATGTCAAACCAAACTTGAGTCAGTTACAAGCCAATATCACCGAATATAAAATTCCAGATAACAAAGCCTTACCACTATATCCAATCTATGACACGATTAGAAATGTGATTTGGGTCGGAGATTCTGCCATAAGTAGTGGTAGAATATGGGAGTTTGATTTAAGCTCAAAACATTATGCCGAACACAAAATTAATGGAACAAATATCATTACTGCAGCTGCAATGGATTTCAATAACAACATATGGTACATAGATCCAATTTCAAAAATTTTAGGATATTATGAACCCGATAGCGGTAAAGATCAGAAATATCCCATCCCTAACAATGGGACTGTATCAGGTCTTGCCATAGATAATTCAGATAATCCTTGGTTGACAGTATCCAGTACCGGTCAAGTTTTAAAATTTGATATTTCCACAAAAACATTCCATTCCGTCAATTTGTCTTCTAATTCAGTACCTCTTGGAATTTCCATAGACCAGTCAGGTGGGCAGATATGGATAGCAGAGAGCGGTCTGGGGAAAATTGCAAAAATAGATCCTAGTCAAAATTATAAAATTACAGAATATGCTCCTTTTAATGGCACTCTTGCAAGTCCTACTGCCATATTATATGATTCTGTAACTGGAAAGGTTTTTGTTTCAGAGCACGATGGAAAAGCTGTATCGGCCTTTGATCCTTTGATTAAAACGTTCCAAAAATATGGTACAGATTCTCAAGGACTTCCTTTTGGATTGACCTTTGATGCAAATCATGATCTTTGGTTAGCTCAACATACACTAGATAAAATTGCAGTAATAGATCCAAGAACTGGTACTACCGCAGAATTTGATATTCCCACAAAGTCATCTTTTACTCAATGGGTAACAACTGACTCTCAAGGAGATATAATACTAGCAGAACAACGTGCAAATGCATTGGGGATTCTCACTAGCAGTTTAAAACCTGGGTTTGTTGAAAATACCATACAGAGTACTACATTAGGAATACCATTAGGATTTGATTATGCAGATTTAGCTGGTCCTTCAATGGCTGCAGGATTGATAGCTGTAGCATTCATCTATTCAAAGAGTGCTATCGACTTTGGAAATAGTGTAAGGCAAGTAAAGAAAAGTTATTCATAGGTTCAAAGTCAATTTTGCGCAAGAATTTTCAATTGAAGGTTCTAAATCAATAACAATTGTTTTTCTTATCATTTGACAAATTGCTTTGGATTGGCTTCAAATGTCGTTTTGCAATGGGCACAGCAAAAGAGGTAATTCTCTACTATTGAATAGATACAAACCAATGCGAACCTAAAATACTCAGCTTCTATGAAATCTAGCATTTACCTTTTTGCTCGTTGTATGAAGGAATAAGAAATGCAATGACCATGTTATAGTCACTACCACTTTCGATTAGGTATGAAGAAAGACCAAAGTAAGTATGCAGTCATCGTAGCTGCAGCAATAGCAATAGGCATAGTGTTTGTAGCATATGGCTTAGCTTTTGGTATTTTTACCACTAGTATCCCAGTAATTGATGGAATAATTTGTGAGAATGAGATGTTTTCTTATCACATACATGCACATTTAGACATCTTTGTCAATGAATATCCTTCACCAGTTCCCGCAGCAATAGGCATTGTAGTACAAAATCACTGCTTCTACTGGTTACATACCCATAAAAGTGACGGAATAATTCATATCGAGCCCCCCACGGTAAAGCAATTTACACTTGGGCAGTTTTTTGATGTTTGGAGATCATCTAATACTCTGTCACCTCCAAGTCAAGAAGAACCAATAATTTATGTAAACGGGCAACTTGCAAGTACCAAATTAAAGGATACACCATTGCGTTCACATGATGAAATAGTTCTTGTTTATGGTAGTCCTCCTTTTCTACAATACCCCAATTCTATCAATTCCCTGAAGGTTTATGACAAATTCTAAAAATGTTAGAATTTCTACCCATTCTTTGTTGCATAGAAAAACAATAAAAAATTAAAGGCATGTAAAAACGCCTTAATGAGACTCTGTTTCCTTATCGGTTGATGATTATCTTCGCCACATCATACCATGATACGTGTAGTTATTCTGCGTCAACCAAGGACCCATGTATTGATTCTGAAAGTTTGGATTATTCATCATACCATA
>Ga0187776_10001012_pt1 | contig 13745 bp, 13 predicted proteins | sample 0216_BV02_MP12_2_FD_132426 | JGI IMG/M metagenome (GOLD analysis project Ga0187776, IMG submission 132426) | Tropical peat soil microbial communities from peatlands in Department of Meta, Colombia - 0216_BV02_MP12_20_MG | ecosystem: Environmental > Terrestrial > Soil > Wetlands > Peat | place...
CAGGGACTGGATCCGCGCCGCGATCACGACCCCGCGCGACTGCATCTCGGCCGCGTCCGGCCGGTAGGCGATGAAGGGGACCCCCGCCGCCTGCGCCGCGAGCCCGTCCACCCAGGAGTCACCCACCACCACGATGCGGGGAGCATCGGGCCAGCGCTCGCGCACGACCCGCACGCCGTCCGGATCGGGCTTGAGGCGCCGGACCTCGTCACGCGTCACGACCAGGTCGAGGTACGCGTGCAGGCCGAAGCGGCTCAGCACGTGATCGGCGACGACCCGGTCGTTGTTGGTCCAGATCGCGGTGGCGAAGCCCAGCTCCTTCATGGCGGCCAGCGCCTCCCCGGCGAAGGGCTCGAGCGTGGCCTCGACCATCGCCCGTCGCTCGTGCGCGACCGGGATCGCGAGCAGTTCGGCCTCGAGATGGGCGGCCTCGCGCTTGACCAGGTCGAACAGCTCGGCGCCCGACCAGCGCAGGGCCCGCTCCGGGAGCGTGACGCCGCGGGCCCGCACGAAGGCCTCCATCTCTCGGGCCACTGCGCGCAGATCGAGTGGCGAGCTGACGAGGGTGTGGTCGAGATCGAAGACGCAGACCGCCGGGGCGATCGCTATGCCGCGGCCTCCGGCTCCGGTCCGATCAGGGCCCGCCGCAGGTCGGAGTGGGTCAAGATACCGACGAGGCGGTCGTCCTCCACCACCAGGAGCTCGGGCGCCCCGTGCTCCAGCACCAGGCGCGCGGCGTCGGCGAGCGAGGTCGTGGCCTCGAGGGTGAGCGCCGGCTCGACGGCCCGCTCCACGGTCAGCGCCGCCAGGGCCTCGTGCAGCTCGTGGCGCGACAGGGTGGTGCCCTCTGACGGCGTCAAGGCCAGGAGGCGCTCCTGGCGCAGCACCCCCACGATGCGACCGTGCTCGAGCACCGGCAGATGGGCGATGCCGTTGTCTCGCGCCAGCCGCAGGGCCGCGGCCACGCTGGTGCGCGGTGTGACGGTGAGCGGCGCCGGGGTCATCGCCTCGCGGGCGTTCACGGCTGTCCGCCCTCGGTGTGGCTCAGGAGGTCGCGGAGCATCTCGATCCCGCCGGTGTCGAGCTTGCGATAGGCCAGGATCACCTCGACGTCGTGGGGAACTCGGTCGACGATGCGCCCCGCGGCCTGCTCGGAGCAGACGACGATGCGGGTCTTCTCGAGCATGCGATCGACGGACCACGCATCCTCTGCGGAGGCCAGGATCGGCACCAGGTTCGTGAGACCGGCCGACTGGATCGAGCTGAGGATGTTCTGGCTTCCCTGTGGGGTACTGCAGACCAGGCCGACCGTCGAGCCCTCGGGCAGCTCGGTCAGGCGGAGCAGCGAGGAGATGTTGGCCTCCGAGAGCAACGCGACCGCGGGCGGCCCATCGAGCGGCAGGGCCTGCTTGACCTCGTGGATGTGGAAGAACGTGGTGACCACGACCCGATAGGCCCTGAGGAAGCCGGACTCGCGGAAGCGCACCGCCATGTCCTCGACGAGCAGGCGATCGACCGTGACCGGCAGCTCCTCCTCGAGCTGCTCGCGATAGCGGGAGAGCTCGGGCGAGTTGCACTCGATCAGGAGGATCCGCGCGCGGGTCCGGCGTGCCGTGCGGGCCGCCGGCGCGCGAGCCACGATGGTCGCGGTGAGCTCGTCGAGGGTGAATCCGAGACGGCGGGCCCGGTCCAGCGTCTCCTGGACGAGGCGCTCCAGGCTGCGCGCCGTCCGGCCCTCTCGAGCCGGCGGACGATCGGCCACGAAGGTGCCGCGCCCCTGGTGGCTCTCCAGGTAGCCGTCCTGGTAGAGGTCGGCCAGCGCCCGCGCGACGGTGTTGCGGTTGATACGGAGGAAGCCCGCGAGCTGCCGGACCGTTGGTAGCTGCATGCCCGGCTTGAGCGAGCCGATGTCGATCAGGTGGCGGATCTGGGTCTGGAGCTGCACGTGGACGGGAACCACGCTCTTGCGGTTGACGCGAAGCTCCGAGGGCGGGGCGATCTGCGAGGATTCCCGCGCCACGTGCAACTCCCCCTAGGCCGTCGCCCGTCGGGGCGCGACCGTGCGTCGGGGCGCCCGGCCGGCCACCCAGTGGCCGATCTTGATCAGGGCGAAGCCGACTGCCACGCGCATCGGACGCCGAGCCGGCCGCAGCGAGCGGAGCAGGGCCACCTGGGCCGCCTCGGCCCGGGCCTCGTCCAGCCGCTGCTTGACCATCTGCTCTGCCAACTGCGGGTTCATCACCGTACCCTCCTTGCCGAGGTCCCCTGCGGCCAGTGTCCCTAGGACACTAATCGACCCGGGGTCCGGAGTAGGTCTTAATGTCCTAGTACACTAAGACACTATCCGCCGGCTGTCAAGTTATTCCCCGGCCATCCGGTACCCGACGCCGGGCTCGGTGAGGAGGTAGCGGGGCCGGGTGGGATCCGGCTCGAGCTTTCGCCGCAGAGTGCCCATGTAGACGCGGAGATAGTGGGCCTGCTCCACCTGCCCGGGCCCCCAGACATCCTTTAATAGCTGCCGCTGGCTCATGACCCGACCGACGTGGCGCGCGAGGGTTGTGAGCAGGCGGTACTCGATCGGGGTGAGGTGGACCTCCTTGCCGTCCACCGTGACCTGGCGCTTGACCTGATCGATCCGGAGGCCGCCCACGGTGACCGTCGGCTCGCCCGATTCCCCGGCAGCGGCGTGGCGGAGTGCCACGCGGAGGCGGGCCTGCAGCTCGCCGACCGCGAAGGGCTTGCTCACGTAGTCGTCGGCCCCGGCGTCCAGGGCGGCGACCTTGTCTCGCTCCTGTCCGCGCGCGGAGAGCACGATGATCGGCACCCGGCTCCACTCGCGCAGCCGCCGGATCAACTCGATCCCGTCGATGTCCGGCAGGCCGAGATCGAGGATGACGACGTCGGGCTGGCGCGTGGCCGCCTCGATCAAGCCGTCCTCGCCGGTGGTCGCCTCGTAGAGCCGGTAGCCCTCGCTCCCCAGCGTGGCCCGGAGAAACCGCCGGATCTGAGGCTCGTCCTCGATGAGGACGACGAGCGGAGCCGGCCGGCTTGCCTCGGGCCCCGGGGCTGGCTCAGCCATCGTCGGCGGTCACGGCGGGCGGCGTGTCCTTCACGGGCAGGGTGAATCGGACCGCGACCCCACCGCCCGGGCGATTCTCGGCCCAGATGCGGCCGCCGTGGGCCTGGACGATGCCGCGACAGATCGCGAGCCCGAGCCCGGCGCCGCGCACCGAGGGGGCCTGCACCGGGCGGTAGAACTTCTCGAAGATCAGCTGCTCCTCACCGGGCGGCAGCCCCGGGCCGCGGTCGGCGACCTCGATCACGACCGCGCCGCCGGCCTCGTCCGCGCTCACCTCGATCGGGCTGCCCGTCGGCGTGTACTTGATCACGTTGTCGATCAGGTTGATCAGGACCTGCTCGATGAGCACGTCGTCCATCGGCACGAGCGGCAGCTCCGGCGGAATGCGGGTCGTCACGGTGCGCCCGGCGAGCGCCTTGACGAAGCGGCCGAGGGCCGCGCCCACGACCTCCTCGACCGAGTGCCACTGGGTCTGGGGCTGCAGCGCGCCGGCCTCGAGTCGGGTCATCTCGAGGAGGTTCTGGACGAGCCGGTTCAGCCGGTCGGCCTCCTCGTGCAGGGCCTCGAGCAGATCGTGGCGCGTGGCCGCGTCGAGCCGGGCCTCGCCTTCCAGCAGCGTGCTGGCCGCGCCGGTGATCGAGGCGAGCGGCGTCCGCAGATCGTGCGAGACCGAGCTCAGCAGGGAGTTGCGCAGCCGCTCGGTCTCGGCGTGGACCTGCGCCTGCTCGGCCTCCTCGGTGAGCCGCGCGCGCTCGATCGCCAGCGCGGTCTGGCTCGCGAAGGCCTCGAGCTGGTGCAGGCGCTCGGGGGCCTGGAGCGAGCGCGGGTCGTCGGCGCGGACCCCGAGCACGCCGACCGTGCCCCGTGATCCGAGCAGCGGCAGGTAGAGGCCCCCGGCCCCGGGCAGGGTGTCGGTGCCCTGGCCAGCGACCTGGCCGTGCTCGTAGACCCACTGGCTCACCGCGAGCTCGCTCGGGTCCATCAGGAACTGTCCGCCGGGCGCGTCGCCTCCGCCGAGCCGGCGCCCCGCGTCGGGTAGCAGCACCACGACCCGGGCCCCGAACACCTCGGTGATGTGGCGGACCGCCACCGCGAGCAGGGCCTGCACCCCGCGCGTGCTGGCGAGCTCGCGGCTCATCCCGTACAGCGCGGCCATCCGGCCCTCGCGCTCGCGGGCGGACTCGGCCTGGGCCCGGGTCCGGGCCGCGAGGCTGCCGATCACGATGGCCACGATCAGCATGACCGCGAAGGTGATGAAGTACTGCGTGTCCGAGACCGCGAACGTGAAATAGGGCTGCACGAAGAAGAAGTCGATCGCGGCCACGCTGAGCAGCGAGGCGGCGACGGACGGCCCGCGGCCCCAGCGCGTCGCCACCACGATGACCCCGAGCAGGTAGACCATGACCAGGTTGGAGAAGGCGAAGTAGGGGAACATGGCCCAGGCCAGCCCGGTGCAGATCGCGACCACGGCCAGCGCGTACCCGTAGGGCGGCCAGTCCGTCTGCCGCTGCCAGGGCCGTGGCGGGAGTGGTCGCGAGTCGTCGCGGTCGCCGCTGATGACATAGACGTCGATCTCGCCGCTGCCCTGCACGAGGGTGTCGACGATGGAGCCCATCGCGATCCGCTGCCAGAGCGGACGCTCCGGCTTGCCGACCACGATCTTGCTCACGTTGTGCGACCGGGCGAACGCCAGGAGCTCGTCGCTCATCCGCTGCCCGGTCAGGGTGTGGGTCTCGGCGCCGAGCTGCTCGGCGAGCCGCATCGTCTGCGCCACGCGGTCGCGCGCCTCCTGGGGCAGGCGGAGCTGGCCCGGCGTCTCCACGTAGGCGCAGATCCACTCCGCGCCGAGGCCCTCGGCCATCCGCTTGGCCGCTCGCACCAGCCGGATCGAGGAGGGGCTGGGCCCGATGCACACCAGCAGGCGCTCCCGGACCGGCCACGTCTGCCGGATCGCGTGATCGCGCATGTAGTGGCGCATCTCGGTGTCCACGTGCTGCGCGGTCACCCGCAGCGCCAGCTCGCGCAGCGCGATCAGGTTGCCCTTGCGGAAGAAGTTCTCGATCGCCTCCCGCGCCTGGTCCGGTATGTAGATCTTGCCGTCGCGAAGCCGCTGCAGGAGGTCGTCGGGGGGCAGGTCGATGAGCTCGACCTCGTCGGTGTGGTCGAAGATGGAGTCGGGCACCGTCTCGCGCACGATGATCCCGGTGATCCGGGCCACCACGTCGTTCAGGCTCTCGACGTGCTGCACGTTCATCGCGGTGTAGACGCTGATGCCGGCGTCGAGCAGCTCGAGGACGTCCTGCCACCGCTTGGCGTGGCGCGAGCCGGGCGCGTTGGTGTGCGCGAGCTCGTCGACGATCAGGAGCGCCGGCCGGCGCGCGAGCGCCGCATCCAGGTCGAACTCCTGCAGGACGGTGCCCCGGTAGGCGACCGGCCGGCGGGGCAGGATCTCGAGGTTGCCCAGCAGGGCCTCGGTGTCCACGCGCCCGTGGGTCTCCACCCAGCCGACCACCACGTCGACGCCCTGCGCCCGCTGCTCGCGCGCGGCCTCGAGCATCGCGTAGGTCTTGCCCACGCCCGCGGAGGCCCCGAAGAAGATCTTGAGCTTGCCGCGTGCCTGGCGGGTCTCCGCCTCCTTGACGCGGGCCAGCAGCTCGTCCGGATCCGGGCGCCGCTCGGTGCTCATCGATCAGCCCGGCCCCAGCCTACGACGGAAGAAGCCTCCGGTTCAACTGGCGGTGCGATCTAGCTCCGGGCCGGGCGGCCGAAGGGGGAGGGGTGGAGGAGCCACTTGACGAGATCGCGCCGGTGCAGCGCGCCCAGCAGCTTCCCGCCGGCGTCGGCGACGGGCAGCACGGTGCTCCCGTACTCGTCGAGGAGCCGGATCGCCGTCATTGCCGGGGTGTCCGGGAGTATGACCACCACCCGGCGCAGCATCACGTCGGCCGCGGCGACCGTGCCGAGGCGCCCGTCGCTCCAGGCCGCGCCCTCGGCCAGGATCTGCTGCCACCACGGCCGCTGGCGGGCGGCGTGGAGCGCCGCGACCAGCTGGTCGTCGCCGATGGTCCCGATCACCTGGCCCCGGGTATCGGTGATCAGCACGCCCTCCACGTCCATGTCCACCATGATCTCGATGACCTGGCGGATCGTCGCGTCGGACGGGGCGAGGGCGATCTCGTGCCGCATCAGCTCGCTGACGGGCGGCATGATCGGCTCAGATCGTCTCGTGGTAGGGGAAGCCGGGGACCGTGGCGACGAGCCGGTCCCTGACCGCGCGGCAGCCCGGTACCGCGCGGGCCATGGTGACCAGCGCCGCCTTCTCGACCTCGCCGCGCGCGATCCCCCACAGCGTGACGACGCCGTCGCGTGCCTCCATGCTCGGGCCCGGCCTCGAGATCCAGATCTCCCGCGCCATCCGCGCCCGCATGTCCGCGACGATGTCCGCGTCGGCCCGCCGGGCCTCCGGCGCGGAGCCGGGGACGAGCGCGCCCACCAGGCCGGGGCGGCTGACCGCGCCGACCATGCGCGTGCCCTGCACGACCGGCACGAGGTCGACCGCCGGATCCTCGAAGATGCGCAGGACGGTAGCGAGCTCGGCGGTCGCGCTCACCGTCGCCGCGGGCTCGGTCATGACCTCGCCGACCGTGTCGCCGACCGCCTTCCGATACTCGGACGCGAGCTGCTCGGAATCGACGAGGAGGTGCCACCAGCGCCGGGGCCTACGGGGCGCCAGGCGTACGAGCAGGTCGTGCTCGCCCAGGACTCCGACCACGGCTTCCTGGGCGTCCACGACCGGTAGCCCCGGGACCGCCCGCTCGAGCATGAGCCGGGCCGCCTTCGTCACGGGCGTGTCCGGAGACACCGCCACCACGTCGCGAGACATGACGTCGGCCACGGCGATCTTCTCGGTCTGCTTCTCGACGACCAGTGCCTGGGTGTGCATTGCGGATCCTCTACAAGTAGATCGCCGACGGCACGTCAAGGCGGCGTCAAATCGGGGCCGCCCGATCTCAACGACCTCTCAAGATCCCCCCGTGGGCCGGGCCCTGACCGGCTCTTGATCTCCGGAGGCTTCGGTTTGACGCGGCCTTGAGGGCGGCCCTGTCATCACTTGAGTGACGGCCGAGGACGGCCGAGAAGGAGGGTAGCCATGTTCAGGATGGGCCGGATGACGAAGCGGAATCGGGCGAAGTATCGCCGCCGCGCCTACGAGGCCGGCATGCGTCGGGCGGAAGACCGGCCGGGCAGCCTCGACGGCACGCGTGCTGCGTGAGGAGGGCCGACCATGCTTCGCTGCCAGACGTGCGGTAGGGATCTCCGGGTCGGCCGGGCCCCGCTCGGCGGCCCGGCCTGCCACCCGACGTCGGGAGGAGGACACCAGCATCCGGGCACCGCGCGGTTTCCGGGGCGCCGGGCCGCGCGGCGGCGCTGGCGTCGAGGGCACTGAGCAACGCGCCGGTGTAGGATGCGGCGCATGATTCCTGACTCGGAGCCCGACGGGCCTGACCAACGACGGCCCGCCGGGCTGCCGCGCCGACCATGAGCGCGGCCACGGTCGGGCAGTACGGCGCGTTCCTGCTGATCGTCGTGCTGCTCGTCAAGCCGCTCGGCGGGTATCTCGCCCGCGTCTTCGGCGGGCAGCGAACCTGGCTGGACCCGGTGCTGCGCCCCGTGGAGAAGGCGATCTACCGGGCTGCGGGCGTCGACGCGGCCGCGGAGATGGGCTGGAAAGTCTACGCTGCCTGCTTCATGGGGTTCGGCCTCGGTGGGACGCTCCTGCTGTACCTGGTGCTCCGCCTGCAGCCGCTCCTGCACACGTTCGATCCCAGCTACCGTCCAGGTCCGCTGCCCCCCGACCTGGCCCTGAACACCGCGATCAGCTTCGCGACGACGACGACCTGGCAGGCCTACGCCGGCGAGAGCACGATGACCTACGCGAGCCAGGTCGTCGGGCTGACCTCCCAGAATTTCCTCGCCGGGGCGGCCGGCCTGGCCGTCGGCATCGCGTTCATCCGCGGGCTGGCACGCGAGCGCACCGCGCTGCTCGGCAACTTCTGGGTGGACGTCACTCGCGCGACGCTCTGGGTGCTGCTGCCCCTCGCGGTGGTGACTTCGCCCGTCCTCGTCTGGCAGGGCGTGCCCGCCAACTTCGCGCGGTACGTCCACGCGACCGTGCTGCAACCCTCCGGGCACGAGCAGGTCATCGCGATGGGGCCGGTGGCCGCTCTCGAGCCGATCAAGAATCTGGGCACCAACGGCGGCGGGTTCTTCAACGCCAATGCGGCCCACCCGTTCGAGAACCCGACCCCGCTGACGAACCTCGTCGAGCTCCTGTCGATCGCGATCCTGCCCGCCGCGCTCACCTACACTTTCGGCCGGATGACCGGTCGCCCCGCGCAGGGCTGGGTGCTGCTGGCGGTGATGCTGGCGCTGTTCGTGGCGGGACTCGTCGTGTGCCACGTCGCCGAGCAGCGCGGAGAGGTGCCGGCCGTGGTCGGGGTGGATCACCAGGCCGGCCCGCTGCAGGCCGGAGCCAACACGGAGGGCAAGGAGGCGCGCTTCGGGATCGGCGGCTCCGTGCTGGCCGCCGTCACCACGTCGAACGGCGCGACCGGCTCCTCCAACTCGATGCACGACAGCTACACGCCCGCCGGAGGCCTGGTGACGATCCTCAACATGCTGCTCGGCGAGGTTGTCTTCGGAGGTCTCGGTTCCGGGCTGTACGGCCTGGTGCTCGTGGCCCTGATCGGCCTTTTCGTCGCCGGGCTCATGATCGGGCGGACCCCGGAGTACCTTGGCAAGCAGCTGGGCTCCGCGGAGATGAAGCTCGTCGCGCTGTACGCGGTCATCGCGCCGCTGACGATCCTGCCGCTGGCCGCCATCGCGCTGGTGACCGACGCGGGGCTGGCCGGGCTCACGACCAACCGGGGCCCGCACGGGCTCAGCGAGGTGCTGGTCGCCTACACCACCTCGGTCGCGAACAATGGCCAGAGCTTCGCGGGCCTCGGCGCCAACACCGTCTTCTACAACCTGACAACCGCGCTCGCGATGGTGGCCGGCCGCTTCGGCCCCGCCGTCCCGGCGCTGGCGCTCGCCGGTCGGTTCGCCGCGCAGCCGAGCCGGCCGGTGACCGATGGGACCCTGCCCACCGACACGCCCCTCTTCGCCGGTCTCACGGTCGGCACCATCCTCGTCGTCGGTGCGCTGAGCTATCTGCCGGTCCTCGCCCTCGGCCCGATCGTCGAGCAGCTCCTCTCCGCGCGTTGACGGTTCCTTGGCGGAGCCCCGCCTCGATTTGACGGCCTCTTGAGATCGGAGGCGCGACAAGTAAGAGGGGGAGGAAACGAGATGGGCAGGAAGCCGGCAGACAGGAAGGGGCAGCAGGCGACATCGACCAGCTTCAACGAGGGCTTCGACTCGGGCGTACCGTGCGGCTGCTGCGGGGCCGCGTCCCGTGTGGTCAGGCCGCAGTGGCGGGCCTGCTCGAACGGTCACCGCTTCATCAGGAAGAGCGACCACCGCGTGAGCTAGCGGCGCCGGCCGCTCCGGCCCGGCCCGCCGCCGGCGTCGCCCCTCGAGAGCCATCGCTGTGCTATCGTCCCGGCTCGACGGGACGCCATGGCGATCTTCGAGGTGCTGGCGGTGCTGGTGGTCCTCGCCGCGACGTTCGGCTGGCTGAACGAGCGCTACCTGCAGCTGCCGATCACCGTCGGCGTCATGGCCATCGGGCTCGCCTTGTCCCTGGCCCTGATCGGGCTCTCGGTGGTCCACCCGGGGGTGAAGACCGAGGCCGAGCGCCTGCTCGGCGCCGTCGACTTCGACCAGCTCCTGCTGCACGGGGTGCTCGGCTTCCTGCTCTTCGCGGGCTCGCTGCACGTCGAGTTCGGCGAGCTCCGCGAGCACAAGACCCGTATCAGCGTCCTCGCGGTCGTCGGCACCCTCGTCTCGACGATCATCGTGGCCGGGCTCTGCTGGATGGTGACCCGCTCGCTCGGGCTCGGCCTCACCCCGCTGCACTGCCTGTTCTTCGGGGCCCTCATCTCTCCGACCGATCCCATCGCGGTGCTGGGCATGCTGAAGTCCCTCCGCGCCCCGCGCTCGCTCGAGGTCCAGATCGCCGGCGAGTCCCTCTTCAACGACTGCGTCGGCGTCGTCCTGTTCGTCGCCCTCCTTCAGGTCGCCGACCACCGCCTGCCGTCGGACGGCGGCAGCCTGGCGCTGGCCCTCTCGGTGCTCGTGGTCCGCGAGGTGCTGGGTGGGGCCGCGGTGGGGCTACTGCTGGGGCTCCTCGCCTACCTGATGCTGAAGCGCATCGACAGCTATCAGGTGGAGATCCTCATCTCCCTCGCGCTGGTGATGTCGGCGTATTCCGTCGCCGAGAACCTGCACTTCTCCGCGGCCATCGCCGCGGTCACCGCGGGGCTGCTGATCGGCAACCAGGGGCGCGCCTTTGCGATGTCCGAGCGCACGCGCCAGCACCTCGACACGTTCTGGGAGCTGCTCGACGACATCCTGAACGCACTGCTCTTCCTCGTGCTCGGGCTCGAGGTGCTGGTGCTGCCGACCCGCATCGAGTATGTCGTCGCCGGCGCCCTGGCCATTCCGGTGGTGCTGCTCGCCCGGCTGGTCGCCACCTGGCTCTCCCTCCAGATCGCGCGCGTCGTCGTGGCGCCCGCGCCCGGCGTGGTGAAGCTGCTCACCTGGGGCGGTCTCCGGGGGGGCCTGCCGGTGGCGCTCGCGCTGGTCCTCCGCGATCATCTGCGGCCGGGACCGGCCGACCTGCTCCTGGTCATGACCTACATGGTCGTGGCCTTCTCGGTGCTGGTCCAGGGGCTGTCGATGAAGGCCCTGGTGAGGCGCTACGTGCCTGCCACCTAGGCGCCTTCGAAGGCCAGATCTTGATGGAGCCTTGACCCGGGATTGGCTAGGCTTGGTGCGGGGGGATGCCCACGATGCTGCGATCGGCGCTGGTGGCGCTCGACGGCTCCGCGTACAGCGAGAGCGCGGCGGCGCTCGCGATCGAGTGGGCCCGTCGCTACGGAGCCCGGCTGCTCGCCCTGGGCGTGCTCGATGCCCCCCGGATCCAGAAGGCGGAGGCCGTGCCGCTCGGAGCCGGAGCGTACAAGCAGGCCCGTGACGAGGCCCGGATGGCGGACGCGCACCGCCGCGTGAAGGACTTCCTGGCCGATTTTCGGGAGCGGAGCCGGTCGGCCGGGATCCCGGCCGAGGTGATCGAGGACATCGGCGCTCCCGCCGCCAGCATCCTGCTCGAGGCGCAGCGCTGCGACGTGGTCATCCTGGCCCGGGAGACCCACTTCCACTTCGAGACCCAGGATCGCCCCGACGAGACGCTGGCCCAGGTGCTGCGCGGCAGCGCCCGGCCGGTGGTCGTCGTGCCCCGCGAGCTACCCCAGGGGCAAGGGGTGGTGCTGGCGTACGGGGGCGGGCGGGAGGCGGCCCGGACCCTGCAGACATTCCAGCTGCTCGGCCTCGCGGCGGACGAGACCATCGAGGTCGTGAGCGTTCACCGCGACACCGCCGAGGCCGAGGCGCTCGCCCACCGCGCGGGCGACTACCTCGCCGCCCACGGCGCGCCCCACCGGCTGCACGCCATCACGTCCGCGGAGTCCCCGGCCGAGGTGCTCCTGGAGCAGGTCCGCCATGCGCGCCCCCGGCTGCTCGTGATGGGCGCCCACGGGCACCATCCACTGCGGGATCTCTTCTCGACCTCGGTCACGCGCGCGGTCCTGCGGGCCTGCCCCGTTCCGGTCTTCGTCGGCGCCTAGGCGCTGGCGCATCCCGGGCTTCCGGGGTCGCGGCGGGACAGCTGGGGTGCGGCCGGGACGGCGCCGGCTCCCCACCCGGGCCCATCGCCGATGCCAAGTGCTCGTGATTCCGTCGGAATCTCGCTGGCACCCGATATGCCCGGTCTTGACAACTCCTTGACGGGGACCTGCCTCATCTTGAGGCTCGTCTGACCCGGCGGCCGCTAGGATCCATGGTTGGAAGGATCGAGATGTCACTGGCTGTGGACGAGGAGGAGATCGGATGATGGCCGACATCGTGTACCTCGGAGTGACCGTGGCGTTCTTCTGGCTGTCCTGGCTGCTGGTCAAGCTCTGCGAGCGGCTGTAGGGAGGATTGCCGTCATGCCCCTGCTCTACGTGGTCGGCGCGATCGTGTCGCTGGGGCTTCTGGTCTACCTGGTGCTGGCCCTGCTCAAGCCGGAGCTCTTTCAATGACTGCGAACGGAGTCGTCCAGCTCGTCATCTACCTGGTCGTGCTGCTCGCCCTGGCCAAGCCGCTCGGCGCCTACATGGCGCGGGTGTACGAGGGCCAGCGCGTCGGGCTCGAGCGTGTGCTCGGCTGGCTCGAGCGGCTGATCTACCGTGCCGGCGGCATCCGCGCGAGCGAGGAGACGGGCTGGAAGACGTATGCCGCCGCGATGCTCGCGTTCAACCTGCTCGGCGTGCTCGCCGTCTACCTCCTCCAGCGCCTGCAGGCCGTGCTGCCGCTGAACCCCCAGGCGATGAGCGCGGTGTCGCCGGACTCCTCGTTCAACACCGCGGTGAGCTTTGCCACCAACACGAACTGGCAGGGCTACGGCGGTGAGTCCACGATGAGCTACCTCACCCAGATGCTGGCCCTGACGGTCCAGAACTTCGTCTCGGCCGCCTCCGGCATGGCGGTCCTGGTCGCGGTGATCCGCGGCTTCGCGCGGCGCTCGGCCGAGACCATCGGCAACTTCTGGGTGGATCTGACCCGCACGACGCTGTACATCCTGCTGCCGCTGTCGCTGATCCTGGCCCTCGCCCTGGTGTGGCAGGGGACCGTGCAGACCTTCAAGGCCTACCCCACCGCGACCGTGGTCCAGCCCTCCGAGTACGACGAGCCGTTGGTCGACAAGGACGGCAAGCCGGTCCTCGACGAGAAGGGCCAGCCCAAGACCAAGAAGTCGAAGCTGACCGAGCAGGTCATCGCGGTCGGGCCGGCGGCCTCGCAGATCGCCATCAAGCAGCTCGGCACCAACGGCGGCGGCTTCTTCAACGTCAACTCCGCGCACCCGTACGAGAACCCCACCCCGCTGTCGAACTTCCTCGAGGTGCTGGCGATCCTCGTGATCTCGGGGGCACTCTGCTACACGTTCGGGGTCATGGTCGGCGACACGCGGCAGGGCTGGACGGTGCTGGCCGCGATGACCGTGATCCTGGTGGCCCTGCTGGCGGTGTGCTACGTGGCCGAGCAGAACGGCGCGGTGTTCGTCAAGCAGGGGGTGGACCACACCGCGAGCGCGCTCCAGCCGGGCGGCAACATGGAGGGCAAGGAGGCGCGCTTCGGCATCGCCAACTCGGCGCTGTGGGCGACCACGACCACGTCGGCGTCCAACGGCTCGGTCAACTCCATGCACGACTCGTTCACGCCGCTCGGCGGGCTCGTGCCGATGTGGCTCATCGAGCTCGGCGAGGTGGTGTACGGCGGCGTGGGCTCCGGGCTCTACGGCATGCTGATGTTCGCGATCGTGGCCGTCTTCGTGGCGGGCCTCATGGTCGGCCGCACGCCCGAGTACCTCGGCAAGAAGATCGAGGCCTACGAGATGAAGATGGCCTCCCTCGTCATCCTCATCACCCCGACCCTCGTCCTCGTCGGCACCGCGGTCGCCGTGCTC
>Ga0187776_10001013_pt1 | contig 13744 bp, 13 predicted proteins | sample 0216_BV02_MP12_2_FD_132426 | JGI IMG/M metagenome (GOLD analysis project Ga0187776, IMG submission 132426) | Tropical peat soil microbial communities from peatlands in Department of Meta, Colombia - 0216_BV02_MP12_20_MG | ecosystem: Environmental > Terrestrial > Soil > Wetlands > Peat | place...
ACCGATTTTCGTTATCCCTTCATGGCGCCGGGCGACTGAGGCTTCCGCGCGGGCCGGCCCGAGATCAGACGCCCGTCGAGCCGAATCCGCCGGCGCCGCGCTCGCTGGCGGGGAGCTCGTCGACCTCGATCAGCTCGGCGCGCTCGGCGCGCTGGATGACGAGTTGCGCGATGCGGTCGCCACGCGTGATGACCACCGGCTTGTCGCCGTGGTTGACGAGCAGGACCTTCAACTCGCCCCGGTAGCCCGCGTCGACCAGCCCCGGTGCGTTGAGGACGGTCACGCCCTGATTCAGCGCAAGACCCGAGCGCGGCAGCACGAGTCCGGTAAAACCCGGAGGGATCGCGACCGCCAGGCCGGTCCCCACGAGCCTGCGGCACCCCGGCTCGAGCGTCGCCTCGTGCGCGGCGCGGAGATCCAGGCCCGCGTCGTCCGCGCGCGCGTACGACGGCAGCTCGATGGACGGATCGAGACGCTTGAGCGGCAGCCTGGTCACGGGATTAGCACGACCTTGCCGTAGCTCTCGCGACCGCCGATCGCGGCCAACGCCCGCGACGCGCGCTCCAGCGGAAACGATCTCCAGATGACGGGCGTCAGCTGGCGTGCCTCCGCGAGCTTCAGGAGCTCGACCATCCAGCGCCGGACCCGGATCGGGTCGCGCTGCCGGTAGAGACCCCAGTGGACGCCGACCACGCTCACGTTCTTCAGGAGCACGCGATTGCCCGCGACCTCGGCAATACGGCCGCCGGCGAAGCCGACGACCAGCAGCCGGCCCTCGAACGCGATGCAGCGGGTCGAGCCGTCGAAGACGTCGCCGCCGACCGGATCGAAGATCACGTTCGCGCCCTCGCCGTTGGTCTCCCGGCTCACGCGGTCTACCCACGCCTCGGTCCGGTAGTCGATGCACACGTCGGCTCCGTTGGCCCGCGCCACCTCGAGCTTCGCGGCCGAGCCGGCGGTCGCGATGACGCGGGCGCCCAGGGCCCGCCCGAGCTGCACCGCCGCGAGCCCGGTTCCGCCGGCACCGGCGTGGACGAGCACCGTCTCGCCGCGCCGCAGGCCGGCGCGGTGGACGAGCCCGCACCAGGCGGTCTGGTACGCGAGGCCGAACGCCGCGCCTTCCTCGAAGGTCATGAAGTCGGGCAGGGCGTAGACGTGACGCTGATCGACCGCCACGACCTCGGCGTAGCCGCCCCACGCCATCGTCGCGAAGACGCGCTCACCGAGCCCGACCTCGGTCACCCCGGCGCCGATGCCGCGCACGACACCAGCGACCTCGCAGCCGGGACTGAACGGCAGCTCGGGCGTGTACTGATACTTGCCCTGGACGATCAGGATGTCCGGAAAGTTGCAGCCGATCGCCCGGACCTCGATGATGACCTCGCCGGCGTTCGGCCGCGGGGTCGGCGCGTTCGCGTACTCGAGCACCGACGGATCGCCCCACGCGCGCGCCAGCATCACTTTCATCGCACCCTCGCGGTGGCGGGCGCCGCGCTTCGCGCCCCGGCCCGCCGAATCGTAGCACGGGCGCGGTAAGATGCCGCCGTGTCCCAGCCTCGCGCGGCGCTGGCCGGCATCACCGTGCTCGATCTCGCGACCTATCTGGCCGCGCCGGTCTGCGCGACGCTCCTCGGCGAGTTCGGCGCCGACGTGATCAAGGTGGAGCAGCCGCGCGTCGGCGACGATCTGCGCCGCCTGGGCCGGCCGGCCCCGCCGCCGGCGGGCGGCTCCTACTGGTGGTTCGTCGAGGCGCGCAACAAGAAGTCGATTACGTGCAACCTGAGAGACTCCCAGGGGCAAGCGTTGATCCGGCGGCTCGTCGCCTCGGCCCACGTGGTCACCGAGAACTTCCGTCCCGGCACGCTCGAGCGATGGAACCTCGGCTGGGCCGAGCTCGCGCGGCTCAGGCCGTCGCTGGTCATGGTGCGGATCTCGGCGTTCGGCCAGACCGGGCCGAATCGCGAGCGACCCGGCTTCGGGCGGATCGCGGCGGCGGTCGGCGGTCTGGCCTACCTCGCGGGCTATCCCGATCGCGCGCCGGTCTCGCCGGGGACACCCACGGTACCCGACTACCTGGCCGGAGTGTTCGGCGCCGTCGGCGCGCTGGTGGCCCTGCGCCACGCCGAGCGGACCGGCGAGGGGCAGGTGGTCGATCTCGGGCTCTACGAGCCGGTGCTGCGCGTGCTCGACGACGCCATCGCCGTGTTCGGCGGCACCGGCCATGTGCGCGAGCGGATCGGGTCCGGCACGGAGAGCGCCGTGCCGCACAACCACTATCGAACCCGCGACGGGCGCTGGATCGCGATCGCCTGCACCAACGACCGGATGTTCGCCCGGCTCGGTCAGGCGATGGGGCGCCCCGACCTCGCCGGCGATCCGCGAATGACGACGACACCGGCGCGCCTCGAGCACCGCGCGCTGGTCGACGGGCTCGTCGCCGGCTGGGTCGGCGAGCGCGACGCGCCGGAGGCGCTGGCCGCGCTCGAGGCCGCCGAGGTGCCCTCGTCGCTGGTCGCGAGCGTGCGCGACCTGTTCGAGGACGCCCACGTGCGGGCGCGCGAGAACATCGTCTCGGCGGTGCTGCCACGGCTCGGGCAGATCACGATGCCCGGTGTGGTGCCCCGACTGACGGTGACGCCGGGCCGGATCGAGAGCCCGGGCCCGTCGCGGCCGGGCGAGCACAACGAGGAGATCTACTGCGGGAGGTTGGGGCTCTCGAAGGAGGAGCTGGGCCGCCTGAGCGAGCGCGGCGTCATCTGACGCCGCCGGCCTGCGGCTGGGCGCGCGCCTGGTCGGTCGCGACGACGAGATTGGACAGGTTCTTGAGCAGTTCGAGGGCGAGCTGGGGACGATTGCGCACGAGCCACTCGAGCCGCTCCTCCTTGATGACCAGGAGCTCGACGTCGTCGGCGGCGATGGCTGTCGCGGAGCGCGTCGCGCCGCCGCGAAAGACCGCCATCTCGCCGAGGGGCTGGCCTTCGCCGATCCGGTTCACCACCCGTTCGACCCCGTCGAAGGTTCGCCGGATCTCGACCGCACCCGAGTGAATCACGAACGCCTCATCGCGCGCCTCGTCGCCCTCCTTGAAGATGACCTCGCCGCGCTTGAACTGCCGCCGCTCGATGTCGCCGAGCGAGAGGTTCTTGTACAGCTCGAGCCCGACCGACGGCAGCGCCGACTTCGCCTCGACCGGCAGGCGCGCGTTGGTCCAGCCCCCGAGGCCGCCCTTGAGGATCCGCACGACCTTGAAGCCGCGCTGCCGCAGGATCTGAGTGACCCGCGCGCTCTGCTGCTCCTCGGGGCTGGTGCAGTACGCGATGATCATCTGCTCAGGCTCGAAATTCAGCGGCGCGCGCTCGGCCTCTTCGGGCGCGAGCCGGGTCGAGCCCGGCAGCTTCAGCGGGCTCGTCTCGAAGTCGGACTTCGTTCGCACGTCGAGGAGCATCGGATTGAGCCCCCGCTCGATGAAGCCGATCACCTGGGCCGGGGTGACGCGGAAGCGGTTCTTCCACCACCGCTTGCCCCACATCCCCCCGTAGGCCCCCACGCTGACCACCGTCACGCCGAGCGTCGCCAGCGCCCACGGGAAGGGCTCGGGCGGCGGGTTCTTCACCTTTTCGTCGGCGAGCTTGATCGCGTGCTTGACGTCGATCAGGTTCGGCACGAGCTTGTTGGCCTCGTTGAGCTTCGTCAGCGCGACCTTGTAGCGCTGGGACAGCAGCGCCTCGACAGCCGCCGTCCACACGGCGTTGAACTTGCTGTCCCCGGGGTTCGTGACCGGAGTGCCCCGCAGGAACTTGCCGACGTCCCTCGCCGGGATCAGGAAGTTGAATCCCTGCACGTCCGCGCCCGACGACGAGAGCGACACGAACTGCATGACGCCCACGAGCGTCGCGTCGTCGGTGATCGCGGGGCCCCCGCTGTTGCCGTGCGCGGCGGGCGCGTCGGTCTGGATCAGGTCCTGGTTGATGACGTCCATCTTGAAGCCGGACACGGCGCCGTTCGTGGTCGAGGCGTCGAGCGTCACGCTCTGGTTGAGGAGCTCGTGGGTGAGCACGACACCCGGAAAGCCCAGGATGTGCACCGGATCGCCGATCTGCACCTCGTGCGTGGTCAGGCCGATCGCGGGATAGATGCCGTCGGGTACTCGAAGGAGTGCCAGGTCGCGGCCGGAGTCGGGCGTCGGCTTGCCCAGGCTGTCGACGGTCGGCGGGGGGCTGAATTTCAGGACCTCCGCCTTGAGCTTCATGCCGTTCGATAGCAGCACGGTGATGTGGGGCTCGGCCTCGAGCTTGGCGTTGGGCAGGGCGACACTCGCGGCGGCCTGGCGGATCGACTCCTCGACGTCGGGCCGTTGCTCGTGCATCAGGCCGCGCTTCTTGAGCTCCGGCTCGACGCACGCCTGCTCGATCGCCTTCTTCTTCAGCTCGTGCGTCACCCAGGGCGGCTGGCGATAGGCCGGATCGACCACGTGGGCGTTGGTGATCACGTACCCGCGGCCGTCGACGAACCAGCCAGTGCCAGTCTCGACGTAGGGCGCCGGCGTGACCGCGACCGGGCCGCTTCCGCAATTCAGGATGACGTCGCCCCGCACTTCGGTCGTGATCAGGACAACGGCTGGCTTGACGCGAAGGATGGCTTCCTGGACCGAGTACGCCGCGATCAGGCCTGGAGCACAGAGCCAGGCGCCCACGAGGAGGAGCCCGAGCATCACGGCTCTCATGTCCTCGCAACGTATCACGGAGCCCGCGCGGCGTACAATGACGCCCGTGCCGTCGAGCGATCGCGACTTCACGCTGATCCTGTCCGAGGATTCGCTCCCGGCCGGGGGACGCGCGGCGCTGGGCGCACAGAACCGCGTGCTGTACGTGCGGCGGGGCAGCGTGATGGTCGCGAGCGCCGCGCACGAGATCCCGCTCGCGGAGGGCGAGGCGTGGCACGGCACCGCCGGGTGCCGGATCACGGCGGGGCCCTCCGGCGGGACCTTGCTGCGCTACGAGCTCGCGCGCGGGGACCGGGTTCCCGACCGGTTGGCGGGTGGCGCGACGCGCGTCCTGCTCCGGCACGCGATCGATCTCGACCCGCGCGGGGAATATCTGATGCGCGCCGACCGGGTCGATTTCGCGCCCGGCGGCGTCGCGCTGCCGCACCGGCACCGCGGCGGCGGCATTCGCTGCTTGATCGCCGGCTCACTCGAGGTCACCGTCGGCGACACGCCGGCACGAAAGGTGACACCCGGCGGCGCCTGGTTCGAGAGCGGACGGGAGCCCGTCCTGGCAGTCGCGTCCAGGGAGGAGGCGACCAGCTTCGTGCGGGTCGCGATCCTCCCGCGTGAGATCCGCGGCCGGACGTCGATCATGTACGTCGACCCGAAGGACGCCGAGCGCGGGCGGCCGCGCGCGTACACCGTGTTCGTCGACGAGCCGATCGAAATCGGGTGACGGCGACGGCGTGCGCGCGCTTCGCGCTCAGGCGAGCCGCGCCAGATATCGGGTGAGCGCCGCCGCCTCGCGCTCGCGCAGGCTGACGGCGATGCGCAGCTGCTCCAGATACTGCTCGAGCGTCTTGCCGCCGAACTCGGGCCGGCGCGCCTGGAAGAAGGCGTGCACGTCCCGCTCGAGCTCCGGCGTCGCGAGCCCGATCACGCCCTCGGCCAGGCGCCGGAGCCCGGCCTTCGGGTACTGTCGCTCCATGGTGTCCCAGTTGGTCTTCACGAACTCCCAGGCCAGCTCGCGTCCGTAGACGGACGTGAGCAGGGAGCGCACGACGAACGGCGCGTCCTGGGTGCGAATCTCGCCGTTGATCGCGCGGGCGAGGGTCTGGGTCAGGAGCTCGGGCTGGCGGAACGCGGCCAGCGCGTACAGGTAGCGCTGCTCCTCCTGGGGGGTCGACGCGGAGCGGAACTTCTTCAAGAACTCGTCGTAGCGGGATCCGTCGCCGGCGTGGGCGAGCACGCCGATGATGGCGGGCAGGACGTTGGGGTCGAGGTCGGTCGTCCCCCTGGCGTACAGCTCGGCCGCGCGCGCCTGAACGCTCCGGTCGTCGCCGAGCGCGCCCATCGCGCGGATCAGGTCGCCGCGCAGCTGCCGGGTCAGCTCGTCCTCGCCGGACCGCGGCGTCCAGCCGAGCTCGGTGAAGACCGGCGTCACGCGGTCGCGGACGAGCGCCGACAGGCGGGCCCGCTCGGCGGGCGCGGCGATGCGATTCAGCATCGAGAGCGACGCGATCAGCACCGACCAGACATTGCGGTCGTGCTCGCGGCGGAAGCGCGTCGTCAGCTCGAGGTAGTCGGTCACGGTCATGTGGCCGGCGACCGTCACCGCCCAGGCGTCGTTGACGAGGTTGAAGCGCTCGATGCCGGCGAGGCGGTCGAGCCCGCCGACGAGGCGCTCGAGCAGCTCGCCGCTGTACCGAACCCGGTAGAAGCCGTGGCCGCCCTCGTTGACGAGGACGGACTCGAGCCGGTCGGGGAGCGGGAGCCGCGTCTCGCCGCCCGCGAGCAGCCGCCGCTCGGTCCCCGCGCGCTCGGCGTTGATGCGGACCTGGACCGGCACCTGCCATTGCTGGTTCCGCGGCGCGGGCGTCGAGCCGGGCATGGGCTCGGGCAGATAGGTGAAGCGCTGCTGGCTCAGCACGAGCTGCCCGCCGTCCAGGCGCGCGCTGACCAGCGGGTAACCCGGCTGGAAGATCCAGGCGTCCATCACCTCGGGGATCGGCTGGTTCGCGGCGCGCCCGAGCGCGGCCCACAGATCGCCGGTCTCGGCGTTGCCGTACGCGTGGCGCCGGAGATATTCGCGCACCCCGTCTCGGAACACCGCCGCGCCCAGATACTGCTCGAGCATGCGCAGCACCGAGGCGCCCTTCTCGTAGGTGAGCACGTCGAACATCGCATCGGCGTCGCGCGGCGCCTCGACGTGGAACTCGATCGGGCGCGTGGAGTGGAGCCCGTCGACCGAGAGCGCGGCCGCGCGCGAGACCCCGAACGTCGTCCAGCGCTGCCACTCGGGCTTCCACGTGTCGACCGCGAGGATCTCCATGAACGTGGCGAACGCCTCGTTCAACCAGATGCCGTTCCACCACATCATCGTCACGAGGTCACCGAACCACATGTGCGCGTTCTCGTGCGCGACCACGTCGGCGACCCGCTCGAGCTCGCTGTGCGACGCGGCGCTCCGATCGACCAGGAGCGCCGTCTCCCGGAAGGTGATGGCGCCGAGGTTCTCCATGGCGCCGGCGGCGAAGTCCGGAATCGCGAGCAGGTCGAGCTTGTCGCTCGGGTACGGCAGCCCGTAGTAGTCCTCGAAGAAGCGCAGCGAGGCCACGCCGATCTCGTGGCCGAAGGCCGCCAGATGGCGCTTGCCCGGCACGCACCACACACGCACGGGCGTCCGGCCGACCATGATGGCGTCGGTGGCCTCGAGCTCGCCGACGACGAAGGCCACGAGGTAGGTCGACATCTTCATCGTGTCGGCGAACGTCACGACCTTGCGGCCGCGCTCGACGCGCTCGCTCACCACGGCCGTGTTCGACACCGCGGTCAGCGCGGGGTCGATCACGAGGGCGACCGCGAAGACCGCCTTGAAGGCCGGCTCGTCCCAGCACGGGAACGCGCGGCGCGCGTCGGTCGCCTCGAACTGCGTGGCGGCCATGAGGCGGGCCTCACCGCTTGGATCCTTGTAGCTCGACCGGTAGAAGCCGCGAAGCTTGTCGTTCAGGGTGCCGGTGAACGTCAGGCGCAGGCGCCAGGTGCCCGGGGTGATCTGCGACGGAAACGTGATCCGGCAGCGCTCGGCCGCCTCGTCGACGACCGGCGTGCCGCGCAGAGAGTCACCGCGCGAATTCGTCAGCGTGGCCTCGCCGAACGCGAGGTCGATCGCATTGAGGACCACCTCGGCGGTCGGCTCGGCGATCTCGAGCGTGACCGTCTCGTCGCCCGCGAACGCGAGGGTCGCGAGATCGGGCTCCAGGCGCAGGTCGTAGCGAATCGGTCGCACGTGTCGCGGCAGGCGATACGGATCCACCAGCGTTCTCCGAAGCGGTCAGGATGACGGCGATCAATACTGTACAGCAGTCGGCCCACGCGATCATGCTCCCGTCGATGCGACTTCGGCTTCGCGCCGCGGCCCGGTGCTCACCCTTCACGGTTTTCGTGTGCGAGCTGCCTCCGCGCTAGAAGCCGAGCGCAGCGCCGTCGGCGCGTGGGTCTGAGGCCCCGGTGAGTCCTCCGGCGTCGATGCGGATGAGCTGCGCGTGGCCCATGAGATCGCTCCACCCCTCGACGATCTCAACGTCGTGTCCGCGCTCGCGCAGCACGCGGCGTGTGTCCTCGCCGAAGCGGTCCTCGAGTCTCAGGGAGCGCGTCTCCTCGCCCCAGGTTCGCCCGAAGAGCCAGCGCGGCGCCTCGACCGCGGCCTGGGGCTCGAGCCCTCGATCGACGATGCGCGTGACGAGCGTCGCCTGCGTCTGCGGCTGGCCCTCGCCACCCATCGTCCCGTACACCAGGCGCGGTCGTCCGTCGACGAGGTACATGGAAGGGATCAAGGTGTGCGCCGTCTGCTTGCCCGGCGCCAGACGGTTGACATGTCCCGGGTCGAGCGAGAAGAACGCGCCCCGGTTCTGGAGCAGGACACCGGTCCGGCCGGCGACCACGCCCGAGCCGAACTCCCAGTAGAGGCTCTGGATCAGGGAGACAGCGTTTCCCTGGGCATCGGCCGTGACGATCGCGATCGTGTCGCCCGACGCCGCGGGTCCGGCCGCCGGCATCGCCGCCCGCCGCGAGATGCGCCGGCGCCGCTCGGCCAGGCGCGCCGGATCGAGGCAGCGCGCGACGGGGACCGGCGCGACCGTGGGATCGCCGAGATAGCGGTCGCGGTCCTCGAAGGCGACCTTGGTGGCCTCGACGACGACGTGCACGTAGTCGGCCTCGTCGAGCGACCTCACGTCGAAGCCCTCGAGCATCGACAGGATCGCGAGCGCCGCGAATCCCTGGGTCGGTGGGGGAAAGCTGGCGGCCTCACCGCCTCGGTACGGGGCCCGCAGGGGCTCGACCCACTCGGCCCGGTGCCGCGCTAGGTCGTCGGCCGTCAATGGACTGCCGGCGGCGCCCGCGGCCTCGGCGAGGCGCCGCGCGAGCGGGCCACGATAGAACGCGTCGGCGCCGCCCCGCGCGATCTCCTCCAGGGTCGACGCGAGATCGGCCTGGACGAAGCGCTCGCGCGCCAGGAGTCCCGGATGGAAGATGCGCCAGAGCTCGCTCCGCACCTCGCTCGGCGCCGTGTCTTCGAACAGGTCCGTGGCGTCGGCCGTCTCCCGCCGCTGGCCCGGGGAAGGGGGGAACCCGTCGCGGGCGTGAGCGATGGCCGCCTCGAGGAGGGTGCGCCACGGGATCGGCGAGCCCAGCGAATCGCGGCTCAGCGTGTGGGCGGCCCACCAGCCCGAGACGACGCCCGGCACGGTGAGCGCGGCCGGGCCGCCGCGAACCGGGATCGTCGTGCCGAAGCGAGCGCGGTACGTCTCCAGGGCGGCGGCCGCCGCCGCGCGGCCTGCGGCGTTGAGCGCGTGCAGCCGCCCATGGCGTCCGTCGTAGACCAGCCAGAAGCTGTCGCCGCCGACGCCGTTCATATGCGGATAGACGACGGCGATCGCGGCCCCGGCGGCGATGGCGGCGTCCACGGCGTTTCCGCCCTGCTCGAGGACGGCCAGCCCGGCCTCGGAGGCGAGCGCGTGCGGGGTGGCCACGAGCCCGCGTCGGGCGCGGGCTTCGAGCCATCGAGTGGGGGTGGTCACGCCCGCGATGGTAGCAGGGGCCGGCGATGATTCGGGTTAGGATGAGGCGATATGTCGAGCCCCGCCGCTGTCTGGCGACCGGCCGTCACCGAGATCGTGCGCGAGCGACTCGGCGCCGGCGAGCCGGTCTGGCTGCCGGTGCGCGGGCGGAGCATGCGGCCCCTCCTCGGCGCCGGCGCGCGGATCCTCGTCACGCCTCCGGCGCGGGCGCGATTTGGCGACCTACTCGCCTACGAGTGCGAGGGCGCCCTCGTCTGCCATCGCGTCATCGGCCGGCGCGGCGCCACGCTGCTGACCCGCGCGGACCATCGGGGCGCGGGCCCCGAAGCGGTGACGCCATCGCAGATCGTCGGGGTCGTCGCGGCGTTCGAGCGTCGCGGCGCGACGGTCGATCTGTCGGCGCCGCGCCAGAGAGCCCTTGCGATCCTGGCGGCGTCCCGCTCGTTCTTGGCCGCGGCCGGTCGGGCCGCGCGACGGCGCGCGTGGCCGCGCGCGTGACGCGCCACACCGACACCGTCGACATCGCGGGTATCGCCTTTCGGTTGTCCTGTCCATTCCCGAAGCCTGGCTTCTGGGCGCGGCGGCGGCCGGAATTCATCACGCCGAACCGGCCCGATGTGATCGTTCGCATCGACTACGACGAGCGCTTCGCGCGGCGAGGGGTCGTCGCCGATACCGTCGCCGACGCGGCCGCCGTGAGCCGTCGCGGACAAGGTCTGCTGGTCTCGACCGGCTACTATCGCGCGACCGTCGACGTCCCTCGCGGGCGCGCCGCTGTACGGATCGCGGCCGGCTTCGACGTTGCGAGCCTGATGCGGACCCTGGCCGCGCTGTGGCTCGCCGAGTGCGGGACCGTGCTGCTCCGCGCCGCGTGCTTCGGCGCCGGCGAGTCGGCGACCCTGGCGTGCGGACTGCCCGACTGGACCACGCCGCCGTCCGCGACCAGAGGGTGGCTCGCCGTGGCGCCGCGTCGCGGCCGCGTCGAGGTCCGGCCGACTCCGTTTCTCGATCACGCCGGCGATCCGCGCGAGCGCTGGCGGGCCGCCGATCTCTGGATGCCGGGCCCCGTGGACGAGCCCTCGATCGGCGGCGCGTGGGCGCTCCGCGCGTTGCTCCCGTCGATCTGGCAGTCCGATCGGCGGCGTCCCGCGGTCGAGCGCACGCTCGATCTCGCGACCCGCGTGGCGACCTCGCTCCGCTGCCGCGCGATCGCGGCGGCCAACCTGCAGGACGAGGCGGCCGTTGGCTGAGCCGGCGCCCCGGATCGAGGTCGCCGGCTTCGTGTTCGGCGTGGCCGGTCTCGACGCCGCGGGGCGCGCCTGGGTGGCGGGGCGCTATGGTCCGTTCCTGTCCCGCCGCGCGCCGAGCTTCGGCGTTCACGTGCGCGCGAGCGAGCGCTACCGTCGGGGTCGGGCGCCGCGCCCGTCCGCGACCTGGCGTGGCGGTCGTTTCGCGCTCGCGAGCTATCCGTCGTGTGCCGACGGCGATCTGGCGCGCCGTCGCGTGGCGTTTCGTGCCGGTCCCGGGCCCGCGCTCAATCCCGACCTGTTTCGCCTGGTGTGCAGCTTTCTCGTGATGCAGAAGGGCGGGATCTTCCTGCACGCGTCCGGTGTCGTGGACGGAGGCCGCGCGTGGGTGTTCTCGGGGCCGTCCGGCAGCGGCAAGACCACCATCGCAGGCCTCGCTGGCGAGCGGCCGGTCCTCAACGACGAGACGATCGCGCTGCGCCCGGGCCGCCGCGGCTGGGAGGCCCGTGCCACGCCCTTCTATGGATCCGGCGGCCCGGCGATGGCGCGCCTGAACGGCCGCGCGCCGATTCGCGGTCTCTGCTTTCTCGAGAAGGCCGACCGCTTCGCGCACCGGCGGCTCTCGCCCTCGGAGGCGGTCGCCCGTGCGTTTCCCGAGGTCATGCTGCCCAAGCGCGACCGCCGCGTGACCGGCCGGATTCTCGAGACCCTGGCCGCGATCGCCAAGGCGGTGCCCGTGTGGGAGCTCGCGTTCAAGCCCGATCCGGCCCTCTGGAGCTATCTCGATGGACTGGACTGAGTCCTTTCCCGCGCGCCGATCGGTGCCGTGGCGGACGCTCGACACCGAGGCGCTCGTCGTCGACGTCAAGGGCGGCCTGCTCTATCCCCTCAACAGCGTCGGCGCGCGGATCTGGGGCCTGTGCGACGGCGCCCGCAGCGTGGACGAGATCGTCGGCGTGCTCACGGCCGAGTTCGAGGCGCCCGAGCCGACGATTCGGGCCGACGCGATCGAGTTCATCGAACGGCTCGCCGACGCCAAGCTGATCTCGATCGAGCGCCGGCGCAAGGGAGAACGCCGATGATCTTCGAAGGCTGCGCCCAGAACGCGGGACTCGGCGACGCCTCGCTGCTGGCGCTAATCAGCGCCAAGGCGGACCGGAACCGGACGCCGCTCAACGTGCATCTCGAGCTCACGTACCGGTGCAACGAGCAGTGCGTGCATTGCTACTGCGTCGTCGAGCACGGCCGCGAGCAGGAGGTGCGACGCCACGAGCTCACCCTCGGCGAGATCCGGCGGCTCCTCGACGAGCTGGCCGACATGGGAGCGCTCTACCTGACGCTCTCCGGCGGCGAGGTCATGGTGCGGCCCGACTTCTTCGACATCGCCGAGCACGCGCGCGCCCGCGGATTCGCCTATCGCGTCTTCACCAACGGCATCGGTCTCACCGAAGCGAAGGTCGAGCGGCTCGCGGCCCTGGAGCCGCTGACGGTGGAGCTTTCGATCTTCTCCGCCGATCCGGAGGTGCACGACGCCATCACCCGCGTCCCCGGCTCGTTCCGGCGGCTCATGGCCGCGATCGAGCGGCTGCAGCGCCACGGGCTGCGGGTCTATCTCAAGACCGTCGTGATGAAGCCCAACATCGACGGCCTGGCCAAGCTCGACCGGCTCGGCCGTGACCTCGGCGTCTTCACGCACACGTACAGCTGCGAGGTGAGCCCGAGGGTCGACGGCGCCGTGCCCCGCGACGGCCACGCCCCGCAGGACTACCAGCTGGATGCCGACGAGCTGTTCCGGTACCTGCGCGACTCGACCTGGAGCGAGCAGCTCGACCCTCAGGAGGGTCGCCCGGAAGAGGTGGCCCGCCAGCGCGCCACGTGCGGGCCGGCCACGAACGGCTGCTGCATCGACCCCTACGGCAACGTGTACCCGTGCGTCGCGTTTCGCGTGCCGATCGGCAACGTGCGGCGCACGCCGTTCCGCGAGCTGTGGACGGCGCCGCCGCCGGCGATACGCGACCTGCTCTCGGTCCAGCACTACGCCGATCTGCCGGAGTGCGCCGCGTGCGAGCTCGTGGGGTTCTGCAACCGTTGCCACGGCGACAACCTGCTCGAGCGGGGCGAGGGCGAATGGAAGCGCTGTCACGAGCGGGCGCGCGCGCTCGCCGGCGCGCAGCGCCGTCTCTATCAGATCCGCACCGCGGGAAGGAGCTGATGATGGCAGCCCAGGACAAGCGGCCCTACGAGAAGCCGACACTGGAGCCGAGCAGCATCTTCGGCGCCGACACGACGACGTGTTGCCGCGTGACCAATGGCACGTGCAGCAATGCCCAACGCACGAGCATGGGCAAGGGCAGCCGCACCAGCACCACGTCGTAGACGCGCGTGATCGCGGGCGCTGCGCCGGCCCCCGATGCGCGCCTGCTCGTGGCGGGGGCGCGCGGCCGACCCGACGCCGCGGGCGACGTCGAGCTGGCCGCGCTCGCTTGCGGCGCGGTCGACTGGCCGGGGCTCGTCGAGCTCGCGGCGCGTGAGGGAACGGCGCCGCTCCTCCACGTTCACCTCGAGCGCCTCGCCCTGCTCGATCGTCTGCCGGCGCCGACGCGCCGGCGACTGATCGAGATCGCGCGCGGTGTCTGGGCCGCGAACGCGGTGCTCGCGAATCACTGGGGTGAGGCGACCGCGGCGCTCCGCCGGGCCGGCGTCGAAACCGT
>Ga0187776_10001014_pt1 | contig 13737 bp, 12 predicted proteins | sample 0216_BV02_MP12_2_FD_132426 | JGI IMG/M metagenome (GOLD analysis project Ga0187776, IMG submission 132426) | Tropical peat soil microbial communities from peatlands in Department of Meta, Colombia - 0216_BV02_MP12_20_MG | ecosystem: Environmental > Terrestrial > Soil > Wetlands > Peat | place...
AAGAGAACAGGGAAGGGGCGGCTTCCCCCGATCGCAGGCGCGCTCGAAGTGACCAGGCCGGGAGCTTCGGAATGAAAAACGAGCCATAATTACTCGCAGCCATTCCGATTACATCGGGAGCATCCGCTGTGGCCAACAGCCTGACTTAGGGGTAAAGACTAGCCCCTGAGGGGGAGAGGAGAGCTTTTCGGGGGGTCCGGGTTGCTTGGGGACAGGCCATCAAACTCGTGGTCAGCAACACAACGCTAACTTTCACTTTCGGTCAATCGGTCGCGGTAGATTCCCGGCGAGGACCCTTCGATTTCCCTTGCACCTGCCACTTTCGCATAGAATTCCGCAGGCCCCACGCCGCCTATGATGGCGTACGCGTATCCCATTCGAGCCATCGCATGAAGACAGGAACGAGTGAGGGTTCTCCCGATGCCGCGCCCGCCGTGAGACTCGGCCACACCCATGGGACCGAAGAAGTTCCTACAGGTGCTCTCGTAACAGCAAAATCCGACGATTCTTCCCTTCTCTACTGCAACAAAACAGGAGACGGGGTGATTGCCGAAGGCAACATCGCACTCGCTTGCCCATCCCGCCCCAAACATGCCGCCGACCCACTGGACGATCACGTGTTTCTCGGAAGGCATGGCGCGGCGGATCGTGATGCCTTTGTCTCCGAGACTCTTGATATCCCGGTCCACTTCCGGGAGATCATACAGCTTCACGAGCATATCTGGCATGGCGCCCTTGTCCTCTCTGCGGCATGAGCAAGAGTTAGGCTCCGAGGTTGAGCGATCTCTTGCGATGTTTGCCAAAGGATAGAAACTTCATTATGCTCGAACCCCCGGTTAAGGGTCAAGAAGCAATGGCGTAGAAGTGGCCCGGAATGCAGCCCTGGAGACCGGAACCAGGGGCCGGCCCAGACCCTGACAGGCCGGGGGAAACGCTTATCTTGCTTGGTGAGGAGGCTGTCACTCGAGACAGGGGGATCCGCCCCCCGAAGGATCTTCGGGAGAAGGAGACAAAGGGAATCCGGGAGCACCCCTTGCCCCGCGGGAATCTGAATGTTTTCGGACGGGACGTTGCGTTATCGCCTTGGGTTGGATAGTATCCGTGTCACGCAAGGCTACGTGCTTCCCGATGGCGCTCAGGTCGTGGGTATTGCCGCTCCGACAACTTCTGGGGAGAGTGGGAATGGGGATCGGCTCGGCGGTAGTGGTATCCGGGAACAGGGGCGCGGATGCGAACATGACCTACACAGCTATCGGGGAGAACTTTCGGCTGCTCGCCGTCCTCGACAGGAAAGGTCACGATGCATAATCCACTAGAGAGGCGCCCCACCAACTCATCCTCCGCCAGCCGGAAGCGGTGGTTGTGGATCGCGCTGGGCACTGTTCTATCTTGTTTGAGCGTCACGGGATGCGACTACCTATCACCCAAGCCGTCCATATCACCCGCTGAAGCTCCAGGGCGGAAGTCAAGAAGGTTTCCTGAATTTGTGGCTGTGGTCGCCGGCCCGCAAGACTCCCTTTCTTCCTTGGCCGGCGAGTATCTGGGCGATTCCTCACTGGCCTGGTTTATTGCCGACGTTAATGGAGTCACCCAGGTCGCCCCCGGGATGGATCTCATCATCCCGCTCAAGCCGTACGATCGGGGAGGGCTGGCGCCCGAGGGCCTCCAGACCGTTCCCGTGCTCTGCTACCACAAGTTCTCGGAGACCGATGTTGACAGGATGACGCTGAGTAGACGCGCCTTCGAAGAGCAAATGAGGTTCCTGAAGGACCGGGGATACCGGGTGATTCGCCTCGACCAGCTTCTGGATTTCATGGAGTTCAAGACACAGATACCCAAGAAATCAGTGGTAATCACCATCGATGATGGTTGGCGATCCACCTATGACATCGCGTATCCCATTCTGAAGCAGTACGAGTACCCGGCTACGCTCTTTGTCTACACGGACCTGATCGTGGGCGGTTCGAACACCCTGAATTGGGACCATGTCAGGGAGATGTCTCGGAACGGGATGGATGTCCAAGCCCACTCCAAGACGCACAGAGATCTCACCAAGAACCTCAACCGCGAATCCTTCAAGGAGTACTTTGAGGCCATCAAGAGCGAATTGGCGGATTCTGCTGTCATCATCCAGCACAACACCGACAAGAAGCCCACGTACTTTGCCTATCCTTACGGCGAGACCAGTAGCCTCATCGTCGCCATAGCCAGAAAAGTAGGCTATCGCGGAGCATTCACGGTGGAACGGGGAGGTAATCCCTTCTTCACCGATGTTTATAGAATACGGCGAAGCATGATCTATGGCGCGTTCAGCCTGCAAGACTTCGAGAGAAACCTGAAGACCTTCACGGCGCTCTCGCTGAGATGAGGGGCTTTCCAGCAACCTGTTAGAGGCGGACAATGCCCGTTCGCTTGCCGCTGTTCATAGCGCGCTGCATCTCGCCCTGGCTGCTCTTGGCCGTCCTCTCCGCTTGTACCGGGTCGGCGCCGCAGGAGACACACCCGCTCCCAGCGGAGAAGGTCTGGTCCATGCCCAAGGAATGCCCAAGCCGCGCACAGGATTATGAGAGAGCGGGAGACTTGGGAAAAGCCCTGTACTTCTGGGAGATAGTAGCGCGTTTTCAACCCGAGGATCGGGAGATCTCCGAGAAGATCCGAACATTGCGAGACACAATCCGGGTCAAGGCTGAAGAGCACTACGTGAAAGGAGTCCACTACTTTCAGCACAACGACGTTCGGAGAGCTCGCAAGGAGTTCCTGAGTGTTCTCCTTTACGACCCTGAGCACGAGCTGGCTTTGGACTATGTCAGAACCAAGTTGGCGAAAAAGGATTATGCCCTGTACGAAACGAAACGGGGTGACACACCAGAAACGATCGCCGAAGAGCATTACGGCGAACAAGGCATGGCCTATCTCGTCGCCTACTTGAACGACGTGGATGAGCAGCGAGAAATCGACGCCGGATTGACATTGAAACTCCCGGTGATTGAGAGAGGCACCCGAGAGGGACGGCGTCCCACCGAAGGAATGCTCGAAATGGCTCGGGCGTTGTATGCCGCTGGAGAGTATCAACAGGCTGTTCCCCTGGCCAAGGGCGTCTTGACGCAGGATCCCGCAAACAAGGAGGCCACAGAGCTGTTGCGAGCGTCGGCGTACGAGGCGGGAAGGAAGCTTATACGAGAAGAGCAATACGTGGAGGCCCTCCAGGTGTTCAAGGGATTGCCGCCAGAGTACCGGGACGTGCGTCAGATCGTCCAGATTCTCGTGAAGAATCTCCAGCACCAGGCGGACGACCAGTACAAGAACGGTGTCTCCTACTACGCCGCCGGGGAGTTGGACAAGGCTATCGAGGCATGGAACGAGACCTTGCGCCTGAACCCGTCTCATCCGCAAGCAGGGCAAGACCTCAAGAAGGCCAATCTTCTCCGGGACAAGTTGAACAAAGGGCAGTGAAGGCCTGGCGGTCTGTCGGTGCCCCATTTCGCTTCTCACATGCATGTCAGTGAGAGCAGGAAATGGTTTCCCCCCTTTAACGAACGGGTTTGCACAGGGGGCTTTGGGAATCCCGGGAGAATCGCCCTCGCTCCCTCGTTTTCAAAGGGGATTGCCGCAGGATCTGATCTTGTTGGGAATGTAGACTGTCTCGTGCTCTTCGTGGTAAGGGCGCTCGCCGACGAAGGACTCATCAGCCCGGGAGGGGTCGCAACCCCTACCCCGGGCTTCTTGTTTTCCCAAAGCGGTGCGGATGAAGCGGGCGGCACTGCCTGCGCCCCTTCCTTCTCCAGTGGTCACCTATCACAGCGTCGTCGCTGTAGCCACATCGGAATAGTCGGAGAGGTGGTTATCGACGATGCTATAGGCCCTCACCCGGTAGTTGTATGGGGTCGATGGCGACAGCCCCGTCGTATCGGCGTAAGAGGTGGTGTTGGTGGAAAGATCCGCGATCTGCATGAAAGAGGCGGCTCCTTGCTGCTGCCGCTCGATCCGGAACCCGATCTGCCCGAAGTACGTATTATCCCACCTGAGATTGATTTGGGTGGGCGACACCGGGGTGGCCACGAGACCAACCGGACGAGCGAGCAGATTCTGGATGCTGTTGAAGGCGTTGATGCGTCCCTGCGTGAACACCGGGGTACTGGCAGAAAGGGCCAAGAGCCGGTCAACGCAGTTGAGAATCCGCTCCTTGACCTGGAGATCCGTCAGGGCCGGTGTGTTGCTCCAGACGAGTGCCGTCAGGCCGGTCACGTGCGGCGTGGCCATCGAGGTGCCCGCGAGAAACTGGTAGAGGTTCTGGTCCGGATTCGCGGCGGTCGTGATCTCCACATCATCGATGTTGACAACGTTCGCTGCTGCTAAGGCCCGGGGCGCAGCGAGAGGGAGCGGTGATCCATATCCCGCGCTGGCAATGAAGCAGCCTCCCCCGCCGCCGCCACCACCATGCCCCGATGAGGATGGCGCGTTGGTGTGATAGCGAAATCGGAAGTAGGCCGTGGCGGTCCCGTCCAGAGGACCCAGATCCACTGCCGCGTCAGCCCAATCGCTCGCGCTGCCCGAGATCCCGTTATCAAAGAAGTCTGCGCCGTTGATGAGCACGGGGCGATTTGTCCAGGGTCCGGTGGAGGCTGGTGCGGTCTCCACGTAGAGAAGGTCCCCGCCGGAAATCTCGCCTTTCAGGTTAAACGTGAGGAGTGTGCCCGTTGCGCCGGACAGGTTGATGGCATTGGTTGGTCGAGCAGGGAGGTCGGTCCCTTTGCCCTCAGCATCGCCGGGAACGAGAGCAAGTGAATCGGGGGGAGTGTTAGCGTCGTTTGATAAGGCCCAGTGGGGGTCGACGGTCCAGTCGCTGATGTCGCCGTCGTCGAAGTTGTCGCTGAAGACCGTCTGCCTGCCGGGCATGGCGCTGTAAATATTCACTCCCGGTGCGGCCACATCCACCGAGGTCGTCCCGTAGTTCGAGAACCCGGCCAGGGCGTCCTTCTGGTCCGTGGCGGCCACCACGATGATGTTCGGGAGATCGTAGCTTGCCGGATACGTCGGAGTGCTGTCGTTATTGGCACTCTCGTTTCCGGCTGCGGCGACGAGAAGAACGCCTGCGGTGTTTAGGTTGGAAATCTCGTCGTATTCGGCCTGAGAGAACTGGCTTCCTCCATAGCTGGCGTTGATGACCTTGGCGCTGTGCGTCCCTGCATACTGCATGGCGGAGATGACCGTGTCGACCGTGGCAATTCCGAAGACATCGAATGCCCTGAGGATCATGAGGTTGGCGGTCCAGCAAACGCCGGTCACGCCCTGGTTGTTGTTCCCCACTGCGGCGATCGTTCCCGCCACGTGGGTCCCATGGCCGTTGGGATCCATGGGATTGTCGTCGTTATCGACGAAGTCGTGCCCTCCTGAGCCTATGTTGCCCGCCAGATCGGGATGATTGTAGTCCGCCCCGGTATCGATGATAGCGACCGTAACCGAGGTGCAGTCGTGGTTCACGTCCCATGCTGTCGGCGCATGGATGTCGGCTCCCGCGGTGCCGGACGTCCCATTGACGTTTTGCCCGGTGTTATTCAAGCCCCACAGATCGTCAAAATTTGTGTCATTCGGGGTGACCGTGACGTACCGATAGTAGTTCGGCTCCGCATACTCCACGTCGGGATCGTTCCGGTAGATGTCCAGCGCCTCCTCCACGGTCATATCCGCCGGAAGCTTCAGGTGATGGACGCCGATATCATGGAAGGTGTGAAGAATCGAAACTCCCCAGCGCTGCCGGAAGTAATCTGCGGCCGTCGTCCGCACGGAGGGCTTGTACTTCACCAGGAGCTCGCCGGGCGCGTAGGCCGGCCGTCGCCCTCCATGGGCACCCGTGCCCGACCCCAAATCCACACCCCACAGGGGCAGTACCATGATGAGGGCCACCAGAAGGATGCGGACCGCTCGTTTTCCCATCGGCTTCCTCTCTCTCACTGAATCCTTCTCACATAGTTCGGCTCCGCGTAAGCCACCTCGCCGTACCTCCGGAGTCGTTCGACCATCTCCTCAACCTGGGTGCCGTCCACGATCTTCATCAGGTACAGGTTTGGACTGGAGACCACTCTGATTGTCTCCAGATGGGCCTCTCGCTGGATCCTGGCCACGGTCCCCTCATCGGTCCCTTCCCGGAACTTGACGAGGACTTCACCGGGAGCGTACCGGCCTTTCTCCATTCCCCTCCATTGGCCCGTTTCCCCCCCCACGTTCTCAACTCCGTTCCCGCCTCTTGCGCCCATCTCCTTCCCCTGTCCGACACAGGCTGCGGCAAGCACAAGAATGAAGCCCATCTGAATAGCTCCAGCAGAAGACATGCCAATCCCTTACCACGGAAGGCTTCCCACGAGACAACTCACCAAATTCCCACTGACACCATGAAGTCGTGGGGCGAAGACGGCTTGGAGGGCAACAGGCCAGGTGGCGACCCGCCTGAACTGATCGATCCTCCTACCCGTCGCATCGGTGCTGCACCGGGCGACGAGGGTCACACCCAATCACCTGCCCAGCATTTGCTCGAAGATGCCCATGGGATCGTTGTCGTCTTTGTCCTCGGCCTCGCGGCACGGCGTCGTGCCTTTCTTGTCGGCCCCTCGTGCCTGTTGAGCGGGTTCTTCGGGCTTCGGCTCCTCTGCCTAAGCCGACCGGGATTATACCGTATCGCCAGGATTCCTTGTCAAGAAATCGGCTTGTTTCAACGCGACAGCGATCCTTGTAGGATAGCGCCGGACATGGTATTCTGACCGCTGGTTTTTGAGGCGATGAGGACAACCTGAGTGGCGCTTCACCTTATGACGGCACCGACACTGACCTGTTTTGGAAAGACCGATAACGGCCTCCGGCGTGCCGACAATGAGGACACCTTCGTGGTCATGCCCGAGGTGAGCCTCTTTCTGGTGGCAGACGGCATGGGGGGCGAGGCGGCCGGAGACCTCGCAAGCCAGATCTTTGCAGATGCCGCCGTCGAGATCTTCTCAACGGCCGAGGCCCGTTCGGAGGACGAGCGCCTCGATCTGGTGCAACGGGCGTTCACCCTGGCCCACGAGCGCATCCGGGAGCACGTGACCAAGCATCCCGAAGACCTGGGCATGGGCTGCACCGCGGAGCTGGCTTCATTTCTCGGGGATAGTTGTCTTCTCGGTCACGTGGGTGACAGTCGAACCTACCTGTATCGAGATGGTCGGCTAATACAGCTCACCCGAGATCACTCCCTTATCCAGGATCAACTCGACCAGGGACTCATTACGAGCGCCGAGGCCAGACGGCATCCCCTCCGAAACGTGGTGATGAGAGCGGTGGGTGTGAACGAACATCTCGGCGTGGACCTTCTCAACGGGAAGATCCAGCCAGGTGACATCTTCCTCCTCTGCTCGGACGGGCTCACGGACATGGTAGAGGAGACGAGTGTCGCCGAGGTGCTCGGCTCCTCCCTCGGCTGTGCCGAGAAGGGGGAAAGGCTCATTGAGATCGCCAAGGCGGCCGGCGGATATGATAACATCACGGTCGTGCTTTGCGAGATGGAAGCGCTCTCATGAGAGCGGAAGCGCTCGGTTTCCTCTTTGCTTTGCGTGTCTGCACCTCCCTCTGAGGCTCATGCCAGCGCTCCGAGCTGCCTTCCGGCGCGGGAAACAGCCGAGTCGCGGCCTCAACGAGCCCGGGGGGCGGGGACACACCCTCGGTGCCGAGGCTACCGAAACACCGCATCGAGAGCCTCCTTGAGAGAGCCCACTCCGATAACGTCGAGGCCCCTCAAGTTTGACACGCGATTCACGTTAGCCCTAGGCAGAACACAGCGGCGGAACCCGAGCCGCGCCCCTTCTTTCACCCGGAGGTCCGCTCGGCCGATCCCGCGGATCTCGCCGGTGAGACCCACTTCGCCCAGGACCACTGTGTGAGGGTCGATAGGCCGGTCGAGGAGACTGGACGCCACTGCGGCTGCGACGGCCAGGTCGACGGCAGGCTCCTCGACTCTCACCCCGCCCACGGCGTTGACGAAGATATCCTGTTGCGCCAACGAAAGCCCAACCTTCTTCTCCAGGACAGCCACCAGCAAGGCCAGCCGGTTGTGATCGATCCCCATGGTCGTTCGCCTCGGGAGGGCGAGCCCGGACGGGCACACCAGGGCCTGGAGTTCGACGAGAATAGGCCGGGACCCTTCGATCGCCGCCACCACCGCAGATCCCGGGACGCCGAGGGGACGCTCCGCGAGAAAGAGTTCCGAGGGGTTGCTGACGCTGTGGAGGCCGCTATCCTTCATCTCAAAGACGCCGATCTCGTTCGTAGAACCGAAGCGGTTCTTGGTTGCGCGCAGGATCCGGAAAGAGTGACCCCGTTCACCTTCGAAGTACACCACCGTGTCCACCATGTGCTCCAGCACCCGGGGGCCGGCGATTGCCCCCTCCTTGGTCACGTGTCCCACCAAGAAGGTAGGACGTCCCCTCTTCTTCGCCTCGTGGACGAGGCGACCGGCACAGTGGCGCACCTGGCTTACGCTTCCCGGCGCTGATTCCAGGTCCACGCTGTAAACGGTCTGAATCGAGTCCATCGCCGCCACCGCAGGATTCACCTGATCGATGACCGCGAGGATGTTCTCAAGGGCCGCCTCCGCCACCACGTAGAGGTGGGAAGAACTCAACCCCAATCGCTGCGACCGCATCTTGATCTGTTGGGTCGATTCCTCTCCCGAAACGTAAAGGACTGTCCTCCCCGGTTCAGCCAGCCCGTGGAGAGCCTGGAGCAGGAGGGTGGATTTCCCAATGCCTGGGTCACCGCCGAGAAGGACCGCGGAGCCCCATACCACACCGCCGCCGAGAACTCGGTCCAGCTCATGGATCTTGGAGGAGATCCGCCCCGGTTCCTCGCTCAGCCCTTCATCCAGCCGTTCGGGTGCCGCCGGGCTGGCCAGGTCCTTCGCCCGGGCGATGGCTTCCCTCCCCAGGGTCTCTTCTGCGAGGGTATTCCACTGGCTGCAACCGGGGCACCGACCCAACCATTTGGGGGTTCGGAAGCCGCACTGCTGACAGAGATACTCGCTCTTGCCGGTACGGGTCATAAGCTCAAGAAGAAGGAGTGTGCGCCCTTCGTGTTGTAGCTGGTACCAATCGAATGCAAGTTTCTCCCGAGCGCTCGGGCTTGTCAAGGCGAAAGCCTCGAGTGATGTCTCTTTGCCCTCGCCGCGCCTGCCTCCAACCTCCAACGGGGCACCGGTTCCCGGTGCCACCTTGTCGTTGACAAGGCCCTGATCACTATGCTTATATGCAAAACTTAAGAGGAGAGGTGGAAAAATCACGTAGTATTTTTGGCCCGGAGCAAGTCTTCTGGCCGTTGCCAGCCTCAAGGAGAGGGATAATGGCGGAAAAGAACGTATTCGAGGTGACTGATTCCGGCTTCGAGGGGGAGGTCCTCAAATCAACCATGCCCGTTCTCGTTGATTTCTGGGCTCCCTGGTGCGGGCCCTGTCGAGCCATTGCTCCTGTCGTTGCCGAACTGGCTGCCGAGTACGACGGCAGGCTGAGGGTGGGCAAGTGTAATGTAGACGACAACCCAAAGACCCCCAGCCAGTACGGCATCCGGGCCATTCCGACCCTTATCCTTTTCAAGCAAGGGAAGGTCTCCGAACAGATCACCGGCGCGGTGTCCAAGTCCCAAATCGATGCAGCTATCAAGAAGGTACTCTAGCATCCATGAGAAGGTTTTCGCACGGAGCGCACCGTGCCGGTGCACATCGGTTTGCGGTGTTCGCCAGACTGTCTCCTTCGCCTGGCCGATCTCACTGCTGACTGCCTTCCCAAGACGGAACCGGGTAGTGGTGTACCTATGTTTGTGGAGGGTGCCATGAGGCGAGTGCGCTCGCGTTTCCCGTTCTGGCTGATTCTGTGGGTTACCACTTTTCTCGGTGGCTGCGGCTGGTTCCAGCATGAACGGGTGAAGAGCCCTGAGGAGCTTGCCTCCCAGGGAATGGAGGAGTTCGAGGCGAAAGACTATAGGGACGCGATCAAGACCTTCTCCGCGCTCAAGGAGCGGTACCCCTACAGCCGTTATGCCATCTTGGCAGAGCTTAAGCTCGCCGATGCCTATTTCCACGACGAGAGATATCCCGAGGCGATCAGTGCCTACGAGGACTTCGCGCGACTTCATCCGAAGAACGAGGCGATTCCTTACGTACTGCACCAGGTAGGCGATTGCCACTACCACCAGCTCCTGACCATTGATCGAGACCAGACCGCTACCCGCCAGGCGATCCTGGCCTTCGAGCGGCTCCTCAAGTCGCAACCCAATTGTCCCTTCGAAGAGGATGCGCGGAAAAAAATCCGTTCCTGCCGCCAGCGCCTTGCTGAGCACGAGGTGTATGTGGCACGCTTTTACTACAAGTCCAAGCACTATCGTGCCGCCCTCGTCCGCTTCGAGAAGCTCCTGAACGGCTACGAGGACGTCTTGGAGCCGGGCGGCCGCCAGGAAATCGAGGCGCTTGTGGTCGCGTGCAGGGAGCAGCTTGCGCGCAGGGGGGGCGAAGAGTCGAACGCGGACCAGGTCCCGAGGGCCCCGCTACCGGGGGGAATCGGGGATACGATGTAGTGCTGCCCTTCACGCACGGCTGCGGGTGGCTTTGGCGCGAAGATCTCATCGCCGGGCTTGTTTGACCTGCGCTCTCGATGGCAGCGCCGAACACTGGAAACGCTGTCCCTGACTCGGTCCTTCCGACCTCGACCCATGCGGTGGGGCGTAGGGTGGCTCCTGAGTAGCCCCGTCGAGAACCGAGGGAGGCCCCCTCGATAGCGACAGGCGGGGGCGGCACCTTGGGCGCGAGAAAAAGGGCTTGACTGCTTAGCCCCGTTGCGATACATTGAAATCTCTAGTTGTTGTGTCGACGACCTTCAAGTGACCCTGCCTGAGGAGTATTCCCAGCGTTTTATTTCTGAGCCCCGGCCGTAAGGAACCAGTGAGCCTTGCCGAGGTCGTTGATCCCTGGCAGCATTTTTGCATAAGGAAACACGCGAATTCCGAACGTGGCAGGGTGGAGCATAGCGTCGCCAGCGACGCAATGTGTGGTGACGCGTAGGCACAAGTGTAGGAACGCATCGGCTGACCTCACGCCACCGAGCGGGCGGCTGATGTGGTTTTTGCTCTCATTGACCTCTCTTTCACAGACACTTGCCGAGCAGTCCTCTGTTCAGTCGATGTACTGCCGCAGCCTGGATGCCGTTGCGGGAGCGCAGAGTTCCGCAGCACCTTGGTGCTTTGCTTCGCAAGGACGGTCACGGAGCGCTGACCGGTAAACTCCTCTCTCAGCACTCAGTCTTGAGGGAATAACGTCGTGGGTGGATTCATGAATCGATGGACCTAGCTGCCAACGACACTGAGACGACTTCCAAAAAGAGACGAGGAAAGGAGGAACATCCGTCGCAACAAACCGGCGGGGGAAAACTTATGAATCTCGTGGAGCTCAAAGACAAGAATATCAAGGAACTCATGGGTGTGGCCCGCGAGTATGGTATTGACGGGACAAGTACCATGCGGAAGCAGGAGTTGATCTTCGCCATACTCCAGGCTCAGACGGAGAAGAACGGCCTCATTTACGCCGAGGGCGTCCTGGAGACGCTTCCGGACGGCTTCGGCTTTCTCCGAGCCCAGAACTACAACTACCTGCCTGGTCCGGATGACATTTACGTCTCACCTTCCCAGATCCGCCGTTTCGGACTGAGGACCGGAGATACGGTCGCGGGGCAGATCCGTCCTCCGAAGGAGGGGGAACGCTATTTCGCCCTTCTCAAGGTAGAGGCGGTCAACTACGAAGATCCCGAGAGCACTCGGGACAAGATCCTCTTTGACAACCTGGTTCCTCTCTACCCCAACGAGAGAATCCGTCTTGAGACGAATCCGACCAACTACTGCACCCGGATCATGGACCTCCTCACTCCCATCGGGAAGGGCCAGCGCGGGTTGATTGTCGCCTCGCCGCGAACCGGTAAGACCATGCTGCTACAGAACATCGCCAACAGCATCGCCACCAACCACAAGAACATGTACCTGATCGTTCTCCTCATCGACGAGCGGCCGGAGGAGGTGACCGACATGCAGCGGTCGGTCAAGGCGGAGGTCGTCAGCTCGACCTTCGATGAGCCGGCCCAACGTCACGTCCAGGTTGCCGAGATGGTGATCGAGAAGGCGAAGCGTCTCGTGGAGCACAAGCGGGACGTGGTTATCCTGCTGGATAGCATCACCCGTCTCGCTCGTGCTTACAATACGGTGGTGCCGCCGAGCGGCAAGATCCTCTCGGGCGGTGTGGACTCCAACGCCCTCCATAGGCCCAAGCGGTTCTTCGGTGCAGCCCGCAACATAGAGGGCGGCGGGAGCCTCACCATCATAGCCACGGCCCTGATCGACACTGGGAGCCGCATGGATGAGGTTATCTTCGAAGAGTTCAAGGGCACGGGCAACTTGGAAATCGTCCTCGACCGGAAGCTTGCAGACCGCCGCATTTTCCCGGCCATTGATATCAACCGTTCTGGCACCAGGAAGGAGGAGCTCCTCATCGCGCCTCCCGACCTGAACCGCATCTGGATTCTCCGCAAACTCCTCTCGCCCCTGAATCCCGTGGACGCCATGGAGTTTCTCTTGGATAAGATGCAGGGAACCAAGGATAACGCGGATTTCCTCGACTCCATGAATGCCTAGCCCGGGCCCTTCTCCGGAGGGAAGGGGTCGGCCCCGGGGACTGGGGGCCAGCTATGCCCTCTCTTCTCCAGGGGCGAGGTTGGAGTGCGCCCTGGGTGCGTGCCCCAGGTAAGCTTGTCTGCTCGAAAAATATCTTGATATGAACCAGCATTTTGGCTATATTAACAAGCTTGCGTCAGTCAAACCCTCCCCTTCTCGAAGGGGGGCAAGCGATGAACCAGGTAGAGGCAGGTATGAGAGGAACGCAATGAAGGACGGCATCCATCCCAAGTACCATCAGACTACCCTTCGCTGTCACTGCGGCAACGAATTTGTAAGCGGCTCCACCAAAGAGAACATCAGCGTGGAAATCTGCTCCCGCTGTCATCCCTTCTATACCGGCAAGCAGAAACTGGTGGACTCTGCGGGGCGGATCGAGCGCTTCCTCAAGAAATACGAGAAGCGTACCGAGGAAGGAGCGGCCGAGAAGACCACCTGACCACGTCGGGCTGAGGCGAGCCGCTCGGCAACGACACTCGGCAGGGGCCGCCACACTCTGGCGCCGTGGCCGGACGGGAGCCTCGGCCTGCGGTTGTCCATCTCTTAGTCCACAGGCGTCTCCTATGGGTGCATTGATCCGTATAGGCGGCCAGGCGGTGGTTGAGGGTGTGATGATGCGATCTCCCCACGCCCTCGTGGTAGCAGTGCGCCGCCCGGGAGGCGGGATTGCCTTGAAGGAGACCAGGTGGCATCCCCTCTCGGAACGTTATACCTGCCTCCGCTGGCCCGTCGTCCGCGGCGCGGTGATCCTCTTCGAGACCCTGGCAAACGGGATCGACGCTCTTTCATTTTCCGCCTCTCAGGCCATAGAGGAGGAGGACAAGAAGCTGAGCCCGTGGGCCCTCGGGCTCACTATGGCCCTGGCGTTCGGTCTCGCCATCGCCCTCTTTGTCGTCATACCCCACCTCCTCACCCTGTGGCTCGGCAAGATCGGCCCCTGGAGCTTCTCGGTGGAAAGCTTCGCCTTCCACGCCCTCGACGGGTTGATCAAGGCGGCGCTCTTCGTTCTCT
>Ga0187776_10001015_pt1 | contig 13737 bp, 18 predicted proteins | sample 0216_BV02_MP12_2_FD_132426 | JGI IMG/M metagenome (GOLD analysis project Ga0187776, IMG submission 132426) | Tropical peat soil microbial communities from peatlands in Department of Meta, Colombia - 0216_BV02_MP12_20_MG | ecosystem: Environmental > Terrestrial > Soil > Wetlands > Peat | place...
CGGCGGCCGCGCCCGCCGTGGTGCTCCTGGCTTTCCGGATCCTGCAGGGGCGCGTCGCGCGGCCGCGGCCGGCCCCGGCGACGGAGCGGGCCCGGCCGCAGCCGTCGCGCCCCCGAGACCGCGCCGTCGCGGAGCAGTACGGTTAGCGGGAGGCAGCCACCATGCGTGTGCTCGTAATCGAGGACGACGACGCGGTCAGCGCCGCGATCCGCCGGGCGCTCCTGCTCGGCGGCTACGAGATCATCACCGCTCCGAACGGGGAGCAGGGGCTGCTGAAGGCCCAGACCGAGGTTCCCGACGCGATCATCCTGGACCTCGGGCTGCCCGACATCGACGGCATTCACGTCGCGAAGACGCTGCGCGGCTCCGGCAACCGCACGCCGATCCTGATGCTGACCGCTCGCGACGCGGTCGACGACCGCGTCGAGGGCCTGGAGGCCGGCGCCGACGATTACCTGGTCAAGCCCTACGACGTGCGCGAGCTGCAGGCCCGGCTGCGCGCGATCATGCGCCGCCACATCGAGAACGGCGATGGCCGGGTGCTGCGCTTCGCCGAGCTCGAGCTCGACCCGGACCTCCACGCCGCCAAGGTCGACGGCCGCATGGTCGAGCTGACCCGGACCGAGTACCAGCTGCTCGAGCTGTTGATGCTGAACCCGCGCCGCGTGCTGTCCTCGGAGCTGATCTACGACCGGGTTTGGGGGTATGACTTCGGGCGCTCCGGGAATGCGCTGCGCGTGTACATCGGCTACCTGCGCCGCAAGCTCGAGGAGAGAGGGGGACGCCGCCTGATCCAGACCGTCCACGGCGTCGGGTACGTCCTAAGAGAGCCGTCGGAGTGAGCCTGCGCAGACGGATCGCGGGGGCCGCGGCCCTGGCGGTCGCGGCGGTGGCCATCACCTTGGCGGTCGTCGGGTATCTGAGCACGCGCTCGGCGCTCATCGGTCAGGTTCGCACCGACCTCCGGGAGCGCGCCGCCAACTACCTGCAGCCTCACGCCGGCGGGCCTCCCGGCGGACGCCAAGGGCCGCCCGGCGGTGGTGAGGCCCCCGGCGTCCCCGGCCCGCCCGAGCTCGGCGGCGCAGGGGGCTACTTCCAGGTCGTCAACCCCGACGGCACGATCGCCTACGGTGGGAAGCTGCCGGTCACCAAGCAGGTGCTCGAACTCGCCCGCACCGGCTCGGGCGGGTTGTTCTTCGGCACCCACGTGCAGGGGACGCACGAGGAGGTCTACGCGGTCTGGGACGCGCCCGACAACCACGTGGTGATGGTCGCGCTCCCGCTGACCGATGCCGATTCCGTGCTCCACGGCCTGCTCCTCACCTACGGACTGCTGATCGCGGGCGGGATCGTGCTGGCGGCGGTGCTCGGGCTGGCGATCTCGCGTTCGGCGCTGCGCCCGATCGACCGCTTCGTACGCAACACCGAGCGCGTCACGAAGGAACTCGATCGCCCCGAGCGCCTCGAGGGCACCGACGCAATCGAGCTCCAGCGCCTCGCCGACAGCTTCAACCAGACGCTCGACGCGCTCGAGCGCTCGATCGAGTCGCAGCGCCAGCTCGTGGCCGACGCGTCGCACGAGCTCCGCACCCCGATCGCGGCGCTCCGGAGCAACATCCAGATCTTCCTCGACTCAGACCGGCTCCCCGAGGAGGACCGGCGGGGACTTCAGGAGTCGATCATCGCCGAGCTCGACGAGCTCACGCAAGTGGTGGCCGACGTGCTCGAGCTGGCACGCGGCTCCGCGCCGACGAGCAGGGTCGAGCCGATCGAGCTCGACACGTTCGTGCGCGAGGCGGTCGAGCGCACACAGCGCCGCGCTCCCGATATTCGCTTCGCGCTCGACCTCGAGCCGACGGTGATCGTCAACAACCCCGAGCGTGTCGGCCGCGCGCTCGGGAACGTCGTCGACAACGCCCGTAAGTGGAGCCCGCCGGACGGCGACGTCGAGATCAGCCTTCACGACCGCGTCCTGACCGTCCGCGACCACGGGCCCGGTTTCAACGAACGCGACCTGCCGCACGTGTTCGACCGCTTCTATCGAGCCGATGACGCGCGTCGAATGCCGGGCTCCGGCCTGGGGCTCGCGATCGTCAAACAGGCGGCCCAGGCGTTCGGAGGAGAGGCGGCCGCGGCGAATGCGCCGGACGGCGGCGGGGTGATCACGATCCGCTTCGGGTCGGCGCCCGGCGGAGATCGCGATCGACCGGCCCCCCAGGCGTCGGCGTTCGCCTCGCGCGATTAGCGGTCCCGCTAGGCGACCTGCGGGAGGACGTGCCATGCGCGGACTACCACGTGCGAGGAACCGTAGTAACGACTGATGAACGGCCTCCTGACCCGACGCAACATCGGGTTCGCAACGTGAGTCGAATGGGCAGGAAGTCATGAAGAAGCTCTCTTCGCTGATCCTCGTCGCCCTGGGAGCGCTTGCGCTCGCGGGCGCCGCAAGCGCGCAGTCGCCGACGCTGCAGGAGAAGACGTTGCAGATCCCCGGGACGCCGTGCTCGGCGACGGCCTGGGACTACTACAGCACGGTCAACGGGATCTACACGATGCAGTACGGCGGCGGCGTCAGCTGCGCGGGCAACGTGGGGCAGAAGACGCTCGACGTGGTCCCGCAGGTATTCAACTTGATCAAGGGACAACCGCTGTGGTTCAACATCAGCGGCGATGGTCGCTACCAAGGTCCCACCCCGATCAGCCCGCTTCGCCTGAGCGGGGCGAGGGCGGCCGTTCCAGGGCACATCTATCGCCTCGTGGTCTACGGGCAGGTCACGCTGTCGAACGGCAAGACCGGATCGGTTACCGTCTGCCCGTCCTGCTCAGGGGTTCAACCCCAACTCTCTATCGCGCCTGCGAAGGGGTTCGTCTACCGGCTGCCTCCGAGCACCGTCCAGATGCCCGGGGTCCCGTGCTCGGTGTCGCAGCTCGGAGTCAGCTTCCCAACCATCAACGGCACGCCGGTGATGCAATACGGCGGCGACCTCAGCTGCGCCTCGGGCGTCACGGGACCGAAGACGCTCGAGATCGCCGCTCAGGTTGCCGGGCCCGGGCCGAGCCGCTTCAACTACTACACGATCAACGGATCGACCCTGTCGACCACCTCCAGCCGCCCGTATCTCATTCTGAGCACGGGACGCACCGTGTACATCGGCCATCCCTACCGGGTGCTCGCGACGGCCACCGTCACGTACAAGGGCAAAACCGTGACGTCGACCGCTCACAGCATCACGTCAGGCCCCTGATCGAGATCGGCCGCACAGCGAGGAGCTAAGCCGGCACCGGCTCCTTTGCGTGCTGACGCAGCTCGTGCCGGGCGATCGACCGCTTGTGGACCTCGTCCGGGCCGTCGGCGAGCCGCAGCGTCCGCAGGTGGGCGTACATCATGGCGAGCGGAAAGTCGTCGGAGACGCCGGCGCCGCCGTGGACCTGGATCGCGCGGTCGATCACCTTGAGCGCGACGTTCGGGGCCGCGACCTTGATCGCCGCGATCTCGGTGCGCGCGTGCTTGTTGCCGACCGTGTCCATCAGCCAGGCGGCGTTCAGCGTCAGCAGCCGCGCCATGTTGATCTCGATCCTCGACTCGGCGATCCAGTCCTGGATGTTGGCCCGCTCCGCCAGCGGCTGGCCGAAGGTGACGCGCTGAAGGGCGCGCTCGCACGTCAGCTCGAGCGCGCGCTCGGCCGCGCCGATCGTGCGCATGCAGTGGTGGATCCGGCCCGGCCCCAGCCGCGCCTGCGCGATCAGGAAGCCGTCGCCCTCGCTGCCTATCAGGTTCGACGCGGGGACGCGGACGTCCTCGAAGACGACCTCGGCGTGGCTCTCCTGGTCGACGTAGCCGAACACCGGGAGATTGCGGATGATGTTCACGCCGGGCGCGCCGGGCTCGACCAGGATCATCGACTGCTGCCGGAAGAGCGGCCCCTCGGGGTCCGTCTTGCCCATCACGATGAGGATCTTCGTCCGCTCCCGCAGCGCGCCTGACGCCCACCATTTGCGCCCGCCCAGCACGTAGTGGTCGCCGTCGCGATCGATCCGGAGTTGGATATTGGTCGCGTCCGAGCTCGCGACCTCCGGCTCGGTCATCGCGAACGCGGAGCGGATCTCCCCCTCCAGGAGCGGCGCCAGCCACCGCGCCTTCTGCTCCTCGCTGCCGAACAGCGTCAGCACCTCCATGTTGCCGGTGTCGGGCGCGGAGCAGTTGCATGCCTCGGACGCGATGTGGCTCCGGCCCATGATCTCCGCCAGCGGCGCGTAGTCGAGGTTGCTGAGCGCGGGAACGGAGGCGTCAGGGAGCTCGTAGGGAAGGAACAGGTTCCAGAGGCCCCGCTCGCGGGCCCGCTCCTTGAGCTCCTCCATGATCGGCGGGTGGCCGTGAGGATTGCCTGACTCCGCCAGCTGCTCCTCGTAGACCGACTCGTTCGGGTAGATGAATTCATCCATGAACGCGAGCAGCCGCTCGCGCAGGTCCTTACAGCGGTCCGAGAACTCGAAGTCCATCAGTTCGTCTCCTTGGCGGGTTTGGTTCGAGAGTCGAGTCCGAGCGCGCCGACCCACAGCCGGGTCAGCGTCTCGGAGAGCGCGTCGGTCGAGGCATTGCCGAACCCGAGGACGTAGCGGGCGTACGCGGTCTTGCTGACCATCGTGCTGAGCGCGAGCGCGGCCAGTGCCGGGTCGAGGTCGGGATCGGCGAGTTCGCGCTCCTGCAGACGTCGGAGGGCGCGCGTGTTGCGCTGAATGAACGCACGCGTGCGCCGTACCCGGAGCTCGCGGAACTCGGGATCGACCTGCGCGACCTGCTCCATCAGCCCCATCAGCTTCGCGTTGCGGCGGTAGGACTCGAGATAGGCACGGTTGGTGGCCTCGATCACGGCGACTGGGTCGTCGCGGTCGGCCGCCGGCACGACCAGACGGGGATGGAGCATCTCCTCCTCCAGGTCCTCGAGTACGGCGGCGAACGCCTCCTCCTTGCCGGCGAAGTAGGTGTAGAAGCTGCCGGTGGCGACACCAGCCTCGGCCGTGATGTCGGTGATCCGAGCCTGGAGAAAGCCATCGCGCTCGAACACCCGGCGGGCGGCGCTCACGAGAACGGCGCGGGTTCGCTCGCCCCGGGGGCTGAGCGGGGCGCGGTCGTTGCTGTTTGCGCGCCGGCCGTTCTGCTCGGTCGCGGCCGTTACGGGCGAATCGGCGGAGGCGGCCTGGCCTGCCACGGCGGCGGAGTCTATCCGCGGTTGAATCCGGATTCAAGTTCGAGTTTTGGGCACGCGCAGGTGGCGATGAGATCTTGTCTCCGGCGGCGTCACCATGGAAGATCGCTCCGCCGCACGACCAGGAGGAAGCAGAGATGCAGATTCGTCCTGACGCAAGCCTCACCTTTGAGCGCGAGCGTGCGCTTCCGGGAGGCTCGGTCGAGATCGTCTACGCGGTGGGCGAAGCGGCCGCCGGCGCCGAGGCGCGCGAGGAACGCTGGGTGCCGAAGTCGCAGCGGTGAGGAGCGGAGCCCACACGCCCCGGCAACTGCAATAGGGTCCCCGTCTGTGGAGCTCACCGACCGCAACGTCGTCATCACCGGGGCGGGGAGCGGGATCGGCCGGGCGCTCGCCGAGCGCTTTGCCGTAGAGCGGCCGCGGGCGCTGGTCCTGGCCGATCTCGACCGTGACGCCGTCGACGCGGTGGCGGAGCAGGTGGGCGGCGTCGGCGTGAGGGCCGACGTGGGGCACGAGGAGGACATCCTCCGACTGGTGGACCGAGCCCGTGAAGTAGGTGGTCACATCGACCTGTTCTTCTCGAACGCGGGAATTCCCGGTCCGCGGGGAGGGCCCGAGGCCCCCGACAACGGGTGGGAGCGAGCCTGGCAAGTCAACGTGATGGCACATGTGTGGGCGGCCCGCGCGGTGCTGCCGGGGATGATCGAGCGAGGCGATGGCTACCTGGCCAGTACCGCCTCTGCCGCGGGGCTGCTGACGCAGGTCGGCGCGATGGTGTACTCCGTCACGAAGCACGCGGCGGTGGCCGTCGCGGAGTGGCTGGCGATCACCTATGCGGACGCCGGCATCAAGGTCTCGTGCCTGTGTCCGCTCGGAGTCCGCACGCCGATGCTCGACGGGGCGCTCGAGGATACGATCGGCGGAGCCGCGCTGATGGTCGACGAGCTGCTCGAGCCCGCCGAGGTCGCCGACGCGGTGCTCGCCGGGATTCGCGACGAGCGCTTCCTGATCCTCCCCCATCCGCAGGTCGCCAAGTACATGGCCTTCAAGGGCGGCGATAACGAGCGGTGGCTGGTGGGAATGCAAAGGATGGTGCGCCAGGCACGCGAGGGCGGCGCCGCGGGATAGTCGCCCAGTGGCATTCGACCTGGTCATCGACATCGAGAACACGCCGGGGGCGCTCGCCGAGGTGGCCACCTCGATCAGCGACGCGGGGGTGAACATCGCCGCTGCCACCTGCATCGGCACAGGCGAGCGCGCGGAGCTTCACATCCTGGTCCCGCACGCCGAAGCCGCGAGACACCTGTTGGCGATCTCCCATGTCGCGGTGACGCGCGAGCGCGAGGTGGTAGTCGTCGATGTCGAGGACCGGCCCGGCGTGCTGGCGGACTTGACCCGCACGATCGCCAAGGCCGGCGTCAACCTCGACCTGGTCTACGTCGCCACGCGAAACCGGCTGGTGTTCGGCGCGGACGACGTCGGGGCTCTGCGAGCAGCGCTCGAGATGTAGCGCCGCGGCCTAAGAGCGCAGCCCGATCAGATCATGAGTACCCGTTACGGGTGCAGGTGGAGCGTCTTGCGGATGTGCTTGAAGAAGTGTCCGACCATGCTGTTGCTCTGAGCCGCCAGCCCGGTGGCGCCGAACACCAGTGCAAGTGCGCCGACCAGCAGGAGCAGCGCGGCGCTGATATGCGGCCAGCGACGCTCCAGGAACTGGCGCCACTGCGTCAGGATCCGTTCGGATCTGTCGCCGGCGAAGGTCAGCACGCAGACGATCCCGATCAGCGGCGCCACGAAGCAGAGGTTGAAGACGATCAACCCCACGAGCTGATGAACCGGGCCGAAACCCGAGGCGAGAATCGCCGCGATGGCCGCGAAATACGGAAAGGCGGTCGGAAGCTCGACCGCGGTGATCGTCGCGCCGAGCAGTGCGCTCGAGCGCCCGCGACGCTTGGGCTGTGGCAGTCCCCGCCGCGCCAGCGCATGCCGCCGCCGCCACAGCATCGCCGCGGCCCCGATCAGCACGACCCCCACCACCAGCTCCGCCACGTGGCGAATCGTCCGCTGCACGTCGATGTCGACGGCGTTGCGGATGATCTGACCGGGGCCGATCGCGATCAGCGCCCCGGCGGCCAGATTGACCGCGAACACCGAGACCGTGAACATCGTCACCTGGCGCCGAGCGTGATTGCCGGCGGACAGATACAGCGCCGGTGCGATCGTCGACGGATTGATCGAGTCGGCGAGCCCGATTGAGATCACGAGGCCGAGCAGGCGCAGCACGGGCCAATTCTCCCGCTGGTGCTTCGCTGCGCCTAAGCGAAGTGGAGCTCTTCGCTCTCCTCGTCGCCGACCGGCTGCTCGCACGTCGGGCACCACCACCGGGCCTCCATCGGCGTGCCGCAGACCGAATGTCGGGGTGCCGTCTCACCACCCGCATTACGGGCGCCCCAGCCCGCGAGCAGCCGCAGCACGCCCGCCAGCTCGCGGCCGGCGGAGGTCAGCTCGTAGACGAAGCGCGGCGGACGCTCCGAGTAGGGGCTGGCGACGACCAGGGCGTTTCGCTCGAGTTGGCGCAGGCGCTGCGTCAAGACGTTCGCCGCGATTCCGGGCAGCTCCTGCTGAAGCTCCCCGAATCGCTTGGGCCCGTCGAGCAGCGCGGCCACGATCAGCAGCGTCCAGCGGTCGCCGACCGCCGACAGCGCCTCGGCGAGCGCCCCGTGGGGGGACTCGTTCTCGCCCGGTCCCGCGTCGGGTCGCTCACGCGCGTGTATATGAGGGTGAGGGCGTCCGTGAGGGTGAGGGCGTCCGCCGGCCTCGCTCATCGCAGTAAGGATCGTACGTGGTGTCGCGTCTTGCTACCATAGCGACTTGTAACTAGCAAGTAACTATCGAATCGCGGAGAGAGAGCTGATGTCCTTGCTTACTGAACTCGAGAGCTCGGTCCAGGAGGCGGCCGAGCGGACCGGTCCGGCCGTGGTCGGCATCGGTCGGGGTTGGGGAGTCGGGTCGGGCGTGGTGTACGCCCCCGGCCGCGTGCTCACCAACGCCCACAACCTCCGTCACGACGAGGTCACCGTGACCTTCGCCGACGGCCGCCGGGAGGGCGGCCGCGTCACCGCCTCGGACAGCGACCTCGACCTCGCCGTGATCGAAGTCGACACGGGAGATGTCGAGCCGGCCCAGTGGGCACCCGACGAGACCGAGGTCCCGCTCGGCCGCGCGGTTCTGGCGCTCGCGAACCCCGGTGGGCGTGGCCTCCGCGTGACGTCGGGCTTCGTGTCCTCGGCAGCCCGCAGCTTCCGCGGCCCCCGAGGTCGCAGGATCGCCGGCGCGATCGAGCACACCGCCCCGCTTCCCCGTGGGTCCTCCGGTGGACCGCTGATCGACGTCGAGGGGCGGCTGCTCGGCATCAACAGCGTCCGCGTCGACGGTGGCCTGATCCTTGCGGTTCCGGCCGACGCGAGCGTGCGCGAGCGTGTCGAGGCTCTCGGCCGCGGCGAGCGCCCAAGGTCGGTCCGGCTCGGGATCGCGATCGCACCGCCACGGGTCGCACGACGGCTGCGCCGAGCGGTGGGCCTGCCCGAGCGTGACGGACTACTGGTGCGCGCGGTCGAAGACGACAGCCCAGCAGACAATGCAGGCCTCGAGCGCGGCGACCTGATCGTCGCGGCCGGCGGGAACGAGATCGAGCGGATCGACGCGCTCTACGAGGCGCTCGACGCAGCACGGTCCGGCGGCACCCTCGAGCTGACGATCGTTCGCGGGACCGAAGAGCGGACGGTCGCCGTCAACCTCTAAGGCAGGAGCACAACGATGAGCGCAACCATCGAACACGAACACGAGCACGACGAGCCCGAGACCGGAGAGGGCGAGGCGCTCGACGCCTACTCGCGGGTCGTCGTCGGCGTCGCAGAGCGGGTCTCGCCGTCGGTCGGGAACCTTCGCGTGATGCGCCGGGGCCGTGGCGGCCGCGTCCCGGTCGGCGCCGGCAGTGCCGTGGCGCTGACCCCCGACGGCTTCCTGCTGACCTCGGCGCACGTGGTCAGCGGCCCCGGGCGGGGCGGGCGCGCCACGTTCGTCGACGGGCGCGAGCTCAGCTTCAGCGTCGTCGGCCTTGACCGGCTGTCGGACCTGGCGGTACTCCGCGCTGACGGCGACGCGCTCGCCCCGGTCACCCTCGGGGAGGCAGAGCGCCTGCGCGTAGGCCAGCTGGTGGTGGCGATCGGCAACCCGAACGGGTTCGCCGGGTCGGTCACCGCCGGAGTCGTCTCGGCGCTCGGGCGTTCGCTGCCCGCCCGCTCGGGCCGCACGTTCCGTTACATCGACAACGTGATCCAGACCGACGCGGCGCTCAATCCGGGAAACTCGGGCGGAGCGCTCGTCGACAGTCGCGGTCACCTGGTCGGGATCAACACCGCGGTGGCCGGAGTCGGGCTCGGCCTGGCGGTGCCGATGAACGACGCCACCCGCCAGATCGTCGGCGCTCTGATGCGCGACGGGCGGGTGCGACGCGCCTACATCGGGATTGCCGGCGGCCCGCGGCCGCTGCCTCCCCAGGCTCGAATCCGCGTCGGCCGCGACTCCGGGCTGGAGGTCGTCGAGGTCGTCGAGGGCAGCCCGGCCCAGCGCGCCGGGGTACGGCCCGAGGACCTGATCGTCGAGATGGGCGGCCGCCCCATCCGGCGCGCGGACGACATCCAGCGGCTGATGAACGAGGCCGCGATCGGCCAGCCGCTGCCGGTCGGCCTGCTGCGCGGCGAGCGGTGGCTCGAGCTCGAGCTGCGCCCAATCGAGCTAGTCGAATAGCCGGAGCCAGCACGTCTTGCGGGCATCCTGGCCTTGGGGTAAGGTCGACGACGGGCGGGGGCGATCCGATGGGAGACACGCCGCTCGATGCAGCGTCCTCATCGTCTCGACGCAGAAGAGCTGAGAGCCGGTCTGGAGGCTTGGCTTCTCTGGTGCTCACGCCAGGAACGACTAGCTACACTCAGCTCTGAGCGCCGGGGCGGCGTGGCGAAAGCGCGCCTGCAGCCTGGCCGATAGTCCTGACCACCCCCTTCCGGAAGCACGAAGATGGCCCGTGGAGACGTCCGGATCGCTGTGACTCTCGCCTGTGAGGAGTGCAAGCGCCGGAACTACCAGACGAACAAGAGCAAGCGCAACGATCCCGAGCGGATCCAGCTGCGCAAGTACTGTCGCTGGTGCCGGTGTCACCGCATGCATCGCGAGACGCGCTGAGCTGAGGGGGCAAGCGATGGCGCGCAATCGCAAACGGGCAAAGGAACGCAGGGCTCGCCGGCCGCAGCCGGTCGGGAGCAGGCAGTCCACGGCTCGTACCACGGACGGAGCGGCCGCTCAGCCACAGCGGGCTGAGCAATCCGAGTCGATCGACCGCGTCGAGGAGGAGGTCGTACCGGGGCCGACGGCTGCCCACCCTGACGAGCTCGCACCCGATCCGCTCGAGCACGCCGCCCCCGACGTCGAGCTCGCCGACGCGCAGATCGCGTTCGCGAGCCCGGCCGTCACCGACGAGGAGTTCAGGCGCGAGGAGGAGCTGGTCGAGGAGGAGCTGGAGGATCAGCGACGGCAGCGCGTGGCCGAGTCGCTCCCCGCGGTCGCGCCCGAACGAGCGGGAGTCGGCACGCGGCTGGTGGGCTTCCTTCAGGGAAGCTGGCGCGAGCTACAACGGGTACAGTGGCCCGACCGCCGTCAGGTGGCGCAGGCGACGGGAGTCGTCCTAGGCTTCGTGATCGTCGCGGGGCTCTTCCTCGGCCTGGCCGACCTCGTCTCCCAGAAGCTGGTCACGTTCATCATCAACGGTAAGTAGCGCTCGCATCGCGCTGAAAGCAGTTCAAGAAATGTTTCGCTGGTATGTCGTAAACACCTATTCCGGGCACGAGAACAAGGTCAAGCAGAACCTCGAGCACCGGGTCGTCTCGCTCGGGCAGCAGACCGCGGTCCGACAGATCGTCGTACCGACCGAGTCGGTGTCCGAGATGAAGGACAACCAGAAGGTCACGGTCGAGAAGCGGACGATGCCCGGGTACGTGCTCGTCAACATGGACCTGAACGACGAGTCCTGGAACCTCGTCAAGGGGACGCCCGGGGTCACCGGGTTCGTCGGCGCGTCAAACGAGCCCGTCCCGCTGACCCAGGACGAGGTGAACCGTCTGCTGCACAAGGAGACCGCGGAGCGGCCCCGCACCCGCGCCCAGTTCTCGATCGGCGAATCGGTCAAGGTCGTCTCCGGCCCGCTGTCCGACTTCTCCGGCGAGATCTCGGAGGTCAACGAGGACGCGCAGCGGCTGAAGGTGCTGGTCTCGATCTTCGGGCGCGAGACGCCCGTCGAGGTAGGCTTCGACCAGGTCAAGAAGATATGAGCGATCTGGATCGCTCATATCTCGTTGAGCGGCACTTCAACTAATGGCCAAGAAAGTCCTCACCCAGATCAAGCTGCAAGCGCCCGCCGGTCAGGCCAGTCCCGCTCCGCCGGTCGGACCTGCGCTCGGCCAGCACGGCGTCAACATCATGGAGTTCGTGAAGGCGTTCAACGCCCAGACCCAGGGCGACGCCGGCACGGTGATCCCGGTGGTGATCACGGTCTACGAGGACCGCTCGTTCACGTTTGTCACCAAGAGCCCGCCGGCAGCAGTGCTGATCAAGCAGGCGCTGTCGCTCGAGAAGGGCTCAGCCGAGCCGTACCGGGACAAGGTCGGCACGATCACCCAGGACCAGCTGCGCCAGATCGCCGAGCGCAAGATGAACGACCTGAACGCAAACGACGTCGACGCCGCCGCGAAGATCATCGCCGGCACGGCTCGCTCGATGGGCGTGGAGGTGGTCTGAGTGGCAAAGCACGGTAAGCAGTTCGTCGACGCGCGCCAGCGCCTCGATCGCGAGCGTGAGTACACGCCGGCCGAGGCGATCGCGCTGCTGAAGCAGCTCTCGTTCGCCAAGTTCGACGAGTCCGTCGAAGTGCATGTGCGCACGGGTCTGAACGTCCGACATGCCGACGAGCAGCTGCGTGGGACGATCGCGCTCCCCAACGGCCTCGGGAAGGATGTCAAGATCGCGGTCTTCGCCCAGGGCGACAAGGCGCGAGAGGCCGAGGAGGCCGGCGCCGACGTCGTTGGAGCCGAGGATCTCGCCCAGCGGATCCAGGACGGCTTCGACGACTTCGACGTGGCGATCGCGACGCCCGACCTGATGCCTGTCGTCGGGCGGCTCGGGCGGATCCTCGGCCCCGCCGGGAAGATGCCCAACCCGAAGGTGGGGACCGTCACGATGGACGTGGCCAGGGCGGTCGAGGAGGCCAAGGCCGGGAAGGTCGAGTACCGGACCGACCGCAACGCGATCGTCCACCTGGTGATCGGCACGCGCGACTTCGAGGATCGCCGCCTGCTCGAGAACTATGCCGCGGTGATCGACGAGCTGATCCGCGCAAAGCCGTCGGCCGCCAAGGGCCGGTATCTGCGAACAGTCACGCTGTCGACCACGATGGGGGTGGGCGTGAAGGTGGACCCGACCAGGACCCGCGACATCGTCGAGGAGCCGGTTCCGGCGTAGACTGAGAAACAGAGACTTCTGCCCGAGACCTTCGGCGGCGCGCACGCGCGTAAGCCCGGAGCAGGTGGAGCATCGAGACGAGCCGTCCGGCTCTGATTGCGACGCCCGCCTGAGAGCGGGCGTTATTCGTTGGAGAACCATGAACAAGGATCAGAAAGCAGCAGTCGTAGATGAGCTGAGCGAGGAGATTCGCTCCGCCGACACGATCTTTGCGGTCGACTACCGCGGGATCTCGGTCGCCGACGCGGCCGAGCTCCGCAACCGGCTGCGTCAGTCCGAGACGCGCTTCCGCGTGGTCAAGAACTCGCTCACCGAGCGGGCGACCGACAAGGCCGGCGCCGACGCGCTCAAGCCGCTGCTCGAGGGCCCGACGGCGCTGGCGTTCGTCGCCGGTGACGCGGCGCTCGCGGCGAAGGCGCTGAACGACGCGGCGCGCGCGTACGGAACGCTCGAGTTCAAGGGCGGGATGATGAGCGGCTCGGCGCTCACCGCCGAGGACATCCGCTCGATCGCGCGGCTGCCCGCTCGCGAGGTTCTCAACGCGCAGCTGGTGGGCACGATCGCCGCTCCGATCTCGGGGCTGGTGCGGACGCTCAACGCGCTGATCGCGGGCCTCGCCGTGCAGCTCAAGCAGATCGCGGACGAGGGGTTGGTTGGAGCGGGCCCGGCACCCGCGGTCGAGGCCGCGACGCGCGAACAGACCGAACAAACCGAAACAGAAGCTGCCTCCGACGCGGAGTCGTCAGAGGAGTAAGGAGGAACCATGACGACCACCCAGGAGTGGATCGACGAGCTCAAGAGCATCTCGGTGCTCGAGCTGTCCGAGCGCATCAAGGCGCTCGAGGAGGCGTTTGGCGTCTCCGCGACCGCGGTCGCCGCGGCCGCGCCGGCTGCCGCCGTCCCGGGCGCAGCGGCCGACGGCGCCGGCGAGGCCGAGGAGCAGAGCGCCTTTGACGTGATC
>Ga0187776_10001016_pt1 | contig 13729 bp, 12 predicted proteins | sample 0216_BV02_MP12_2_FD_132426 | JGI IMG/M metagenome (GOLD analysis project Ga0187776, IMG submission 132426) | Tropical peat soil microbial communities from peatlands in Department of Meta, Colombia - 0216_BV02_MP12_20_MG | ecosystem: Environmental > Terrestrial > Soil > Wetlands > Peat | place...
CACCGCCAACACTGCCCAAGTCGAGGGGCCGTCGTCGTTCCCGCAGGCGGCGACACTTGAGCTCAAGGACGTGTCCAAGCGGTATCCCGGACAGTCCGAGCCGGCGATCATCGACCTCAGCTTCAGCGTCGGCGCGGGGGAGGTGTGCGTGCTGGTCGGGCCTTCGGGCTCGGGCAAGACGACCGCCTTGCGGCTGATCAACCGGCTGATAGCGCTGAGCGACGGCGACATCCTGCTCCGCGGGCGCAGCGTGCTCGACCGCGACCCCAACGACCTGCGCAGGGAGATCGGCTACGTGATTCAGCAGATCGGGCTGTTCCCGCACCTGAGCGTCGCCGACAACATCGCCACCGTCCCGAAGCTGCTCGGCTGGGACAAGCGCCGCATCGCGGCGCGCGTCAGCGAGCTGCTCGAGCTGATCGGGCTCGACCCGGAGATAGGGAAACGCTACCCGGCCCAGCTGTCGGGTGGGCAGCGGCAGCGGGTGGGGGTGGCGCGAGCGCTCGCGGCGGACCCGCCGCTGATGCTGATGGACGAGCCGTTCGGCGCGATCGACCCGATCAACCGTGCCCGTCTCCAGGACGAGTTCAAGCGCCTCCAGGCGCAGGTCCGCAAGACGATCGTGTTCGTCACCCACGACATCGACGAGGCGATCAAGATGGGCGACAAGATCGCGATCCTCCGCCAGGGCGGCCGGCTCGCGCAGTACGACACCCCGGCGAAGATCCTGATCGATCCCGCCGACGACTTCGTCGCCGAGTTCGTCGGGGCAGACCGCGCGCTCAAGCGGCTGGGGCTGGAGACGCTCGCCGACGTCAACCTGCTCGCTCCGGACGGGATCCCGGGGGCCGGAACGGTCGCGCGCTCCGCGACCGTCCGCGATGCGCTCTCCCAGATGCTCGCCGAGGGAGGCAAGCCGCTGAGGGTGCTCGACGACCAGGGCCGGGTGGCGGGCGTGATCACGCTCGAGCTGCTCGGAGGACTGCTGGCGTGATCCTGCTCGCGGCCGGCGGGAATCCCGTGATCCCGAGCTTCGGCGGGAGCACGCAGCAGTTCGCCTGCGAGCGGGCGAACCGGCTGTTCTGCGGCGGCTGGGTCTCACGCAACTGGTCCACGGTGCTGTGGCCGGCGCTCCGCCAGCACATCGTGCTGACGCTGATCGCGGTGTCGATCGGGTTCGCGATCTCGACCGCGCTGGCGCTGGTGGCGTACCGCCGCAACTGGCTCGAGCGGCCGGTGCTGGTGATCACCTCGATCCTGTACACGATCCCTTCGCTGGCGCTGTTCGAGCTGCTCGAGCCGAGCTTCGGGCTGAGCCGCACCACCGCCGAGATCGCGCTCGTCTCCTACACGCTGCTGATCCTGTTCCGCAACACGCTCACCGGTCTGCGCGAGGTCCCGGCGGAGGTACGCGACGCCGCCGCCGGGATGGGGATGTCGCCGATGCAGTCGCTGCTCCGCGTCGAGCTGCCGCTGGCGGCGCCCGCGATCATCGCCGGTCTGCGAATCGCCGCCGTGACGGTGATCTCGCTGGCGACGGTGGCCGCGCTGATCGACGACGCCGGGCTGGGCGTGCCGATCCTGACCGCGATCTCGAACAACGTGTTCAAGACCGAGCTGATCGTCGCCGGGGCGATGGCCGTGGGGCTGGCGCTGGCCGCCGACGCGCTACTAGTGCTGGCGCAGCGCGTGCTCACTCCCTGGGTCAGGGCGGGGTCGTGAACGACTTCGTCGACGCGTTCAAGTTCATCGGCCGAAACGGCCAGATCCCCGGCGAGCCACCGCTCCCGACGATCGTGCACCTCACGCTCGAGACGCTCAAGATCGCGGGGATCGGCATCGCCATCTCTGTCGCGATCGCGCTCCCGATCGGGCTCTGGCTCGGTCACATCCACCGTGGGTCGTTCGTCGCGATCAACCTCGGCAACATCTGGCGGGCGCTGCCGAGCCTCGCGGTGCTGGCGATCGGCGTGGCGTTCCTGGGAATCGGGCTGCGAAACGTCGAGCTGGCGCTGGTGGTGCTCGCCATCCCGCCGATCATCACGAACGCGTACGTCGCGGTCGACTCGGTCGATCGCGACATCGTCGACGCCGCCAGGGGAATGGGCCTGAGCGGCTGGGAGGTGCTCCGCGAGGTCGAGCTGCCGCTCGGGGTCCCGCTGATCTTCGCCGGGATCAGGACGTCGGCGCTGTTCGTCGTCTCGACCACGACGATCGCCGCGCTCACCGGCTACAGCGGCAGCCTCGGGGACATCATCAACAACGAGACCAGCTACCACCTCTCGGGCGTGCTCGGCGCGGCGATCTGCATCGCCGGGCTGGCGCTGGCCGTGGAGGTGGTGCTCGGGGTCGTGCAGCGGCTGCTCACGCCGCGAGGGTTGAAGGTGACGGGGGCGAAGGAGCTTGAGGCAGGTGCAACGCCCGTCGTGACGACGGCCTGACAAGCAGTTGCGAAATGACCGCGAACCAGGAGGAAGCATGACGAAGACGCTCACAACCGCCGCCGCGGCGCTCACGGTGGTCGCCACGATCGCCGCGTGCGGCAGCTCATCGAGCTCGACCACAACGAGCACCCCGGCGGCCACCACATCGGCAAGCACCACGGCCGCCAGCGGCCCCGGCGCCGGTAAACCGCCGGTGACGCTCGGCGACAAGAACTTCACCGAGCAGTACATCCTCGGGGCGCTCTACCAGCAGGCACTCCAGGCGAAGGGCTACAAGGTGACCCTGAAGAGCAACATCGGCTCCTCCGAGCTCACCTACAAGGCGCTCCAATCCGGTCAGATCGAGGGCTACCCGGAGTACACCGGCACCCTGCTGACGGCGATCGCCAACGCCACCACGCTGCCGACGAGCGCCCAGGCCGCCTACCAGGAGGCCAAGGCGTACCTCGAGACGCACGGCTATACGATGACCGACCCGACGCCGTTCTACGACTCCGACGCGCTGGCCGCCACCAAGGCGTACGCGACGGCGCATCATCTGAGCACGATCGCCGACCTCATGCCGCTCGGCAAGTCGGTCAAGCTGGGCGGCCTGCCGGAGTTCCAGACGCGGGCGCAGGCATTGATCGGGCTGAAGAAGGCCTACGGAATCAACCCCACGTTCGTGCCGCTCGCCAGCGGGCTGTTCTACAACGCGCTCGACTCCGGTCAGGTGAACGTCTCCGACGTCTTCACAACCGACCCGCAGCTCGCGAGCGCGAAGTACGTGGTCCTGACGGACCCCAAGCACGTGTTCGGCTTCCAGAACGTCGCGCTGATCATCAAGAAGAGCGTTCTCGACGCCGAGGGCCCGGCATTTGCCGACACGGTGAACAAGGTGAGCTCGCTGCTGACGACGAAGGCGATCATCGCGATGAACGCCGCGGTCGCGCTGAACAAGGAGGCGCCCGCGACCGTCGCGCACCAGTTCCTCGCTGCGAACGGCTTGCTATAGCGTCGAACCACCGTGAGCGCGACCCGCTCGGCAACCGATGAGGTAACCGGCGGGTCGCGTCCTCGGCGCAGGGCGGGGAAGCACTCCGAGCAGGGGCACGAGCTGGGGCTCCTCGGCGGCCTCGCCGTCCTGAGCCTCGACGCGCTCTCGAGCGTCGCGTTGGGGCCCGAGGCGATCGTGCTCGTGCTGGTGATGGCCGGGACCGGCGCGATCCACGACGTGGTCCCGATCACGCTCGTGATCACGGGGATGCTCGCGCTGCTCGTCGTCTCCTACTCGCAGGTGATCGAGGCCCATCCCGAGGGCGGCGGGGCGCACGCGGTCGCGAAGGCCAACCTAGGGCGCTGGCCGAGCCTATTGGCGGCGGCGGCGGTGGTCGTCGACTACGTGCTGACCGTGGGGTTGAGGGCGAGGACGTTCAGATCACCGTGCTGATCGCCGAGTTGCGGCCCCACAAGCGCCGCCACGAGATCCTCCACAACCAGCGCGGCCGGCTGCTCGAGGCGGTGCTCAAGGATCGAACGGACTTGTCGTCGCGACGCTACCGTTTCACCTACACGATTGATGTCGCTCAGGCCTGGACAGCCTGATCGGGGTCTAGCCTCCTAGTTGGATGGCCGATTCCACTACCCGCAAACGCACGCTCCATGAGGCGGCGCACAAAGCCGACGTCGACGCGCCGGCCGCTGACTCCGATGTCCGCGAGAGCAAGCGCCCGTTTCAGAAGCCGAGCTTCAACATGGCGGCGCACAAGCTCGGGTACTGGGCACCCACGTCGCCCGATGACGGGAAGGGCCAGGAGTCCGAGCTCGCCAAGCGGCGCTTCGAAGCGCTAGCCGACCACCAGCGGGACGTGATCGCGACCGGCGGGAAGCTGTTGCTCGCGCTCGGCGCCTTGGGCGTCGTGTACGGCGACATCGGGACCAGCCCCCTCTATTCCGACCAGGCGATCTTCAGCAACTACCACGCCACGGCGCACGTGACCCCGGCCGCGGTGTTCGGTACTGCGTCGCTGATCTTCTGGGCGCTCATGATCGTGGTCTCGATCAAGTACGCAGGCTTCATCATGCGCGCGCACAACCGGGGCGACGGCGGGATCATGGCGCTCACCGCGCTGATCGCGCGCAGCAGGGTCGCCAAGGTCACTGTGCTGGTGACGCTCGGAATCTTCGGCGCGGCCCTGTTCTTCGGCGACGGAATGATCACGCCGGCGGTCTCCGTGCTTGGTGCGGTCGCGGGCGTCTCGGTCGCGTCGAGCGCGCTGACGCACCTCGTCGTTCCGTTGTCGGCGGGGATCCTGGTCGTGCTGTTCATGCTCCAACGGTTCGGCTCTCGGACGATCGGGTGGCTGTTCGGGCCGGTGATGCTCGTCTGGTTCACGGTGATCGCGCTGTTCGGGCTCGCACAGGTCGTCAAGGATCCGGCCGTTTTCCAGGCGCTGTCGCCGAGCTGGGCCGTCAGGTTCTTCATCGACCACGGGGCCCAGGGCTACCTGGTGCTGGGAGGCGTGGTGCTGGCGGTCACCGGAGCCGAAGCCCTGTACGCCGACCGTGGTCACTTCGGCGCCGGCCCGATCCGGCTCGGGTGGTACGGCGTGGTGTTCCCGGCCCTCGTCCTCAACTACCTCGGGCAGGGGGTCTGGATCCTTCACCACCCGCACGCGCGCGACCATTCCAGCACGTTCAACCCCTTCTACCAGATGCTCCCGCACTGGGGCCTCTGGCCGATGGTGGTGCTGGCCACGATGGCCACGGTGATCGCCTCCCAGGCCGTGATCTCCGGCTCGTTCTCGGTCGCGCGCCAGGCCGTTCAGCTGGGGTTCCTGCCGCGGCTGAAGATCGTTCACACCTCCGAGATGGAAGGCCAGATCTACGTGCCGATCGTCAACTGGCTGCTCTGCATCGGCGTCCTGACGCTGACGCTCGTGTTTCGCTCGGCGAACAGCCTGACCGACATCTACGGCGTCGCGGTGACCGGGACGTTCGTCCTCAACACGCTGCTGTTCTTCGCGGTCGCCCGTCTGCTGTGGGGCACGCCGAGGCGAAGGATCCTGCCCGTCGCTCTCCTGTTCCTGACGGTCGAACTGGCGTTCTTCAGCGCCAATGTCGTCAAGGTCGAGCACGGCGCGTGGCTGCCGTTGGTGATCGGAGGGGTGCTGGCCCTGGTGATGGTCAACTGGCGGCGCGGCCAGATGGTGGTGACCCGAAACCGGGTCGCCCAGGAAGGCTCGCTGGACGAGTTCCTCGCTCGCTGCCCCGAGCGGAAGCCGGCGCTGATCCGCGTGCCCGGCGTGGCCGTGTTCCTGAACCCCAAGAAGGACACCACGCCGCTGGCGCTGCGCGCAGAGGTCGAGCACACGCACACGCTTCACGAAAAGGTCCTGATCGTGTCGGTCGACACGATCACCATTCCGCACGTCGACCCATTCGAACGGTTCACCGTCGAGCACCTCGGGCGGGGACTGTTCAAGGTCTTCCACGTGACGGTTCGCGTCGGCTACCACGACAAGCTCGACGTGCCCGAGGTGCTGCAGCTGTGCCGGAAGCAGGGCCTGCTGGAGCGAAGCCTCGACCTCGAGCACGCGTCCTACTTCGTCTCCCGGATCGCGATCACCCCAACCGAGGGACCACTCCTCCGCACGGCGTGGAAGAAGCTGTTCATCACGATGGCGCGCAACGCCGCCAGCCCGATCGAGCACTTCGGCCTCCCGCGCGACCGCACGGTGATCATGGGCGCCCAGATCGCTGTCTGAGCGGCGAGTCCAGTCGACCGGCGGCGTCCAGCTCGCCGTGCGCGAGTCCGGCGACCCGGCGCGCCCCGCGGTCGTCCTGATCCACGGCTATCCCGACTCCAAGCTGATATGGGAGCCGGTTGCCGCCGAGCTGGCGCGCCGGCTTCACGTGATCGCTTACGACTGTCGCGGCGCGGGCGCGTCGAGCGCGCCGCGCGGGACGGCGGCGTACGACTTCGAGCGGCTCGGCGACGACCTCGGCGCGGTCGTCGAGGCCGCGGGGTCCGGGAAGCCCGTGCACCTGGTCGGGCATGATTGGGGCGGCCTGCAGGGATGGGAGTTCGCGACCGCCCACCGTTTCAGGGGACGGCTGGCCTCGTTCACGGCGATCGCCGGCCCGTCGCTCGACCAGGTGGTGCTGGGGGGAGAGCAGCTCCTCCGGCGTGGGCGGCTCCTCCCGTGGCTGGCGCGACTGCGCCGCTCCTGGTACATCGGGGTCCTGTTGGCGCCCGGCGGCCCGGAGCTGTCGTGGCGGGTGCTGCCGTCGGGCGATCGCTGGCGTGCGCAGCTGCGGCGCGACGGCGCCTCGCTCGACGGTGCGTGGCCCGCGTCCACGGTGGCGGACGAGGGCGTGCGCGGGGCGCGCCTGTACCGGCGCAACATGCCGCGCCGGAGCCTCCGGCCGCGCCGCGACGCGATCGCCCACGTCCCCGTGCAGGTGATCATCCCCACGCGCGACCGCTACATCCCGCCGTCGTACTACGACCTGGCCGAGCGGTTCGCGCCGTTCGGGCTGCGGCGGCTCGAGGTCGACGGGGGCCATTGGCTTCCTCGCACGCATCCGCTGGAGGTGGCGGGATGGATCGAGAAGTTCGTCGAGGGGGTCGAACGCGGTTTTTAGAAGGACTCCGCGCGCCCGGGGCGAAACGGCAGACCATGCTGCTCAAACGCCGTCCCCCTCGCATCGACGACCGCCCCCCCCAAACCCGCGATGGGTTCGAGCACCTCGACCCCAGCGCCCTAGCGATTCTCCGGTGGCTGAAGGCCAACCGAGTCGAGTTCGTGCTCGTCGGCCCCGTCGCCGAAGCGATCCGCGGCCGGATCGCACCCCAGGGAGCCGTCTCGATCGTGCCCGCGCCGTATCGCCGCAATCTGGAGCGGCTGGCCCGGGCTCTCGACTCGGCGCATGCGTCGATCCGCCTCGACGGCGCCGGGATCACCGGCGAGGCCGATACGACCCCGACGAAGATGACGGCCGAGAAACTGGCCCGCGGTCAGACGTGGACGCTTCGCTGCGAAAACCACGATCTCGACATCGAGGGCCACGCTCCCGGGATCGCGAGCTATCAGGACCTGCTGTACGAGGCCAGCCGCTTCGAGCCGGCTGCCGACATAAGCGTCGAGGTCGCCTCGCCCGAGGACATCGAGCACTACGCGCACGTCCGCCGCACCGGCACCGCGCCGGAGATCAAGATCACGCGCGTCGGCGCGTAGCCGGATCAGTCGGCCGCGGCGGCTCGTCCCGACTATCTGTAACGCCCCGGCTCCCACAGCGGCTCTTCGCCGCCGTTGGCGCCACGGGCCAGGATGAACAGCAGGTCCGAGAGCCGGTTCAGGTAGCGCACGACCTCCGCGTTCAGCTCGTCGCCGCACGCGATCGCGGCGCGCTCGGCGCGCCGGCACACGGTCCGGCAGACGTGCAGCTGCGCCGCGGCGGCGGAGCCTCCCGGCAGCACGAACGACTTCAGCGGCCTCAGCGTCGCGTTGACCCCGTCGCAGCGCTGCTCGAGCCACTCGGTCTGCTCGGGGATGACGCGCAGCCGTTCTCGCTCGGGGTCCTCGGGCGCCGCGATGTCGGCTCCGACGTCGAACAGGTCGTTCTGGATCCGGCGGAGCCAGTCGACGTATTCGTGCGGTAGACCGTCGACGGTCAGCGCAAGCCCGATGTGCGAGTTCAGCTCGTCGACCGTGCCGTAGGCCTCGATGCGCGGATGCGTCTTCAAAACCCGGCTCATGTCCCCGAGGTGCGTCTCGCCGGAGTCGCCGAGCCGCGTGTAGATCCGAGTGAGGTTGACGGTCATCCTCGGATGCGAGTGTAGGGAGGGGGATTCCGCCGCGCGGGGGGATTCCGCCGCGCGGGGGGCTCTTGACGGTATGGACGTGCCCTTCGAGGCGACCCCTACGCGTCAACCGCCCCAGACCTCGAGTGTGCGTGACGCGCAGGGTCCGGAAAGCGGCCCATCGGAGGCATGCACCCTTACTCTGCTCGGTGGTCGACGGGTAAGGGTCGCTTCGGACGCTCCGATCGAGGCCCGGATCCACACGATCGCCGCGCTCCAGCGCGCCCGGGTTTCGCGCGAGCAACTCCTCGCGGCGGGGGTCAGCTCAACGGCGATAAAGCGCCGGCTGAGGGGGCGTCGGCTGGAACGCGTCCACCGCGGCATCTATGCGATGCCCGGAACTGAGGACTTACCGCTTGCCGCCGAGACCGCGGCGCTGCTCGCCTGCGGCCCGGGTGCCGCGCTCTCCCACCACAGCGCCGCGACGCTGTGGCGGCTGCGGCCCGGCGTCGCACGCCCAATCCACGTGACGATTCCGGCGGACCGCGGCGGGCCGGCCCCGACGGGTGTCGAGCTGCACCGCAGCACCACGCTGGTCGCCGCCGACGTCGTCGTCCACGAGGGTCTTCCGGTCACCTCTCCCGCCCGCGCGCTGCTCGATGTCGCCGCGAACCTTCCGGACCGGGACGTCGAACGACTGCTCGACGAGGGGCTCTTCGCGCTGCGAATCCTGACCATCGAGCAGGTCGCCGACGTGCTCGAGCGCGCGGGCAAGCATCCCGGCCGGGCGCGGCTGGCTCGTGTGGCGGCCGCCCATAGCCGGTCCACGAGGACGGACTCGCCGCCTGAGGAGGAGCTGCTCGCGCTGATCCGAGCGGCTGGTCTTCCCGATCCGCAGCTGCGGACCTACGTCCTCGGCTATCGACTCGACTTCTTCTGGCCCGAGCTTCGCATCGCGGTCGAGGTCGACGCCTACGGAACCCACGGTTCGCCGGCTCGTTTCGAGTCAGACCGCCGGCGCGACGCGAGGTTGCTGACCGAAAAGGGCATCGCCGTGATCAGGTTGACGCGAGCGATGATCGAGCAACGACCGTTCGAGGCACTCGCCGTCGTTGCACGCGCGATCGGCCAGAGGGAAGCGCAGCTCCGGGCCGCGTGACGTCCCCAGCTCCGGGCCGCGTGACGTCCCCAGCTCCGGGCCGCGTGACGTCCCTCAGCTCCGTGCCGCGCGGCAGGCGGTACGATCCCGCCCGTTCAAGGTCGGTGGCGATGGGAAGTCGGTGAGAACCCGGCGCGGACCCGCCACTGTGATCGGGGACGCCGGCCACACGCGAGCCACTGGCGAGGACGACTCGCCGGGAAGGCGTGGCTGGTAGGCCCGTAAGCCAGGAGACCGAGCCCCGGCCATCAAGCGATACGCCCTCGTGGAAAGGGGTGGCCCTCATGAATCGAAAGTTCTATCCGGCAATCGGCGGAGCGATGGTCGCGCTGCTGCTGGCGTCGGCGGTCGGTGTCGCGTCCGGGTCGTCCGGCCCCAAGGTGACGGTCAGGGTCGAGGGGCTGAGGCGTGCACTGCTTTTGCCGACCGAGACCGCCACTCGGAGCGGCTGGGTCACCAAGTTCGGCGCTCCGAGAGGGGTGTGCCCGGCAACGAGCGCCGCCGGAGCGCTCGACAGCGCGACGAAGCACCGCTGGGGCGGAACTTTCCAGCGGAGTTTCAGCGACTACGAGATCACATCGATCTTGGGCGAGACGCACAAGTTCACGTCCAAGAACTTCTGGGAGATCTTCGTAAACAACGTCGCTGCATCCGCAGGGGCGTGCGAAATCGCCCTGCGCCCCGGCGAGCAGCTGCTGTTCGCAGCCGTGCCCCAGAAGGGGCCCGAATACCCGACCGCGATCAAAGCGCCTCGCTCTGCGAAAGTGGGCCGCTCGTTTGACGTCACGGTGGTCTGGTTCAACGCCAAGGGCAAAGCCGAACCGCTGGCCGGAGCAACCGTATCCGTGGCGGGACGAAGGGGAAAGACCAACGCGCACGGCGTCGTGCCGCTGACCCCGAGCCACTCGGGGACGTTCGTCCTGCAGGCGGATCGCGCCGGTTACATCCGCGCCGCTCCAGCGACCGTCCACGTGTCGTAGATGGGCGCTCCGCGGGGTTCGGGATGAAGAGCGCGCACAGCGACGCGGATCGCCCGGACCCCGCGAGCGCCGTGGGGCGTCGCTGGGTCAGTCTCGCCGCGCTCGCGAGCACGCTCTTGCTTCTCGTCGCCGGGTGTGGCCTCGGGGCGGGTCGGGGCACCTCGGATGTGACGCTGACCGTGACCCGGGACTTCGGGTCGGTCCGGCTCAACCTTCTCGTCGAGCACCGGGTTCCCGGCGCGGAGACTGTGATGCGGATGCTCGAGCGGCGCTTCAACGTGAGCACCCGCTACGGCGGCGGGTTCGTCGAGTCGATCGACGGCCTCGCCGGGAGTTCCGGACACCGCGACTGGTTCTACTACGTGAACGGGGTTCAGGCCTCGCAGGGGGCGGCGACCACGGCCGTCCACAAGGGCGATCGGGTCTGGTGGGACCTCCACGATTGGATCGCGTCGCTCTCCTCGCCCGCGGTCGTCGGTTCATTTCCCGAACCATTTCTGCACGGGGTCGGCGGCAAGCGGCTGCCGACCACGATCGAGTGCGCCGCCGACGCCGACCAGGCGTGCAGACGCGTCTCTACGGAGCTCGCCGGGCTCGGAGTCCCCGTCGCGAGTCAGGTGATCGGGACGGCCGCGGGGACCGACTCGCTGGCGGTGGTGGTCGGAACCTGGCGCGACCTGGCGGGAACGTTCATCGCCGGCCTGATCGACCAGGGCCCCGCGACCAGCGGCGTGTACGCCCGGTTCTCGGGTCAAGGCGGATCTTCGCTCCAGCTGCTGGGAGCTCACGGGGAGATCGTCCACGCGCTCGGGGCGGGCGCTGGGCTCGTCGCCGCCACGACGCAGGGATCCGCGGAGCCCACGTGGGTGATCACCGGAACGGATCCCGCCGGGGTCTCCGCCGCCGCGGCGGCGCTGACTCCCGCCAGGCTCAGCGACCACTTCGCCCTCGCCGTCCAGAACTCGACCGACACTCCGCTCCCGGTGCCGGGCGGCTCGTGAGCTACCGCCCGCGAGCGAGCCCGCTGCACGCCGCTCGCGCCGCGGCCGGGGTCGCGTACTGCGTTGCGCTGGGATGCGCGGCGCTGCTGCTCTCGGCTCCCGTCGCGCTCGGGGCGGTGACGGCCGCGATCGTGCTCGCGGGCGTCGCCGCCGGGGTCGGGCCGGAGATGCGGCGCGCCGCTCGGTTCGCGATCCCGCTCGGCGTGCTCGTCGCGGTGATCAACGCGCTCGTGGCCCGCAGCGGTCTGACCGTGATCTGGCGCCTCGGGGACCTGCCGGTCCTCGGCCACACCGACGTCACGCTCGAGGCCACCGTTTACGGCGCGATCCTCGGACTCCGGGCCGTGGCGCTGATCCTGTGCGGCGCCCTCTACACGGCGGCGGTCGACCCCGACGAGGTCCTACGGCTGTTTCGCCGGGTCTCGTTTCGCTCCGCGCTGACCGCGACGCTCGCCACGCGGATGGTGCCCGTCCTGATCCGCGATTCGCGGCGCCTGGCCGACGCGCAGCGCACACGCGCGGGGCACCCTCCGACGCGCGTCGCGCTGCTGCGGGCCGCCACCTCGGGCGTGCTGGACCGGGCGCTGGACGTCGCCGCGGCGCTGGAGGTCCGCGGGTACGGCGCCGCGCGCCACCCGCCCCGGGCGCGCACGCCGTATTCGCGACACGACCTGCAGTTCATCGCGGCGGCCCTGGCGGTGCTGGCGCTCGCCGTCGCCGCGGGCGCCGTCGGGCTGGCTCCGTTCCACGCGTATCCGGCGCTCCGCGCTCCGATCCACGCCGGTCAGCTCGTAATCGCGGCCGCGCTCTTGGCGTGCGCGCTCGCGCCGTTCACGGACCGGAGGGGGATCGAGCGGTGAGCGTGCTCGAGCTCGACCGCGTCAGCTACTCGTACCCCGGCGCGGAGCGCCCCGCGCTTCGAGATGTGAGCATGCGGATCGAGCCGGGCGAGCTGGTGGTGGTGGCCGGCGCGTCGGGCTCTGGGAAGTCGACGCTGCTGCGAACCGCGAGCGGGCTCGTGCCCCACTTCCACGGCGGCGCGTTCGCAGGGCGCGCGCAGGTGGCGGGGATGGACACTCGCGACCACGGCCCGGGCGAGCTGGCCGTGGCAGTCGGGACGCTGTTCCAGGACCCCGAGTCGCAGGTGGTGATGGGCCGGGTTCGGGCCGAGCTCGCGCTGCCGCTGGAGAATCGCGGCTACGGCCCCGCCGCGGTGGCCCGCGGGGTGGAGGAGACGGCGCTGGTGCTGGGGATCGCGCACCTGCTCGAGCGCGGGACAGCGGAGCTCTCCGGCGGCGAGCTGCAGCGGGTCGCGCTCGCGGCGGCGCTGGCGGGGAGGCCCAAGCTGCTCGTGCTCGACGAGCCGACCGGGCAGCTCGATCCCGTCGCGGGCGACGAGCTGATCTCCGGGCTGCGGAGGCTGAACGAAGACATGGACACCGCGATCCTGCTGGCCGAGCACCGGCTGGAACGCTGCCTCGGGGCGGCGGACCGGGTGATCGCGATGCGGGACGGTCGCCTGGCGTGTGACGCGCCGCCGGCGGAGTTCCTCGCGTGGGCGCTGGACGAGGCGCCCGCCCTCGCGACACCAGGCGCGCGACTGCTGGCGGGGCTCCGGCTGCGACCAGCAGCCGGCGTGAAGGCCGCCCGCGCAGCCCTCCGGGGGATACGGGGCGACCTGTTCGAGAAACGGGAAGATCGGGCCCGTTTCTCGACCACGATCGGGAGGCGGCACGGGGGCGAGGACGCCGCGCTCCGCTTCGACAGGGTGTGGCACGAGCTTCGAGAGGGTCCGGTGATCCTCCGAAACGTCTCGCTCAGCCTCGTGGCGGGGGAGCGGGTCGCGTTGATGGGGCGCAACGGCGCGGGAAAGTCGACCCTGCTCCGGCACGCCGCGGGGCTGATGAAGCCAACCCGGGGAAAGGTCGCAGCCGCCGGCCGCGTCGGGCTGCTGCTCCAGAACCCCACGGACTACCTGGTGCATGAGCGCGTCGCCGACGAAGCCTCGCCGCAGGCGCTCGATGCGGTCGGGCTCGACCCGCCGGTGTTCGCGGACCGCCACCCCCGCGACCTCTCCGGCGGCGAGAAGCAACGCCTGGCGCTGGCGGTGGTGATGGGCGCTCCGGCGCTCGGCGACGCGGATCCGCGGGATCCTGTTGGCGACCGGGTGGCGAGCCCGCCCGCGGTCCTCTGCCTCGACGAGCCGACGCGCGGCATGGACCGCCACCTGAAGGCCGACCTCGCCGAGCTTCTGCGCCGCCTGCCCGCGGCGGTCCTGGTGGCCACACACGACCCGGAGTTCGCCGCCGCGTTCGCCGACCGGGTGGTGTTGCTCGCCGACGGCGCGCCGATCGCCGACG
>Ga0187776_10001017_pt1 | contig 13727 bp, 13 predicted proteins | sample 0216_BV02_MP12_2_FD_132426 | JGI IMG/M metagenome (GOLD analysis project Ga0187776, IMG submission 132426) | Tropical peat soil microbial communities from peatlands in Department of Meta, Colombia - 0216_BV02_MP12_20_MG | ecosystem: Environmental > Terrestrial > Soil > Wetlands > Peat | place...
CACCTTCTTCTTCATGTCCTTGTCGTTATCTTCCAGGGCCTTCTTCGCCGGGTCCGGGAGATCAAGGCCGTCCGGCCGCTGATCCTGGCCTGGCTTTGCACTCGGGCTCGGGGGCGATGGGAAGGTGGGGTTGGGGTTCTGCGCCCGGAACGCGCTGCCGGCCAATCTCGAGCAGGCACTCGCTGCCATCAGCGCCGCCAAAAATGTTCTTCGTGTTTCCATGGAACTCGCTCCTTCTGCCGGGCCCTTACCATCGAGACTTCCCGCACTGCATGCCGTCTCCACCAATGTTATACTCCCCCCGCGATAAACCTATGTCCAGTCTTCTATCGGAAATACCTTCCCTCTCTCTGGCGAACATCTTGCATCTGGTCGGCATTCTTGCCGTTGCACTGCTGATCAACCGTTTGCTGCGTCTCTTGACCAAGCTCATCGTGAGGCCAGCCGCCACACAGACACGCGCAGCTCAAGCGCGGGAACAGCAGACGCGCACGCTTGCGGGTGTGGTCTACAGCGCGGGCAGCAAGATTGTGTGGGTGTTGGCACTTCTGGTAGCCGCGCAGGAGTTTGGTGTCAACGTCGCACCCGTGGCGGCCGTTGCCGGACTCGCCAGCCTGGCCCTCGGCCTAGGCGCGCAGAACATCATTCGCGATATCATCGCCGGTTTCTACATCATCCTCGAGGACCAGTACTCCGTCGGCGACGTCATTCAGGTGGCTGATACTGTTGGCCGCGTCGAGCATCTAACGTTACGCCGGACAGTTGTCCGCGACCCACGAGGGGCGCTTGTGACCCTTTCGAACGGTGAGATTCGCACCGTGAGCAATCTCAGCCGTGACTGGTCTCAAGCGTTCGTGGATGTCGCCGTGTCTCCGGGGATTGCGCAGGATCTTGCCCTGCAAGCTCTCGACGCCGCGGCCGCGGAATTGCGAAATGACCCGTCGTGGTCGCAGGCACTGGTCGATGGTCCGCGTATCCTTGGGCTGCAGTCCTACGACCAGAATGCCTCAACGATTCGGCTGCAGGTCCGCACCGCGCCGTCGCGCCATGAGGATGTCGCCAGGGAGTTGCGCCGCCGGATCCAGCTTGAATTTCAGCGGCAAGGGATTGCTTTGACGAACGTTCAACGCGTGGAGTTGGTGAACGTTCCGGCCCCAAAACAGCCGGGACCAGCTCTTCCGACTGTCTGACCCGCGGAAGGAGAACGCGCCATGTCTCAGATCACCTACGACGAAGTGAATCTCATGTTGCGGCTCTACGACCTTCGCCGCGAGCCCCGGCTTCGCGAGGCGCGCGCCTGGTTTGTCGAGCATTTCCGCGCCGGCACGCCGGAGGAACTCATGCAGAAATACCCGCAGGGCAGCCAGGAGAATACCTACATCCGCATGGTCATCAGTTATTGGGACATGGTGGCGAGCATTGTCAACCGCGGCATGATCAACGACGAGCTGTTCTTTGAAAGCAATGGCGAAATCTGGGTAGTATGGGACCGCATGCGCTCGATCGTGCCCACCTGGCGCGCCGCCTTCAAGAACCCTTATCTTTTTTCCGGTATAGAAGAAACCTGCAAACGCCTGGAAGCCTGGCGGGAGAAGCGCGCCCCCGGTTCGACCGCCGCCATGCGACAGATGATGGAACAGTCCCGCGGCAAGCTCAAGTGAGGGTTGGCGGGGCGTGTCCCGCCGCTATGGCCGCTGGATGGTAAGTTCTTGCTGGTTTGGGTCTGATCCTCCAGTTGCAGTATCCACTCTCCCGACTCCAACCTGGCCATTAGCTATTCCGGGTCGAAGGGTTTCGTCAGGTCATCGTCTGCTCCTGCTTCCAATCCCTCCACATCTCCTTTTTGGATTCCCGTGAAGACACAAGAATCAAGTAGGTGTAGGCCCCTTTTGAGCCGCACTTCCCGGTAGATTTCCGTCCCGTTTTTCGGCGGCACAAGCCAGTCCAAGAGAGCGAGTCGCGGGGGATCACCCGGACCGACGGAACAAAAGCACAAGGGAGATAAGTTTTACGAACCGGCGTACAGTTGAAATGGCGCCCAGTAGAATGGCTTGCGGAAAACAGTGTCAGAATTCGATCGGAGCAGCCGGAGCTTTGCCTCGCGAAGAGCTGCGGCAGGATCCTCGCCGTGATCCAAGGCCTCATACAGAGAGTCCATGATCTGCGTCGTGGACGGCGCATCGCTCACTTCCCAGAGAGACGCGATGACGTTTCGGGCTCCGGCTCGCAAGAAGGCCCAGGAAAGACCCACGAGCCCTTCGCCCGCGAAAGCACGCGTGCCCGCCCCGTTACACGCCGAAATCGTAACGAGCTGCGCGCTCAACGGGCGGCCAACGATATCCCGCGCGTAGAGTTTGTATGAATCGCCTTCCCTGCTCAGAATGACAGCCGATTCCAGAGGACGCGTGTGGCTGGCTGTGCCGTGTGCCACAAAATGCAAATAGGAGAACCGCTCGGGGTTGTTCCGGAAGTAGGCTGAGGCAGTCGCTTGTTTTCCTTCCAGCACCTGCCGTTGGGAAACCGGAAAATGCGCACCGATCTTTTTGATCTCTTCGGCGGCCTGGGCCAATGGCGGATACTCGGAGTTGGGTGACTCTGGATTTCCAACAAGCAGCAGAGTTCTGTCCTTCGCCCGCGCTCTTCCGTTTTCAGCGGAGATCAGTGTCAGCGAACTTGCCGTAGTGATTATCGCATCCTCGATCCAGAAATGAGGTTTTGGATCGGGCACAATCAGCGACTCAAAGTTCAGGCCATACAGTCTCTCCGCCGGAAGCAGAATGACGCGCGAATTCTTCGGAATAAACGCGCGCGCGGGTGCAACCAGCATGGCATAGAGCTGCTTGCCATCCTTGTTATCCGTTGCAAGGACGTCGCCGCTGTTCAGAATCGACTGCCGGTAAGACTGCACCAGGGGATCGACCTCGGATTCTCTAGGCAGCAGAAAACAGGATAACTTCGAGGGCGTGATCACCCAAAGGTAGGAGTGCGCCTGTCCTATCCAATAAAACAAGAGCGTGGATTTCAAACGGGCGGCAATCTGTTGGGGGTGAATGCTTCGCGCTGCAAACGAATGCGTTTTCCGGCCTACCCCTAATCCTTCCTCCAGAGTCCGGGCACGGCCCAGCTCCGCTACCTCGAGTGCCTCCTCGGTTCGATTCTGCGAAACCAGAAATTCAATATAATTGCTGTAGAACGAAATTGCCGTGGATAGAAAGGACATGCGCAGTTCTTCCGCTTTCACCGAAGAACGCGCCGCCTCAATCGTATTCAGTGAATGACGGAATTCTTTCTCCGCTTTGGCATGGAGCCCCTGTTCGGCATAAGCCCGGGCCATCCGTGCTTCTGCCTCCCATTTCAACGACGAACCCACTTTGGGATCGGAAATGACCCGCTGAAAACAGTCTTCCGCCGCGTAGTAATCGCCCTTGCTTTCACTAATGCGCCCGCGAATCAACATCGATTGGCGCATCTCGGTTTCGTCTGGACTTATTTTTTCAACCTCAGAGGCTTCTTGCTGGTACTTCTCCGCGAGATCGCCCTTCCCCGTTTCCACCGCAATCTCGGACAGATCATTCAGAAACTCCACCAGCGTGCCCTTGTCGTCCCGGCGCCGGGCCATGTCTAGGCCCTGCTTCAGAACGGATTCGGCGGCGGCATAGTCATGCTGCTCGTAATACACGTTTTCTATCCCCGTCAGCCAGTAGATCTGGTCGCCGACCGCTCCATTGCGTGCTGAGGCTTCCTCCGCTTGCTTGTAGAGCAGCAGGGCGTTCTCGTAGTCGCCCAGCTTCCTGTAGCTCCACGCCATGTTTCCCAGGATTTGCGCCATGGAGTGCTGCGCGCCTACGGCTCGCGCCACATCTAACGCGGCATGCAGCCAATCTATGGCCTCGTCATAATGTTCCTTCCTCGTTGCTGCCACTCCGAGTCCCTCTAATGCGGCAGCTTCCAGGAATTGATCCTTGTTTTCCCGGGCACTCTGGAGCGCTTTGTGATAATTATCTTCGGCCCCTTGCATGTCCCCCTGGAAGAAGCGCACCGTTCCCGTCTTCAGGGCGACTTCGCCCAACATTTCGGGGTGATAGGTTCTCGCGAGTTCCTGCGCTTCGGCCAGAAATCGATCCGCGTCGGCCAATCGCTGTGTGAATGCGCTGGCCATGCCTTGCGCGAGCTTCCGCCGGATGGCCAGGTCGGTTGTCGCCAGGGAAGGGGGAAGTTCCGGTTTCAATAGCTCGAGCAATACGCTATCGAGGCCCTGGCGGTGCAGGATTTCCGCCTTCAGAACCAGGAAACGCCAATACCATTCTGACTTTTGAGAGGGATAACAGCGCAGCGCCTGTTCCGTTTTCTCCAGCGCACGCAAGATCTCGCCGCGTTTCAGCTGGAGCTGCGCATCCCCATATGTCCTCCGAGGATCTCCGCACCGGTTGCAGGACGAGAGAGTACACGTGAAGCCAAGCAGCAGAAACCCGGCTAGCCACCAGAGGGTGGACGGCCGTTGCTGTCCGCCTGAACGACGGTGGTTCCGCCACCATTCGGCGAACCCAGCTCGATGCGGAGCATGGTCAAAATCTTGCGTCCGTGCTCGAACACAACTTCCGCCAAATGAATGGTGCCAAATTCCGGAACAACCAGTACATGTCCATGGTGTCCGCGGTGTTCGACGCCAGGACACTTCCCAGGCTTGAATTCCTTGACCAGCGAGCAACGCACCACTCCGTTTACATCGATCTTCTTCGGCAGGTTGCCAGGTTTAAACGGATCATCCGACATTTTCCTGAATTCTTCGTTACTTTCAAACTCTTTCCTTACAGCCTCAAAAGTGTCGAGCTTCATTGCCAGTTCGTGATGCAGTTCGATGTCTATCTTGTGTCCAGCAATACACAGGTTCTCGAACCGACTTCCCATTACCAGGATGCGCGACTCGGTGCCTGACTCAAAACTCGAAGCGAGGCGAGCCACCACGCGGTCTGCAGTCACAACATCCAGGATGTTCAGTCCTTCGATCGCGGAGGTCGCCAGGGTCGTGTGAATAACCTTTCCGCGCTGCTCTTTCTCGCTGCCCGAAACCTGGGAATATCCCGCTTTGAACGAGATCATCTGGTTGAACCGGAAATTCTCCACTCGCGCGCTGCCGTGCCCTCCGGTCGTCGGCAGCGTGCTTCCCGCCTGCACTTCAATAAGATGATCCAGTGGCCGCTTGAGATGACCGCTCAGCGCGAAGGCACTGGCATGATAGAGGAAAGACGAGTGTAGCGATGATGCAGACATTGAACACCCTCCATGGATTCAGTCGGACTTGTGGGATACGGGTTCTACTCAGGACGAGCTTCCACTACAAAGGATATCCGCTGAACTTCCTCATTCTTTGCATTCACATTCGCGGTCCCGTTCCGGCCAACCAGCACCAGATCGTAGCTCCCAACGCGGACTCTACCACCAGGTATCGCCAAATGCAGCTCTTTATTCGCTTCTTCACTCTTAACCGGGAACGTGAGTACCCGTGCACCGGAGGAATCGATCAGGTAGCCCTCGTAACTCGGAAAGCTCCGCGCAGGTGTGAAATCGAAATCCAGCACAAAGCTCTCGTTCGGATGAATCCTGAGCTTGGTGGCACTTTCGCCTCGGGTTGCCCCCTGCAGCCGAAACGAAGACTCATAGACCTGGGCAACCTGGGTCGACTGGACTCGCGTCTTCAAGGTGGGAATGGTTATGGCATTCTGGAAAATGACAACGATCGCCAGAGCAGCAAATGCAGGAATCGCAATCGCCGGCGGGAACCAGTTCAACAGGGCGCTGCGTTCCGCTTTCTTTGGCGGCGGAGTCGCTTTCGCCTTCGCTTGCTCTTCGAACGTGATTCGGCTGGCCGTCACGAACGTGACCAGCGCTTTCACGTCATTTGCGCACTCCACGCACTCAAAATAGTGCTCTTCAAATTGCTCGCGTTCTTCCGGTGCAAGCTCTCCCAAAACGTACTTTTCTGTAGCCCGTAGGCGTACTGCTTCTGTATGGTCCATATTCCCTGTCCACAAAGTAGTGCTGGAGGGGGCGATTTCGTTTCACGCAGGCCTCAACGTCTCCCTCTGAGCATAGGGTTGGTGCACTCACTGGAAAATGGCGCGAAAGCGCTCTTTGGCCCTGTGAAGCAGCACTCTCAGATAATCCCGATCGACCCCAAACTCCTGGCAAATCTCGTCTTTGTCCTTTTCTTCCAGAAACATAGCCTGCAGTAGGTCTCTGTCCCGCCGCTTCATCTCTGCAAGGATGCCCTGTACGTTTTTCTTGGTCTCCTCCGAAATCAGGCGCCGTTCCAGATCCACGACCTTATCCGGCAACTCCAGATACTCCTGCTGAAGCGCTTGAGTCTTGTGCCAATCGCGGGCGCTCTCCCGTAACACATTCTTGCAAATAGAGTTAACGAACGCTCCGAAACGTTCCGGTTGCCGGATGCCTCCGTCCCGCCGCAGCACGGCGATGACTCGCGTAAGCGTCTCTTGGCGCACGTCCGCCGCCTTTTCGGGTGGCAACCGCCTGGCGCGCAACATTATGTCCAAAATCTGTCCAAAATAAGACACGAAATGCTGCTCAGTGGAAGGCTCGCCGTCCCTCAGCCGGTCAACGTACGGCTTATCAAACGAAAATAGCTCCAATGTCATCCTCTGACCTGTTGAGGCGGAGTATAGCTTTGCCTGTGCACACTAGGCAAACGACATTCGGTTCCTGATTTGAAACGATTTGCGACCCGGGCTCACTACTCGAACAAAGGAGCCCATTGCACCTGCGCTCCACAGCCTGAGAGCCGGTCACCCTTCTCAGGTGCCCCTGGGCGCGTCTTCCACCCCTGACCTGGCAAAGACGCGCCCTTCCTCCTCTCGCAGAGAGGAAGTAAATCTTGGAGGTTTCGTGGCAAGCCAAGTCCAGATCGCAAGCCTTGGGGCCCGCGGTGTTTGTATGGCAACGTCCGTCGAACCAGAAGGCCGTTCTCAATCCTCAGAAGCGAAAGGGTACTCAGACGATTGTCTGCCGACTGTTGCTGAACCCTCCGTTGAAGTTTCCGCCGTCGAGGAGGCCACCGCCTACGCGGTGGAATTCGTCGCGCTTCCCTGCGAGCGGGAGCGGCTTCGAGCCGTAATCCCACAACTCATGCGTGAGGCCTACAGCGGCTGCAAGGGTTTCTCTGGATGCGTCGTACTCATCTCGGAACTTGAGGCTCGCCTCGTGACCGTGGTCACGCTTTGGCAAGGGAGCGACCGGGCCAAACGCTGCGCCGAGTATTCCGAACGAGTGGAGACATTGCTCGAGCCCTATGTGGACCGTTGGATGCGCACAAAGCGGCTCATCGCTCTGCTCTCCATTCCCTAGCGCTTTCTTTTGCGACAACCTGGGAATGTCGAGAGCGCTCTAGGCGGTGAGCTTCGCATCCGGGGGAATGGCGCCCATCGCTCCACAGGCAGATGGAATTGCAAGAAGGGGGAACAACGCAGTGAATCAACCAGAAAGCACTACCGGAGGTACAACCACCATTGCCTTGGGGGAAAGGAACATGGACGCATCAACGCCAAGACTTTTGACCGGAAAGGAAAATTGCGAAGCCAGTAGCTGCGCCGAATCGGCGGTCATTGCTTTCGCGGGGCGGGGTTTCTGTCTCCATCATTTCCTCGCCAAATGCTACGAGCGGCTAGGCCTGCTGGAGTCCATGGTTCGTGCGCGCGCCGTGGATTCGGCATGGGTGCGAACCGCTCGTACGCTCCTGCAGGAATGCTCCAACCAAACGTTGCGCGTCTGCCTTCGCCACCAGCCGCTGAGCAACCTGGAGCGATCCCGGCTGCTGGACATCCTGCTGCTGTGCGGCGAGCTTCAGCAGACGTTGCGAAATCCGTTGTTCGGTCTCGGCGAACTGAATGCTCGCGTTTCGACCGGTGTTTTCTCAGAGAGCTCTGACCGGAAGGAAAATTGAGGAGCGCTGCAAATCCCCATCGGGTGAGGATTTGTTAGCAGTCCTCTGGTCATCTCGCAAATGTGGCTAAGGAGGCCGGAGCTTTTGCCCTGACACCAACCGCCCCAAAGAGCCGGGCTGTAGCACCTGAGGAAACTCTCCTCATTTTCCGGCAATTCCATTTCAACAATCGATCTTCCACCCACCGCGAACGGCCAATTCGCTACATTCTATCGTTGTTTTTCAGTTCCTGCAGTGCAAGGGGAAAAATCATGGGGAACCAACCAAATAAGGAAAGCTACTTCGAGCAGTTGCGCGCAGAAATGGCCCGGAAGTTTGAAGCGGGACTGCGCCATGCGCCAGGGGCCGTGAAACCCAGGGTCGAGCGCTCGCTCGAAGAGGCCGCCGAAGTCTACATCCGTGCCTTCCTGCGCCGGAACTCACCCTGACCTCAAGTCGCAGAGCTGCGGCCGGCCATCTCTTGCTGGACGGGGTGAAATGGAAAGTGAACGAATACAGCAGCAGATTCACGCGAGCTTCGCAGTCAACGGCGAGGTAAACAGATGACACATCAGTCGCGACCGTGCGTTGCACTGTGACCTGTCCCGGTTCAAGCTGAATGTCATGGCTGCTGGCCTTCCTCCTCCACGCTCGGCGCATCCAGCCCGATTTGGGCGCCGCCCTGTGCCGTCAAGTCCCGCAAGTCGCTTTGCAATTCGACGTTTGCCAGCTCACAGGAAGGAATCTGCCAGCCTGCGATAGGGGCCAATACAAGAACGGCTGACCCGAGGATGATTCTGGATGATTCTGGCTTTTCGCAATTGACTGGCGTGCTCTTCGCGGACATTCGCCGCGACAGCGGCGGATTTGCCTGGATATACAAGACTGCTTGTTGGAGGCGCGGGTGGGAATCGAACCCACGCATAAAGGTTTTGCAGACCTCTCCCTTACCACTTGGGTACCGCGCCTCAAACTTCATTATAACGAAGTCCGCCGAGACCTGTCAGCGCCGCAGGGTTGCTCTTTCCCGACCAATGCCTGATTCCTATGTCAGCCACTCATTTCTTCGCGGGTTCCTCGATTTGCGCTTCCCTCAGAAACCGCGCCGCTTCTTCCGGTGGCGTCGGGTTGATGTAAAACCCCGTGCCCCACTCGAATCCCGCCACCTTCGTCAGCTTGGGAATGATCTCGAAATGCCAGTGGTAATGGTCATTGATTTCTTCCCCGATCGGCGAAGTGTGAATCATGAAGTTGTACGCCGGCCGGTCCAGCACCGCGTCCATGCGCATGAGCGTATCTTTCAGCATTTGCGCCAGGCTTCCATACATCGTGCTTTGGTTGTTCTCATACGCCGAGCCGTGGACCTTCGGCAGCAGCCACATCTCAAACGGGAAGCGCGACGCATACGGCGCGAGCGTGATGAAGTGATCATTTTCTCCGATCACGCGCTCGCCCGTGTCGCGCTCCTGCCGCACGATATCGCAGAAAATACATCGTTCCTTTTCGTCGTAGTAGTGCCAGCAGTTGTCCACTTCCTCGCGAACGCGCCGCGGCACGATCGGAAGTGCAATCAATTGCGAGTGCGGGTGTTCCACCGAAGCTCCTGCTGCCTCGCCGTGGTTCTTGAAAATCAGCACGTACCGGAAGCGCTTGTCATTCTTCAGGTCCAGCATCCGGTCGCGGTACGACCACAGAACGTCCTCCATGGATTTTTGCGGAAGTTGTGCCAGCGTGGTCTGGTGCTGCGGCGACTCAATGATGACTTCATGCGCCCCGATCCCGTTCATCTTGTCGAACAGGCCTTCTCCCTCGCGGTCGAGTTCCCCCTCGATTCCCAAGGCTGGAAAACGGTTCGGCACGACGCGAATGCTCCATCCGGCCGTGTTCGCTCCTGTGCCGTTGCGCCCATACGCCAGGATTTCCGGCGGCGTCTTGGTTTCATTCCCCGGGCAAAAAGGACAATTGTGCGGCGGCCCCGGGAAAACGCTTTCTCGCAGGAAATCCATCGGACGTTTTCCACGGTCCGTGGAAATGATCACCCATCGACCCGTGATTGGATCTTTTCTTAATTCCGGCAAAGCAATACCCCCCGGTCCCTCTTGTACTCAAACTACTCTATGGGGGCGCCTCATGCAAACCCCGAATTGCAACTCCCTTTGCTCCCAAGGTAAGCGCCTGGCAAACCAACTCATTCTGAGCGCGTTACGGGCGTAAAAAAAGAGTTCCTTCCCGAGCGCTGGTCTTTGCCGTACCCCAGCACAAACTCCCTTTTGTCCCTGCAAAAGCCCCGGGTGGCCACGCATCCACAATTCCGTGTCGCGATCAAAGCCCAGAACATACATTTCGTCAAATGGCACGTCGCCAAAGGTCTTCCCGGAGCGCAACCGCACCTGCATCTCGTAGTCATTTCCGCGCGCTCGCAGCCACCATCGCCAGGCAAGATCACCTTCCATCCGGAAGTAGCGGCCCAGCGGTTCACGGAAAAACGTTCCTGCCTCCGCGTTCGCCCGGCCGTCTATTGTGAATCGCCTTTCCGGATTTCGCACCAACGCTCGCCGAAGGCTCCCCTGCAGACCCAGGTTTGAGCCGCCCGTAAAAAACCGCGCCGTTGCAGCCGGCAATCCCGATGGGTTGCGCATCGTCCGGTACGAATAAACGAAACCCGCGCTCCAATTCCACTGCCCGCTCGGAATGGATTGGAGTCCCCCTTCAATCGCCGCCCTTTCCAGATTGACGAATGCTGGTTCGGGCGCGGTCGATTCTAAAGCGTTCGTCAGATTCCAGTTCTCATTCTGCAGGTCCACTTGCAACTGATAGCGCCACGCCGGATTGTCCTTTAATGGTCCCGCCAGCTCCGATACGACGCACTTTTTCTGATCGTCCCAGCGGAACGATGAATTCCACTGCAGCCCGCTGCCATTCAAATTCGGGAACTCCGCATGAACTCCCTGGTACGGAAGGCCGCTCGCAAAATCTGCCGCTGCCACCCATGGTGAGTCTCGCCATTCCGGTTTTTCCGTGGCGCGGAACACCAGGTCAAACGTGCCGTCCTCTTTCCCCCCAGATCAAACCGCTGCGCCTGAAACACCTTCAGGCCATCCAGCCGTTCGCGGGTTGTCCGATAATCATTGTTCGTCCAAAGGCCGCTGCGCGAAAATGCAAAAGCGCGGTCAAGCAGAATCGGTTTGAGTCGCGGTTGAGGCTTGAACGTGAGATCAGCAAGGCGCGGCTTTCCGGCCCGGTTCCAATACTTGAGCGCCCCTTCCAGATTGTCTTCCAGAAGATAGATGGAGGCCAACAGATTGTTGCCGTAGCGATGCGCCGTTCGCGCAAGAAGTAATGTGCGGTGCGCAGGAGAGCTTCGTGTTTTTCCCGACCGCCGATCGCTTGTGGGTCGATCGCCCGCCCTAAACGGTCTTCTCCGCCTCCTGGATCGCCTCCTCCATGATCCGGATCGCGCAGTCCGCCTGTTCCTCGTCGATCACCAGCGGTGGCGACATGCGGATCGAGTTTTCGCCCGAATCCAGCGTCAGCAAGCCCCGACGGAACGCATTCACCACCACCTTGTTCCGCAGCTCTTTGTCTATCTCTTTGGTGCGCTGGTCGCGGACGATTTCCACGCCCATCATCAACCCTTTGCCGCGCACGTCTCCTACGATATTGAAGTGCTTCGGCCAGTGGCCGATCTTGCGAAAAATGTACTCCCCCATCTTCTTTGCGTTCGCCATCAGCCCGCCCTCGATCAGGTCCAGCGTTGCGAGCGCTGCTGCGACGCAAACCGGGTTCCCGCCGTAAGTAGTGCCGTGCGAGCCCGGTTTCCACTGCATCACGCTTTCCTTGGCGATGAACGCGCTGATCGGCATCCCGCTGGCAATGCCTTTCGCGGTCAGCACGATGTCCGGCGTGATTCCCGCGTGGTCGTAGGCCCACATCTTTCCCGTACGCCCCATCCCGGCTTGCACTTCGTCCAGGATCAACATGATCCCGTGCTTGTTGCAGAGGCGCTGCAGTTCTTGCAGGAACGTCAGCGGGGCAGGGATGAATCCGCCTTCGCCCTGGATCGGCTCGACGATAACCGCCGCAACTTCTTCCGGCGCAAACAGGCGCTTGAAGATCTGCTGTTCGAGCAGCTCGATGATTTCGCTCCCACAGTTTTCCTGAGTGTGTCCCAATGCGCAGCGGTATGCGTACGGGTAAGGAATGTGCTCCACGCCGCCCAGCAGCGTCCCGAAATATTTGCGTTGCGTATTCTTGGAGGCGGTCAGCGAAAGCGAACCGAGCGTCCGCCCGTGGAAGCAGCCATAGAACGCGATGAGTTTGTCTCGCCTCGTCGCGTACCGCGCCAGTTTGATCGCGCCCTCCACCGCCTCCGTGCCGGAATTTCCAAAAAACACTTTCCAGTGATGCGACTTCGGCATGGTCGCCACCAGCCGCTCCGCCAGTTCCGGCATGTGTCGGTGATAGAAATCCGTTCCCGCAATGTGAATCAGTTCCGCGGCCTGCTTCTGAATCGCCTCCACGACCTTCGGGTGGCAATGCCCCGTCGAACAAACCGCAATACCCGCGGCAAAATCCAGAAAGGTGTTTCCGTCGGGGTCTTCTACAAGGGCCCCGCTCGCGCGCTCCGCCACCAGGGGATAACTTCGAGAAAGCGACGGCGAAATATATTTCGCGTCGTACTCGATCACTTGCTTGGCCTTCGGGCCGGGTAGCGCCATCTTGATTTGTGGCAATTTGCTTTCCGTGGCCGTAATCATAAATTCCTCCAAAATCTCTCAACTCCTCTGGCATGAATAGGAACTACGGGGGAAAAAGGGCAGGCTTTTGACAGCTCCTAGATCGCTGCAACCTGCTGATGCAAATTGACTTAATCTACGCTAAACAGGCTGGGACGCAGGGTGGAGGGGCGAAACTTCCGCGGTACGCGTGGCCCCACGGCGACTCGATCACGCTTCAAGAAGGGAAAGTACTTCATTTGCGTTTCCAGCGCACACTCCCGTCTTTCGTATCTTGCAAAATTATACCACGCCCGGAAAGTTCCTTGCGGATGCGATCGGCCGTCGCAAAGTCCCTGCGCTTCCGCGCCGCCTCGCGTTCCGCCACGAGCTTCTCGATCTCTGCGTCGCCCGGCCCGATCTCACCCGCTCCATAGCCCAGCGCCTTCAGCTTCGCCGCGTCGTTGTCCTCCAGCACGGCAAACACCCAGTCAAACATTGCCAGAAATTCCTGCACCGCCTTCACCTCGCCTTGCAGGAATTCGCCCTTGTCCATTGCGATGTTGGCTTCGCGCGCAAAATCAAACACCGCCGCCAGCGCCTGTGCGGTATTCAGGTCGTCGGAAAGCCCGGCGTCAAAATCGTCCGCGGCTTTGGCGATTCGTTCCGCCATTTCTTTTTGCCTCCCTGCCGGGAACTTCTCATTCTTCAGCCGCGCGGCAAAATTCCGCAGCCGCTCGACGGAACTCGTCGCCTGCTGCAATCCATCGAAGGTGAAATTCAGTTGCCGCCGGTACGGCACGCTGGCCAGTGCGAAACGCAATGCCGAAGGTTGGTAGCCCTTCTCAAACAGGTCGCGCAACGTAAAGAAATTTCCTGACGACTTGGACATTTTCTCGCCTTCGACGAGGAGATGCTCCGAGTGCAGCCAATACCGCACGAATTTCTTCCCGGTCGCCGCTTCGCTCTGGGCAATTTCATTCTCGTGGTGCGGAAACGCCAGGTCGATTCCGCCGGCATGGATATCGATGGTCTCGCCCAGGTATTTCATCGCCATCGCGGAGCACTCGCTGTGC
>Ga0187776_10001018_pt1 | contig 13722 bp, 15 predicted proteins | sample 0216_BV02_MP12_2_FD_132426 | JGI IMG/M metagenome (GOLD analysis project Ga0187776, IMG submission 132426) | Tropical peat soil microbial communities from peatlands in Department of Meta, Colombia - 0216_BV02_MP12_20_MG | ecosystem: Environmental > Terrestrial > Soil > Wetlands > Peat | place...
CGAACGAGGACATCCGGACAAGGCCCGGCGCTATTTCCGCGGCGCCATCAAAAAGGATCGCACCTTTCTTCCGGCGTACATCGGGCTCGGCGAGATCCTAATCCGCGAAGGCAAAACGAAGGACGCAGTCGAAATTCTCAAGAAGGTCTATGCCAAGACCCGCAGCATCATCATCCTGCATCGGCTCGAATAGTTTTTTCTCGAGCAGGGTGAGCCCAGTGAGATAATCCGGATCTATCAAGAGGCCCTTCAGCAGGATCCTCATAACACCGCCTTGCAATTCTACCTGGGCAAACTCTACTACCGGCTCGAAATGATCGACGAAGCGTTCGACATACTCTCAACGATTGAGGGTCCGCAGGATCAGATGATGGACTACCATAAAATCATGGCCAACCTGTTCTTGCGAAAGCAGCACATGGAACAGGCCGTCATCGAACTGAAAAAAGCCCTCCACTTCAAGAAGCGCGTCGTCGTCCCCTACGTGTGCAACGCGTGCCAGCAGGAATCGGTTGAATGGGCCGGCCGGTGCCGGCGCTGCGGGAACTGGAATACCTTCGTCTCGCTGCCCGGACCTGAGAGCGCCCAAGCGACCGGGGGACCAGACGACCGTCCAACACCGGTGCGCACAGTCCCCTACCAAGGCATTGCTTCTCCCTTCGAAACCGTGTAGGTTCCCCACGTCCCATCCGTTATCCAAGAATCGCAGTTCCGTCATTCCATAGCTCGCGAAGGAGCCGTTGATGGTCGACTATCAACAGTTAGCAAACAAAGCCCTCCTCGACGAACGGCTGAGTCGTTCGGAATGTCAGGCCGTTTTGGATACGCCGGACGACGAATTGCTCACGCTTCTCCAGGCCGCTTTCACCGTCCGTTCCCGCTACTTTGGGAAGACCGTTCGCCTTCAAATGTTGATGAATGCGAAGAGCGGGGCTTGCCAGGAAGACTGCCACTACTGTTCGCAGTCGGCTGTCTCCACCGCACCCATCGAACGCTACAATCTATTGCCCCAGGAACAGATGATCGCAGGAGCACGACAGGCTGCCGCCTCGAAGGCCCAGCGGTATTGCATTGTCATCAGTGGCAGGAGTCCTTTAGACCGCGAGATCGATGAAATCGCCGGAGCCGTGCGATCCATCAAGCAAGACATTCCCATTCAGATTTGTTGTTCTCTCGGTCTCATGAATGAAGCTCAGGCCATGCGGCTGAAGGCCGCCGGTGTGGATCGCGTGAACCACAACCTGAACACCAGCGAAGCCTATCACGCTTCAATTTGCACGACACATACGTTTCAGGATCGGCTCAGCACGATCCGAAACGCCCGAGCCGCTGGTCTCGAAATCTGCTCTGGCGGCATCGTCGGGATGGGCGAGAAAGATGAGGATCTCATTGACCTGGCAATGGCCCTGCGGGACGTGAGGCCCGATTCGATTCCCGTGAATACCCTTCATCCTGTCGCGGGGACACCCTTGGAACATTGCCGTCATCTTACTCCGCAACGATGCCTTAAAGTTCTATGCTTGTTCCGGTTCCTCCACCCACGAACTGAAATCCGCATCGCCGGCGGACGGGAGCATAATCTCCGCAGCCTCCAGCCGCTGGCGCTCTACCCGGCTGATTCCGTTTTTGTGAATGGCTACCTGACGACGCCCGGCCAGCCGGCTCCAGAAGTCTGGAGCATGATTGAGGACTTGGGTTTTGCAATCGAGGTCGATTACCGGCATCCGGTGGCGGGCTGAAACATCCTCGGTATTTTCTTCTGTCTGATGCGAAGTGCTTCGTACCTTCGAAGGGTATTCACCTCTTAGGAGAAGTTCCGTTGCGACGCACCATCCAGCGAATGTTCACATGCCTGGCTCTCGTCGGATTCTCGCTGCTACACCTGAACCTTGGCCATTCTCGCGCCGCTGGAAAGGACCCATTGAGACACGATGAACTCCTTGCTCAATGCGTCGATCGACTTGAAAAGTGGTTTGCCCTTATCACGATCAAATCGCAGGAACTTGACCTGGATCACGCAAGAATCGTTCTCGTGGGGCCAACCGTTCATATTCCTCTCAAAACTGCCCATGATCATGTGAAGGCCATACGGTGGCGCTCAGAGGATGTCTCACAAGCAATCAGCGCGATCCGGTTTCTTCGGGAAGGGAAGATCGGCGCTGTTGGTGTGCTGCCTTTCGCTCACGATCCCGCTAACTTGTATGAGATGCGCACAAATCTTTTAGATGAACTCAAGGGATGCGACCAAAAAGAGCAGATCCAGGCGGTTCTCGGGCAATGCACGGAATGCAACGTGCGGGAATGGTTGGACATCAAGCCGTAAGGTTTTGTTATTCCTCTCGTAGCCCCTCCACGACTGGTTGATGAGCAGCCCAGCGGGCTGGCCAGTACCCTGCTATGAGTGCCGCTCCAAGCGCTAAGAGGACGGCCTGCGCCAGAACGTCGATCGGGACTGTCATCTGAATCGTCCAGCCAAAGGACTGTCTATTGATGACCTTGATGAGCACGACCGCCAGCAGCACTCCCCCTATTACCCCGAGCACCGCTCCAAGCAGGCCGAGATATGCCGCTTCCCACAGCACCAATTGTTTGACCTGAGCGGGACTTGCGCCGATCGCCTGCAATGTGGCTAACTCCCGCCGCCGTTCCAACACCGCGGTGACCAGCGTATTCACGATCCCCAACACGGCAATCAAGACCGCGATGGCTTCGAGCACATACGTCAGCACGAAGGTCCGGTCGAAGATGTCGAGAATCTCGCGACGCAACTCGGCGTTGCTGATAACGAGCGGCGAGAAGCTCTCTCGTTCGTCCACTGCCAGTCGTTGCGTAAGCGACCGGCGAATCGCATCCCCATCGGCCCCTGTGCGCAAATAGATCGGGAAGACGGTCACGCGGTCGTCATGCCAGAGGGTCTGATACAGAGCCCGATCCATGACCATCTTTCCGCCATCAGTCGCGTAATCATAGAACCTTGCCACGATCGGCACGTTCTTGACACCAGAAGGCGTCGTGACGGCAACGGACAATCCCTCCCGGACACCGAGTCGGTTGGCGAGCACCTCCGACACCAAGACCCCGCCAGTCTCGGCGGCACGTCGTAGCACAGTAGCTGAATCGCCCTCGATCACGAGATAGCGACTGCGCTCAGCATGAAGCCGAAGGTCTCTCGAGATGAGTGCAACCGACTGGCCCTGCACATCCACGTGCACATCGCGATAGGTATCGACTGCCGCTACACCGTCGATCGATGCCAGCTTCGCAGCCCAGGCTCCCGGTAGCGCCCGGGATGCCTGACCCGCATGTCGACCGTGCAACCAAGCCGGCGGAGCCACGACCATATCCGCAATCACGGTTTCACTGACCCAGATTTGCACTGTCTGGCGAAAGCTCCGCACCATCACCACAACACCAATCATGATCGCCAGCCCAACCACCAAGGCCGAGACTGTTACGCCATTGCGGCCGGGGTGACGCGCCGCATGGTCGATGGCGATCCGCCTCAGGCTGCCCCCAAGCCCAAGAAAGACTGCTTGGTTACGTCGACGACGAAATCCAAGCGCTTGAATACAGACCGGTGCAAAGCAGGCGAGCCCCGCCAACAGACACAAGGTCGCGAGATATCCAAACACCGGAAGTCCGCCAACAGGATTCAGCAACGACAAGACCCCCGCGAAGCAAGAGAGGACGACGGCGGTCCATGCGAATCGTGAGAGCCGCAATTGCTGCGTCACTTCGTAATCCCCCGGAGCCAAGGCTCGAACCGTGATGGTTCGGCTCGCATCCAGGCTCGGTCCCCACGCCCCGATTATCGAAACGATCATACCCAGGAGAACCCCCTGGGTGAGCGACCACCAGAGATGGTGATCGAAGACCAGCGCTGAAGTGCTCGGTGAGACCGGCGCATAGAGATCCGAGATCGTCCGGCTGACCAGAGAAACCAGACCCCGGCTCAGCAGGACCCCACAGATTCCTCCGGTGATTCCGCCAACCATCCCTAGAAATCCGGCCTCGGCGAGAAATAGTGAAGCGACTCGTCGTTCCGTCATGCCGAGCGCGCGGTAGATCCCGATCTCACGCCGTCGTCGAGCCACCATAAAGGCTGTCGTGTTGTAAATGAGGAAGGTGCCCACGAGCAGTCCCACCCAACTCAACACGCGCACGTTGAGCTGGAACGATCGTACCATCTGTTCGACCTGCTTCGTTCGTTGGGTCGGTCGTTGGACGATCAGGTGCGGGGACAACACGGCTCGCAAGGCGGCTTGAATGTCTTCGACGGGGCGGTCCGTTGTTGTAATCACATCGATTCGGTCCAACCGCCCGATCGATCCGAACAGTACCTGCGCAGCAGCGATATCCATAAGCATTGCCCGATCCCAGACGGAAGAGCGAGCTGTTTCGCCGTGAAGCAGCCCCCCCACTTGCAACCGCACGAGGCGGCCGCCAGCCATCACTTCGAACGGGCTTCCGACGGTAAGGTGCCAGTCTTCAGCCAGTTTTGGTCCGAGATAGGCGGTATTGGAAGCCAGCAGTTGCTCTAACGCCTCTTGATTTCCCGCTGTGTGAAGCCGAAAGCCGCGTGTACCGACCTCTGCAATCAAGTCCAACCCAAACAGCCGCGCCGCTTCACCACGACGCGCCCCCTGCACTATCACGACACTGTCCTCGATCACCGGGACCGCCGCCGTCACTCCTGGAACTGCCCGCACCGTTGTGATTACCGTCTCATCAACTCCCAGGTCTCCTGCTAGAACTTCCAACGTCGCCGGCCCAGCGACCGCGGTGACCGCCTCTTCGAACGAACGAAGGACGTCGACGTTCGCCGTCGTGATGGCCACTGACGCCATAACTCCCAACGACACCCCCACGAGGCTGAGCATGACCCGAAAGGGGCGCTGCGCGAAATGGGTACGGAACAGCATCCAGAAAAGACTGGTTGAAAGGATCATAAGATACCGGAACTCAGCATTGACGGCGGGAAGCGAGCAAACATCAACACGACACGGAGCAAACTCATTTCGCCTTAATACGTGGCCCTGCACAAATTAGTAGTTTCGTTTACAGAGTTACCCACCTTTGCTAGACTGCCTTCCAGCCATTGAATTCGGAGGAACAGCCCTGTGGGAGCCAGAGCCGCCGCCCAACACAAACACCAGCCCATGCCAGAAGACGCTGCGATCGAACAGCTGACACCCCGTCAACGGGACATTCTCCGCCTTGTTGCACTCGGCCATACCAACCGCGAGATCGCAACTTTGCTGGAGATCAGCGTTCGAACGGTCGAAGTTCACCGCTTCAACCTGATGCGACGGTTGGAAGTCCGCAACGTTGCGCAATTGCTCAGACGAGCCCTGCAGATGGGCTTGCTTTCGAAGAACTTCGGGGCCAAATAATTTTAAAGCTCCCTCAACTTCCCGCGACAGTCCGCCGGTGCCCGATATCCCTTTTTGGTGAGTTGAGCAGTCAACTCCATTTCAAGGCGGCCAAACACCTCGATCCCTTCTTCTACCAGCACTGTTCCGATCTGAACGGCGGACGCCCCGCACAAGAAATGTTCGAACGCATCCACTCCATCCATAACACCGCCAGTACCTATGATCGGCATGCGTCCCTCAAAAATCTTCCAAAAGGCCCGGACATTTGCGAGCGCGACCGGTTTAATCATGGCCCCGCCGAGTCCACCGAACCCGCCTTTGGGTTTGATCACTGCCGCTTCGCGTTCCGGATCGACGACGAGACCGTTCCCGACGGAGTTGATCAGATTCAGGAAATCAACGCTACACCGACCGATCACATCTCCCATCACCTTGTGATGTGCAGGATCGAAGTAGGGCGGGAGCTTGACGCCCATCGGGACGGTAATGATTTTTCGCAGACGCTTGAGGAGCCGTTCGGAAGCCTCGACATCGTAACCGATTTGCGGTTTGCCAGGAATGTTCGGGCAGGAAAGGTTTACCTCGATCAGATCAGGCCCGCTCGCATTGATCACCTGGGCAATCGTCGGGAAGTCTTCTTCGCAGAGTCCTGCCACGCTGGCTATCACGGGTTTTCCGCACCGCTTGAGTTCAGGAATTAATGCGGCATAGGTCAAGTACCCCAGATTGGGGAGCCCCATGGAATTGATCGACCCACCGGGAAACCCGTAATAGCGCGGAGAAGGATTCCCCTCCCTGGCCTCGACTGTCATCGATTTCGTCACGATCGCACCGGCACGTGATCGACCCAAGGCCAAAAGTTCGTCCCGCGTCACGCACAAGGCACCCGACGCATTCATGAAGCAGCTGGGGAATTTCACACCGGCGATCGTTGTCGACAGATCCATCAGGCTTCCACCGGCACAGATCGTTGAGATGTTTTGGTGATAAGGCGCCCGTCCCGCATCATCCAGGTGTAATCGGCGGCCTCCGCGGCGGCGGCACTGTGGGTGACGAGTAGCACGGTCAGTCGAAAGTGCGTCACTAATGTGCGTAGCAACGCGACAATTTCGCCTCCATGCTGAGAATCCAAATTCCCGGTCGGCTCGTCCGCAAGAATCACGCGGGGGCGATGGACCATAGCTCTGGCGACCGCCACCCGCTGCTGCTCGCCACCCGAGAGTTCACCGGGACGATGGTTCTCGCGATGAGTCATGCCGACCAGTTCCAATACCTCATCAACCCGCGTCCGCACAGCCGCGCCACGTTCTCCTCGCAAGAGGAGGGGAAACGCCACGTTTTCTGCCGCGGTCAGCCCGGGGACGAGGTGGAACGCCTGAAAAACGAGGCCAAGCCACTCACGCCGCACATGAGTCCATTCGTCGCTCGAAAACCGGTCGGTTGGCCTGCCATTGAGGATGATCGCTCCGGAGGTCGGATGATCCAACCCTGCGACCAGATTCAGCAATGTGCTTTTCCCACACCCGCTGGGACCGATGAAAGCACAGAAGTCACCCGCGGAGACTTCAACCGTCACACGATCCAACGCCGTGACCGTCACCCCGCCACGGTCGAAGGTTTTTGACACCTGATCAAGCTTGACCATATCGAACCGTCCTCGTATATCACAACCATTTACGGAGCCACAACCTTGACAGCACCGACGTCTTCTCTTAGAAGATTCCCTCGACCGCGTCATCCGCTTGGGAGTCGTTCATCATGGATTATGTCGATATGGCAGGCCGAATATTCGGGCTCTACCGCGAAGCTCTACGATTCCTGTTACCGGTCGAATGCGCAGCCTGTGGACGTCCACTCAGCACCGACCCAATTCCTTTCTTTTGTCAAGATTGCTGGTACCGCATTGCCCCGTTTCGCCAGACCTCTTGTGCGCGTTGTGATCAACCTTTCGTCTCGGAAGCCGCAACCTCTTATACGCCGGACCGCCACTGCCAAGATTGTGAGAAGCACCCTCCGGCGTACGAACGGGCCTGGACGCTATACCCTTATGTTCCGCCGCTGCAACATGCCATTCGCCTATTTAAATATCGAGGGAAAGTCGCGCTGGCTCGGCCACTGGCTGATCTGATGATTGCAGCTTTGCCGAAGAATCTCGACTTTGACATCATGCTCCCCGTGCCGTTGCACCAAGGCAGGCTCCGCGCTCGCGAATTCAATCAATCGCTGTTACTGGCTGATCACATCGCGCGGCACCTGACCCGGCGGGTCTCCGCCGACAATCTGGCGCGCATGGTCGCGACAGAGCCTCAAACCACACTGTCTCGTCGGGCCCGCTTGCGAAATCTGCGCAAGACATTTGCTGTCCGCGAGCCTCGCGGAATCATCGATCAACGCATTCTCCTGATCGACGACGTCTATACTACGGGAACAACCGTCAACGAATGCGCCAAGGCACTCAAAAAAGTAGGGGCCGCCTCGGTGACAGTCCTGACGTTAGCCCGGACGGTCGATGCCAGCCTGGTTCCCGATCATATTTTCGCTGAACACGCGCCGTCTTCGTTAACGGCTTTCGGAGTGTGAGACATGCCGATTTACGAATATCGCTGCCTCGTCTGCAAGAAACGGAACACGATCCTGGTCCTGAGCCTCGCGAAGCAATCAGCACTGTCTTGCAAACACTGTGGCAGCGTTAAACTCGAACGTCTGATGTCCAGGTTTGCGGCGCCGAAGTCCGAGGAAGCCCGCATCGAGGCGCTTGCCGATCCCAGCAATCTCGGTGATCTTGACGAAAGCGACCCACAAAGCATGGAACGGTTCATGCGAAAGATGGGACGAGAAATGGGCGAAGACTTCGGCGACGAATTGTCAGGAGGTATGGAGCCTGATCAAACCGATCTGTCGGAATCAGGTGACACTGACAGTCTCTGACAGAGATTGTCATCTATTTTCACTTGACAGATCCGCTGTTTTCCCCTACCCTCCGCACAAAGCGCGGGGAGTCTTGTGAGGCCCATGAGCGATTTACAACTGTGGTCCTACCATGGCCAAAGAGCCCAAGAGCGAAATCATGACGGCAGAAGAGACGTGCCGCTATTTGAAGATCACCCAGCGGACACTCTACCGCTACTTGCGCAGTCGCCAGATTCCTGCCTTCAAGCTCGGGAAAGAATGGCGATTTGTGCGCTCGGATCTGGAACAATGGATTCGCGATCGAATCAGAAGCCCCCTCGCCTCGTGAAGGAGACGACCCACTGATGTTCGCCGGTGAATATCTCTGCAAAGTCGATGAGAAGGGCCGGTTCATTGTCCCATCACCCATTCGCGAGCAAGTCGAGTCGGATGGACAGGCGGTGGTCTTTCTCAAAGGACCCGAAGAATCGATTTTGATTTATTCGATGAAAGAGTGGGAGAAAGTCCTTGAACGAACGAAAGCTACGCTGGACGAGGATCAGAGTCGACTCTTCATGCACTTTGTTGTGTCCGAAGCCGGCACGTCAGAAATCGACAAGGCTGGCCGCATACTGATACCCGGACGGCTCAGGAAACTCGTCCCGCTGGACGAAGACCAGGAGATTATCCTCGTCGGCCTGTACCATCGCATGGAGATCTGGAGCCCGAGCGAATGGCGCCGCTACATCGCACGCTCCGAAGATCGATACGAGCAAAACATGGCCAAGATTCTCAATCTTCTCTGACCTGTCGCGCATGCCCACCTTTCGGCGACCGATCCGAATTTCTGCATCAAGACTTCCCGCCTCCCTCGTTTCCCTTCAGAATCCACGATCGAGACCCGCTCGCGCGAACGCGAAGTTCGTGCGGAAATCCTCCAGACCAATCTCCTTCACCCCTCAGAGTACGGCCTCACTGACCAATTCCCATTCCGTCATGCTGACATTACCGGTGCCTCCTAGCGTGAATCACCAATATGCCACCGTCAATGGACGCCGGCTGCTTTCCTCCGCAGGCCGTGCCTACAAAGCCCATGTGGGACAATTGGTCTGGCTGGCCTTGACGCAATCAGCACTCCGATCTAGCTTGCTGTCGCGACTCAAGTCGGAATCGCTGGCGCTCTCGATTCGATTCTATTTCACCTCGGCACTGCGTCGGGATGTCGATGGCGGGCTCAAGATCGCACAGGATGCGCTCTGCGAAGGGCTGGGGATTAACGACAACCGCATCGTCGAAACTCATCTCTATAAAAATGTCGATAAAGCCAATCCACGCATCGAAGTCCTGCTCTCGACGATACCCAACAGATCGCATAGTCTTGTGACCGAATAGAACGATCCCGCCGTGCTGCCACTCTGCGGATGGCCCGGGAGAGGGAGACGTATTATTCGTAGCGTAAGGCTTCGATGGGGTTCAGCCGAGCAGCCTTATTGGCAGGGTAAAGGCCGAAGAAGAGCCCGACAACGAGAGAGAAGAAAAATGCGGTCGTCACCACATTGACGGAAATAATCGTCGGCCAGCCCGCCACCACCGTTGTGAGCTTAGCACCAACGATCCCGAGCAGGATGCCAACGATCCCGCCCACCAGGCTCAGGGTCATCGCTTCAATCAGAAACTGCATCACGATGTGCCGGCGTTTCGCGCCCACTGCCATTCGAACACCGATCTCCTTGGTTCGCTCCGTCACCGACACCAATAGGATATTCATGATGCCAATGCCGCCGACCAGCAGGGAGACTGAGGCGATTGCAAACAACATCATCGTCAGTGTTTGACTCGTGCCTTCCTGCACCTTCCCGATATCGACTTGCGTCCGGACCGTGAAATCGTCGCCCTGATCCGACTGGAGCCGATGCCGGGCTCGGATCACCTGTCGAATCTGCTCGACAGCCTCCGGCAGGTCTTCGGTTCGGTCTGTGGATGCGAACAGCGACCCCACGGAGCCGATGAACCATGTCCCAAAGACCTTGCGCTCCGCCGTACTGAAGGGAATGAAAATCACATCATCTTGATCCGACCCCTGCGCGGACTGGCCCTTGGGAGCGAGCACACCAATAATCCGGAACGGCACATTTTTGATCCGGATGACTGCCCCAACCGGTTCCTCACCCGGATCGAAGAGGTTCTCTGCGACCGTCTGGCCGATCAGCGCGACACGTGCCGCACTGTCTAAGTCTGCCTGGGTGAATGGCCCGCCACTGGTGAAGGACCAATCGCGGATGGTCAGATAGCTCGGTGAAACCCCGTTGATCGTCCCGTTCCAATTCCGATTCCCATTCACGATTTGCATCACATCACGTTTGGCCCAGCCCGTGTCGACCAGCAACGGAATCCGTTTCTTCAATTCGATCGCATCAGATACCGTCAGGGTCACTGCGCTCCCCTGGGCCCCTCGAACCCCACTCGCTGTCGTTGCGCCGGGCCACATGATGATCACGTTGGTCCCCATCGTCGCAATCTGCGCCTGGACCGCACGCTTGGCCCCTTCTCCGATGCTCACCATCGCAATCACCGCAGCAACCCCGATGACGATACCGAGCATCGTCAGTCCGGCGCGCAAGCGATTGCGCCCAAGGATCCTGATCGCGGTGACCACGGTGAGCCATACGAACGCCGGCATCTAGGCCTCAACGACACTCGAAGGGGGACGCGCTTTCGTCATCCGGTCGCTCAACACCTGTCCGTCCTTGATCGTAACTTCTCGCGAGGCATACGCGGCGATTTCCGGTTCATGCGTGACCAGGATGATCGTCAGACCTTCCTCCCGATTCAGTTTGTCCAAAATCCCCATGATTTCCTGACTCGACTGCGTATCCAGGTTTCCGGTCGGCTCATCAGCAAGGAGTATGGAAGGTGAAGTCACCAACGCTCGCGCGATTGCGACTCGTTGTTGCTGTCCACCAGACAACTGTGTCGGATAATGGTGTTCTCTCCCCCGCAGCCCGACCCGCTCTAAGGCCGCCGAGGCCTGTCCTCGCTGTTCCTTAAGCGACAGCTTGCGATAGAACAACGGAAGCTGGGCATTCTCAAGCGCACTCGTCCGAGGAATCAGATTAAAGCTCTGAAACACAAATCCGATCTGCCGATTTCGAATGTCGGCCAACTGATCGGGTCGTAGATGACTCACATCGGCTCCGTTCAACCAATAGTGCCCTCTCGTCGGTTGGTCGAGGCAGCCGATGATGTTCATGAGCGTCGATTTGCCGGACCCGGATGACCCCATGATCGCAACGAACTCTCCCTGGTCGATCATGAGACTCAGACCGCGCAGTGCGTGAACTTCGACGTCTCCGACGGAATAAATCTTCCAGATGTTGTCGCACGCGATCAGGGAAGGCATCGTTACTTCACCGTCAGAACTCTCTCGACTATTAGTTCATACAAGGTCTGCAGGCTGGGATGGCGTAGCCATCCCCCGATCCGGCGATGTTTCATCTGGTTGTGAATGTCGGTAAGTACGGGCCGGAACGATCCGCTTCCATGGTTCCATTACATGCCCCGGTCACGAGACCGTCGCTGCCCTCCGCTCCCGAACCCTGGAGGTAAATCGCTTGCTTTTCGTTCCCCTCGAAGCTGCTCGATCCCGACGATGACTTCATCCCCTTCAGATAAGGAGCCTGAGACAAGTTCTGTTGCAGTTCCATCGGAAATCCCGGTCTGCACCTGAATGGATTCCAGCTCTCCGTCTGGTCCCTGTTTCCAGACCGAGCGATTCGTCGATAGAAGACTCCCACTAGGTGACGAACCAGGCTGGTTCGAGGAGGTTCGTTCTGGTTTGCCTTCATGAACGACCTGGTCAGCTCGCGGGGGGACGAACCGCAATGCCGCATTCGGTATCTTGAGCACGTCTTCCTTCTGGGCGACCACGATCGAAACGTTCGCCGTCATTCCCGGCTTCAGCCTCAGATCTTGATTATCAACCTTGACCACGACATTGTACGTCACGACGTTTTGCACGTTAATGGGAGCCAGCCGAACCTGTCGAATGGTCCCGAAAAACCGTTGGCCCGGATAGGCATCAACCGTGAACGTAGCTTCTTTGCCTTCCGTCATCCCACCGATGTCCGATTCACTGACATTCGTATCAACCTGCATCTTTGTCAGGTCCAACGCGATTAGAAAGAGATTTGGCGTCGCAAAACTCGCCGCGACGGTCTGCCCGACTTCGACATTTCTGGCAACCACGATGCCATTGACCGGTGAACGAATAACCGTATACTTGAGGTCCAATTCCGCCGCATTCAGCGCCGCTTCGGCCTGCTTCACCTGCGCCACGACGAGGTTGACCTGCGCCTCAGCGCCCTGAAAATTCGTCAAGGCAATGTCCACGTCATTTTCTGAGACAAACTGTTGGGCTACGAGTGACTTAGCCCGGTCCAGTTCGCGTTTGCGCTGCGAGAGGTCCGTCCTTGCTCGAGCCGTATTCGCCTTAACCATTTCCAGATTGCTGGCGGCCTGATCCCTGCGAGCCTTGAACGGCTCCGGATCGATCACAGCCACGACATCGCCCGCCTTCACCACAGAATTGAAATCGGCGTGTAGACTCTTGATCATTCCCGACACCTGAGTGCCGACTTGAACTGAGACGACAGGATTGATCATGCCAGTGGCCGTCACTAATGACACGACTGTTCCCCGTTCGATTGAGGCGAATCGGTAACGAATAGGGGCTTTCCGCTCCCCGTTGAAGAAAACATAGCCTCCGATGACCAGTCCGATCGTCAGGACGCCGACAATAAGTACCAGCCGCCGCATATCTCACGCCTCTCGCGAACCAGGTAAACCGCGTGCATTGTACCAAGAACTGAAGGCGGAATCATTCAACGCCGATCGCACTTGGCCGCCCCAAAAACAGACAGGCCGCCCGCCACTCGGCGGACGGCCTGTCTCACTCATTCGTTCATCGATCGTTCGTTAGGGATTGACGCTGATCCGATCTTTGATCATGTCGAAGGTCTCTTTCGGCACAACATTCTTCGCCACCAATTCGCCCTTGACCCGGTATGGGCGGTTGGCAACGATACGATCCGCCATATCTTTTGATAGCCCCAGAGCGAGGACCATATCACTCGCGGTCGCTCGATTGAGGTTCACGGAAGACGACGCAGCTGCAGGTGCGTTCATTGCTGAGGGAGCGACCATCGGCGGCGATGGTGGATTGGCTGTCGTCGGAGGCAACGTCCCTGTGACGGGCTGGGAACGCTCTTTGAGTTCCTTCTGATAGCGCGCCACCAAGGACTTCAGCGTTTCGTTGTGTCGCTTGACGTCTTCATACTCGGCACGAACCGCACGATTCTGAGCGGCCAACTGCTTGACCCTGTCTTCCAGTTCCTTGGTTCGGGTTTCAATGCCGCTGCGTTCCTTGTCTCGTCCATGCTGTATGCGTTCCAACTCATCA
>Ga0187776_10001019_pt1 | contig 13719 bp, 12 predicted proteins | sample 0216_BV02_MP12_2_FD_132426 | JGI IMG/M metagenome (GOLD analysis project Ga0187776, IMG submission 132426) | Tropical peat soil microbial communities from peatlands in Department of Meta, Colombia - 0216_BV02_MP12_20_MG | ecosystem: Environmental > Terrestrial > Soil > Wetlands > Peat | place...
GGGCCAGGGAGCGAGGTGGTCAATGTGTACGAGATAGTCCCGCCGAAACCGGTGACCCAGTACCTGTACCAGTGCGACGACCATTTCCATGTCGAGTGGCTGAAGGACATGCTCAGAGAGGAGAAGGTCTTCGGGATCCTCTCCATCGATTCCAGCGAGGCAGGGCTAGGGATACTGAGCGGGGACAGGCTGGAGGTTGTGGACATAATGACCTCAGGCATCTCGGGGAAGACGAGGAAGGGAGGCCAATCCGCCAGGAGGTATGAGAGAGGTAGGGAGATGGAACTGACCTACTACTTCAACAGGGTGGCTGAACATGCCACGCGTGTCTTCATCGACAGCAACAAGGTTACTGGTATGATAGTAGGCGGTCCGGGCCCGACCAAGGACGAGTTCCTGAAAGGAGGGTATCTGCACTACGAGTTGCAGAAGAAGATCATAGCTGTCCTAGATCTTGGCTATTCGGGGAGGGAGGGAATAAGGGAGCTAGTCGAGAAGGCCGCCGACATACTGAAGGATGTCAGGCTGGTTGAGGAGAAGCGACTGGTCCAGAAGTTCCTATTCGAGGTTAACAAGCAGGGAGGCCTCGCGGTCTACGGACTCCCCAGAGTCATAGATGCCCTGCAGAAGGCGAGCGCAGAGACAGTGCTCGTGTCTGACGACCTTGACATGGTGAGGATCGACGTGAGGTGCAAGAAGTGTGGAATGTTGAGGACCGAGACGGTCGAGGCGTCCAAGAAGATCCAGGAGAGGCAGGAGATGGGCTCGACACCATGCACTCGGTGCGGCGCGGTAGACTACGAGGTAGCTGAGAGAGACTTGGTGGACGTCTTGGAAGAGATGGCTTTCCCAGTCGGGTCGAAGGTCGAAGTAATCTCATCAGGAACCGAGGAAGGAAGCATGTTCAAAAGCTTCGGCGGGGTCGCGGCTATTCTCAGATATAGAACCTAGAACGAATTCGTATGAGACACGCCCAGATGTGGCGTTCTCAACCAATGTTTTTGAACGTGGAGTCTGAATGCGGGCAGGGACATTCGTGAGCGAACCGCCCAGGCCTGAACCGTCCAAACCCCCACCGGTCGAGAAGAAGACTCCGGGGATGGTCGACGCCGAGCTGAAGGGGAACACTCTCAGGGTCTACATCTACGCCCTCAAGAAGCGGAAGGTTGGCGTGAGAGAAGTCCAGAGGGCGCTTCTCATGTCGAACCCTTCATTGGCCCAGTACCACCTCAACAAGCTCAGGGAGATGGGGCTCATCTCTGAGAACAACGGGGAGTATGAAGTGGTAGGGGAGGTGAAGGTGGACGTGATGAGAGACTTCCTCCGGCTTGGGACCCTGATAGTCCCCAGGTTCGTCTTTTACGCGGTAATATTCACTGTGTTCGTCGGATACCTCGCCTTGGTGAGTTATCCATACTTCAGCGCGGTTCCGGTCCTGGCGTGGTTCACCGCTGTGACGGCTGCCGCAGTTGTTGCGTTCTGGTACGAGGCTGTGAGAGCTTGGCGTTCGGCCCCCTCCCCCTGAGTACGCTCCCACGCGCAACTGTTTTATCCTGTGGATATGTCTCAAAACGGCGATCTTAGACGCCCATAAGAATCGGCTTGATAGGCAAGACAAACGCAGGAAAGACAACCCTCTTCAATTCTATGACCCTCCTATCTGGGGAGGTCTCCAACTATCCCTTCACAACGAAGGCACCGGAGACGGGCGTGGCCCATGCGGTCACCCTTTGCGTTCACAAGGAGTTTGGCGTGGTTGACAGCCCCATCAATTCGAAGTGCGAGGACGGCTGGAGATTCATCCCAGTGGAAGTGACCGACCTGCCTGGCTTGATCAAGGGGGCCTGGATGGGGAAGGGGCTGGGGAACCAATTCCTGAGCGTGGCTGCCCAATCCGACGCTCTGTTGCACGTCGTCGATGCGTCAGGGAGCGTTGACAAGGACGGGAAGATCTCAGAGCCAGGGACAGGAGATCCCATGGCTGACTTCGCCGACGTTGAACTCGAGCTGGTGCTCTGGTATACGAAGCTCCTCAACCAGAATCTTCCGAAGATCTCGAAGCTTTCGAAGATGCCGGGCTATGGAATCCCGAGTGCAGTGGAAGAGGTCATGCACGGTATTGGAGTGAGGAAGGAGCACGTGCTTCTGGCGATGAAAGACGCCATGCTCGAAGACAAATCCTTCGATTCTTGGAATGAGAAGGAGATTGAGAACTTCTGCTGGTCGCTGCGTGAATACTCGAAGCCTACGCTCCTGATTGCCAACAAGATGGACCTCCCCTTCGCGGCAGAGAATTTCCAGAAGCTCCGGGAGAAGTACAAGGGGCTAATTGTAGTGCCGACCAGTGGGGAGGCAGAACTCACCCTGAGGAGAGCTGAGGCAAAGGGGCTCATCAAATACATCCCAGGGGAAGAAAGGTTCGAGATCCTCAAACCTCAGGACCTGAATGATGCCCAGAAGAGCGCCTTGGCGTACATCAGACGCAAGGTCTTTGGAGAATACCTCAGGACTGGGGTACAGTTCGCCCTGAACTCTGTGATCTTCAAACTTCTCAGAGAGAACGCGGTGTACCCTGTGCACGACCCCCAGAAGTTGGCCGACAAGAACGGGCGCGTCCTTCCCGACGTCTACCTCCTGCCGAGTGGGTCGACGGTGGAGGACCTGGCACGAGACGTTCACACTGACCTCGTTAAGGGTCTGCTCTATGCGATCGACGTCAGGACGGGGCTCCATCTCCCAACCAACTATGTGCTCAGGGACAGGGATGTGCTCTCAATAGTGTCGACCGCCAAGGAAGGCTAAGAAGGGCCCCAAGGGGCCGCAACGCTTGGTGGGAAGAGTTGCCTTATGGCGGGCCGCTGCTGTCTGACCTGGAGCTCAGGTACCCCTTCGCACCGCGGTCGAGGAGGTTCTTCGAATCCGTACCGGTCGAGGAAGGGCTGGCGAGCAGGGACGTAATCGGACAGACCGAGAGCAGACTCCTTAGCTCCCTCGGAAGGGCGAAGTACGAACCCCATATCTCGGAGCTAGTCGAGTTCTCCAGTTTCTTCGCAGCCGCTCTCGTGGCCAGCCAGGACACCGTCCTGGCGTCGAGGTTCTCCAGGAAGGAAGCCGAGAGAGCGAAGGAGTTCTTCGTCAGGGAGGAGCCGAGGACTAAGGCTACCACGATGGCGGAGTGTTTCGGCGCGACTTTGCAGGAAATAGACGCGGGAGACGGGAGGGCGAGTTACTCCATGCCCTTTGAAGGCTACCTCGCGTTGGCCTCAAAGTACGAATTGGCCAAGAACCCGGAGTGGAAACTGGCGAGGCATGACCTCGACAAAGGTGTGGTCAGCATGAGCGACAACATGCTCAACGACCTCTTCGGAGACTGTGCCCTGGCGGCCATAGCCGAGGGGGTAAGGAACCTGAGGAAGGCGCCATTCCCCAAGCAGCTCCTTGGAGTGAAGGCCGATGTAATACAGTACGTGCCTTCGCCCAAGCCGAGGACCAACAAAGGATACCTGTACGTCGAAGACCTGCTGGCCCATCCTGTTTCAGATGGACGCCACAGGCTCGTGTGGCTTGTACTGGCCCCCTACCTCGTTAACATCAAGAAGCTCGACGACGAAGCCGCCATTGAGAAGATTCGGGCGTTTGTGGCGGTGGCTGGGGAATCGAGTGCTATGAGGCGCTTCGTCGAGTATAACGTCCGAAGGGCCAGACGGAACGGCCTGCTCCCACCTACTTTCTCGACCCTGAAGACAGAACATCCCGACATCTACTGGTTGCTCCCGAAGGAGGTTCTGGCTGCCGAGTCTACCCCCAAGGGGAAGGGCTCCTCGTAGCAACTGCTTGTGCGCCGTCCGAGATTGATGAACCGTCTCTGAAACGGCCGTCCCGAGCCCGAAGAACCGTGCTGCCGACCCTACTCCTGGCCGTACTCGGGAGCGGCCGCGACCGTGAGGCTGGGTCTCCGCCTTGGGTTTGAGTGGCCAGGCCCGCTTTTTTCTTAAGCAGGCAGATTCTAGGTCACTCGAAATCGATGCGGCTGAAGGAGTTCGCCAAGACAGGGAGGAAGGTGCCAGAAGTCGGGATGGGAACCTACTACGACCCGCTCTGGATAACCATGGCCTTCCTCAGCTGGAGAAGGGGAGCTTCGTCAAAGGTGGACGCGGTGAAAGCTGGCCTCCGGCTGGGGATGACCCTTGTCGATACGGCGGAGATTTACAAATCAGAGCCGCTGGTAGCCATGGCCTTCGACGGAGTGAAGAGGGACGAGGTGTTCTTGGCGACGAAGGTGTGGCCGAACCACCTCCATCGGGACGCATTGATCAAGGCCTTCGACACGAGCCTGAAGCGCCTCGGTACCACCTACATCGACCTCTACCAGGTGCACTGGCCCAACCCCAGGGTGCCCATCCAAGAGACCATGGGAGCCATGGAGGAGCTGGTGAGGCAAGGGAAGCTCATGCACGTGGGGGTCAGCAACTTCAACCTGAGACAGCTGCAGGAGGCCCAAGCGGCCCTTCCGAAATCCGAGCTGAGCTCCGTGCAGTTGGACTACAGCCTGATTCACAGAAACGTCGAGGCTGACCTGCTTCCCTACTGCGATAAGGAGAAGATTGCGCTACTGGCGTACTACCCTCTGGGCCATGGGAAGCTCCCCTCGGATGCCAGGCTCGATGAGGTGAGCGCGAAGCTCGGGAAGACCAGGGCTCAGGTGGCCCTGAGGTGGCTGGCCGGGAAGGAAAACGTGTTCCCCATCCCGAGGGCATCAAAGCCCGAGCACGTCAGGGACAATGCAGGGGCAAGCGACTGGGAGCTCCCGGAGCAGGACAGGCGGGAACTCGATACGAAGTTCAGATAGTGCTTAAATCGACCAGAAAAGCCGCCAACTTCGGCGGGTGAGTGGCCTCCACCCGATCCGCCTTACAAATCCCGGTGTGGGAGGAAATGAACAACAAGAGAGTATCGTGGACAAAGTGGGATACGCGTAGTCTGGCGCTTGCTGCGCTCCTCGCCGCCCTTTATGCGGCCTATGTGCTGCTTTTCGGTTTTGTCAGTTTCGGACCTTTGCAGTTCCGACTTGTCGATGCCCTGATTCCTCTGTCCATGCTGTTCGGTCCTCCCGCGATAGTGGGAGTGACGGTCGGTTGTTTCATAGGAAACGCTCTGGGACCCAACCTCGGAATCGTTGACATAGTTGGAGGACCTACCGCGAACCTCCTGGCCGCGACCTTGGCGTGGGCAATAACCCAGAGGCGGTTCCAAGGTGCCTGGGCGCTGGGAGTGAGCCTTCAGATTCTCGTGATCTCGGCAGTAGTAGGGACTTACGTAGTAATCTTGGCTGGAGCACCTGGTGTCCCCTTCTGGGTGGGATGGCTGGGATTCCTTGGGAGTGAGATTGTACCGATTGGCATCATCGGATACCCCCTCTTGAAAGCAGTGGACAGGGCGACCTAGAGAAACGCAGTTTCCGGGACCCAAGACCCCTCTTAACCTAATATACTGTCTCATGGGACAGCCTGTATTCAATTGCAGCCACAGTTCTCGGCGAAACTTGAGGCCACTTCGTGGGACCCTAAACTCGAGGCCGAGATGCGGCAGGTATGGTATAATGAGCGAGGAATTTTTGAATTCAAGCCTTCGAATAACAAGAATCGCAACTTTGTGATGGACACCCCGCCACCTTACCCCTCCGGGAAGCCGTGGCACCCTGGGGCCCTGACCCAGTATACCCAGATCGACATGATTGCCAGGTCGGCCAGGATGAGAGGCCTGAACGTCCTCTACCCGGTGGGCATAGACCGGAACGGCCTCCCGGTCGAAATCTTCGCGGAGAGGAAGTACAGGGTGCAGATGAGGAAGACACCCAGAGAGGAGTTCATCAACCTCTGCAAGCACGCCCTGGACGACCTAGAGGCGTACATGGTAGGCCTCATGAGGACGCTGGGAATCTCTGGGGACTACCACAACAAGTACAGGACCGACTCGGAGGAGTACAGGAAGCTTACACAGTGGTCGTTCATCGAGCTCTGGAAGAAGGGATTGGTCTACCTTGCCAACAGACCCAACAACTACTGTGTGGACTGCAACACCACCATAGCCGATGCAGAGATCGAATACGAGGAACTGCCGACCTTTCTGGTCACGAACACGTTCAGCGTGAAGGAGACGAAGGCTGAGTTCGCGGTCGCAACGACGAGGCCAGAGCTGTTGGCAGCCTGCCAGATGCTCGTAGTCAATCCGGCAGACGCCAGGTACAGGAAGCTGGTCGGAAAGACTGCCTTAGTCCCGATTTACAACAGAGAGGTTCCCGTCAGGGCCCACAAGAGTGTAGACCCGAAGTTCGGGACCGGTGTGGTCATGGTGTGCAGCTACGGGGACTACAACGACGTGATGCTGTTCAGGGAGTTCAAGCTCAAGGAGATTGTCGCTGTTGACATGGACGGGAAGATGACGGCCGTGACCGGGAAGTACGCAGGGGTCGCCATCAAAGATGCCAGGTCCCAGATAATCCAAGACCTGCAGGAGATGGGGGTGGCCACCAAGGTGGAGCAGATACAGCACAGGACGCCCCTCTGCGAACGCAGCAAGACGCCCATCGAGATAATCCCCATGGAGGAGTATTATCTCAAACAGTTGGAATTCAAACCTGCGCTGAAGAAGATCGCGAAGAAAATAGTGTTCCACCCTGCCATGCACCGCCAGATTCTCCTCGACTGGATAGACGTGCTCACCACAGACTATCCCATTTCCAGGCGCAGGTACTACTCCACCGAGATTCCTGTATGGTACTGCAGCAAGTGCAACACGCCTCACCTGCCGAAGCCAGGGGTCTACTACAGGCCCTGGAGGGACGAAGCCCCGTTCAAAAAGTGCAAGAAGTGCGGGAACACAAAGTTCGTGGGCGAGACCCGAACCTTCGACACGTGGATGGACTCGAGCCTTTCACCGCTCTACATCTCCAAGTACCTCAAGAACAGCAAGTTCTACAACATCGCCTACCCTGCGACCATCAGGGTGCAGGGCAAGGACATTGTGAGGACGTGGCTCTACTACACCCTGCTCAAGTGCTACCAGCTTACCGGGAAGGAGCCGTTCAGGCACGCTTGGATAGGGGGGCTGGGCCAGGACGCCCAGGGCAGGGCCATGAGGAAGAGCTTGGGGAACTTCGTCGACCCTGAGCCCATCCTTGCTAAGTTCGGAGCGGACGCCTTCAGGTTCTGGGGCGCTTCAGAGGCTGGCCTCGGCTACGACTTCAGGTTCAGCGAAGAGAGAATAGCAGGGACAGGGAAGTTTCTGACGAAGCTCTGGAACACCTGCAGGTTCATCAGCTCGTTTCCGACGCCAGAGAAAGCAGAACTCACTTGGACCGACAAGTGGATGCTCAACGAACTCGGGAAACTGACTCAGGACTGTGTGGAGGCCTACGAGCGGTTCGATGTATTCACAGTGTCGACGAAGGTAAGGGAGTTCCTGTGGAACGTCTTCGCGTCGAACTATCTCGAGATGGCCAAGGGGAGGGCGTATGGGGACGGGGCCACAAAGGCTGAGCAGGAGGCGGCATGGTACACCCTACACAGGGTGGTCAAGAGCATGCTACTGTTGCTCGCCCCGATAATCCCCTATCTGACAGACTACACCTGGAGGAGACTCTACGGCGCGCAGAGCATCCACCTGGAGGGGTTTCCAGAGGCAGAGAGGTTCGATGTGAGCGAGAAGGTGAGCCAGAGCATAATGGAGTTTAACGCCCAGGTCTGGAAGACCAAGAAGGACAAGGGGCTGGCGCTCAAGGATTCTATCAGTACGAGAATCCCGTCCAACCTGAAGCAGTTCGAGAAAGACCTAGTGCGAATGCACCACATCACGAAGTAGTTCGTTGAATGCAGAAGTCATAATCGCTTTTTGCTTTGTATTATATACCGAGTGGGGCTTCTCTCCTTCTGTTGCAAGCTTTCGCTGCACCCAGCCGGTGCATATGGTGCGACCACGCCCTCGACCCGAGCAGTAACCTGGAGATGGCGTACAACTGTTGTTCGGACTGCTTGTACCCACTCCCCACTGAATAGGGGCTAGGCTTCAGATATCTGTGTGTATTCCGCCTGGTCGAATCTAGCTGAGACCGAGGCCGCGTTCTCCTCCAGATGGACGACGCTCGCCGCCTTTGGGATGGCCACCACCTTGTCGTGACGTGTCACCCAGTTCAACATGACCTGCGCTTGCGCCATACCATACTTGCGGAGAATCGCCCGAGGGATTGAATTAACGATGCTTCCTCTGTCTAGTGGACTGTAGGCGATTAGGGTGACATTCTCCCTCTCGCAGTAGGGGAGTACATCCGCTTCGACGTCTCTGTGAGTCAGGCTGTAGTACACCTGGTTCGAGACTATCTCGTTCTTGGCGAGCGACGCCTTCGCCTCTTCGGTCTCCTTGACGCTGAAGTTGCTGACGCCGACGTACCTGACTGAGCCGTCGGCCACGAGCTTCTCCATGGCCGCCATCGTTTCCTTGATGGGGACGCTCAGGTCTGGCCAGTGCACCTGATACAGGTCGATGTATGATGTGCGGAGCCTTTGTAGGCTCCCATGGCAAGCCTTGATGACATCGTCATATCGGAGATGCCCAGGAGCCACCTTCGTCGCTAAGAAAACTTCGTCACGGATCTTCTCCGTCGCCTCCCCCACGATTTCTTCCGAACGACCCGAGGCGTAGATCTCTGCCGTGTCGATGAGGTTGATACCAAGTTCTATTCCTCTCTTGAGGACACCCAGCTGGCTCGCACGCTCGGCCGGGGAACCGTGGGTCCCCATCCTCCAAGTTCCCATGCCTATGGTGGAAATCTTCTCCCCGGTCCGCCCGAGTTCTCGATATTCCACGGTCGGGCCGACAACCACCTAGCTTTAGAAATATCGTGGTCAGAAAGGTGATAAACCAAGTTCGGTGCGAGCAGGCCGTGCCGCGGTAGCTCAGCCTGGTTAGAGCACCTGCCTTGTATACCAAACAAGGAGAGCAGGGGGTCGCGAGATCGAATTGCATCGGGCACGGAAGTCTCGCCCGCGGCTCTCTTCACAACCTAGCTGCCACTCTTGCGTATGACTTCGAAGACGTCCCCAATTGTGGCAGTCAAGTACGGCCCGTACTCCTCGTCGCTGAACTCGACCAAGTCAATCTTGCCCAGCTTGGCCGCGACCTTGTAGCTGAGCAGATGATAGCAGGTCTCTTCCCGCCCATTAAGGACCCGGAAGTAGAAGTTGCTGCAGGAGCAGTATGGCTTCTCCGGGTCGATGAATTCGTCGCCGAGTCTTCCCACCACGGTGATCACTCTCCTGCGGCTGGGGAGGAAGAGGCACTCCTTTACGCCCCCTGAAAGGACTGTGTCTATGGCCCTGTCGAGCTTCGGTCCATACTGCTCGAACTCGTGTAGCCTTCCCCGCAGGGACTCTTTCTCTTCGCTCGTGCTCTCACCCTGCTGGACGCAGAAACTCTGCCAGCGAAGTCTGGTCCTCGACGCCTGTCAGACCGGAAACGCGGATGCCAACCCTCCTGAAGTCCTTGCTGACGCTACTGCTCAGCTCATCGAAGAGAGCCAGGGCTGTTTCCTTGATGGTAGTCGCGTCACTGACTGGCGTCTCGAGGGTCTTGCTCTTCGTTTTAGTCGATAGGTCGGCGAGGATGCCTATGGCAGTGACTGTCTTGAAGGATTTCGATGACGAGGCTAGCCTGCCGTGGATGTATTCGATTCCATCGGAGAGTTGTTCGAGAACCTCACGTGGGTCCCTGGTGTTCCGCTTCAACGTCACTATCCGACTAAACTGTGTGGGCTCGAGGCCGGCGACGACGGGGTCAGCGTCCGTGCCTGTGGCCGCGGCCAGGAGATAGGACCCGAACTTCCTTCCGAAGCTCCTCTCTAGTTCCGATGGGCTTCGCCTTGCAAGTTCCCCCACAGTCTCGACCCCCATTTTGTTGAGGGCAGCGGAAGTCTTAGGCCCGACGCCGTAGAGCTTTGCCACTGGAAACGGGCCCAGGAAGGCCTCTGTGGCCTCTGGGGCGATAATCGCAAGCCCCCCGGGCTTCGACGTATCAGAGCCGAGCTTGGCAACGACTTTGCTCCTCCCAAGACCCATGGAGCAGGTCAGGCGTTCTTTCTTCAGGAGTGATTCCTTGATTGACTCTGCGGTCATTCGTGCCTTCTCGTAGTCCCCTCCGGTGGAAGCGGTCAGGTCGAAGAAGGCTTCGTCGATACCAGCAGGTTCGAGAACATCCACCCTCTGCTCGAGGCTCTCCATTATCCTGCTGGAGACGGCCTCGTACTTCTCGTGGTCCATCTTGATTACCGCGGCGTTCTTCCCTTCTAGTTTCTTCTTGGCAAGAACGATCGGCATCCCGGAATGCACTCCCAATTCCCTCGCCCTGTAGTTGGCAGTGCTCACGACACCGCTGTCCTCGGTTCTCCCAGAGAAGACGCACACGACGACGGGCCTTCCCATTAGAGAGGGGTCCTCCACCTCCTCGACCTGAGCGTAGAAGTAATCCAAATCGATGTGACCAATCACCCGGGACAAGAGCCGTTCCGGGCCGTGTGACACGCATTAATTCGTTTTGCGAGGCCGCGCAGGCACGGGGAATTTCATCTGGCTAGGGAGCCAAATAGATTTGGGACGCTGTACGGTTAGTCATGTGGTGGGCTCCTTCCGGTATTCCTTCGGGTAAAGGTGGCAGTCACACCAGTGCCCTGGTGCGATTTCGAGGAGGGGAGGGTCGACCTTCTTGCAGACGTCCATGACATATGAACATCTTGGATGAAAGCTGCAGCCCGGAGGTAGGTTGAGTGCGCCTGCTATCTCGCCGATACTCTGCGTCTTCTGAGGCTTAACGGCTTCTTCGGCTTCAGTGACTACCGGAATGGACGAAAGTAGCATCCGGGTGTAGGGGTGGGTCGGATTCCTGAAGAATTCGTCTGTGGCTGCGACTTCCCTCACCTTGCCTAGGTACATTATCATGACACGATCCGACACGTTCCTCATCAGGCTGAGGTTGTGCGTGATGAAGACATAGGAGAGCTCGAGCTTATCCTTCAGTCTCATGAGGACGTTGATGATCTTAGCTTGAATGGAGACGTCCAGGGCCGACGTTGGCTCGTCCAACACAACGATTGATGGATTGGTAGCCAGCGCCCGGGCTATGGCGACCAGCTGCTTCTCTCCTCCGCCCAGTTCCTCGGGAAACCTGTCGGCGTATTCCACTGGCAGGTCCACGAGCTTGAGAAGCTCGTCAATCCTCTCCTTCACTGATTCCTTGCTGCCGCCTACTCTGAGCGGCACTTCAAGAGCCTGCCTGACCGACCGCCTCGGGTTGAGAGAGGATGCAGGGTTCTGGAAGACCATCTGAATGTCCCTTCTCAGCTCAACGGGTCTGTCCTTCGCCCTGGTCGGGAGGGCTTTACCGCTGAACGCGATTTGTCCAGAGGTCGGAGGGTATATCCCCATGATCATGTTCCCCAGGGTCGTTTTCCCCGAACCAGACTCTCCCACTACGCCGAGGACTTCGCCCTTCTCCATTTCAAAGTCGACGTCGTCCACCGCTCTAATGACCCCGCCCTTCGTGGGGAAGTACTTCTTCAGACCGTGACCTGTCAGAATCGGCGCGCTCATTTTGGACGATGCGCCTCGTCGAACAGAAAGCAAGCCGCCCTTTGGTTGCCCCCGGTGGCGTACATTTGCGGGACCTGAGCGCACACTTCCATCTTGTACGGGCACCTTGTGATGAACCTGCAGCCAGAAGGTGGGGTGAGGTAGCTCGGCACTTGGCCCAGAATCCCCTCAGGAACTCCCCCACCGGTGAGTTTCGGCACCGCCTTGATCAGCATCTGAGTATATGGATGCTGTGGGTTGTTGAACACCTCCTTCGTCGGCCCTTCTTCGACTATGGTCCCGGCGTACATGACGTATATTCTGTCCACGAAGTTCTTGACTGTCCCGAGGGCGTGAGTGATGAGTATTACCGATATTCTCTTCTCTTCGACTATCTGCTTCAGGAGCCTCATGATCTGGTCCTCGATGGTGACGTCGAGCGAAGTCCCAGGTTCATCTGCGATCAGAAGTTCGTTTGCCGATACAAGTGCCATTGCTATGTTCACACGTTGTTTCATACCTCCGCTCAGCTGGAAAGGATAGCTGTCGAGAATCCTGTCCGGCTCAGGAAGGGCGGCCTGCTTCAGATACGTGATTGCCTTCTCGTGAGTCTCCTGCTTAGACAGGCGGGTGTCCGAGGAGTACTTGATTATGTCGTAGAGCTGCTGTCTTATGGTGAAGACAGGATTCAGGGCCGCGGATGGGTCCTGAAAGATCATTGACATGTTTCTGCGCCTCAGGTCGGAGAGCTTCTTCTTCGACATCGCAAGCACGTCCTCTCCCGAGTACCTGACCTCCCCGCCCGCTATCTTCGCGTTACTTGCGAGGAGCCTCATCACTGTCTTGACCGTGGTCGTCTTCCCGCAGGCAGATTCGCCAATGATTCCTACTTTCTCCCCCTTTTCGAGAGAAATGCTGACCCTGTTGAGAACCTTCAGCATTCCCTCGTAGACTCGATACTCGACCCTGAGGTCTTTCACTTCGAGGAGGGGCATCTAGGTGACCATCACCGCCTTGCGAGCCATGCTATGCGCCTCAAGAAATCCCCGACGAGAACATGTCGTTGATCCCGTCCCCCAGGAGGTTGAACCCCAGAATCACTATGACTATGGCGAAAGCGGGGAATAGGCTAATCCACCATTCAGCCGGCAGATACTTAGACCCTTCCGCTATCATGGTGCCGAGGTCGGGTGTCGGAGGCTGCGCCCCAAGGCCCACGTAGCTGAGCGAAGCACCGATCAAAATGACCCAGCCGCAGTCCAACGTGACTTTGGTGAGTATGGAACCCAGGGTGTTTGGGAGTATTTCTTTGAACATTACGTGCCATCGGCTTGCCCCCACCAGCTCGGCCGCACGCACGAAGTCTTCATTCCTGATGGACGATGCCGAGCTGTAGACGAGCCTCGTATACCAGGGCCACCAGGCCAGCGAGACCGCGAGCATGGCGTTGATTGCGGTCGGCGTGAGCACCGATGCCACGGACAGGGCGAGAAGGAGGGGAGGAACTGCGACGAAGACATCAGCCAACCGCATTATGAATGTGCTGATTCGCCTTCCGTTGTAGTACCCGGCAATGAGGCCAAGGACCACCCCCGGCGCAACACTGATTGAAAGAACAACGACCATCAGCATCAGGGAGTACCTGAAGCCGAACATTATGCGGCTGAGTATGTCGCGCCCAATCTGGTCGGTGCCGAAGACGTGCACTGAAGTGGGAGGCTGGCCTGCTGCTGCGAAGTTCACGTAAAGGCCTGCGCTTGATGGAAAGGGAGACAGCCAAGGCGCAAGAAGAGCAACGAGGATTATGCCTATGATTGCTGCGAGGCCGACTATGGACATCTTGTTCCTTCTGAACTTGTACCAGTACCTTCCGTACCTTTCCGAGATGCTTCTGCCAGAACTCAAGCTACTCCTCGCTCCTCCCCTGGAGCCTGATTCTCGGGTCGAGGTAGCCAACCACTATGTCTACCAAGATGTTCGCAATAGCGAACATTATTCCTGCAACAAGGACGACGGCCACAATCGCGTTCAGGTCCTTGCTGAGCATCGCATTGAGGCCATACCTAGAGAACCCGGGCCAGTTGAAAATCAGCTCGATGAGGAA
>Ga0187776_10001020_pt1 | contig 13716 bp, 15 predicted proteins | sample 0216_BV02_MP12_2_FD_132426 | JGI IMG/M metagenome (GOLD analysis project Ga0187776, IMG submission 132426) | Tropical peat soil microbial communities from peatlands in Department of Meta, Colombia - 0216_BV02_MP12_20_MG | ecosystem: Environmental > Terrestrial > Soil > Wetlands > Peat | place...
CGAATATCCGATGGTGTCCCAGTTCTGGACGTACCGAGCTGAGGAGTTTTTAGGGGGGGTTCGCCTACGATCGCAACTCCCTCCCCCGGTGAAACCGTAGGCTTAGCGGTCGGATCGAGTGATCGCAGTGAGTCGGCCACTATTAGTGCCCACAAGTGCCGCACCGACCGCGGCACCGACCGCGGCTTCTTTGCGTGGGCAGCTCCTGAGGGGCTTAGCCGTTACGTTGGGACGCTCAAAAGCGACGTAGTCCTTTTCGCAAAAGGCACCTCTTGCCACGGTGAGACCAAAGTCTTATGGATTGTGACAGTACCGAGTGAGACGTTGCCGCCGCCGGATGTCACCAGAAAACCTTTAGTTGAATGTTGGTACCGGTCCTGTTCCAGAGAGCAACTGAACAAAACGGGAGGACGGAAACAATAACGGGCCGAAAACGGCCCAACACGAACGGGGAGGGCCGAGATGTCCGAGGAATTCGACTTCATCGTCGTGGGCGGCGGCTCCGCGGGCGCGGTTATCGCGTCGCGTCTCTCCGAGGATCCCTCGCGCCGGGTGGCACTGATCGAGGCGGGCGAGCGTCCGCCGGAGATCTCCGCGCTGCCGATTGCGCCGGCGGCGATGCAGCTCAATCCGGCGACGGACTGGATGTACACGGCCCATCCGGGCAAGGCCGGGCTCGGGCTCAACGGTCGGCGCGTGCCGGTGCCACGTGGCAAGATGCTCGGCGGCTCGTCCGGCATCAACTACATGATGTATGTGCGCGGCAATCCCGGCGACTTCGATGCCTGGTCCAAGGGCGGTGCCACCGGCTGGAGCTATGCGGAGGTGCTCCCCTATTTCAAGAAGAGCGAGGGGCTGGCGCCGAGCACCGAGATCGTCATTGACGAGTCTGCACACAATACCAAGGGGCCGCTCGGCGTGTCAGTGCGCGACCCGATCCTGCCGGCGGCGCGGCAGTTCGTCGAGGCGGCGGTCGCCGCCGGCATCCCTCGGGGCGACTACAACGGCCGCGATCGCAATGCGCCGGGTGGTGTCGCGTCGCTGACACAGTTCACGACGCAGAACGGGCGCCGGTCGAGCACCTATCAAGCCTTCCTCGCCGGCGAGCCGGAGCAGCGTCCCAATCTGACGATCATCACCGGCGCGCGAGCGACGCGGGTGCTGCTCGAGGGCGAAGGGAAGCGCACCATCGCCACCGGTGTGGAATACCAGAACGCCGCCGGCGAGACCCTGTCTGTTTACGCCACGAAGGAGGTGATCCTGAGCGCCGGCGCGATCGGCTCGCCCCACCTCCTGCTGTTGTCGGGCATCGGACCACGACGAGAGCTTGAGGCGGCTGCCATCGGCTGCCGGGTCAACGCGCCGCATGTCGGCAAGCACCTGCAGGATCACGCGATGTGCCCGCTGATCTTCCCCGCCCCAGGCCTCGGGGTGACAATGAACGATGTGGCGCTGGCGATGGGACCGGACGCATTACGCGGTCCGGGCGGGCCATTGCCAGTGGATCCCGCGGCGGATGCGAGCCTGTCGCCAGAACTCCTGGCCTTGAAGCAGGCGGCGGAACAACGGCTCGCCGAATGGCACGCGAGCGGACGCGGTCTGGGCGCGTCGTCGTTGGCCGATGCGGCGGTGTTCTGCTCGAGCGGTTTCGGCGATACCGGGCGCCACGATGTCGAGATCATCTTCTTTCTGACCGGCACCAACGAGGACTTTCTGCGGACGATCCTCAACATCGATACGGCGCTGTTCTTCGACGATGCGAGGAAGCGTGTCGCGAACGACGCCGAGAATCTGGTGCTGTTCCCGCACCCGGTCCTGCCGCACAGCCGAGGCGAGATCGTCCTCGACAGCGCCGATCCCGCCGCCCCGCCGGCGATCCATATGAACTACTACGATGACCCGCACGATATCCGGGTCATGGTGGCGGCGATCCGGCGTGCCATGGATATTGCGGCGCATTGGCCCGGTAACCGCCGGCTGGGGCCGGTTATGATTCCGCCCTTCCTCGCGGAGAAGCACGGATATCGTGAAGAAGCCGCGCCGAGCGACGCGCTGCTCGAAGAGTTGGCGCTGCACTTCTCGCTGACCGTATATCACCCGGCCTCAACCTGCCGGATCGGCGACGTCGTCGATCCGCGGCTACGTGTGCTCGGGGTCGGTCGGTTGCGGGTGGCGGACGCCAGCGTCATGCCGGCGCTGATCGCAGGCAATCCGAATGCACCGACGATCATGATCGGCGAGAAGGCCGCGGAGATGATCGCCGCCGAGCACGGCGTCCGGCTTGCCGAATTCGTCGGCGAGCGCTCCGCCTGAAAAAAGCACCGCCCGCCCCGGTCTCCCGGGACGGGCGGCTTTTCGCGTCGGTTCGGCAGTAGGGCGCGGATACTCGGAAGTTCGAGTCATCGAGAGTCGCGTCCCGCCCCGGGACTGCCTACTGGAGGCCGTAGGGGTTGTCGATCACGAAGAGCCAGGTGCCGTCCGGCTGCCGGCGCGCGATCTCGGCGCTCTGTCCTTCCATCCTGACGGTCTCACCGTTGGTGCCGATGCCTTCGAGCACCCACTTCGACGTCGTCAGGGCGAGGTCGCCGGCCTCGGCGAGCTTCTTCACGTCGAGCTTGATCCGGGGCTTCATGGCGAGAAAGCCACCCAGCGCCTGGCGGATGGCCCCGGTGCCGGAGGCCAATTCGCCGGGCTCCGGCATGAGGCAGGCCCCGGGTTCGTAGAGCTTGAGCACGGCCTCGATGTCGCCCCCGTTGATCGCGTTGGCGAATAGCACATCCAGCTCCTCGGGCGTGCGAGCAGCCATCGGACACCTCCTCGGATGGATACCTAACAGACCACCGTCGACGATGGCAGTCAACTTCGAACTGGCCGTTAAAATCTCCGAGCGCCGACCCGGCGAGGATCTTCCGGCACGCCAGAAGGTCGGGCTTAAGGTTCGCGCGATCATCGTAATTACTGTCCTGGTCGCGGCGGCTCTACTGCGCTACGGAATCCTGCGGTCTTCGTCTGTGATTTCCGCGAGAGTTGTATTCAAAGGGATGTCGCGCCGCGCCATCTGGTTGTGCCGCTAAAGATACTGCTTCTGTTAGACTGCCGCCAGTCGCTCTCCACTGAGGTGCGTATGGATACGCTGAGAAGCGAGTACCTCTGCGACATGAGCGTCGATCTGGAGACGCCGCAGCGGTTCGGCGCGACGCCGCACGGAACACGCGTCATCGTGTATGCCAAAAGCGGCCAGGTCGACGGCCCGAATATCAAAGGCAAGGTACTACCCGGCGGAGGCGACTGGTTAGTAGTCCGTCCCGATAGTGCCTCCGAACTCGATGTGCGCGGGACGATCCAAACGGACGACGGCCATCTCATCTATATGCACTGGCGCGGCATCATGCATGCCCGGCGATCTGGCAGTGTCTGCAGCAGGGCGAACGTGACCTCGACCCGTCTCTGTACTACTACCGGATCGCTCCGATGTTCGAGACGGCGTCAGAGAAATATTCCTGGCTCAATCGGCTCATCGCCGTTGGCGTCGGCAAGCGTACGCTTACAGGCGTCGGTTACCGCATCTACTCCATCCTCTGATTGGTAGGCGACGCGAGCGCTTCAAGCAAGCTCTTGACCACGATCGCTTTCGGTCAGATCCGCACGGCAACGCGGACACAGATGTATGCGGTGACTGAGAAGGTCTCCCCCAAGCTCGTTCTGTCGGAAGCGCCCGGTGCACGCGACGCACTGTGCCACCGCGTGGTTCCAGCAACACCGGAAGAGGATTGCACGCTCCGCAGGGCTCAGATCACGAGGTCTGCGGCAGTCGACGTGAGTCATCACCCCTCGACGAATCTGAATAGTGTCTTCGAAAGCAGCACCCCCATCGGCCGGCAACGAGCAGAGTGGCAGTGCGCGCTCACGAAGAGGAGGCGACTCGACATGGCCTACAAGGATCTCCGCGAGTACCTGGCCGCGCTCGAGGTGCGGGGCAAGCTCCACCATGTGAAGAAGGAAGTTGATCCGAACTGGGAGGTCGCGGCCGTCATCCGCCGGGTATTCCAGCGAATCCCTCCGGCGCGCCGCCCCGCCGTGATGTTCGAGCACATCAGGGGGCATCGGATGCCGCTGGTCGCGGGAATCCTCGGCGCATCGCCCGAGGTCTACGCGCTGGCGCTCGAGACCACCGTGGACCAGATCGCCGACAAGTGGTCGCGCGCGCAGAGCCACCCGATCCCGCCGGTCCGCGTGAAGACTGGGCCGGTCAAGGACGTGATCCAGACCGGTGACCGGATCGACGCTACAGGACTGCCGCTGTGCATGTGGACCCGCGACCAGGACCCGGCGCCGTACGTCACCGGGCCGTGCGTGATCTCGCACGACCCCGAGACCGGCGAGCGCAACATGGGCACCTATCGGCTCATGCTGAAAGGGCCGCGGAAGTTCGGCCTCTTCCTCTCCACGACGTGGCGTGACATGTACGCGCACATCATGAAGAACGAGCGCAAGGGCAACCCGACGCCGTGCGCCGTCGTGATCGGCTGCGATCCGCCGGTGCCGCTCACCTCGGTCGCGCGGATCCGCGGCGACGAGCTGGGCGTGGCTGGCGCGCTACGCGGCGAGCCGCTCGAGGTCGTCCAGTGCGAGACGAACGATCTGGAGGTGCCGGCCCACGCCGAGATCGTCATCGAGGGCTTCGTGCCGGCCGGCGTGCGCGAGCACGAAGGCCCGTTCGGTGAGTACACGGGCTACATGGGCTCGTCGGGCCCGAGCTTCGTGATCGAGGTCACCGCGATCACCCATCGCGCCGACCCGATCTACCAGGCCTTCTTCAGCCAGATGCCGCCGAGCGAGTCGAGCTGCATCCGCGGCACCGGCCGCGACGTGGCGCTGCTCCAGCACCTGCGCCGCGACTTGCGGCTGCCCGTGCGCGACGTGCACCTGCTCGAGGCCGGCGGCGGCGCCGCGTTCCTGGCGATCTCGCTGCGCCGCGAGCACCCGGCCTTGCCCCAGCGCGCGATGTGGGCGGCGTGGGCGTACGATCCGTCGTTCTCCAAATGGATCGTGGTCGTCGACGAGGACATCGACGTCCGCGACTACTTTCAGGTGCTCTGGGCCATGTCCTGGCACGTCCAGCCCGAGCACGACCTCTACGTGAACCGCGCCACCGCCGGCGTCGCGCTCGATCCGTCGACCGCCGAGGAAGACGTGGACCAGCTCGAGAGGAAGACCGTGCTCTCGTCCAAGGTCGGCGTCGACGCCACCCGCAAGCATCGGTTCCCCGCGCGCTCGGTACCGCCGAAGGAGGATCTCGACCGCGTCGACGCCCACTGGGCGGACTACGGCCTGGAGTAAGATCGCGGGACTCCGGTGACCCAGGTGAGCGTCGAGCAATACGCGCGACTTCAAGAGCTGGCTACCGAGTTGGTTCGGCTCAAGCCCGATGTGTTGGTGACCTTCGGCAGCCCGGCCACGCTTGCTGCCAAGCAAATGACAACGACCATTCCGATCGTAATGGAGTCTCTGGGGGACGCCGTCAGCACCGGCCTCGTGGCGAATCTGGCGCGACCCGGAGGCAATACTACGGGGGTGTCTGGCTTTGCTCCAGAGTTGACTGGCAAGCGGTTGGAAATGATCCGCGAGATCTTCCCCCGTGCAGACCGAATTGCGCTCCTCGCGAACCGAGCCAATCCGGTGACGATTCCTATCGTCCGCGCAACCGAGTCAGCGGCACAACACATGCGGATGAAGCTGCTCGTGATCGACATTCGGCAGCTGGCCGAGCTTGGACCGGCATTCGAGACGATGAGGCGGGAGCATACGGATGCCTTGGTCTTGGCCGCGGACGCTCTCCTGTTCAGCGCGAGACCGCATATTATTCAGCTCGCGGCGCAGTATCGCTTGCCGACCGTATATGAGACGCGGCTGTTCGCCGAGACGGGCGGACTTCTCTCCTATGGGCCCCTTGACCAGAAGCGGTTCCAGCGTATGGCTGACTACGTGGACCGCATCCTGCATGGCGCCCAGCCGGGTGACCTCCCCGTCGAGCAGCCCACCAAGTTCGAGCTGGTGATCAACATGAAGACGGCCAAGGCCCTCGGCCTCACCATCCCGCAGACCCTTTTGATGCAGGCGACGCAGGTCATCGAGTAGCCCATGCTCGACCAACGTGGCTAGCTCCTGAGATCGACCTTCGTCTGCTAGACTCCCCGCCAGCCATCCCCACCGAGGTGCCGATGCGGCGGATCTGGCTCGCGGTCGTTCTCACGCTCAGCCTCATTTCTGCGCCGCTCGCGGCTGAGGCGCAGGTAGCGGCCAAGGTCCCTCGAATAGGCTACCTGACGGGCAACCTGGCCACTGGTCTCCACCTGCGAGAGGCCTTCCTTCAAGGACTGCGTGACCTCAGTTACCTCGAAGGCCGCAACGTCGTCATCGAATACCGAGATGCACAGGAAAAGTACGACCGGATTCCCGCTCTTGCGGCCGAATTGGTTGCGCTCAAGGTTGACGTTATCGTCGTCACAAACACGCCCGCCGCGCTGGCCGCCAAGCAAGCGAGCCGGACCATCCCCATCGTCTTCGCTTGGACTGCTGATCCGGTTGAGAGTGGACTCGTCACCAGCCTCCAAGCAGACCACGTGATCGAGTAAACGAGTGCTCGCTCCTGAGCAGCACTCCGCTCGATGGCGCCGGTCGATGTGGCGTCAGATACTGTCCAGCGAGTGATGGCGCGGGCGAGCCCACTCGCCCCGCGAGGATCATTGATAGCGGGCGGCAAGCATCTCGAACGACTTGTCGAAGGAGAGCGGCATCGATAGAAGTGCCTCGCCCTTGTAGATGAACACCGGGTACGTCCAACGGAGCAGCACGCGCAGCGTCCGGTCCTCCTCCGTGACGGACACCTCCCGCACGTTGAGGGCGAGACCGCTCTCCGACGCCTTCCTGAGGATGTCCTGCTCGATGCGGCTGGCGCGCTCGGAGCGGTCCGTCCTCGCGCGCTCGAAGACGGTCTCCTCGACGATACCCCTCACCTGGAAGTAGGAGTAGCCGGCGACAGCACTCGAGTAGAACGCGTAGAGGAGGCCGATCCCCACCACGAGCCTGAAGGCGATCTTCATGGCGGGGGCAGAGAGACCCAGATCTTCGCGGCCGCCGGCGCCTCGGTCCTCATGGGCTTCGTATCTTGGTGGTCGTGGTGAATCGTCACGGGGACCACCACCGTTGAACGTGGGGACATCGCCTCTTCCTGGAGCGAGATCAGAGCGACGGTGAGGCCGACCACCACCACGGTCATCGCCAGACTCAGAGCCGTCAGCAGGATCTCCCGAAGCCTCAGCCGCGGCAGCGTCATCGTCGTCACGGTCATCATTCTGACTGGACGCGTGGAGGGTGAGCAACTTTTTGAGGGTGAAGACGGCCAAAGCACTCGGCCTGACGATCCCGCCATCGGTGCTGGGGCGAGCCGACCAGATCATCGAGTAGCCCGTGCTCGACCAACGCGGGCGGTTCCTGCGATCCGCCGTCGTCTGCTAGACTCCCGCCAGCCATCCCCACCGAGGGGCCCCCATGCGGCGGATCGGCTCTTCGTTCCGCATTCGGAAAGGAGGCGGTTCATGCTTTTACTCTCACAGGAAGGGCCGGTCGCGACCATCACGATCAACCGCCCTGACTCCCTGAATACGCTGACTCACGAGTTGATTCTTCGCCTGACCGAAGAGATCCGGCGGTGGAGCACTGAAAAGTCTGTCCGCGTCATCATTCTTACTGGAAGCGGTGAAAAGGCCTTTGTCGGTGGAGTGGATGTGAAGGCGTTGATGGATCCGGACGGGGCGGAAAGATTAGTCGCGGATTTGCACCGCTGTTTCCTGGCGGTCCGCCAATCCGAAAAACTGATTATCGCTTCGGTCAACGGGTTTGCTCTGGGGGCCGGCCTCCAATTAGTCGCGTCCTGCGATTTGAGGATCGCCTCAGACCGCGCTCGCTTCGGCATGCCCGAAGTCCGGGTGGGTATTCCCGCGGTCATCGAAGCGGCCATTCTTCCCCGCCTGATCGGCCTTGGGCGTGCGGCCCAGATGGTTTATCTGGGAGAAATGATCGACGCCCAAGAAGCCTGGCGAATCGGGCTGGTCAACAAAGTAGTCGCCAACGAAGAATTGAGAGAAGCGACTCGACAACTAGCGGGAAAAGCCCTCCAGTGCGGTCCGACGGCCATGGTCGCTCAGAAGAAGCTCCTGGCTCAATGGATGGACCTCAGCCTGGGCGAGGCGACCGCGGCGGGAATGCAGGCTCTTCGGGAAACCTATAAAACCGGAGAACCCCAAGAGGGTATGAACGCTTTTCTGGAGAAGCGGAAGCCGAACTACGCCGGGCCGCGATAGTTGGGCGCTGCGGGTGTGGCTCGACTCCTGGTCCGGGTCACATCGCTGTTGGAATGCACCGCCAGGGCCACGACCTCCAGTTGACTCAGTACGACGAGCGCGCCTGGCGCGCGACGTTCTAGCCGACCGGCATGGAACACTCGCCGACGAGCGCGACGGGCACCGCATGGGAGCGCACGCCCGGGCACGCGACGCAGCGGGCGGCGTGGGGGGCGTTGAAGACGCAGGTCTAAGGCAGTGTGGGTCGTACACCGCTCGTGGTCCCACACGATGAAGTAGGCGGCAGGGAGCTGGGCAACCGTCTTCCCCATCAGCACGTAGTCCTGGTGGTCCGGGCGCCGGGGGATATCCGCCGCCGGCGACGAGCCCTTGATGCACACAATTGGTGATGACGACAATTGACGGTTCTGCGAGTTCAGGATAGATTCCACGCTGCGCGCCCGGCGGCGTGATTAGAGGTGGCAATGGCAACAACACCGGTCCTGGTGCCGACCGAATCCCGCTCGACGGGGCGCGACACTGAGACCCTTCGCTTCCAGCGGCTCGAACACGTCAGAGCTCGACGGCGTGCTCGCCGACGCTATCGATTGTTTCTGATTACGACGCTGGTGATCGCGCTGGCGGGGGCGGGGCTCCTGAGTTTTAGCACTATTCGCCGTGGGTCGTTCGAGCGCCTCGGTTCCCCTGGCTCTTCGCCGCCCGTCGAGATGCTGAGGCCGGCGGCGGCATTGCCGGTGGCGACGGGCTCCGCGGTCGGTCCAGCATCGGCGGTCGTGCCTCCGCCGACACGGATCGACCCTGTGACGGGCGACGCGACTCAACCACCTAGTAACCATAGTGAAGTCGACCGGCGCGTGCGCCCGATGTCCAACAGCGACGGTCGCGACGCGGTCGCACCCTCACGCCATGAGCCGGGCGATGCCGAGGCCGTCGATCCCTCGGCAGTGATCGACTGGCTCTTGAACACGGCTCGGACGCAAAGCCACTAGCCGCTTCCACGATGGAGGAGAGAAATTGCCATGACACCCGATGACATCAGGTCTCAGCGTTTCGGCGTGCGGCTTCTGCGCGGGTTGAGCCCTGAAGAAGTGTCGGCGTTCCTCGAGGATGTCGCCGAGGCGTACGGCGACATCCAGAAGTGGAACGTCGAACTGATGGGACAGGTGGAGAGCTTGGAAAACAAGATCCAGGTTCTGACGGCGCGCGAGAAGGAGACCTCGGCGTCAACCCATATCGAGATGCTCAGGACCGCAACGCTGCGGGAAGTCGCGGCGTTGCTGCATGACGCTCAGGCCAGCGCCCAGACGCTGATCGATGCGGCAAAGGAGAGCGAAGCCGCCACGCTGCGGGAAGCCGAGGCAACGAAGACTTCGCTGATCATGGCTGCGAAGGAGGAGGATGCGGCCTTGCGAAACGAGATCGACCGCCTGACCCAGAGTCGCGTTCAGCTCGTCGACGAGATCCGGGCAGCGCTGGATACCTATCAACAGTGGCTGGCGACCGTAGATCCGCGGGGTAGGGCGCGCGGTCGGCGAGAAGCGCTCGGGATGTCGAACGGTGACGATGAGAGCGTCATCGCCTCGGGCGAGCTGAAAGCGGGATAGCTCTAACGCTCCGATCAGGCAGGACTGGGACCCTGCACCGTGAAGCGCCGCGGCCTCTTCCGTGCGGTCCTGGGTGCGGGCCGCAATCGCTTGGTTCGTGGTGCTCGACGGCGAGGTAGCGACTACGACGAGAAGCTAATCTTGCGGTTCGACTGGCTCCGCGAACCGGATCCGGGCGCGGTCGCGACGCCCTCGATGTTCAAGGTCTTCGACTTCCTGCACCAGGACGGCCGCAAGCTCACCGGGCGGCCGCTGCGCGATCGGCGCGCCAGGTTGGCGAACGCCATCGACAGCAGTGAGCTCGTGCTACCTGTGCGCCGGCTCGCACGGGAACGGTTTCGACGCGTGGGCCGAGGTGGTCGCGCATGACTACGAGGGCCGGGTCGCGAAGGACGAAGCGAGCCTGTATGAGCCAGGGCCGACGCACCGGTGGTTGAAGGTCAAGCAAAAGGGTTGGACGGACCAAGAAGACCATTGGCGGCGACGCATCGGGGCGGGCGCCGAGCGATGACGCTCCTCCTCGACGATCTCTCCGCGTTCCTACAGGAGCACCAGCGCTGCGGCGACTCGACGCGGCCGTTGAGGGCGACCGCGGGGCCGCCGACCCGCATAGAGCTGTCCGACGGAACCGCCCTAAAATTATTGCCAGGTCATTGTTCTACCGGTCATTCCAGATTCGGCGCGCGGTGCTACACTGCGCTACTCGCAGTGTTCACCGTGTTACGTGGTTCAAGATAGATTTGAGTTAAGCGGCAGAAGATGCACACGAGCGATCAGAGTCCGCGACTGCTTGCGCCGAGCGGGCTTGTTATCGGTGCTGTTCTTGGTATGGCTGGCACATTCGTGCCGTCCGCCTCACTACGTGGGCTCCTCTGGGGTCTTGACGGAATCGCTCTGATTGTCGCAACGGCACTACTCACGATTCATCACTTCCGGCGAGGAAACGACGCTGTAGCAGCAGGATTTCTCGTCTTCGTCGTAGGCGAGACACTGATTCTCTCCGGCGCTGCCATGGATGTCACGGCTAGTGGCCCCCTGTTTGCCGCCGGAACTGGCCTATGGGCTGCCTCGCTAGCTCTCGTCAGCGCGCCTAATGTCATGCCCTCTTGGGTCAGGGTCGTCGCGGCTATCGCAGCGCTGTTGTTTGCGGTCGTGGCAGTACAAGTCTTCACGGGGCGTGCGCTGACGCCACTATCCCAGCCCTTGCCGTTCTTCGCTTATCCCTTCCTGGCAGTCACTCTATTTGGCTGGGCCTGGGTGCACTACCGGATGAGCAACCGGGAAGATAGGTAATACCGCTCCCCTACGCCGGCAGAATCGTGCAGCTCCCCGAAGTCGGCGGCTTGCACCACCGCTACATCCGCCAGGCCGCGTAGTCCCGCCTCCTCGGTCGTTGTGCCTCCGAACGGACTGGCCCCATGCCGGCTGTTCGCTCTCACTCATCCACCGTACATGGCTGGCACCCTGAAGACGCTGGTTCTCCTGTCTCGGATTCGCTCCTCGTCGGTGGCGCGCGCATCTCAGTTGTAAATCGGACGAGGTTTTGGCGAAGCACACGGCTGATGTCCTATGCGCCGAATGTTCCTGATTTGTTTCGGCGCGCTGCCACCTACGTGGACAAGATCCTTAAGGGCGCAAAACCCGCCGACCTGCCAGTGGAGCAGCCGACAAAGTTCGAGTTGGTCATCAACCTCAAGACTGCCAAGGCACTCGGCCTCACCATTCCGCAGACCCTTTTGCTGCAGGCGACGCAGGTCATCGAGTAGCTCGTCTACTTTTTCGGCCGGATCGTCCGCTCGGCCAGCGCGCGCAGGTGCCGCGCGATCTCGAGCGGCTGCTGGTCCGTCAGCACTAGCTTCGCGGCCGCGAGCCAGACCTCGTGCTGCGCGGAGCGGATCTCGGCCTCGATGATGTCAACGGCCAGATCCTTCCGGTTGCGAGTGACGAGCGCTGCGGTCCTTTACCAGACGGATTCGGCGCGTTCGTGTGGGTCCATCACCGCATCAAAGCAGACAATCAGACCCAGGGGCAATGTTCTGACGCGCGGTCAGCGCTGGCGCCGAGCCAGTCGGCGCAGGCGGATCGCGAGTCGCGGGCGGTGAGAGGCGGGAGCGAGCGTGTACGTAATGCTGTAGGGGGAGACGAGACACGCGGGCACGGTAGTAGAGAGGGCTGCGTCGAAGGCGCGCCGCAACGCGTTGGCCAGGTCCGGGTCGCCCAGTTCGTCGGCGAGATCGACGCACACATGAAGCCAGCCCCGGATCTGCTGCCGGCGCTGATCGGCGTCACGGCAGAAGGCAATGCCGAGATCCAGATGGTCCTCCAGTTCGTTGGCCAGACGCATCAGGATCACCGCGCGGTCGGCGGGGGAGAGCGCAGCGAGATTCCGCCGCAAGGAGAGCACGGCGCGGGCGTTCCAGGGCAGCGCGGCGTAACGAGTCACTAGATCTTCCGCCTCGCCGCCGACCGCGTCACGGACTTCCTTTCGTCGCGCCGCGGAACTCCCGGGCCGCCCGTCGCCGAATTCGCCGAGCGTGTAGGCAGCGTGGAGCAGTCCGGCGGAGATCACGGGACCCCGAGCGCCTGATGCGGCGAGAATACCCGCCGTGCCGACTCCGTGGGCGAGGAACGGCTTACCGGAGCCCCGATAGGCTCCGGCAAAGAGCCGGGCGGCTAGATCGTGAGCGGCGCGAACGCGCTCGATCTCCGACTCGGGATACCCGGAGCGCAGGAGCTGGTTGTAGAGCTGGAGATTGGTCTGCGGGAACCAGAGCATGCCGGAATTACTCGTGGCGCACACCTTCGGGTGCGAGCGCGGGTTGGCCGGCACGCACCGCGCGCCGCCGATCGCGGAAGAGCCATCGGTTGATGGTCGCCTCCACCGCCGCCAGGGCGCCATGAACGGAGCCGCCGAGGCGCCAGCCCAGGATGCCGCGCAGGCTCGACACCGTCGGGAGCAGCACCCGCTGCCGCCATCCCTCCCACGCGCGGAACTGAGCGCGCAGGGAAGGATCATCCGCGGGGAGGTTCCACTTCTCGCGGAAGCGGTCGAGCGAGGCGCGGTTCCATCGCACGCTCCAGCGCAGGAGGAAGTACGGCAGATCCCGCCAGGCGCATGGGGGTGGCGGCAGATACGTGACGATCGCCGCGGGCTCGAGGTACATGCTTCCTCCCGCAGCGCGGATGCTCATGCAGAGATCGGGATTCTCCAGTGCGCTCATGAGTCCCTCGTCGAGAGCGCCCAGCCGCCTCATGGCCTCGGTCCGGACGAGCATGCAGTGAAACTCCAGCACCTCGCAGGGCTCGCGACGAAGCCCGGCCGCGACCTGGCTCAGCGGCATCCCGTAGAACCGCTGGATCTCGTAGAACCGGCGCACACCCTGACGCTCGTCGATGTAGGCGCGCCCGCCCGCCATATGCACCACCGGTGGATCGAGCTCTCCCATGCAGTAGAGGGGACCGACGGCCCAGGCGCCGGTCTGGTCCGCGCAGGTCAGGAGGGCCTCGAGCCAGCCGGGGGCGACGAGCACGTCGTTATCGATGAACACGGCGTACGGCGTCTGAACCTCTGCCAGGCCGAGGTTCCTAGCCTCGTTCGGCGTGAGATAGTAGTCTCGCCGCAGCAGCGCGAACCTGCGTCGTTCCGACTGTTCCCGCAGATAGCGCCGGAGGGCGGCGGGCGATTTCCCATCGACGTAGACGAGCTCGAAGGGGCACGAGGTGTTGTCGTAGATGCTCTCGAGCGAGCG
>Ga0187776_10001021_pt1 | contig 13711 bp, 10 predicted proteins | sample 0216_BV02_MP12_2_FD_132426 | JGI IMG/M metagenome (GOLD analysis project Ga0187776, IMG submission 132426) | Tropical peat soil microbial communities from peatlands in Department of Meta, Colombia - 0216_BV02_MP12_20_MG | ecosystem: Environmental > Terrestrial > Soil > Wetlands > Peat | place...
CGGGTCTATGAAACCACGGTGATGGTGGAGAAAAATCCCATGTCGGGAGCCCCACGAGTTACCCCCGTGGGAAAATCCCGGATGGAAAAAACCGGCCCGCAGAAAACGATCCACATCATTTGCGGCGAAGGAAGCGGAGTAGATTCTGCCCGGCGTCTCCTCCTCCGGGGATATCGGGTTTCGCTGGGCGTGTTGAATATCGGTGATTCCGACCAAAAGATCGGGAAGACCCTGGGATTGGCCATGGCGCTAGAAGAACCTTTTTCGCCAATCTCGGAGGCGGCCTACCGGGAGAATCTGATTTTGATGGAGAAGGCCGACCTCATCATCGTCGAGCGCTTTCTGGTGGGCAAAGGGAACCTACTCAACCTGCGGGCCGCCGTCGATGCCTTGGGGAAAGGAAAGAGGATCATCGCCCTGGAAAATCCCCTGGAGATGGACTTTACCGGAGGAGAAGCCAGGGCCTATTATCAACGCCTGAAAGAGGGAGGGGCGATGTTCATTCCCGACCACTCCCGACTATTGGAGGAGGTAGAGAAAGTTTTGCGCTGAAGGTTCAAACGGAAGGTGGTGCGATTCCACCGCTGCCCCGCAACTGTGATGGGAACGAAAACCACAAAAAAACAGCCATCAGCTATCAGCAAATAGCAGTCAGCGAAGGCATTCTTTATTTTGCTGAAAGCTAAACGCTGATCGCTGAAAGCTATTTTCAGCCACTGGACATTGTCCGGGAAGGCGTGGGGAGTAGGAAGCCCGAAGCCAGTAGACCTGATCCTTCAGAGAGCTTTCAAACCTTTCGCGGGAAAGGAGGAAACAGGTGGTACGGAGATTCTTACGGCCAGGGTTTTTTTTAATCAGTCTGGCCTCGCTTATTGGCCTAAGCCCAGCGGCGAAGGGGGCAGAAGTCGAGGTGGGGCAAGTCGTTGTCACGGCCACCCGGACTGAGGTGGAGATCAGTGATTCCCCCCAGTCGATCAGCGTCATCACGAAGGAAGAGATCATGAATAGCCCCGACCGGACCATTCCCGAGGTCATCCAGCGAGCCGCGGGGGTCCAGATAAATCAAACCGGGCCGATTGGCGGTCTCTCTACCGCTTCAATCCGCGGTTCGGAAGCGCAGCAGGTGCTGATCATGATTGACGGCCGCCGGATCAATGATGCGCAAAACGGCCAGTTTGACCTCAGCAGCCTGCCCTTGACTAAGGACGAAATCGAGCGCATCGAAGTGCTTCGCGGTGGTGCCTCCGCCCTTTATGGGTCCGATGCCCTGGGCGGGGTAATCAATATCATTACCAAGTCTCCAACCAAGGAGCCCTACGCCCGGGTTTCCTCGTTCTTCGGCCGGTTCAACACCCAGGAATACTCCCTGAGCTCCCGCTGGAAGCCAGGGCCCCTCGGTTACGGAGTGTTTGCCTCCTGGGGAAGATCCGACGGATACCGTCCCAACGGCGATTACAATGCCTGGACTGTTGGGGGAGACCTGAGCTACGATCTTCCCTGGAAAGGGGAGCTCAAAGTTTCCGCCCGGAACATTCAGAAGGAAGTCGGCGTTCCCGGTACGAGCACCCTCACCGATCCAGACGATCGGCAGAAAGATAATATTACCCAGCTTGACCTGAATTACCGGGACAGGATCGGCTCCAATGTGACCTTGAATTTTAGGGGATTTCAGAATATCAACCGGCAAACGTTCGACGCGGGGAGCCAGGGACCTGATGTGGGACCGCCTATCATCCATAAGAGCTATGCAACCGGCGGGGATTTCCAGACCACGGCAGCAATCGGTAACGCCAACCTTGTCACCGGCGGAATCGAAGCCATCCAGAACCGGGTTGACAGCGACTCGGTGGGTGTCCACGAGGCCACGACGGGCGCCGTTTATCTTCAAGACGAAATCGAGGTGGCCAAAGCATTAACCGCTACCCTTGGGCTTCGTTACGATTATCATTCCGTCTACCAAGATCAGTGGGACCCGCGGGCCGCGGTCCTCTTACGCTTACCCTGGGAAACTCGCTTACGAGCTTCGGTGGCCCGCTCCTATCGCGCCCCAACTTTCAATGACCTCTACTGGCCGGCCTCCGCGTTTACGGCGGGCAACCCGAACCTCCAGCCCGAGAAGGCTTGGTCATATGAACTGGGAGGAGAGAAGAGATTCGGTAACCTGGCGGTTGTCAAGGTTGCCGGATTTTACCGGGATGTAGCGGACCTGATCCTCTGGGCGCCGGGGCCCGACTTCGTGTGGCGCCCCAGCAATGTCCAGAGCGCCCAAATCTGGGGCGGGGAAGGAGAGATCGTCTTCTACCCTTCGAAAGGCCTGTCCTTTCCGCTGAATTATTCATATCTTTATCCCAGGGATCAATCGACCGGCGAACCGATCAGGAACAAGCCGAAACATATCATCAATGCCGCGGTGGAATATGTTACCCCTTTCGGACTCAAAGCCAACGTGAAGGGGAGGTATGTGCAGTATTGGATAGATAGCACTTCAACGCTGAACCGGGATTATTTTGTGGTCGATGCCCGTCTGGGTTACGAATTCAAGATTTACCAGAAATTCAAAGGTGAAGGCTTTGTCAGCCTGACCAATGCCTTCGACCGGAATTACCAGGTCAACGAGGGCTACCCGATGCCGCCGCAATCTTTGAACGCGGGGGTGTCGTTGGCTTTTTAATAAGGCGGATCTGCAATACGTTTTCCTGAGACCTTTGCCCGGTATTTTTTTATGGGTCGATTCTTCATCATAATATCCACGATGCTTCACGGGGGGCTGCTCCTAATCCTGTTCTCTTGGGAGATTCCCCTGGCAGATCGGCTACACCCCGGGAACATCCTCGAAGTCTCTTTGGTCGAAAAGATCGAAGAGATGAAACCCCAGAAGATCCTTCCCCTCATCATGAAGCAGCCGGAGAAGATGAAAAACCCGGAGAAAAGGGAGATTCTCCCGCCCCTTGAAAAGAAAGAGATTAGAAAGGAAGAAAAAATAGAGCCCGCTCCGGTGATCTTGAAGGAAGAGCGCCAGAAGGATGACGATCGGGTTCCTCCAGAGAATAAAGATTTGAGACCCCACGTCGAGCAGCCTTCAGGGGCCCAAAGCAAGACCAATCCGCAGCCGCAAGAGGGCGACAATCTTGAGGTGGGAGACCCATGGCTTGAGGGGAGAAGGGGTTCCGGACCAAAAGAGGGCTCGGGTTCCACCTTTCTGGCTTCTGCGGCCTCCCTGATGGGAGCCGAAGGGGGTGGCCTTGGGGGGACAGGCGGGCTTCCTGGCAGGGCGAAAGGAGAAGGACCGCCCGGACAAGTGGCCAGTATTCATCATTCTTCCGGAGGGGGATTGGATCCCATTCTTACCTTGATTCTCCGCAAGCTCGAGGCGGCCAAGCGGTATCCCCGGATGGCTCGGAAGATGGGAATCGAGGGCACGGCCGTTGTTCGTTTCAAGCTGAAGCCTGAAGGTGGGGTGGAAGCAGTGGAGATCGTAGATTCTTCGGGTTCGGAAATATTGGATAAGGCGTCGCTCGAGACGGTGCACACAGCTGCCCCCTTTCCCTACAAAGATGGTTGGCTCAAGGTAGGCATCGTCTTTAAGATTTTTTAAAACCAATTTCACCGCAGAGCACGCTGAGAACGCAGAGAAATAAAAAATTGCTATCAGAAAATGGCATTAACTTTTACAATTATTCTTTTCATCTTAACTTCAATTTCATCTCCGCGCTCTCTGCGGTCTCTGCGGTGAAAGATTTTGAATAAAGAATGGGTCTTTGAGGAGATTGAGGTCGAGTGCTACGCCGGATATAAGGGAGAGGAAACGCCCCGGGCGTTCGTTTATCAGGAGAAGCGCCGTGGGATCGTCGAGGTCCTGGACCGGTGGTATGAAGGCGGTCTCGACCCCAAAGATCTGCGGCACGATTATTTCAGAGTGAAAACGGAGGATGGGGAGATTTTCCTAATTCGTCATACTCCTCGTTTCCAGGCTTGGACCCTTTGCCGCAAGATTCCAGTCCCCCCATTCTCGAATAACTAAAAGAAATTAGGACGCAGATGAACGCAGGTTTTCGGGATTAAGCTAGAATATTTCCAAAATAGAATACAGCATATAGGTTTTTTAATCAGCGATTATCTGCGGCAATCTGCGTCCCATAAGAATCATGGCTGCCAGACCTTTAATGATTCAGGGAACCGGCTCTTTTGTGGGCAAGAGCATCATCGTCGCCGGCCTGTGCCGTTTGTTCAAGCAGGACGGTTTCCGAGTCACCCCTTTTAAGGCCCAGAATATGGCCCTTAATTCTTTTATCACCCCGGAGGGAGGGGAGATGGGCCGGGCCCAAGTAGTGCAGGCCGAAGCGGCCGGGCTTGACCCACAGGTAGATATGAACCCCATCCTTCTCAAGCCCAACACGGATATCGGGGCGCAGATCATCATTCAGGGGAAAGTCTTCGGCAATATGAATGCCGATGAGTATCACCGCTTCAAGAAAAAAGCACGGGCGGCTGTATTGGAAAGTTACGGGCGATTGTCGCGACAGTTCCAGGTAATCATCCTGGAAGGAGCGGGAAGCCCGGCGGAAATCAACTTGCGCGAAGGGGACCTTGCCAACATGGGCATCGCCGAAGCAGTCGACGCTCCGGTGCTGCTGGTGGGGGATATTGACAAGGGGGGAGTCTTTGCTTCTCTGGTCGGAACTCTGGAACTCTTGAGTGTTGACGAACGGAGGAGGATAAAGGGGTTCATCGTCAACAAATTCCGCGGGGACCCGAGTCTGCTGACGCCCGGGCTTGAGTTTTTGGAAAAAAAGACCGGTGTCCCTGTGCTGGGTGTTATTCCCTATCTTAAGGGCCTCTATCTGCCCGAAGAGGATGGCGTGGCTTTGGAGAAGAGTTTTTTCCACCCCGAAGAGGCGGTGAACATCGCCGTCATGTATCTTCCCCATATCTCTAACTTTACGGACTTCGACCCGCTGGAACATGAGCCGGATGTTAATTTGCGATACGTGCGGCCGGGAGAGAAAATTCCGGACGCAGACGTGATCGTTTTGCCCGGCTCGAAGAATACCATTGATGATTTTCGTTTCCTGAAAAAGGAAGGCTATGCCGATGAGATCATGAGGTTGCATCAGTCCGGGAAAATGATTATCGGGATTTGCGGCGGGTATCAGATGTTGGGCAGGGCGATACGCGATCCTTTGGGAATCGAAACTTCATGGGGAGAAATTGAAGGGCTGGGTCTGCTTGAGGTGGAAACGATACTCGAGAAAGAGAAGATGACCTTCCAGGTGAAGGCTGTTCCGCTGAATGGTCCCATGGTCGCTCAGAAGGTAACCCTCCGGGGGTATGAGATCCACACGGGGGACACCCAAAGGGGAGGGGCCCATCCGCCCGCTTTCAAGATCATCGAAAGGCTCGGGCGAAAAGTAGAGGTGGAAGACGGGGCGGTCTCCAACGACGGCCGGGTTTGGGGAACTTACTTGCATGGTCTATTCGACAACGATGGATTCCGGCGGAGCTTTATTGATTCTTTGCGAAAGGATAAAGGCCTGTTATCGGGCAATCGGTCAAGAGAGTTCGATTACAGAGCTTTCAAGGAGCAGGAGTACGACAGACTGGCCGCAGTCCTACGGAAGGAACTGGACATACCGCATATTTGCAGGATCATCGGAATATCCTCCCCGCCCTCCCCCTGTAAAGGGGAAAGTTAGGGAGGGGACGTTTTGACTTCCCTCACACTCATCTCGGCTTATCTCCTCGACCTTATTCTGGGTGATCCTCAATGGTTTCCCCATCCGACACGTTTGATTGGCCGGGTTATCCTCTGGCTAGAAAATTTATTCCGGCAACTGGGAGCTTCTTCTTTGTGGTTGAAAGTCTCTGGAATCTCTCTGGCATTTTTAATCTGCGTGAGCACCTTCTCCATTACTTTATTTTTGATCCGCTGGGCGGCAAATTTTTCTTGGTACTCGGGACTGGCCTGCTCAATTTTTCTGGGCTATACAGCTCTGGCGACAAGAGATTTGCATGTAGAGACCCGAAAGGTGCTCGGGGCGCTTGAGGAGAGGAATATCCCTCGGGCTCGGGAAGAACTCGCCTTTTTGGTAGGGAGGGATACGGCTCATCTGGATGAGCCCGAAATCCTTCGGGCTCTGCTGGAGACGATTGCCGAGAACACATCCGACGGCGTCATTGCTCCGCTGTTCTACCTGGGGCTCGGAGGCCCCCCCCTGGCCTTGACTTATAAGGCGATCAATACGCTGGACTCCATGGTCGGATATAAGAACGACCGCTACCAGAACCTCGGCTGGGCCTCGGCGAAGCTGGATGATGTGGCCAATTTCATCCCGGCCCGACTCTCTGGATTGATCATCGTCCTTTCGTCTTTTCTGCTGTGCAAACCTTGGAGGAGGTCCTTGGGCATCCTGTGGCGAGACCGCAGGAAGCATGAATCCCCGAACAGTGCCTGGCCGGAAGCAGCCATGGCCGGGGCCCTGGGAGTTCAGCTGGGGGGATTGAACTATTACTTCGGCCAGCCCAGCCTGAAGCCCCTCCTTGGTGATCGCCAAAAAGACATCGGCCGGATAGACGTGCGGGAGTCCTGGAAAATCCTGTACCTTTCCTCTTTCTGCATGCTCCTTTTCTCTCTTTTTCTCGTCTGGGCCGCAGGAGGAGTTTTTTGTTTGCGATAAAGACCCCTTTGTGCTTAAATTTTTGATATTTAACTTCAGAGGTCATCAAGAGCAACCTCGACGCTCTCTGTGGTGAAGGGAGATTCTTTTGAACAAAATCCACGGTGGGAATATTTACGAAATCGCCCAGCGTTTGAGCCTGAACCCGAACGAGATCATTGATTTCAGCACCTCCATCAATCCTCTGGGTTTTTCCAAAAAGGCCGAGAAAAAGATCAAAGAGAATTTCTCCGCCGTCCTCCGCTATCCGGACACCCATTGTTCTGAGCTGACGCGGGCTTTGGCCCAATTCCATGGCCTTGAAGAGGACCGGATATTGGCCGGTGCGGGGTCCACAGAGTTCATTTATGCCATTCCCCGCGTTTTGAAGATGCAGCGGGTGCTGGTGGTAACACCGGCTTTCAGCGAATATGAAAATGCCCTGGAAAGCTGTCTCGCTACTGCGGACTGTGGCGTCCACTACTTCGAGACCCGGGAAGAAGACGGTTTCGAACTCAATGTGGAGGGGCTCCTTTTCTCCCTGACCCGGGGTTATGACGCCGTTTACCTGTGCAACCCCAATAATCCGACCGGGATTCTGACGGCCAAAGAGGAGCTAAAAAAAATTCTGGTCCAGACCGAGCGGGAAAAGGTCTGGTTCATTCTAGACGAAGGTTTCATCGACTTCGAGGAGGAAGAATCCCTGAAGAAGGAAGCGGCGGAATCTTCCCGGCTCATCCTGCTGCGCTCCTTGACAAAATTCTTTGCCCTGCCCGGCCTGCGGGTTGGGTACATGATCTCCAATCCAGAAGTAATCGAAGAATTCCGGCAAAAAAAAGAGCCCTGGACCGTGAATGCCCTGGCCCAGATCGCCGCGGCAGAAAGCCTGAGAGACACCGGTTATCGGTTCCGGACGAACAAATTCATTCCCCAGGAACGGGACCATTTAATCCAGGGCTTGCGGTCGATTCCCGGCTTTATCCCCTATCCCAGCGCCGCCAATTACCTCCTGGTCCAGTTGCACCCATCCCTCAGCCTTACAGCCGCCGAGCTTCAGGAGAAGCTGATCCTCCAGGGAATCCTCATCCGCGATTGCAATTCTTTTCACCATATCGGTCCTTATTTTTTCCGGATCGCGGTTCGCAGCCGTAAGGAGAATAGCCTCCTGCTAAAAGCTCTGCACCAAGCCAGGAAGGAAGCCTTCGAAAAAAATTAGAATTCAAAAATCAGGAGTCAGAAGGGAGAATCGCCAAAATTCTTCTTGACTTTTATGCGTAGTATTTAGTATTACTCATTATCGATTTTTTCAGGAAGTATTTGCAAAATTTTCTTGTTTGTTGTATCGGTCTTTGTGCTTATGCGGCAGAATAGATGATGAGGCCTTCCCTTGATTTTCCAACGATTCAGATTAAGGTGGTAACCGAACCATGTGGGAAACCTTCCAGGTCGTCCTCATTTACGCGGTTGTCCTTGGCGCTCTTTACCTATTAATCTCCCTGGGCTTCTCCATCATCTGCGGAGTTCTCAGGATTTTTCACCTCGGCTATGCCTACCTCTTCACTCTGACCGTCTATTTAACCTGGATGTTTATGAAAGAGCTTGGGTTCGGGCTGATCCCGGCGCTCGCGGCTATGGTGATCATCCAATTTGTCATCTCCTATATCATCTACAAAGGGATCATCATGAAATATATGGCCCAGGAAGAGATTATCCTGACGGGACTCCTGCTGGTATCTATCATCGTGGAACAGGCCGTGAATTATCGGTACCCCATCCAAGCTGGGGTGTTCATTAACACGACTCTGATCGACGGGAGCTCCGAGATTGGCGCCGTGGTCATCTCCAATCAGCTGTTGGCCGGGGCCGCAATCGCGGTTCTCTTGACTGTTCTGTTCGTCCTCTTCTTCCTCAAAACCCGGATCGGCCTGGCCATCCGGGCTCTCTCCCAGGACATTTACAGCAGCCGGATCATCGGGATCCATGTGGAAGCTCTTTACACATTCACGATGTTTCTGATCTTGATTCCGATCATCGTCGGAACCCTCATCGTGGCCCCGGTCTGGGCCGTAGACCCCACGATGGGTTCCCTCTACATGACGACCGCCATCCTGGTGGCGATCCTGGGGGGACTGGGGAATATTAAGGGAACCATTATTGCCAGCTTTCTCATCGGGTTGACTCATTCCGTTATCTCCTTCGTGGTGGGGGAACCTCGATTCATGAATTTCTCGGCCTTGATTCTGGTGATGATCATTCTGATGGTGAGACCCCAAGGAATCGCGAAGAGTGAGGCTTTATGGTAGACGTGGAAATCAGAAGAGACCGCATCATTCTCCGGTACAAGGGGAAGAAGTGGGACTGGATTCTGGAGCCCCGTTATTGGCGGAACACTCTCATCTGGACGGCTTTTCTTGTGCTCTTTCCCATTGTGGCTTACTTTGTGAGTCCCATCCTCCTCAACACCGTAATTACCGCCAATCTCTACGCGGCCATCGCCATCCCCCTCGCTTTAATGACGGTGGGTACCGGACGGATGAACTTTGGTCCCAATTTTTTCATCGGTGTGGGTGGCTATACGGCGGCCCTCCTGTCCATCGCCTATGGATGGGGGCCGTTGAAGACCCTGCCTTTTGCCGTCATTATGAGTCTGCTCTCGGCCTTGCTTTTTTCGCCGCTCGTGATCGTGGCCCGGGGTCTCTATTATGTCCTTTTGACCCTGCTTCTGCCGCTGGTCTTCATGGAGGTGACCTTCATCTACACGGATATCTTTAAAGGGGACGTAGGCCTGGCCGGAATCAAGACTCTGGTGAGCACGGGCATGGTCAAGGTCAATTTCCTCATCGCCGCCTTTATCTCCATGTTTCTGATGCTCCTTTACCTCTGGGTGGTAAACAAGATCCTCAAGTCCCGCTACGGCCTCATCATGGCCGCCATTAATGACGGTGAGGAAGTCGCGCACGGGATCGGGGTCAAGATCAACAAGGTGAAGATACTGGCTTTCGTATTCGCCTCCGGGATGATCGGTGTCGTCGGATGGTTCTATGCCCATTATTTCGGGACTTTTGCCGGAATTACCTATCTCCCCCTGAGCTTCATGATCAAGATTCTCCTGGTCATCTTTATCGGGGGGCGGGCCCAAGTCTTCGGCTGCGTGGCCGGGGGCTATTTCATCGCCTTCCTGGAGATGATCCTCATCACTACCCTGGGGCCGATCCAGCCTGTCCTCTTCGCGGTCATTCTTACGGTTCTCCTGTTTACTCTGCCGGAAGGTATCTTTGGGCTTTACCGTAAACGCCGCTACCGCGAGTATATGCCAACCTTGCACGTACGGAGATAGAAGAAGGTGTCTGAGATCCTGAAGGTTCGCAATATAACCAAGAGTTTTGGGGGTCTTACGGCCGTTCATGATCTGAGCTTCGACCTCCATAAAGGGGAAACAGTAGGCCTCATCGGTCCGAACGGCGCCGGCAAAACAACTCTGGTCAATGTCCTCTGCGGTTCTTACTTAGCCGATTTCGGTGAGATCGAAATGGACGGGAAGCGGATCACCCGGATGAAGCCTTACGAGCGTTGCCATCTGGGCCTCAGCCGAACGTACCAGATTCCCCGACCTTTCCCTGAACTGACTGCCCTCATGAGCGTGGTTACCGGCGCCCTGTGCGGCAAGGACCGGGTCAACCGGGGGTTGGATGATGCCGGCGCCGAGGCCACTCATTACCTGGAATTCGTGGGACTCTTCAGCAAACGGAATATCCTGGCCCGGGACCTGACTTTCTTCGAACTCCGCATGCTGGAGCTGGCCCGGGCCCTCGCGACTTCTCCCAAACTTCTCTTTGTGGACGAAGTCATGGCCGGCCTCAACCCCGGCGAAGCCAGCAAGGCGGTGCGTCTCATCGCCCGCGCCAAGGAAGAGTTCGGCCTGACCATCTTCTGGATCGAGCATGTCATGGCGGTGCTCATGGAAGCGGCCGGTCGGATCATTGCCATTCAATTTGGGGAGAAGATCGCCGAGGGGACTCCGGAGGAAATTGCCAGCAATGATCGGGTCATCGAAGCCTACCTCGGTTCAGGCTGGAAGAAGGGGACCTGTCAGTGAAAAAGCCAAACTCATAGAGCATAAAACAAGAGGGAAACGCTCTGCGCTTTGCGCTATGCCTTTTAGGGTGAGGCCATTATGCTTGAGGTAAAGAACCTGAATGTCTCCTATGGGATCATTCCGGTCCTGCACGACGTGAGCCTGCAGGTCAAGGAAAGTGAGCTCGTGGCCCTTCTGGGTTCCAATGGAGCCGGGAAAAGCACCCTCTTAAACACCATTCAGGGAATGATGAAATCCACCTCCGGGTCCATTTCGTTTTTGGGAAAAGCGATTGAGGGGCTTCCTCCCCATCGGGTGATTGCCGAAGGAATCGTTCAGGTTCCGGAAGGAAGGCGGCTCTTCCCCTATTTGACTGTGAGAGAAAACCTTCTCCTGGGAGCGTACCCGGGAAAGGCCTGGAGCAACAAGAAGGAGAGGATGGAATGGGTCATGAGCCTATTCCCCATTCTGAAGGAACGGGCCCAGATGCAATCCCGTCTCCTCAGCGGAGGAGAGCAACAGATGCTGACCATCGGCCGGGGGCTGATGGCCCAGCCTCGCCTGCTCATGGTCGACGAGCCGTCTCTGGGATTGGCCCCCGTGATCCTGGATAGCCTCTATGAAACCCTGCGGAAGCTGCGGGAGTCCAAGATCACCATTTTGCTTCCCGAACAAAATGCCTTGCGAGCTCTACAAGTCGGCGACCGGGGTTATGTCATGCAGGATGGGAGGGTTGTGCTGGAAGGGAATTGCCAGAGCCTTATGCAGAGTGATCTAGTGAAACGGGCGTATCTGGGGAGATAAACGGCAGAGCGCATAGAGCATAGCGCAAGGCATCCCAAAGCAAAGAGGATTCGGTATGGAAGATTATTTTTCCTATACGGCCAAGCTTTTTAACCCAGCCGAGACCGGCCAAAAACCGGAGGTTTTAAGAGGAATCCGCGTCCTCGATTTCTCGCACGTGATATTCGGACCCACCGCCACCCGGATCATGGCCAATTACGGTGCCGAAGTCATCAAGCTGGAACTTCCCTTCCATGGAGACTTGTGGCGGCCGGCGACTTACTGGGGAAAGTACTGGAAGCATTCAAACCCCCTCTGGCATTTTGTGACCCAGAACAAATATTTTGTGGGGCTGGATTTGAAGCACCCCGAAGCAAAGGAGATCATCTACCGATTGGCCCAGATGTGCGATGTGGTGGCCGAAAATTTCGCTGCCGGTACGGCTGAAGCCTGGGGGGTGGGTTACACCCAGATCAGTAAAATCAACCCCAAGGTGATCTACCTGAGCTGCTCCACGTACGGCCAGTATGGCCCCCTGCGGTTTTACCCGGGCTGGGACCTGCTGGCTCAGGCCGCCAGCGGTGTCTTAAGTTCTACGGGCTACCCCGATACAGAAAAATTTTATAAGTTGCCGGACTACCTGGGCGATTTTATCCCGGGGAATTTCGGTGCGCTGGCCATTCTCATGGCCCTTTACTTCCGGAATAAAACGGGAAAAGGACAGTACATCGACCTGGCCCAGTCCGAGGCCCTTATGCGTCTCTTGTTCCACTTCACGACCTTTAACCTCGCCGGAATGGATATCGGGCGCACGGCCAACGCCGATCCCACCATGGTTCCGGCCTCTATTTTCAAGACCCGGGATGGAAAATTTATGGCTCTGGCCTGCGCCACAGATCAACAGTTTGCCGCCCTGTGCAGGGCCATGGCTCGGGAAGATCTTTTGAAAGAGAAAGCCTACACCGATCCCTTCGAGAGGCTGAAACCCGCCAATGCCAAGACTCTGACCACGATTGTTGCCGATTGGCTGAAAGGGAAAGAGGGGGAGGAGATTATCAGACTGGCCAACGAGAGCGGGGTCCCTGCAGCGGAGGTTCTGGATGACTACCAGATATGCCATGATCCCTGGCGCCGGGAGCGGGGCAGCGTCATTCTCTTCAACGATGACATGTACGGGGAGATCGCTCTGGCCGGCCCTTCCGCCCAGTTGAGCAAGACCCCCTCGCGAACGAAGTGGATCGCCCGCCCGGTGGGATACCACAACCGACTGGTCCTGAAGAAGTTTCTGGAGATGTCGGAGGAGCAGATTGCGGAGCTGGAGAAGAAAAAAGTCATCGGTACCTTTGATGACCGGCCCGGTCTAAAGCCGCCGGTTTATTATAACCTGAATGAAGATCCGATCTTTAACTACGGAAGAGAGGGCAGGAAGTGAGCGGCAAAGGGGAAAAGGAACAGGTATATGCCCGCTATGTAGTTTCGGGGAAGACCCAGGAGCACCTTGCTTCCTGGGGGAAGACGCTGGCCGAGGTGATGAACCCGGAAGGAAAACCGGAAGTTTTGGATGAGGTCTTGGTCTTGGATGTAAGCCTGGCGAATTTTTCCGGAATCATCGCGGGCAGCTTCTTTGCCGAGTTCGGGGCTGAAGTCATCAAGATCGAACCTTCCGAGGGGGATCCGGCGCGGCAGATTACCCCTTATGGAGCCAACCTAAAAGGGGTGGGAATTCCTTTCCTGGTCGAAGGGCGTAACAAAAGGTACATGACTTTGGACCTCCGAGGCTCGGAGCAAGATCGAGAGGAATTTGCTAAACTGGCTGAGAAAGCGACCATCGTCATTGAAACTTTTGCTCCCGGGGAGATGGATTCCTGGGGGATTGGGTACCGGCAACTGCGTCAGAAGAACCCGGGTCTCATCTACATTGCCATCACTCCCTACGGTCAATATACGGAAAAGGCCAGGCAGTTTGCCAATCTCCCCGATTCGGACATTACCGCCCAGGCGGGGTCCGGTCTTCCGGCTCAGGTGGGTGACCCCGCCAATGCCCCGGAGCCCTACAACTGGCCTTTGCGGGCGGGTATGTGGGCCGGCTGGTATATATCCGGCCTGAGCGCGGCCCTGGGAGGAACCGTGGCCTTGATCCACCGGCAGCAGACGGGAGAAGGCCAGATGGTGGATATCGCCACCATGGACGCTTACTCCA
>Ga0187776_10001022_pt1 | contig 13709 bp, 14 predicted proteins | sample 0216_BV02_MP12_2_FD_132426 | JGI IMG/M metagenome (GOLD analysis project Ga0187776, IMG submission 132426) | Tropical peat soil microbial communities from peatlands in Department of Meta, Colombia - 0216_BV02_MP12_20_MG | ecosystem: Environmental > Terrestrial > Soil > Wetlands > Peat | place...
CCGCCCGAGCAGATCGCCGCGCAGCCCAGCCCGCCGCCTCGCCGGCGCAGCTCGAGCACGAGCGACCCGAGGATCCGCGCGCCCGAGGCGCCGATCGGATGTCCGAGAGCCACCGCGCCGCCGTTTACGTTCACTCGGTCCTCGTCGATCCCGAGCATCCGGATCGAGTTGAGCGTCACCGAGGCGAACGCTTCGTTGATCTCCCAGAGGTCGACGTCCTCGGCCTTCAGCCCGGCCTTTTCGAGCGCCTTCTTCGCGGCGTTGGCCGGCGTGCGCGCGAGGTAGGCGAACTCATCGGCGACCTGAGCGTGGCCGATGATCGTCGCCAACCCTCGCCGCCCGTTGCTCTTCGCCCATTCGTCGCTGACGAGCACGATCGCGCCGGCTCCGTCGTTGACGCCCGGCGAGTTGCCGGCGGTGTGCGAGCCCTCCTTGCCTACCAGCCCTGGAAGCGCCGCGAGCTTCTCGAGCGAGGTGTCGCGCCGCGGCCCCTCGTCGACCTGGACCACGGTCTCCCCCTTCTTCGACTTGACCGTCACCGGCACGATCTCCTCGGGAAGGCGGCCCTCGTCGGTCGCCTGGATCGCCCGCTCGTGGGAGCGAAGCGCCCACCGGTCCATGTCGGCGCGGGTCATCTCGAGCTCGTCGCCGACCTCGGTCGCTTCGACGAACATCTGCTTGCCGGAGAAGGGATTCGTGAGCCCGTCGTGGACCATCACGTCGAGCGCTTTCGCGTCGCCCATCCGGAATCCGAACCGCGCCTCCTTGAGCATGTACGGCGCCCTCGACATCGACTCCATCCCGCCGCCGACGGCGATGTCGAGGTCGCCGAGGCGAATCGCGTTGTCGATCAGGCAGGCCGCCCGGATGCCGGAGGCGCAGACCTTGTTGATCGTCTCCGAGGACACCTCCCTCGGGATATCCGCCTTGATCTGGGCCTGGCGCGAGGGAATCTGACCCTGCCCGGCTTGCAGGACCTGTCCCATCACTACGTGCTGCACCTGGTCCGGGGCTACCTCGGCGCGCTCGAGTGCTGCCCTGATCGCGGTGCCCCCGAGCTCGGTTGGGTCTACGCCGGCGAGCCCTCCGCCGAGCTTGCCGATCGGCGTACGGGCGGTAGACAGGATGACGGTCTTGGGCATCGGTGGCCTCTCCCGGGTATCGGTGACGCGTATCTCACGGTTCTATGCGGACGCGGGCCGCCCTCCAATCGTAATAGCCCCGCAGCCCCACCGGTGGACGCCCGCAGGCCACTGGGTTCAGACCGCCATCACGCTGAGGAACCGCCGCAGCAGCCCAAGCCTTCCCTCCACACGCACGCGGCCAAGCGCGACGATCCCGATCGCGGCACGGCCGCGGCGATCGATCGGATTCGGGATCCAGCCGATTCGCGGCGCGACCATCACGCTTACCAGGTCGGGTCGCCCAGCTCGAGCTCCACCTCGGCGCTGAGGTCGCTCGTAAGCTCCGGTCTGGACCTCACGCCGCGGTCGACGATCGCGAAGATCGCAGGAGCGAGGCCGCCATGGCTCAGCTCCCCGAGCTCCACCGTGGGGGCTTGATCGGGCATACGACGATCGTACGGGTGACAATCCAATGAAGGACTTCGACCTCTCAGACGACCAGCGCCTGCTCCGCCAGACGGTCCGCGAGTTTGCCGAACGCGAGATCGCGCCGGTCGCCGAGGAGCTCGACCGCACCAAGTCCTTCCCGTACGAGATCGTGCGACGGCTCGGCGAGCTCGACCTGATGGGGATTCCATTTCCCGAGGAGTACGGCGGCGGCGGCGGCGACTCGCTCTCGTACGCCCTCGTCGTCGAGGAACTGACTCGGGTGGACTCATCGGTCGCGATCACGTTATGCGCCCACACGTCCCTGGGGACCCAGCCGATCTACCTGTTCGGATCCGAGGCCCAGAAGCAGGAGTGGCTTCCGCAGCTCTGCACCGGAGAGCGTCTCGGCGCGTTCGGGCTGACCGAGCCCGAGGCCGGCTCGGACGCAGGTAACACCCAGACCCGTGCCGTGCTCGACGACGGCGAGTGGGTGATCAACGGCTCGAAGCAGTTCATCACCAACGCCGGCACGGACATCTCCGGAGTGGTCGTGATCACGGCGGTCACGGGAAGCGTCTCGGGCGGCCAGCGCCAGATCTCGAACATCCTCGTGCCGAACGGCACGCCCGGCTACGAGCCCGGCGAGCCGTACCGGAAGATGGGTTGGAACGCCTCGGATACCCGGCCGTTGTCGTTCACGGACTGTCGCGTTCCGGCGGAGAACCTCGTCGGCCGGCGCGGCGGCGGCCTACGGCAGTTCCTCATCGTGCTCGACATCGGCCGTATCGGCGTCGCGGCGATGGGCGTCGGCTTGGCGCAGGGCGCGCTCGACCAGGCGCTCTCCTACGCACGGGAGCGCAGGGCCTTCGGCCGGCCGATCTCGAAGTTCCAGGCGATCCAGGCGAAGCTCGCCGACCTGTCTGCGGAGATCGAGGCCACCAGGCTGCTCGTCTACAAGGCGGCGTTCCTCAAGGATGCGGGCCGCGACTTCACGCTGACCGCCGCCCAGGCGAAGCTGAAGAGTGGACGCCTAGCGGTCCGCGCCGCCGACGAGGCCGTGCAGATCCACGGCGGCTACGGGTACATCGAGGAGTACCCGGTCGCCCGCTTCTACCGCGACGCCAAGGTCCTCACGATCGGCGAGGGAACGGACGAGGTGCAGGAGCTGGTGATCGCGAGGCAGCTGGGGGCGTAAGTCCGCTGCGACGCTTTTGTTGCAGCGAGACGTCTTGTTTCGTTGCAGGGAGTCGCGCAACCCTGTCCGCCATGTGCGAACGATGGCGCGGGACTTGACGTATGCGCAAGCAGAACGCCAGAGATCGCGTGGGGGAGATCGCCTCACGGCAGAAGGGGAAGGTCACTTGGGCGCAGGTCGCGTCGCTGGGTGTGGACGACGCAATCATCTCCCGATGGGTAAAGCAGGGTTACCTCCGCCGCGTCCTTCCGCGGGTCTACGCCGTCGGCCATGACGCCCCGAGCGTCGAAGGCGACCTCGCCGCGGCGCTCCTGTACGCGGGTCCGGGTGCGACGCTTAGCCACGGCACCGCCGCCTGGCTGTGGGGACTGATCGACAACCGGCCGTCGGTGATTCACGTGAGCACTCCCCGGAGGTGCCGATCACTGCGCGGTATCAAGGTGCATCAGCGGCGCGACTGCAAGCGCGCCTGGCACGAGGGCCTGCCGGTCACGACGGTCGCCCAGACACTGGCGGACTTCGCTGCGGCTGCTTCCCTGCGCATGGTGCGCGTCGCGCTCGCGAACGCGGAGTACCGCGAGCTGCTGGACGCTGCCGAGGTGCGCGCGCTCATCGGGCGAGGGCGCACTGGCAGCACGAACCTCGGCAAGGCCCTCGAACGCCACGAGCCCCAGCTCGCCCACGCGCGCAGCCCGACCGAGGAGATCTTCTTCGAGATCTGCGAGGAACATGGCGTTCCCCTCCCGGAGGTGAATGCCCGGATAGCCGGCTGGACGGTCGACTTCTTCTGGCGAGACGAGGGCGTCGTGGTCGAGGTCGACCCGTACGGCAACCACCACACCCCGGCGCAGGTCGACCGCGACCGGCGCAAAGACCTCGCGCTGCGCTCGACCGGGCTGGTGGTCCACCGCTACAGCCGCGCTCAGGTGGAGCACGCCCGGGACGAAATCGCCGCCGACGTCACGGCAGCGCTCACACAGCGAAGATCCGCCTAGCGCGAAGCGCGGTGTCGGCCGGGCACCGGCTACCCCCTCGCCCGTCCCGCCGCTTCGTGTTCGAGGATCGTGGTCGCGGCGCTGGCGGGATCGAGCTCGCGCGAGACCACGCGGTCGAGAAGCTCGCGCACGCTCGGGTCCTCGCGCACCGAGGCCTCGAGCTCACGGCGCATGCGGAAGGTCGCGATCGACAGTACCTCGTTCATCAGGTTGCGACGGCGGCGCTCGACCAGCGATCCCTCCGCCTCGATGTAGGCGCGGTGCTCGTCGAGCTTGTCGGCGAGCTCCTCGACCCCCTCGCCGCGGACCGCTTCCGTTCGCACGATCGGGACCTCCCAGCCCTCGCGCGGGCCGAGCGCGAGGACGCCCCGTATCTCACGGACCATCGTGTCGGTGAGCGGGTGATCGGCCTTGTTGACCACGATCACGTCCGGGATCTCCATCACCCCGGCCTTCAGCGCTTGGATCGAATCGCCCGATCCGGGCATCAGCACGAGCACCACGGTGTCGGCGTGGTCGATGATGTCGACCTCGGCCTGTCCGACCCCTACGGTCTCCAGCAGGATCACGTCGCGGCCCGAGGCGTCCATCAGCAGAGCCGCCTGGAGCGCGGCCTCGCTGAGCCCGCCGAGCGCCCCTCGATTGGCCATCGAGCGGATGAACACGCCCGGGTCGAGAAAGTGATCGGACAGCCGGATTCGGTCGCCCAGCAGCGCGCCTTGCGTGAACGGAGATGAAGGGTCGATCGACAGGACGGCGACGGTCTTCTCGCGCTCGCGCTCGAGCTTGGTGAGCGCGCCGAGCAGGGTCGACTTACCTGCGCCGGGGGGCCCGGTGAAACCTAGGACGGTGGCGCGCCCCGTGCTCGGATAGACCTCCCGGACCAGGTCCCACCCCTCCGGGTCGTCGTTCTCGACCAACGTGATCGCACGTGCGAGCGCGCGCTTGTCCCCGGCGAGCAGGCGTTCTGTGAGCGTTTGATCGACGTCCGTCACGAGCGCGAGCAATCATGCCAGGACGTACGATCCAGGCCGTGAGCACCACGGGGATTTCGCCGGTCAAGGCCCCGCGCACCCGACGCGCCGTTCCCAAGGCCGTGCGCTCCGGCCCTCCGCCGCTGCACGGCGGACCACTGACGTTCCTGCGCTTCGCGCGGGAGCACCGGATGCTGACCTTCGGCTACGCGCGCCTGATGGCGCGCTGGCTATGGCTGAAGCTGCGCTGGCGCGGGCGGCTGCGAACAGACGGGTTGTGCTTCGTGTGCCCCGGGGTGCAGTTCGAGATCGGCCGCGGCGCGACCGTGACGCTGGGGCGCTGGTCGTGGATCGGCCACCGCTGCAAGATCCGCGCGCACGAGGGCGAGGTGTCGATCGGCGCGAAGTCGGTGCTCGGCCAGGAGTGCACGATCTCGGCCTACCAGCACGTCTCGATCGGCCGCGAGTGCATCATCGCCGACCGGGTGATGATGATCGACTTCGACCATGGGATGGTCGAAGTCGAGCGTCCGATCCGGCTGCAGGGGATCTACAAGCGCAACGTCGACGTCGGCCACAACGTTTGGATCGGCTATGCCGCGTGCGTGCTGCGTGGAGTGACGGTCGGGCACAACTCGGTGATCGGGACCAACTCGGTGATAACGGCCGACGTGCCCGAGAACGCGGTCGTGGGCGGCGCTCCGGCCCGGTTGATCCGGATGCGCGAGGCGCCGCGCACGTTTCGCTGGGAGTGAGGCGGATGGCGGCTCGCCTGGTGGGCATCAACCACATCGCCCTAGAGGTCGGCGACGTGCAGGACGCGCTCGACTGGTACGGGCGCTTCTTCGAGTTCGAGCTGCGGGGGCGCCATGACTCGCGGATGGCGTTCATCGATATGGGCGACCAGTTCATCGCGCTGTCGGCCGGGCGCACCCAGCCGCCCGACGAGTCGCGGCACTTCGGGCTGGTCGTCGACGACAAGGAAGCGGTCCGCAGCGCGCTCGCCGACGGCGGCGTGGCCGTCTCCGCGTCGCGCGGCCTCGACTTCGACGACCCGTGGGGCAACCACGTTCAAGTCGTCGACTACCGCGAGATCCAGTTCACGAAGGCGCCGTCGGTCGCTCGCGCGATGAAGATCGAAGGGCTGCAGAAGAGCGAGTCGGCGCTGGAGGAGCTCCGCGCGCGCGGGCTGATCGACTAGCGGCTCGACCGGCCCGAGCTCATCCGATCCAGCCGACAAGCTCCGGCGCAAGGTTCCGCACCTCCGGCTCGGGGACGCTCGAGCCGGCGAGCGCTTCGTTGAACGCCTGCTCGTGTGCGCGCGCCCGCTCGGATGGATACTCGCCTGCCAAGTCGTTGGTGACGAGGAAGGCCCAGTCGCTGGATTGAAGCGCGAGCAGCTCGCGCAGCGCGCGGTCGCCGGGCCTTCGGCCCAGCGCGAGCGCGCGCAGCTCTGCCGTCCGCGCAGACCAGGCGATCTTCGCCACGGGCGGCGCGCTCCATGTGCGCAGATCGCCCCCGTCGCCCCAGGTCGTGACTCCCAGCCCCGGGGGCGCCGTGATGGGTTCGTGGCGCTCGAGCGCGTCGTCGAGCGTCGTCAGGGTGAGACCCCGGCGAGCGGCTTCGTCGAGGACTGCCCCGAGCCACGCGACCCCCTCGTACCACCAGTGGCCGAGCAGCTCGGTGTCGAACGCGCACACGCATACACCGCCGTCCCGCACGCGCTCGCCGACACGGGAGACGAAGTCGGCGGCATGCCCGGCGACGAGCGCCTGCGCGGCGGGGTGGTCGTACGGCTGACCGTCGTTTCGCCACACCCGGTGGTGGTGGTGAGTGAGTCCGTGATAGTCGCGATATTGAGGAGCCCCGGGATAGCCGTCTTCGCTCCAGACCAGCGACATCAGCTTCCGGTCGATCGGCCACAGGACCGGTCCGGCCTCGGTCACGAGCGGCCGCAGGTGTCGCTCGTCTCCGAGGCCGAAGAGATTCGTGAGCTCGACGCAGCTCGAGCGCACGCCCGCTTCCTCCAGCGCCTCGCCGAGCCAGGGCGCATAGCCGCACTCGGGTAGCCAGAACCCGCCGCCCCAGCCGCCGAAGCGACGACGGTGCGAGGCGATGCCGGTCTGCACCTGGAGCGCCACTCCGGTGTCGCTGGCGAGCATCGGCAGAAGCGCGTGGGTCGCGGCCGACGTCCAGCTTGCGTGCCGGCCGAGCGCCTCCAGCAGACCGCCGCTGAGCGCCCCCAGCCGCTCGGCCGCGGCGGCGTACTCCGCCGCAGAGCGCTCGAGCTCGGCCGCGAACACTTCCTCGCTGCGTCCCCGAAATCGCTCAACGTCAAGCAGGTGCGACTCGGGCCGGACTTCGGTCAGGAACCTGAGACAGCGCTCCATCGCGCCGGGCGCCTCGAGCTGGTCGCAGAGCACCGGAGTCAGCGAGAGCGTGACCGGCGCGCGCCCCAGCACATCAAGCAGCGGCAGGTACGCGGTCGCGATCGCCTCCCACAGCCACTCCTCGCCGAACGGCCACGTGCCGAACCCGTCCGGGCGCCGCAAGAACGCGGCCTCGTCAGCCGGCGGCCATGTTCCCCCGCCTTCCACGTACGGCATGTGCGTGTGAAGGACGATCGCCAGCTCGCCCCGAGGCTTCATCCAGCACAGGCTATTTGTCCTCGGGATCGACGGGGGCTACCGGAGCCTGGTTCGCCAGTATGGAGTGTCGATCTCCTGCGGCCCGCCCTCCGCCCCATCGCGTCCTGAGGTGCGAGCACGGGCGCGGATGAGCGTCAAGCCGAACGGGACGAGAATCCAGCCCCACACCACCGCCAGGAGGGATGCGGGGAGAGTCGGAAACAATGCGACCAGTACGACCGTTACGAGCAACCCGAGGGGAAGCAACCAGGGCAGCATCCACCCCCTCATGTGGCGAAAGTTACGCCTCGTCGATCGGCGCATCAACGGCCGCGTGCGCAGTCCTCCGCGTCAGCCGTGTTGCTTTCCGACGTTGCTGCGCGTGAGCTGTTGCGGTCGAGCTCTGCGCGCCGTTTACTGGCTGCACCGATCGGAGGAGGTGCGCATGGCCTGGGCACCATTTGAGATTCAGCAGACCGACGAGCCGGGTCTCATACGGCTGACGCTCGTGGGCGAGCTTGACCTCTCGACGGCGCCGTTGCTGAAGGAGCGGCTGAGCTCGCTACGGTCCGACGCGCTGGTCGTTCGACTCGACCTGTCCAAGCTCGCTTTCATCGACAGCAGCGGACTACATGTCCTTCTCGAGGCGGTGCACGACGCCGGAAGGCTCTTGCAGGTCGAACCGGAGCTCGCCCCCCAGGTCAGGCGTCTCTTGGAGCTGACGCATACCGATCGGCTCATCGTGACCGGCGCGAGTGCGAGCAACTAGCTCGTCCCGCGCTTGCCCCGGGCAAGGATGCTTACCGAAGGCGTGGCGCGCGCGAGGTGGCGCCGCGTCCGGCGAGCACGCGTCGCCACCGCGAGGGAAACCGGGCGGACAGCCGTTGATGCAGCGGGACCGGTCTCTGCCAACGTCGTGGGTCGAGGTCCGCTCCGCAGAGGGCACAGCCTGCGGCGTACGGGGTGACCCGTTCGCCGCACTCGGGGCAATAACCAGGATGCATGTGAGAGAGGATCGGGTCCGCTCATCTCAGGCCGCTAAGCGGATCGTCAGATCTTCCGAAGAACCGCCGGTCAGCTGCGGCACACCGCCAGGAAGTCGAGCGCCGCGTCGAGCCGGCGCGGGCGCAGCGCAAAGTCACGCGCCGAGATCGCCGGCGTGAAGCGGTCGTAGAACGGCTTCGTGACTCGCAGCGTGGCGTGCACCCGATCCCACCCGAGCTTCAGCGCCACCGCGTGCGCGCCGAGCAGGCGCGCATGGAACAGCCCGAGCAGTTCGACCTGGCCGAACGCCGACCGGCAGAGTGACTCGAACTCGGCGGCGCGGTACTCCCGAACGTGCCACGGGTTGCCGGAGCGCTCCGCGCCCGGTGGAGCCAGCGTGAGCACGTTCGGCGTCGATACGTACGCAACCCCGCCGGGCGCCAGCAGCGTCCGGAAATGCTCGAGCACCGCGACGGGGTCCTGGATGTGCTCGATCGTCTGCAGGAACACGACCGCGTCAAACGACGAACGCGCGCCGTAGCTCTCGACCATCCCGCGATCGAACGTCAGGTTCTGGCGCCGGTAGCGAAGCCGCGCGTGCTCATGCGCGTCAGGGTTGGCGTCGACACCGACGACGCTGGCCGCCGAGCGCGACAGCAACTCCGAGCCGTACCCCTCGCCGCAGGCCATGTCGATCACCCGCAAGCCCGCAACTCGAGCCCCGATCCATTCGTACACGGCCAGGTGGCGCTGGAACCAGTAGTTCTCGGCTGGGACATCGGGAAGCGTCCGCTCGCCGGTGAGCTCGAGCGGGGGGACGCCGGCGGGCTGGTTCTGCTGGACATATGCGCTCACGATCAGCGTGTAACGGTAATCTCGCGCCGCCATGGAGGCACTGCCCAGCGCGGACGAGATCAGGGACGCCAACACCCGCTACCACGACGTCGCCGCGTCCAGCTACGACTCCAAGTGGGGGATCGACTTCGGCGAGATCGGCCAGAGTCAGGTGCTTGGAAAGCTCCGCAAGGTGCTCGGCTCGAACCTCGACCGTGGCTTCGAGCGCTCGTTGGAGGTCGGCGCCGGGACCGGCTACTTCTCGCTAAACCTGCTCCAGGCGGGCGTCGTCGAGCGCGCCACGTGCACGGACATCTCCCCCGGCATGGTCGGAACGCTGGCCGACAACGCAAGGCGCCTGGGGCTGCAGGTGCGGGCGGCGCGCGCGGACGCCGAAGCGCTGCCGTTTCGGGACGCGAGCTTCGACCTCGTGCTCGGGCACGCGGTGCTCCACCACCTTCCCGACCTGCATGCCGCCTTCGACGAGTTCCATCGCGTGCTCGCGCCTGGCGGGATGATCGCGTTCGCGGGAGAGCCGTCACGCACAGGCGATCGGCTGGCTACGGTGCCGAAGCGCGGGGCGACCATGCTCGCGCCCCTGTGGCGCGCGCTCCTGCGCGCCGACGAGGCGCCCCCGGCCCAGGACGGGAACGCTCACGAAACGGAGGACCACCGACTGGAGCGGCTCGTCGACATCCACGCGTTCGCGCCCGGGGACCTGGCGGGTCTCGCCAAGCGCGCGGGATTCGCCGGCGTCAAGGTGCGCGGCGAGGAGCTTGTCGCGAACTGGTTCGGGTGGTTCAACCGCGCACTCGAGGCGAGCGCCGATCCCGGGCAGGTCCCGATGCTCTGGCGCCAGTACGCGTTCCACGGCTACCTGGCGCTCCAGCGGCTGGACGAGCGTGTGCTCGAGCCGCTGCTCCCGCCGGCCGTCTTCTACAACCTGCTGCTGTCCGCCCGTAAGCCGGGTAACGCCCGCCACCCGGCCTAGACTGAGGCGCCAGATGCCCGAACGGCTTTCGCGCAACTTCCCTCTGTTCCCCCTCGGGATCGTGGCGCTCCCGGGCGAGCTGATTCCGCTCCACATCTTCGAGGAGCGCTTCAAGACGATGATGAACGAATGCATCCGCGACGAGAGCGAGTTCGGGATCGTGTGGCTGTCGGACGACGGACTGCGCGAGGTTGGCTGCGCGTGCGCGATCGAGCGCGTGCTCGAGCGGACGGAGGACGGGAGGATGAACCTGCTCACGCGGGGCACGCGACCGTTCCGCATGGTCGAACGCCAGGGTGAGCTCGCTTACCCGGCCGGGGTGATCGAGTTCCTCGAGGACCGCGAGGAGGAGGTCGACCCTGAGCTCCAGAGCACCGCGCACGAGGCCTACGCCGAGCTGGTGCGCCGCGCCACCGACAACGATCCCAACCCGGCGGAGCTCGCGATGATGGACGCCTACGCGATGGCCGCGACGGTCGACTTCGGCCCCGACGCCAAGCAGGGCCTGCTCGATCTGCGTTCCGAGAACGCCCGCCTGCGCCTGGCCGCGCGGCTGTTCCACGCGGCGGCTAAGCGGCTCGACCTGATCGACCGCGCGCAGGAGCGCGCCCGGTCCAACGGCAAGGTCCGCTTTGGCGCCTAAGCGTTGTAGAGGACCATCGCGAACCCGAACACCAGGCAGTAGATGGCGAACGGGATCAGCGTCCGAGTCTTGAAGTAGCGCATCAGGAAGGCGACGGTGAACACCGCCGTGACCGCAGCCGCGACCGCCGCGACGACGGCCTCGCTGCGAATTCCGTTGCCGAGGTGGCCGGTCAGGTCCGGGAACTTGTAGAGGCCCGCGAGGAGGATCGGCGGCGTGGCGAGCAGAAACGCGAACCGCGCCGCGTCGATGTGGTCAAGCCCACGGGCGAGTCCGGTCGACATGACCACGCCGTCACGGCTGATCCCGGCGACCAGCGCCGTGGACTGGGCGGCCCCGATCACACCCGCCTCTCGGTACTCCAGGGTGTCCAGGCGTCGGCCGCCGTCGTCCTTCATCCCCTCGCGGCGCGCGAGCGCCCGCACCTCGGCACGGCGGCGGAAGTACTCGCCACCGAAGAGGATCAGGCCGTTGACCATCAGGAAGATCGACGCGGTCAGCGGTTTGGCGAGCGCGACGCGGACCGGATGCTCGAGCAGCAGCCCGAAGATCCCCACCGGGATCGTGGCCGCGATGATCAGCCACGCGAGCCGCTCGGTGGGCGTGTCGGCGCGCCGCTTCCGGAGCGTGTGGAAGAACGCCACGACGAGCTCCACCCAGGTGCGCCAGAAATAGATGAGCAGCCCCACCGCGCTGCCGACGTGGAGCATCACCACGAACGCCAGCCATGGGGACTCTGGCTGGGACTGCCATCGGACGATGTTGTTCCACCCGAACAGGTTGGGGAAGATCACGGTATGCCCGAGGCTCGAGATCGGGAAGAGCTCGGTCACTCCCTGCAGAACACCGAGGACGATGGCCTGGAAATACGTTATGAGGCTGCTGGCGATCGGGAGCACGGAGCGGGGACCCTAGCGAGTCGGGGTTATGCCAGACCTAACGGATGTCGAGAGTCCATTCATCCGCGCGACGCCCGTAGAGAGCCTGCCCGGCCTACCCGCTCAGCCCGCAGGCCTGCTGCGCGGCCTGCACCGCGAACAGCTCGGCCCGCGCCAGCGCGGGGAACCGTCCGCCGGCGGTCGCCGTGTCCGGGAACGAGATCGTCCCGTTCTGGAGCTTGATCCTGTAGTTGAAGACGCTGTTCGGGGGCGGGGCGATCCGAAGCTTCGCCTTCGCGTCCCCGTCGAGCGAGTTGGCCAGGTCCCGCGCCTGCAGCAGCAGGGGATCGGTAAGCCGCTGGGGCGAACGGCCGTTGCAGCTGATCGTCCCGCCGTCGCTGACGAGCATCGTCAGCTTCACGCCCTGGCCGGTGCGGGTGAGCAGGAACAGGTCCGGCGACTGAACGTCGAGCCCGCAGCCTGCGAGCGACGCGGCGAGCGCGATCAGGGCAGGCGCCCACCTCATCCACCCACTGTAATCGCCGCGCCGCCGCGCCTGGGGTCACCCCCGCCCCAGAAGCGCCCCTCGCCGTCGCGCTCGACCGCCTGCACGCCGCCGAAGAACAGGTTGAGGTCCCGAAAGCGCGCGATCGCGCGCCCCGCGCGCTCCAGCGGGCCGGTGTCGATTCCGGGCTCCGCGTAGACGACGCCGTCCTCGAAGTGAACCCGCGGCGCCTCCACCGCGTCCCCCGCCGGCTGCTCCATATCGATCACGTGGATGATCGTCTGGAGGATCGCCGAGCGGATCCGGTTGGACCCGGCGCTTCCGAGCACCAGCTCGGCGATGCCGTCCCGGAGCACCGCGGTTGGGGCCATCATGCTCGGCATCCGCCGGCCCGGCGGGTGTCTGTGGAAGCCCAGCGGGTTGAGATCCTGCTCCCCGAGCATGTTGTTGAGGTGAACGCCCGTCCCCGGGACGATCACCCCGGAGCACGAACCGTTCGAGCACGTCACCGAGCACGCCCAGCCGTCCACGTCGATCACCGCGATGTGAGTGGTGGAGCCGACCGGGCCTCCCGGCGGGCCCGCCTCGCCCTGCCCGCGCCCCTGCTCTTTCAGGAAGTGCTCGACGAACCCGGGGTCATCGAGGCCCGCGAGGAACTCGGGGGTGCGCTCGTTCTGCGTGCGCTCCATCACCGCGACGACCTGCTCGAGCGGAGGCGGGGAGGGCTCGCCATCGAGCCATGCGAGCGCGCGCGCGATCAGGATCCCGCCGGCGGACGGCGGAGGATTCGTCAGCACGTCCCTGCCGCGGTAGCTGACGCGGACCGGTCGGCGGTCGATCACCTCGAACGCCTCGAGATCCTCGGCGGTCAGCATTCCGCCGCGGTCGCCGACCCATTCGACGATCGCCGCCGCGATGTCACCTGAGTAGAACGGCGCGGGCCCCTCGAATCCCAGCCGCTCGAGCGAGTCCGCGAGCTCGGGCTGGCGGACGGTGTCACCGGCCTGGAGCACGCGGCCACCGGGCGCGAACAGAGCCCGCCCCTCCGGCGTCGCGGTGACGATGTCGGCGAGGATCTCGAACACGTATCCCTGCTCGGCGTTCACCACGACCCCCTCGCGTGCCATCCGCGCCGCGGGCGCCACAAGGTCCGCCAGTGGGGCCCGGCCGAACCGGGCGGAGGCCTCGCAGATGCCGAGCGGGGTCCCGTACGTTCCGACCGAGGCCGCGCCGATATTGAACACCTGGATCGCGTCGCCGAACGACACGGTGATCGGGATCAGCTCGGCTCGGGCGGCCGGGTCGGCGCCGCGGCCGGGCGCCTCGACGAAGAAGTCGAGTAGCACCGGCTCGCGGTCCGGCGCCACGACGAGCATGTAGCCCCCGGCCCCGAGCCCGGTCAGCAGTGGCTCGCACGCGAACGACGCCAGCATCGCGCCGACCGCCGCGTCAACGGCATTGCCGCCTTCGCGCAGCACGTCGGCGCCCGCTTGCGCGGTCAGCGGGTGACCGGCGGCGACCACGCCGAGC
>Ga0187776_10001023_pt1 | contig 13708 bp, 16 predicted proteins | sample 0216_BV02_MP12_2_FD_132426 | JGI IMG/M metagenome (GOLD analysis project Ga0187776, IMG submission 132426) | Tropical peat soil microbial communities from peatlands in Department of Meta, Colombia - 0216_BV02_MP12_20_MG | ecosystem: Environmental > Terrestrial > Soil > Wetlands > Peat | place...
AAGGCGCGCGAAAGCCAGGCGAAATGTGGCTTTTCGCAGACCACACCCCCGACGCGGCGTCAGACGCTGCGATCTATCGCGTGTGGATGAGTGTGGGCATGTGGATAAGCCCGGGCCTCGCAGAAAAACTTCACGAGTTTCAGGGTGGTCGGGCTATGAATGGGTCGATTTGGAGCTTCATGGCTAACCTTGCATCGTCCACCGGCTCCGGAATCACGACGAGGCGGCTGTGCGTCGTCTCGCGCAGTCCCCTGATGTCCGGCGTGTTCCTCGCCGGGCTCACGACCGCGGTCGGCGCGCGCGACGAGCTCGAGATCATCGTGGACCGCCGGCAGGGCGACGCCGCGGCGAGTCGGCCGTCGGTCGAGCGTCGTCATCGCGATCACGTCGTACGCGCGCTCGAGCGCGACGGCTTCGCGTTCGTGCTGGTGCCGGCCCGCGAAACACACGATGGCCCCGGCTCGAAGCGCCCGCCGTGGCCCGTCGAGCGCGTTCCGCCCGAGGAGACGTACGAGCACAAGCTCGAGCGACTGCTCTGGTCCAAGCAGGCACGCATCGTGCGCCTCAGCCGGTGGCTCATCATCTCGGTGCTCATCAACGGGATTGCCATCGGGTTCACGGTCTCGTCGGCGCTGAAGGCGCGCTGGAGCCCGCCACGGCCGGCCTCCTCGGTGGTGGCGCCGGCCGCGAACGTCGACGAGCCGGTTGCGCCCCGGACGGAGCAGCCCTAGAGCGACGCCGAGCCCGGTCCCTGGATCCGGAGCACTGCGGGCGGCTCCGTCTCGAGCTGAATCGTCGTGTGATCGATCCCGAAGCGGGCGTGCAGCACGGCGTGGAGCGTCTCCAGCAATCGCTCGCTGTCGCGCACGTCGTCGACCACGACGTGGGCGCTCATGGCCTCGCGCTCCGAGGTGAGCGTCCACACGTGCAGGTCGTGCACGCGCCGCACGCCGGCCACCGAGCACATCGCCGCCTCGATCTCGCCGAGGTCGAGGTGCGCGGGCGTGCCTTCGAGCAGCACGTTGACCGCCTGCCGCAGGAGCCGCCACGTGCGCGGCACGATCACGAGCGCGATCGCGCCGCTCACCAGCGGATCGGCGAGCGTCCACCCGGTCACGACGACCAGCGCGGCGGCCACGACGACGCCGACGGAGCTGAGCGCGTCACCGAGCACCTCGAGGTAGGCCGCGCGAACGTTAAGGCTCGTCTCGGCGGCGCCGTGGAGCAGGCCGGCGCAGGCGAGGTTCACGACCAGCCCGACCGCGGCCACGCCGAGCATGGGGCCGCCGAGGATCGCCGGCGGCGTCAGGAGCCGGCGATACGTCTCGAAGAGGATCCCGCCGGCCACGACCAGGAGCGCCACCGCGTTGACCAGCGCGGCGAGGATCTCCGCGCGGTAGTACCCGTAGGTCTTCGCGGGTGTCGGCGGACGGCCGGCGATCCAGATCGCGAACAGCGCGAGCGCGAGGCCGCCGGCGTCGGCGAGCATGTGGCCGGCGTCGGCCAGGAGCGCCAGGCTTCCCGACCACGCGGCACCAGCCACTTCGACGATCAGGAACCCGCAGGTGAGGGCCAGGGTCGCGGTCAACCGCCCGCGCGAGCGCGCGGCGGCGGTTTGCCGATGGGCGTGCGCCTCCATCGTGCGGATCGTACCAGGTTCGAGGTACGTAACCCCTTACACATTCGAACTTCGCGGAATGATTAAGGCCGCGTAGCGCGTAAGATTCGCCTCGCGGGCTGGGCGTCGCCTCATGAACGGCGCCGAACGGGCCGGCTCCTCGACGGCCCCCGCCCGCGCTTACGGAACGCGAGGGCTCCGAGGGGGAGCCGATGCCGAACAAGCCGCGCCGGACGCGCCAATCGCGGCGTACCCCGCCGAGCGCGGCCGAGCAGTTTCTCCGCCTGCACGATGGGCGCGTGCGGCGCGACGAAGGCGCTCGGCGTGCCGGTGACGGAGTTGTGAGGTGAGCCGCCTTCGCTGCTTGTCCTTCCTCAGCCCGGCGTCGATTGCGCTCGCTCTTGCAGGATGCGCCGGTGGCGGCGTCATCGACGCCACGTTTTTCGCACCGACAAGGAATACCGACGGCAGTACCTTAACGGACCTCAATTCGTTTCGGGTGTACTACGGCACGACAGAGCATCCTTGTCCCGGCGGCCGCGCGATTGTGGCGGCCGCACCTAAGGAGCTGCCCCCTGATCGGCTAGTACGAGTCCGGCTAACGGGGCTGAGCGTAGGCACGCTCTATTACGTGGCGGCCACCGCCGTGAATTCACGGGGCCTGGAGAGCGCGTGTACGGAAGCGGAGAGCGCACGAGCCCGGCCCGCCGACCAGAAGTGACCGTCGTGGTCATTCGGTGCGCGTCAGCGGTTTCGGCCGGGGGGCCGAGGCCGTCTTCGCGGGCGGCGGGTCCATCGCGGCGCTCGGGGCGGGGCTCAAGACGCGCGAGCGGCGGCTGGCCGAGGTCCGCGCCGCCCTCCGCGACCTGAGCGCCGGGGCCGCCGCCCGGCGGCTCGAGGACGTCCGCCCCGAGCTGGAGCACCTGCTCGCCGAGTGACGCGACCTGCTCGGCCAGGCGACGGCGCACGCGCGGCAGCTGCTCCGGAAAGTCTTTGAAAGCCGCGTGATCCTCGCGCCCGTGGTGCGGCCGGATGGGAAATACTACGAGTGGTCGGTCCAGACGTCCTACGCCCGGTTGCTGCGTGGACTCGTCGGCGTACGGGGCTACCCGCTTACTTCCTTGCTAGAATTTGCTATGCATCGCGATCGAACGCTCGTCCTCGGCGGCCAGCGTTTTCACTACACCGAGTGGGGGGCCGCGACGGCGCCGGCGGTGTTGCTGCTCCACGGGGTCACCGGTCATGCGCGGACCTGGGACGAGGAAGCCGCGGAGCTCGGGGGCCGCTTTCGCGTGCTGGCACTCGATCAGCGCGGGCACGGCGACTCGGATCCGGCGCCGGATGCGGACTACACGGTGGCGACGCTGTCGGCCGACGTCGCCGCGTTCGCCGATGCGCTCGGGCTCGCGCGCCTGTCGATCGTCGGGCTCTCGATGGGCGGACGTGTCGCGATCGCGTTTGCCGGGCGGGCCCCGGCGCGGGTCGAGCGGCTGGTGATCGTGGATATCGGCCCGGAGATCTCCGAGGCCGGGATGCTCCGCGTGGGCACGCTGATGGCGCGCTCGCCGGAGCTGTTCCCGAGCCTGGAGCACGCGCTGGCCTTCCACCGGCTGACCAACCCGCTCTACACCGAAGCGATGCTCCGCCACCGGGTCCAGCACGGCACCCGGCCGGTCGAGGGCGGACTCACCTGGAAATACGACCGGGGGCTTCGCGAGGCCGTGCGGGCCGGGACCTGGAAGGATCCGATCGACCTCTGGCCGCTCTGGCGCGCCATCACCTGCCCGATCTTGCTGATCCGTGGGGCCGACTCGGACGTCCTCTCGGTGGACATCGCCAAGCGCATGCTCGAGGAGAACGCCAACGCGCGCTTCGAGGAGGTCCCCGGGGCCGGTCACACCGTCCCGGGCGATCAGCCGGCGGCGTTCCAGGCGCTGCTGCGGGAGTTCCTGCCCGACTGAGACCCGCGCAGCTAGCGATCGCGAAGGCGGCGTGCGGCCTCCGCGCGCATTTGCTGCATCGCGTGCGTCTCCTGGTCGGAGTAGCGCTCCTCCGTCCACGGGTCGGCGTGCATGTGGTAGCCGTTCTGCTCCCAGAAACCCGGCGGGTTGACGGCGAGAAACTCGAGAGCGCGGAGCCACTTCGAGCTTTTCCAGAAGTAGAGCTTGGGCATCACCAGCCGCATGGGCCCGCCATGGTCGGGCTCGAGGTCGCGGCCGTTGTGCTTCACGGCCAAGATCACGTCGTCCTGCGCGAGATCCTCGAGCGCGGTGTTGGTCGTGTAGTCCGGGTCGGCGTGCTGCAGGACGAAGGCCGCTCCCGGATGCGGCGTCACCCGATCGAGGATCTCGCGGATCGGCACGCCCTCCCAGACGTTGTCGAGCTTCGACCAGCGGGTCACGCAGTGAATATCCGAGGTGATCGTGACGCGCGGCAGGCGCAGGAACTCCGGCCAGGTCCACATGGTCTCGCGCTCGACCAGACCGTAGCAGCGGAACGTCCAGCGCGCCGGATCGAAGCGCGGCGTGCGGCCGTACGTGAGCACCGGCCACTTGGCCGTCAGGATCTGTCCAGGCGGGACACGCGCGGCGAGCGCCGCATCGAGCTTCGGTTTCATGTCGATCAACTATACAACGCGCCCGGAAGCTTCCCGGCGAATGGAGTCGCGCCGTATAATCGACGTAAGTTGCGCCCCGGCCCGATGGAGCGCCGCATGAAAGGACTGCGCGGATGAACGGGGAACGGAAGCTGGCGCTGTTCATCGACTTCGAGAACATCGCCCGCGGCGTCAAGGAAGCTCAGTACAAGGCCTTCGAGATCAAGCTCGTCCTCGAGCGACTGCTGGAGAAGGGCAAGATCATCGTCCGGCGCGCCTACGCCGACTGGAACCGGTTCACCGAGTACAAGCGCCCCTTCCACGAGTGGGCGATCGAGCTCATCGACGTTCCGCAATCGCGCTACAGCGGCAAGAACTCCGCCGACATTCGCATGGTCGTCGACGCGCTCGACCTGGCCTACGGCAAGACCCACATCGATTCGTTCGCGCTGGTCTCCGGCGACTCGGACTTCTCCCCGCTCGTCTCGAAGCTCCGCGAGAACGACCGCTACGTGATCGGGCTCGGCGTCAAATCCTCGTCGTCCGACCTGCTGGTCGCCAACTGCGACGAGTTCATCTTCTACGAGGACCTGATCCGCGATACCAAGAAGACCACCCTGCTGCGCGGCATGCCGGAGAAGAAGGCCGAGGCGATGGCGCAGCTCATCGACGCGATCCAGGCGCTGCAGCGCGAGAACAAGGAGACGCTCTGGGGCTCGATGGTCAAGCAGACCATGATCCGGAAGAACCCGGCCTTCAACGAGACCTACTACGGCTTCTCGACTTTCTCGAAGCTCCTCGAAGACGCCGCCAAGCAGAAGATCGTCACGCTCGAGCGCGACGAGAAGAGCGGGACGTATGTCATCACGGCCCTCAGCGAAGAGGGCGGTCGGGCCGCCTGACGATGTAGCGCGGTGGTCTCGGCGCTTTGGGGTTGGGTGGCTTTGCTAGAGGCGGCTGATGCGGCCGCTGTCGGTGAGGAAGACCGTGAGGGCCCAGCTCACGATCGTGATGAGGAGGGCGCCGAGGAATGCGGCACGGAAGCCGTGGACGTCGAAGCCGGGGACGAGCGCGGAGGTCAGCCAGAGGCAGCACGCATTGAGCACGAACAGGAACAGACCGAGCGTCAGGAGAGTCAGCGGCAGGGTGACGATCTTGAGGACGGGCCGCACCACCGCGTTGATCACCGCCAAGACCAGCCCGGCCAGCAGCGCCGGCCACACGGGCTCGCCCCGCAACGCGATGCCCGGCACCACCTGCGCCGCCAGATAGATCATGGCGGCGTTCACGATTACCCGGGCGACAAAGCCGGTCAGGATCTATCCGCCGAACGAGGTAATCAGCCGATCGATCGACAGGGCGCCCGCACCGCCGATTAGGACGGACGCCGCCATCGCGATCAGCGCCAGGTTGTACTCGTAGCCGTGCCCCTTGCCGGGAGTCATGGCGAAGTTCAGGAAGAACCCGTTCCGTCCGTGCACCTTCGTGATCGCCACCAGCATCACCGCGATCAGGCCGACGGCCGCCGGGCGCGCCAGCACCCCGACGATCAGCGCGAGCCCGCCGAAGCATTCAACGAACGCGGCGAGGACGGTCGCGGCAGGGGGAACGTTCATCTGACGAAAGCCGCTGACGGTGGCCGACAGGCCGTGACCACCGAACCAGCCGAACGTCTTCTGGGCCCCGTGGCCGAAAAAGATGATGCCCAGCACGACCCGAACGACCAGGTGAGACCACGAAGGATACGTCCCGAACACGTAGACGATCAGGTCTTCCATGGATCCTCCCTGCCCGTTGCGATGCGCACGGCCGCATCGTATGCTCGGTGCGTGAAGGGCCTGCCGCGCCGCGGCGCTCGGTCGCCGCGAGTGTACTACAGCTCGATGTGGACGATTCTCGCGCTGGTCGTGCTCGCCGTGGGCTCCGCACCGCCGGCCGCGCGCGCGCAGGTCGAGATCACCTGGTCCCCGAGCATGGTCAAGGGGCCGACGGGCGCGCCGGTGACGATCGTGGAGTTCTCCGACTATCAGTGACCGTACTGCCAGCTCGTCCAGCGGTCGCTGGCCCAGCTGATGACGGAATACGAAGGCCGGATCCGCCTGGTGTTCAAGGATCGGCCGCTCGCGATGCACACCCTGGCGCGCCCGGCACACGAGGCCGCACGCTGCGCCGGCGCCGCCGGGAAGTACTGGGCATATCACGACCGGCTGTTCGCGGCGCAGCCCCGGTTCCGTCGCGCCGACCTCCTGGTATATGCGAGCGAGCTCGGTCTCCACTCCGACACGTTCGCGCGCTGCCTGGACGAGCACCGGTTCGCCGCCGATGTCGATCGCGACGTCGACGAGGCGCAGGCGCTCGGGATCAACAGCACCCCGACCTTTCTGATCAACGGCCAGCGTGTGATCGGCGCGACCAGCATCGAGGAGTTTCGCGCGGTCATCGAGAAGGCGTTGCGGGAGCGACGCTGATGCCCTTCGTGAAGATTGCCGAGGTCGACGACATCGCCGTCGGCCAGGGAACATTGATCGAGCGGGACGGGCTGGCGATCGCGGTCTTCAACGCGGGCGGGGGACGATTCTATGCCACCGGTCCTACCTGCCCGCACGAGGACGGCCCGCTCGCCGAGGGATGGCTCGAGGGCGACGCGGTCGTTTGCCCGTGGCACGGCTACGACTTCGCGCTCGCCACCGGCGCCTGCCGTGTGGCGCCGGGCCTGACGATCCCGGTCTATCCCGTCCGGGTGAGCGGCTCCGCGGTCGAGATCGACCTGCCCTGACTCGCTCTGCCCGACCTCATTTCTGATTCTTTCGAATTTCCTTGAGCTCGTGTTCATGCCGCTACCGTCGGAACGGTTGCCAAACCCCGGAAACGTGGTTAACGTAACAAACACCAGGAGGATCATCGTCCCGTGACAGAGCGCGCGGTCAAGCACGTGAGAAAATTCCTCGGGCAGCGCCTCCGCGCCTTGCGCAAGCAGCGCGCGCTCAGCCAGGAGCGGCTCGGCAAAGGGTCCGGGCTCAGCGGCAAATTCATCGGCGAGGTCGAGCGCGGCGAGAAGTCGATCTCGATCGACAGTCTCTATCGCGTCTCGGTCGCGCTCGAGGTTCCCCTGCGTGATCTCACCGACGTCGGCGACAAGCACAGCACCGTGCCCACCGAAGAGGCCGAGAAGATTTTCGCGCTGGTCTCGGGCCGGCGGCGTCCCGAAGACGTCCGCAAGGCCTACAACGTCCTGCGCGCGATGTTCAGTCGCGCCTCCTAAGCTCCGTCCTCGCCACTCCTCGGCACGCCGGCGCGATCGCTCGACGACCTCGCGCCACGATGAAGGTGTGACATGACCACGGATCAGATCTGGCTCGGCGTCGGATTTCTCGGCCAGGCGTTCTTCTCGACCCGCTTCCTCATCCAGTGGATCGCGTCCGAACGGCGCCGCAAGAGCGTGGTGCCGCGCGCCTTCTGGTATTTCTCGCTCGGTGGCGGGCTGACCCTGCTGGTTTACGCCCTCTGGCGGCGAGATCCCGTCTTCATCGTGGGACAGGGCGCCGGTCTCTTCGTCTACGCCCGTAATCTCTATTTCGTGCTGCGCGACCCCGAGCACGGCACCTCATGACCGCATGCTAGAATGCCCGCGAGCAAGCGCAGCGCGAGGGAGGCGACGGATCGGGCGCGGGCCCGATCTCAGGCCACCCTCGATCAAAGCCGATCTCGAGGCCCCCGCGACAAAGGAGCTGCAAGTGACGATCAACTGGGCCCAGTGCCACACGCGTCCCGTCCTCATGATCCCCGGCCCGACGGAGTTGCCGTTCCCGGTCATCCAGGCCATGAACCAGCCCCCGGCGATTCAATACGATCGCAGCTTCGACGAGGAAGTTCTCGAGCCGACCACCCTGGCGCTGCGCGAGGTGTTCCAGACGAGCCACGAGGTGTTCCTGCTTCCGGGCTCTGGGCGCACCGCCCTCGAGGCCGGCGCCCAGTCGGTGATCGAGCCCGGTGACCGTGTGCTCGTGATCGGCGCGGGACAGTTCGGCGTCCTGATGCGGGAGATCATGAACCGAGTCGGCGCCGACTGGACCGAGTTCCCGGTCGAGCTCGGAGCCCGGCTGGATCTCGACCGGCTCGCCCGCGAGGCAGAGCGCGTCCGGCCGAAGGCGATCACGCTGGTTCACAACGAGACCTCGACCGGGACCACCTACGCCGCGGCCGAGGTCGGCCGGATCGCCCGCTCCGTGGATGCGCTCTACATGCTCGACACGGTATCTTCGATCGCGGGAATCGACGTCCGGACCGACGAGTGGGGCGTGGACCTCAACATGACCGGCTCGCAGAAATGCCTGGCGGCGCCCCTCGGGATGGCGGTCGTCTCCGTGAGCCCGCGCGCCTTCGCCGCGATGGAGCGCCGCAAGCGCGCCGCGGGCAGCCTGGTATACGATCTCCTGCGCTGGAAGGAGCAGTGGGTGCCCGTCTCGCGCGGCGGCAAGGTGCCGGACGGCTCGCCGCGGCGCCAGCCGGTCTCGATCCCGACGCACCTCACCGCGGCCATGCGGGCCGCCGTCCGCTTGATCCTCGCAGAGGGTCTGCCGCATCGATTCCAGCGCCACGCCATCGCCAGCGCGGCCGTGCGGCGCGGCGTCGGCGCGATGGGTCTCGAGATGTTCCCCGACGCCTCGATCTACTCCAACACGGTATCGTGCGTGAAGACGCCGAAGAACGTCGAGCCGAGCGCCGTGGTGGCCCGCATGCGCGACCAGTACGGCATTCTCGTCGGTACCGGCCTCGACAAGATGCGGACGACGACCCTGCGGATCGGCACCATGGCCATGACGGCCAGCCCGCATTACGTGCTGCCGACGCTCTCGGCCCTCGAGCTCACGCTGCGCGATCTCGGCCACAAGTGCGAGCCCGGCGCCGGCGTCGCCGCCGCCCAGGCCGCCTTCGCGGACGCCGTGTGATGCCGACGCCGACCGTCATCGTTCCCGATGACTTCCCCTCGGTCTTCGAGGGCACGCCGGCGCACGAGCGCTGCCGCAAGGTCGGGGAGACGCAGGTCTTCACCGCCCGGGGCGCCGACGACGAGGCCGAGCTCATCAACCGGATCGGCGACGCGCGGATCGCGATCAACATCCGGGCGCACGCGCAATTCACCGACCGCGTCATGACGGCCTGTCGCAAGCTCGAGATGATCTCGATCTGGGGTACCGGCACGGACAACATCGACCTCGACGCCGCGGGCCGCCACGGGATCACCGTCTGCAACACGCCCGGCATCAACGCGTTCGCCGTCGCCGAGCACGCGCTGGCGCTGATGCTCGCCGCCGCGCGGCGCATCCCGCGCATCGATCGCGAGGTGCGGGGCGGCGCCTGGCCCCGCGATCTCTTGACCCAGCTCCTCGGCAAGACCCTCGGCGTCTTCGGGACCGGCAAGATCGGCGGGCGCGTCATCACGCTGGGCCGCGCGCTCGGGATGGATGTGCTGGCCTACAGCGCGCGGGGCGATGCGGCCGCCGTGGCGGCGCTGGGCGCTCGCGCCGCGTCGAAGGAGGACATCTGCCGCCGGGCGGACGTCGTCTCCCTCCATCTGCGGCTGGGGCCGGACACGCGCGGCTTCCTCGGCCGCCGCGAGTTCGCGATGATGAAGCCCGCAGCGATCCTGATCAACACGGGCCGCGGCGCGCTGGTCGAGCGCGAGGCGCTGCTGGACGCGCTCACGCAGAGCAAGATCGCGGGCGCGGGGCTCGACGTCTTCCACGACGAGCCGATCAAGCCGGGTGACCCGATCCTGGCGCTTCAAAACGTCGTGCTCTCGCCCCACAACGGCGGCCAGACGCCCGAAGTGATCCGCGACGGGCTCCTGCGCGCGATCGAGAACGTCGAGAACTACCTGGCCGGGAGGCCCACGGACACCGTCGTCGTCCCGCTCAAGGCACGGCGCTGAAGCGCCGCGGAGGATCGATCCGATGGCGGTGACGTCGATCGCGATCACGCAGCAGTCGGTCGTCCTGGATGGCCACGCCTTCGGCCCGGCGGGCCCGTACGAAAAGGTCACCGGCGTCCTGCGCTTCGGCGTCGACCCGGCCCATCCGGCGAACCAGGGCATCACGGATCTGGCCCTGGCGCCGCAAAACGACGCCGGGCTCGTCGAATCGGCGGCCGACTTCTACCTCCTGCGGCCGGTCGATCCCGCCCGCGGCAACCGGCGGCTCCTCCTCGACGTTCCCAACCGCGGGCGCAAGGTCGCGCTCGGGATGCTCAACAGCACGGTCCGCGTGCCCGACCCGACCACCGCAGAGGACTTCGGCAACGGCTTTCTGATGCGCCACGGCTACACGGTGGCGTGGTGCGGCTGGCAGCACGACGTCCCGCGGCAGGACGGCCTTCAGGCGCTCACGGTGCCGGCGGCGCGCGGCGGGAGCGGAACGATCAGCGGCCCGGTGCTCTGCGAGTGGCGGCCGAACACACGCGTGGCGGCCCTGCCCATGGCCGACCGCTACCACATCGCCCAGCCGACGGCGGAGCTGACCGACCCGGCGGCGCGGCTCACGGTTCGCGAGCACGCCGGCGCGCCCGCCGCCGCGATCGCCCGGAGCGCCTGGCGGTTCGCGGACCCGACTCACGTCGCGCTCGACGGCGGCTTCGAGCCGGGCAAGATCTACGAGCTCGTGTATCGCGCCGAGAACCCACCGCTGGTCGGCCTGGGGCTCCTCGCGGTGCGCGACGCTGCCGCCTGGCTGCGGTCGGCCCCGGCGAGCGCCGGCAACCCGTGCGCCGGCGAGATCGAGCGCGTCTACGTCCTCGGCGTCTCGCAGACCGGCCGATTCCTGCGCCACCTGCTCTATCTCGGCCTGAACCAGGACGAGGCCGGGCGCGAGGTGTTCGACGGCGTGTTCGTGCACATCGCCGGCAGCCGGCGGGGCGAGTTCAACCAGCGGTTCGGTCAGCCGTCGCTCAATGCGACCGCATCGGTCGGCAGCCGGTTCCCGTTCACGGATACCACGGCGATCGATCCGGTCACCGGCGAGCGCGGCGCGCAGCTGGCGCGGCTGGAGGCCCGCGGCACCGTGCCGAAGATCGTCGTGGTCAACACCGCGGCCGAGTACTGGCGCGGCGACGCGTCGCTCGTCCATGCCGACGTCGAGGGCACGCGCGATGTGGCCCCGCACGCCCGGACGCGCGTCTACCTGTTCGCGGGCTGCCAGCACACGCCCGGCACCCTGCCGCCGCCCGACGCCGACCCCAACACGGGCTCGCGCGGCCGTCACATGTTCAACGTGGTGGACTACGCGCCGCTCATGCGCGCGGTGCTGACGAATCTCGATCGCTGGGTCTCCGACGGGGTGGAGCCGCCCCCGAGCAGCGTGCCGCGGCTCGCCGACGGGACGGCCGTCCAGCCCGAGACGACCCGGGTGCAGTTCGCGCAGATCCCGGGGACCCGATTTCCCGATCGCATCGAGCGGCCGCGCCGGTTCGACTTCGGTCCGGAGGTCGACCGCGGCATCCTGCACGAGCTGCCGCCGAAGACCGGCGCGCCGTTCGTCACGTTCGTGCCCTCGGTCGACGGCGACGGCAACGATATTCCCGGCATCCGCGGCGTCGAGCTGGCCGCGCCGCTCGCAACCTTCACCGGCTGGAATCCGCGCCACCCCGACCAGGGGGCGCCGGGCGACCTGATGAGCATGATGGGCTCGACTCTGCCGTTCGCCCCCACGCGGGCCGTGCGCGAGGCCAGTGGCGACCCGCGGCCGTCGATCGAGGAGCGCTACGCCTCGCGCGCGGCCTACCTGGCGCGGGCGCGCGAAGCGGCCGTGCGGCTGGTGGCCGAGCGGCACATGCTGGCCGAGGACGTCGACGCCGTGGTCGAGCGCGCGGGACGGCTCTGGGACTTCATCGTCCGCGCTTGAACCACTCGTAGATCTCCGCGCCGGTCGTCATCCAGACGCCCTTCTGGCGGCGGATGTAGTCGTAGATCGCCTCGAAGTACTTGATCCGGTGCGGCACGCCGTGGATGTAGGGGTGCACCGCGATCGCCATGACGCGCGGCTGCCGGGCGCCCTCCAGGTAGAGCCGATCGAACTGATCGCGGACACGCTCGACCCAGGCGCGCGACTCGTGATGCTGGATCAGCATCATCGGAATGTCGTTGAGCTCGAGCGAGTACGGCACCGACACCAGGGGCCCCGCCGTCGTCTTGATCGAGTAGGGCTGGTCGTCGTTGACCCAGTCCGACACGTACTCGATGCCTTCCTCGGCCAGGATGTCGAGCGTCTCCCACGTCTCGGTCAGCCCCGGCCCCAGCCAGCCCTTGGGCTTGGCGCCGGTGAAATCCGAGATGAGCTTGATCGCCGTCCGGATCGCCTCGCGCTGGTCTGCGATCAGGTGCATCGCGCCCTGCTTCACGCCGTGGCCCATGAATTCCCAGCCGGCATCCTTCATCGCCCGCGCCACCGGCTCGTAGGAACGGCACACGTTGGCGTTGATCGCGGTCGTCGCGCGGATCTTCCGCTTCGCGAGCGCCTCCAGCATGCGCCAGAAGCCCACGCGCATGCCGTAGTCGTGCCACGCCCAGTTGGGGACGTCGGGCACGGTCGCCACGCCCTGCGGCGCCGAGAGCACGCCGCGCGGCATCGGCTTCTCGATGTCCCACTCCTCGATGTTGACGATCGTCCACACCGCGATGCGCGCCCCGCGCGGGAGCTTCCAGGGGCGTCGGCCCGCGATCGGTGAGTAGTCGAAGCGCTCGTGCGGCAGTCTCATGCGGGCCTCCCTGGACGTCGAGTGCGCCTATAGTACAATCACCAGCCGTGACGCGCGCCCCGGCGGTCGAATGTCGTGCTCGTCTCGTGGGCCGCGAGCGCGCCCGGGTCGCGTGACCGTTGGATTTCTGGGTCAGCCAGCTCTTCAACGGCGTCTCCTACGGCGCCCTGCTCTTCCTGCTGGCCGGCGGTCTCTCCCTCATCTTCGGCATGATGCGCATCGTCAACATGACCCACGGCTCCTACTATCTGCTCGGCGGCTACGTCGCGCTCACGGTGATCTGGCGCACCGGCAGCTTCGCGCTGGCGATCCTGGTCGGCGCGCTGGCGATCTCGCTCGTCGGCACCGTGCAGTGGAATGCCTTCTTGAGACGCCTGAGCGGCCAGGAGCTCGGCCAGGTGCTGACCACGATGGGCTTCGCGCTCATCTTCCAGGACCTGGCGCTGATCCTCTGGGGCGGTGATCCCTACACGATCACAATTCCGCGGGCGCTCTCCGGATCGCTCGTTGTGGGCTCGCTCTACTTCCCGGTCTATCGCATCTTCATCATCGCCGTCGCGATCCTGATCGCGCTGGTCCTCTGGCTCACGCTCGAGCGCACGCGAATCGGCGCCATGGTCCGCGCCACCGTCGACGATCCAGAGATGGCGCGCGGGATCGGCATCGATGTGTATCGCATCTCGATGGTGGTCTTTGCGCTGGGCGCGGCGCTGGCGGCGCTGGCCGGCGTGGTCGCCGGCGGCTTC
>Ga0187776_10001024_pt1 | contig 13701 bp, 11 predicted proteins | sample 0216_BV02_MP12_2_FD_132426 | JGI IMG/M metagenome (GOLD analysis project Ga0187776, IMG submission 132426) | Tropical peat soil microbial communities from peatlands in Department of Meta, Colombia - 0216_BV02_MP12_20_MG | ecosystem: Environmental > Terrestrial > Soil > Wetlands > Peat | place...
AAAAGAAGACTACGAAGAAGAAAAAGAGTACCAAAAAACACAAAACGACGAAGAAGACAGAACAAAAGCCTGCGGAAAAACCAATGGAAAAACCCGCAGAGACGAAGTAATCTTCAGGCAGAAAGGGCGGGGGAATTCTCCCCTGTCCTTTCTGCCGAGTCACGCCATTGTTATAACAGTAACCCCTGCGCCGCCTTCCGACCTATCGCCTGACCTGTATTTTTTTACGAGCGGATGTCCTTCAAGGTGTTCGCGTATCGCCCTCGAAAGTATACCAGCCCCAAGGCCGTGGATGACGGCGACCTTGGTAAGCCCGGCAAGTGATGCATGATTGAGGAAGGGTTCGAGTCTTGAGAGCGCATCGTCAACTCGCAACCCGATAAGGTTTATTCTCGATGCTGCTGTTTCATCACGCGGGACTATTGTTTTTGTTCTGGCCGCTCCTGACTCAGGTGCTTTTCCCCTCTTGAAACCGATCTCCGACAGAGGGAGTTCAACTTCCATACCGCCGGTCCTGACTCTTAATCGGTTGTGGGCTTTTATCACCTTAACGACCCGAGCGTCATATCCCAGTGACCGAACAAAGACCTCGTCATCTTCTTTGATCTCATCTATCGGGGGAGTTCCTCCATCATCCAGATCAAATTCCCTGAGCTTTTCTGTGACGCGTTTCTGTTCAGCCTCGACATTCCGCACTACCTCTCGCCTTCCGGTCTTTTCCTTTTTCTTCAATTCTTCAAGAAGAGCGTACATCCGCCTTTTCATGTCGAAAATAATTTCTGAAGCCTCTTTGTATGCATTTGATAGCATCTCTTTACTGCGTTCATCGGCCTCGGCGAGCCTTCGATCGAGAAGCTTGTCTTTTTCATCCATCTCCGACTTCTTCTTTATAACCGCTTCGAGCGCTTTTTCGTAATCCGCTCTCTTTTGGTTGAGGTCAGATATCAGGTTGTCGAACTCGACCTTGATGCCGCCGAGCATTGCTCTTGCCGAATCTATTACACTGTCAGGCAGTCCGTATCTCTTCGCTGTTTCGATGGCATGGGACTGCCCGGGCTCCCCTATCCGCAATCTGTATAAAGGCGAAAGGGTCTTCTGGTCGAATTCCATCGAGGCGTTCAGCATGCCTTCAGACCTGTGTACGAACCCTTTTATATCGGCCAGGTGCGTCGTGGCAAAGACGAGTGCTCTGCTTTCTTTCAGTTCCTTTAAGACAGCGCAGGCGAGGGCGGCACCTTCATCCGGGTCGGTACCCGTACCGAGTTCGTCGATCAAGACGAGGGATTTTGAGCCCGCTCTTTTTAGGATTCCCGAGATATTCGATACATGGGCCGAGAACGTGGAAAGGTTGTTTTCTATTGACTGCTCATCACCGATATCGACAAGGAGAGTCTCTACGAGGGGAAAGGTTGATGAAGAATCGGCAGGCACAGGCATACCTGAGAGTGCCATGAGAGAAAGAAGTCCGATCGTCTTGATGGCGATTGTCTTTCCTCCGGCGTTTGATCCTGTTATGACCATGACTGTCGCATCTTCTCCAAGGTCGACATCGAGGGGAACAACCTGCCTTCCGCCAAACTTTCTGAGTGCAAGGTAAAGGAGGGGGTGCCTTGCTTTGCTGAGCCCGATAATGCCCGAATCATTTATTGACGGTATTTCCATTTCGAGAGAATCGGAAAACTTCGCGACGCAGTTGAGGAGGTCGAGAAGGATGATGATCTTATATTCCGAAACTATGTCTCCAGCCGCCTCCCGTATCCTCGATGAGATCTTCTTCAGGATGCGGATCTCCTCAGCCTTCTGCTCTGCGTTGAGATTTTCGAGTTCGTTGGCGAGGTTTATGATCGTAAGGGGCTCAATGAACGCTGTCTCCCCGGACTTCGACACATCATGAACAACGCCCGCCACCTGTCCCTTAGAATCCATCCTGACAGGGATGACCCATCTTCCCGACCTCTTCGTGATAAAATCGTCCTGAAGGAATAGGGATATCTTTTCATCTCTTACCAGCTCCTCTAGTTTCTTGATTATCCTGCTTTCGAGTCTCCGTATCTGCTCCCTCAATTCGGCAAGCTGTGAGGATGCGCTATCAAGGATATTGCCTTCGCTGTCGACCGATCTCTTGAGAATTCGAAGGATATCGGGGAAGCCCGTGAGACCTGCTGAGAGTTCGCGTAGAGACGGCAGATCATCCCTCTCCCTCACCTGCATCGATATGTCAGATGAAATATTCAGAACAGGCATAAAACCGGCAAGTTCATGCGCCTCGAGAACCGCGCCTTCGGGTCTTACCTTAAGGAGGAGATGGGATATCTCGGGGAAGTGCGAGAGTCTGAGGGGGGTCCCCTCATGTGACATCTTCACGATCTCGCGAATATGCCGCTGCCTTGTCAGGATATCATCCCTGCTCTTAAAGGGAACGATTTCGAGAACCGCTTTTCGCGAGGCTTCACTGAGAGAAAAGTCCGAGATTATGTTCAGGAGGTTGTTGAACTCGAGGATGTCTAAGGTGGTCTTATCCACGGGAAATCCCCGTATGGGGGCTTATAAAACTAAGATAATGTATGGTATTAAAAATGATGAAAGTCATTCCTTGGTAAATTAACACGGATCATCCGTGAATTATTTCTCTGTGCCTGAATGAAGGCAGCTCAGGGTACTCGCGCTCATTCTCGCTCCGACGCTGTCGGAACGCCGAGGGTTTTCTCCCAATAAAAATCGGGATAAAAGAAGCCTCTTGAATGCCATGCCCTGCCTTCGAGATTCGAGGTTTGTTCTTTTAAAGTTTATCCCAGTGTCATGACCGAGGTCAAGGAAACAGGGAAAGGAAGGCGGGCCGCTGATTAACGGAGATAATAAAAATTATTTATTAACCTATAGGTAAAATTATAGATAACCTCTTATTTTTAAACATAAATGTCTTGACAAACTTTTTGACCCTGTGATAATCTTCGTATCGTTTTTAAGTAAAAATCGTATTGTGAAGGTGATAAGATGCTTGACATCTATTTTACGTGGTTGCTTGTCCTTGCAGCCAATTTCCTCGGATTGGTGTTCATCCTTAATATAATCCTTTTCAAACCTATGCTTAAGATCTTCAGTGAAAGGCAAGATTCGGTAAAAGGTTCCCTTGAAGCTGCAAGGGAGATGAACACCAGAAAAGAAGAAGGCATCGCCCGGCTGAACAGTGAAATTGCGGACGCAAGAAAAAGGGCGAAGGACGTTTTTGAAGGGATGAGGTCTGAAGGGCAGAATAGACAGAAGGAGCTTCTCTCCGAAGCGGAAGAAAAGGCGGCAGGTATGCTCCAGAAGGCGAGAGAAGAACTGAGGGCCGAGGTCGTAAAGGCAAGACATGCCCTTAAGGCCGATGTCGAAAAATTCTCAGACGAAATAGTCAGAAAGCTGGTACACGCCTGATGAAAATTAGTCAAAAGTTAGAAGTTAGAGGGAAGAAGTCTTTCATGGTGTTTTGCCTTTTACTTTTCACTTTTCACCTTTTACTACTTACCGCTGTTGCCTTTGCGGGCGAAGGCGGAGAAGAACATCAGTCCGTCTTAAAGGCCTATCTCTGGCCTGTTGTCAACTTCCTGATCCTCGTTGCTCTGCTCGTGTACATGATGAAAAAGATGGACATCAAGGGTTACTTCAAGAAAAGGACCGAACTGATCGAACAGTCCCTGAAAGAGGCCCGCGAGGCGAAAGAGCTTGCCCAAAAGGCGCTCACAGAAGTCGAAGAGAGGCTGAAGGTGAAAGACAAGGAGATCGAGGAGATCATCGCCTCTGCGCGGTTCTCAGGGGAGAGAGAGAAGGAGAGGCTGACGGAAGAGGGCGATAAACTGAAAGAGAAAATACTCGAGCAGGCCAGGACCAACATCGATTACGAGGTGAAGAAGGCCAAAGAGGCGATAAAGGAAGAGGCTGTGGGGATCGCGATGGAACTCGCGGAGAAGAAACTCAAGGAGAAACTTACCAAAGAGGAACAGCTGAAATTACTCGAAGAATCCGTTGCCAAAATAGAGGGTAAAAATTGAAACCGGTAAAAGAAGCGAAAAAATATGCAAAGACTTTTATCAACGTCATTGGTATGGACGATATGCCGAAGGCCCTGGCTGAACTCAGCGTAATAGAAGGCCTGATGGAAAAGAGCGGGGAATTCAGAAGCCTGCTGGTCAACCCCGGCTTTTCTCAAGGTGAGAGGCAGCGGGTGCTTGAGCAGGTTGCTGCAAAGCTGAAGCTCTCGGAAAAGGTCGTAAAGTTTGTGATGCACATTACCGGGATAGGAGTGATCTCTGCTCTTTCCGAGATGATAAAAATCGCTACCGCCCTCTACCTCGAAAAGAAGAGACGTGCAAAGGCGTTTGTGATGACTCCTGTTGAGATAGGGAAGAACTTTGATGAGAGACTGAAGTCCTCTCTGAAGAGGCTGATAGACAGGGATGTGGACATAGAGTATGTTATCGACCCCTCTCTTCTCGGGGGGGTGCTTGTGAAAGTCGGAAGTACGATGTATGACAGCAGCGTAAGAGGCCAACTGAGGCTTTTAAAAGATGAGCTTATAAAGGGGTGATGAGATGGAGATCAAGGTAGAAGAGATAAGTGAGCTTTTAAGAAAACAGATAACCGACTTCGAAAAGAAGGTTGACGTCAGCGAGATTGGAACTGTCATATCCGTCGGCGACGGTATCGCGAGGATATACGGCCTCGAAAAGTGCATGTCCTCGGAACTGCTCGAGTTTCCGAACAATGTTATGGGCATGGCCCTCAACCTCGAAGAGGACGCGGTGGGCGCGGTTCTTTTCGGTGAAGACTCGCTTATCCATGAAGGCGATGTGGTAAAACGTACCGGCAGGATCATGTCCGTACCGGTGGGGGAAGAGCTTCGCGGCAGGGTCGTGAACGCGATAGGACAGCCGATTGACGGTAAAGGCCCGATCAATACGAAGCAGATAAGGATAGTCGACGTCGTAGCCCCCGGCATTATCGACAGGCAGCCCGTTAATCAGCCGCTCCAGACGGGACTCAAGGCGATCGACTCGATGATCCCCGTCGGAAGGGGCCAGAGAGAATTGATCATCGGCGACCGCCAGACCGGGAAGACCGCGATTGGTATCGACTCGATCATCAACCAGAAGGGCGGCGATGTTACGTGTATATACGTTGCGATTGGTCAGAAAGGTTCGAACATCGCTCGCGTCATGAAGACGCTCGAAGAAAACGGCGCGATGGAGCATACGATCATCGTATCTGCAACGGCGAGCGAGCCGGCGCCTCTCCAATACATCGCTCCTTATACTGGTTGCGCCATGGGAGAATATTTCAGGGACAACGGCAAGCATGCTCTGATCATATATGACGATCTCAGTAAACAGGCAACTGCCTACAGGCAGCTTTCTCTTCTCCTCAGGCGTCCGCCCGGGCGTGAGGCCTTCCCCGGCGACGTTTTCTATCTCCACTCGAGGCTCCTTGAGAGGGCTGCAAGGGTTTCCGATGCACTCGGCGGAGGCACCCTTACCGCGTTGCCGATCATCGAGACCCAGGCCGGTGACGTCTCGGGATACATCCCCACAAACGTCATCTCGATCACGGACGGGCAGATATATCTCGAACCCGAACTCTTTTACGCTGGCGTTAGACCGGCCGTCAACGTCGGTCTCTCGGTCAGCCGTGTCGGCGGTGCTGCGCAGACAAAGGCGATGAAGCAGGTCGCCGGTACTCTCAGGCTCGACCTTGCACAGTTCAGAGAACTTGCAGCCTTCGCCCAGTTCGGAAGCGACCTTGATAAGTCCACTCTTGCTCAAATCGAACGAGGCAAGAGGATGGTCGAGCTCCTTAAGCAGGGCCAGTTTGTGCCGATGTCAATGGAGGACCAAATTGCGGTCCTTTTTGCCGCAACGCAGGGATTTATCGATGACATCCCGGTGGAGGCCGTCAGAAAATTCGAGGAGGAGTTCCTCCGTTACATGAACGACCGCAAGGCTGACGTCAAAAAGGACCTCGGAGCGAAGAAAGCTATCGATGACGAACTCAAGGCGAAGCTTATCGCAGCAGTAGAGGAGTTTAAGAAGAGTTTTCAGCCTTAGGGAATGGATTCTCAAGGCGGTCCGATTGAGACGGTAACTGATAAAGGAAGAACATGGCTACACTAAGAGACATTAAAAGAAGAATAAAGGCGGTACAGAGTACAAGCAAGATCACTAAGGCGATGAAGATGGTCGCCGCGGCGAAGTTTCGAAAGGCCCAGCAGAGGATGTTTGAGCTTAGGCCCTATGCCGAGCGGATGAATTCGATCCTCTCGGGTCTCGCCGGCAGTGTCGAGGGTGAGACGCATCCGCTCCTCTCGGTAAGGCCGAGAAAAACGATCGAAGTACTCGTTGTAACGAGTGACAGGGGGCTCTGCGGCGCTTTTAACTCGAACATCCTCAAGACTGCGACAAAACAGATCGGAGAGCTGAAAAAGGATGACTTCGAAGTGAGGATTAGCTGCGTCGGCAGGAAGGCACGCGATTTCTACAGAAGGAGAAATATCGAACTGCATAAGACATGGACGGGCATTTCAGGGAAGATATCCTATACGAACGCCCAGGAGATGGCGGCAGAGGTCATAGAGAACTACGCCAACGAGACCGTTGATGAGGTCATCGTGATATTCAACGAGTTCAAGTCTGCGATAGCACAGAAGGTTGTTGTTCAGAGACTCCTTCCCCTGGCGCCTATAAAGCAGGTTGAGGAGACCCTTCCTGTATATAACATGATTTTTGAGCCCTCCAAGCAGGAAATCTTCAGTAGGCTTCTTCCGAAGAATGTCGAGATACAGATATTCAGGGCGCTCCTCGAATCCCAGGCGTCGGAGGAGGCCGCGAGGATGGCCGCCATGGAGAATGCTACCAAGAGCGCCAATGAAATGATCGACAGTCTCTCTCTCCAGTACAATAAGGCAAGACAGGCCTCGATTACGAAGGAGCTCATGGATATCGTCGGCGGAGTGGAGGCGTTGAAAGGATGATGATTACGTTCAGATAGAAAAAAATGAAAATAATTCCGGGGGTAAGTAAATGAATATAGGAAAAGTTTCGCAGGTTATTGGCGCGGTCGTTGACCTTGAATTTGAAGGCAATATGCCTGAGATCCTGAACGCGGTAACGATCGATCAAAAAGGGGATAAATCAAAAGGCATTCCCGACATCAAGATTACGCTTGAAGTGGCTGCCCATCTTGGAGACAACAAAGTGAGGACCGTTGCAATGTCAGCGACCGACGGTCTTGTCAGGGGGACACCGGCGGCAGATACCGGACAACCGATAACCGTCCCTGTCGGAAAGGCGTCCCTCGGCAGGATCATGAACGTCATCGGTGAAGGGATTGACAAATTGGGCCCTATCAACTCCGACGTGAGACTTCCGATTCACAGGCCGGCGCCTGATTTTGTCTCCCAGGAGCCGACTACGCAGGTCTTCGAGACAGGCGTTAAAGTCTTTGACCTCCTCGTCCCTTTTGTCAGGGGCGGTAAGATGGGGATGTTCGGAGGCGCAGGGGTCGGGAAGACCGTTGTTATCATGGAGATGATTCATAACATCGCGATGAAGCACGGCGGTGTTTCGGTCTTCGCGGGCGTAGGCGAAAGGACGAGGGAAGGAAACGACCTGTACGGCGAAATGAAGCATTCAGGCGTTCTCGAAAAGGTTGCGCTCGTTTACGGCCAGATGAACGAGCCGCCTGGAGCAAGGGCTCGGGTCGCACTTACGGCTTTGACCTGTGCTGAATATTTCAGGGACGAGGGGCAGGACGTTCTTATATTTATCGATAACATATTCAGATACACACTTGCCGGCGCTGAACTCTCCGCACTTCTGGGCAGAATGCCTTCGGCCGTCGGTTACCAGCCCACGCTCGGGACAGATATGGGTATCCTCCAGGAAAGAATTACAACAACTAATAAAGGCGCCATTACGTCAATGCAGGCCATATATGTCCCTGCCGACGACCTTACGGACCCAGCCGTTGCTACAGCATTTACTCACCTCGACGGGACGGTTGTTCTTTCGAGGCAGATCTCGGAACTCGGCATCTATCCTGCTGTTGACCCTCTCGATTCGACATCGAGAATACTCGATCCAAAGGTTATTGGAGAGGAACACTATGCCGTTTCGAGAAGCGTTCAGAAGATCCTCCAGCGATACAAGGAACTCCAGGACATCATCGCTATCCTCGGGATGGAAGAGCTTTCTGAAGACGATAAACTCATCGTTTCGAGGGCGAGGAAGATACAGAGGTTCCTCAGCCAGCCCTTCCACGTTGCGGAAGTATTTACCGGCAGGCCGGGCAAGTACGTCAAGGTTGCCGACACGATAAAGGGCTTTAAGGCTATCGTGGACGGACAGTACGACGACATTCCTGAGCAGGCTTTTTATATGACGGGCGGTATCGAAGAGGTCGAAGAAAACGCCAGTAAACTCGGATGGTCGAGGTAGGATAATGGCCGAAGGGAAGCTGCTTCTTGAGATAGTTACGCCCCAGGGACTGGTCTATAGCGGTGAAGTCGATGAAGTGACCGCGAGCGGCAGCGAAGGAGAATTTGGCGTCCTCCCGGGGCATGTGCCGTTCGTCACAACCCTGAAGATCGGGATGCTTGCCTGTAAGAAGGGAAACGAGACAAAATTTTTCTTTGTGAGCTGGGGATACGCGGAAGTCGGGCCTGACAAGGTTATGATACTTGCCGACAGCGCGGAAAGGTCGGAAGACATAGACATCGAACGAGCGAAGGCTGCGATGAAGAGGGCCGAAGAAAGGCTGAAAAAAGCTGAAGACGTCGATTTCGTAAGGGCCGAATCCGCTCTTGAAAGGGCGGTGACAAGAACCCGGATTGTGGAGAAATGAGGAGAGCGAAATAGATTTGATAAGATCGATTCTGCAGATGTTGAGGGTTTGCAGTTCATGCAAACCCTTTTTTATGGAATAATATCCGCACAATTTTTGGAATAACGTCATCGATGCAACAGGCATGGAATAAAGCATTTTCTATGGACTTTATGAGATGAGATAGAATTCACTTTTGAAATTTTAATAACTGCGACTGACATAGAATATGGGGCGAGGGGGTCTATGGGTGTCTTACGGTAAAATCGCTGTCCTTTTATTTTTTCTTTTGGCTGTCATATCACTTTCCATTTCTGCGCCTGCCTTTGCTACTTCCGAAGAAGAAAAGAGCTTCCTGAATATGTGGTTCACAGAGGACGAACTCCAGATTATTTCGACCACGAGGAGCCTCAAATCAATAACGCGCGTCGCCGAGAATGTCGAGGTAGTAACCGCCGAGGATATAGCGCTGATGAATGCTCATACACTAGCGGATGTACTTTATACAGTTAACGGTGTTGAGGTCGACCCGGGCGGAGGTCCTGGAAGTCTTGCGACCGTTGCGATTCAGGGATCCGAGACCCGGCACGTGGCTGTCTATGTCGACGGCATTCTGATAAACAATCTGAGCGACAATTTTCCCGATATCTCGAGCATTCCTGCACAAAATATTGAGAGGATAGAGATAATCAAGGGGCCTGCGTCTTCGGTTTGGGGCTCGTCTCTCGGCGGCGTGATAAATGTCATCACAAAGGGGCCGGGTAGTAAAGAAAAACTGAGCGGGACTATTTCCGCTTCTTACGGCAAAGATGATACCGGAGATTTCAGGGCCGAGACATACGGCAACAGAGACGCCTTCGGCTATTATGCTTATGCCGGAAGGCTTCAGTCGAACGGCCTTACTCAAGGCTTCGACGCCAACGAAAATTTTGCGTATGCGAAGATGTCTTATAATTTCCAGGCCGGTTCGAGTCTGATTTTGACAGCTTTTTTTGGCAACAACGAGAGGGGTGTGGGTGAATCCGTAGAGGACAGAGAGAACCGTTTCCTCGGGGGCCTTTCCTTTAATACTCCTCTGGGCAACGAATTAAGTCTGAATGTCTTTGCAAGGGCGTCTCTGTTAAACAGTAAATTTACGAGCACCGGCGATGGGTCCTCAGAAACGAGAAGCGATGATGGAGTTTACGGCGCGACCGCCAAGCTAACCTGGAAACACGGCATTCAAACAGTGGTCATGGGGAGCGATTACGATTACCAGCACTTGAGTGTGCATGATATCGGCGGAGGTACGGACTTTTCAGACAAGGCAAGCCAGGACAAATGGGCTGTTTACATAAATGACACGATAGTATGGAACAAGTTTTCTATCACACCCGGAATCCGTTACGATGATTCCGAGACAGTGAAGAATTTTGTCAGTCCAAGCCTTGGTATTACCTACGAGCTTTCAAAAAACACTATACTGAGGGCCTATGTAGCAAGAGGCTTCAATAGCCCAACGCTTTCGCAATTATCGATGAGCAATGAGTTTTTCGGATTCCAGGCTAATCCTGGCCTGCAGCCGGAGAAGATATGGTCATATCAGTTAGGAATTGAGACAGGTGCTCTGAAATACCTCTGGCTAAAGTTGACCGCATTCCGAAACGACATCAGCGATGCGATAGTACCAGCGCTTCCAACCGATGCCAGATTTCTTTTTACTCTGTCCAACGAGGCGAAAGAGACGAGGCAAGGATTCGGGATAGAGTTCAGGACGTTGTCTTTCTATAAGTTCTCTTTTTTTGGAGGGATGACTTACATCCATGCAGAAAACCCTGACACGGACGAGGTAGTGAAGAATATACCCACCCTTACTTATGACCTGGGCCTCAGGTATGACGACGGCAAGTCCCTGAGGGGGCTGCTTAAAGCACATTACATATGGTGGAACGCCGACGCCGACCAAATGGGTCAGTACAATTCTGTCATCGTTGACATGAACATCATAAAGAGCCTTTTTAGGAAGGGAAGCCGGTCACTCGAATGCTTTCTCACTGCCCATAACATCTTCGACGGTTCGCAATATTTGAACTTCTTCTTCAAAAACCCGGGAAGATGGATTGAGGCGGGCCTGAGTTATAGATTTTAGGTTTCTATAAAAAGGAGAGAGTATCTTTGGGAATGAGATACGAAAGAGGTCGGAAGAACTAATCCCGGGCTTTCCAAGGTAATTATCAGAACAATGATCGCGATTGCCTCGGTTAGAGGTAAAATCAATGCGGGAAAGGAGGGGAGGTAATGAAGATGATAGAAGTCATAAGAGAGGGGCTCGACAAACAACAGGGTCTGACCGCGACCTGCTGCACGGGGAGTATGCGCAGGATAAGCGGATGAGAAAAGGGAGAGCGTGCGCTCTCCCCTGATTCGAGAGAGAGGATGATACTATCAAGATACTGCAAGATATTTCGAGACACGGAAGACTCCGGCCGACTGATCCTTTTTTCGTGCAAGAAGGGCTCGATTATCCGCGTTCCTGAGGACATGTCCGAAAGGATTGGACCGGGTGATCTTTCGCAGGGTGAAGTGTACGCTCTCGGTGCCCACGGTTTTCTGGTTGAAAGCGAGGAAGCCGAAAAGAAGGAACTGCTCGCCTACATTGAAGAAATGAACGGCATTAACACGAAGTTCGATGCGACGGTGGTCCTTAATCTCGATTGCAACTTTGCCTGCCGATATTGCTTCGAGGGGAAAAGGAAAGGCGCATTTTATATGTCGCGTGAGACCGCCGACATGTTCATTAATTTTGTCCGAAACCGTATCGCTCCGGAAATGAAAGAGATTAAGGTTGTCTATTACGGTGGCGAGCCCCTTTTAAGTCTGGAACTTATCGAATATATTTCAGAAGGTTTGGGGAACTTTGCCGAGAAGAAAGGCCTTGCTTTCAGTTTCGGCTTGATCACGAACAGCGCTCTTCTGACGGGAAGGAATGCTGAAAGACTGAAGCGCCTCGGCTTGACGGCGGCAAGCGTTACGCTCGATGGCCCCAAGACTATCCACGACCAGTTCAGGCCTTACAAATCCGGGAAGGGAAGTTTTGATACCATCGTAAAGAATTTGAAGGAAGTTTGTGAGTTAATAGACATACTGATAGGCGGCAATTTTTTGGAGGAGAACTACCGCGAGTTTCCCGGTCTACTCGACTTTCTCATGGCGAATGGCCTCGGCCCCGACAGGGTCTCCTTCGTAAAGTTTGATCCTGTCAGCAAGGAAACGAATGAATTCGCACCATCGGATTTCCACGACGGCTGTGAATCCATAAACGAACCCTGGCTTTTCGATGCGGGCCTTTTTCTCAGAGAGGAGATACTTAAGAGGGGTTATCGGACGCAGCCGATCATTCCGGTCATTTGCATGATGGAAATCGCTAATAACCTTGTCATAAACTATGACGGGAGCTTTTTCAAGTGTCCCGGCATGATCGGCAGGGAAAAATTGAGAGCGGGCAGCTTAATAAGAGGTGTAACTGATTACTCATGGGCCTATAACCTCGACAACTGGAAGAACGAAGAATGTTTGAAGTGTTGTTATCTTCCGTTATGCCGAGGGGGTTGCCGATATTCAACACTCATTACGACCGGTAACATGGACGGAGTAGATTGCAGGAAGCCCTATTTGGACGCAACGCTTGAAGCACTGGTAAAACAGGATATCAGGTATGGGGTTAAGGCAGGGGATTCTTAAGAAGTCGGTAGAAATCCGGCGATTATTGAGATATTATAATTCTTAATCTACAATATTGTTTCCATGGGGATGGATGATCAAGAACAAGTTCACCTTTCTTGTCGTTAGCGCCCTGATTTTACTGCTGTGGCGCACTTCGTCTTCAGAGGCTCTCGAAGTGGCGGTAGTAAAAGGCTCGGACATCAAGCCCTATAACGAGGCTTTGGAAGGCTTCAAGACCTCCTGCGGCTGTAATACAAAAGAGTTCATTATCTCGGAGATGGAGAACGAGGGCATCATGGAAAGGGTCCTCGAATCTTCACCCGACGCCGTCCTTGCGATCGGGATGGACGCCCTTATTCAGGTGCAGGGGATTAAAGACATTCCTGTCATTTATACCATGGTGCCTTATTCACCATTCCTTGATTTGACCAGAAAAAACGTATCGGGCGTAATCATGTTCTTCTCGCCCGAGAGGTATCTTAGCACGATGCTCGACGTTTTCCCTTTTGCAAGAAGGATAGGGGCGGTATACGATCCAAAGAACAGCGAATCGTTTATAAAGGAAGCTTTGCAAGCGGCGGAGTTTAGGGGGATCGAACTCATTGCGAAGAAGGCCTCGCGTCCGGGCGAAGTACCGGCCCTGATAGAGGAGATGAGGGACGGGATAGATCTCTTGTGGATGCTGCCTGATACGACGGTCATAAATTCCGAGACGATCAATTATATGCTCCTTTTCTCTTTCCGGAATAAAATCCCTGTCTTTACGTTCTCAAAAAAATATGTCGAGATGGGTGCGCTCGCATCCCTGAATATTGTTCCCTTCGACCTCGGGGTCCAGGCCGGAGAGATAGCGAAAAAGCTGCTTTCGGAGAGAGCCGTCAAATCTCCGATAAGGACATATGCGCGGAAGACCACCCTCACGATCAACAGGAAGGTAGCGAAGAAACTCGGGATAAAGGTGCAGGCAGAAGTCGGTAAGGGAGCTGAAGATGTCAACTGACAGAACGATGCAGAGGTATCGAGAACTCAGAAAAACCCTGAAAGAAAGTTTCAGTTTCAAGTTGTTCAGGGCCTTCGCTGTATCGACGGTGACGGTATTGCTCGTCTTTACGCTCTTTTTCATCCATTATCAGAACAGGAAGGTGA
>Ga0187776_10001025_pt1 | contig 13701 bp, 12 predicted proteins | sample 0216_BV02_MP12_2_FD_132426 | JGI IMG/M metagenome (GOLD analysis project Ga0187776, IMG submission 132426) | Tropical peat soil microbial communities from peatlands in Department of Meta, Colombia - 0216_BV02_MP12_20_MG | ecosystem: Environmental > Terrestrial > Soil > Wetlands > Peat | place...
CGACCTCAAGGATTTCCTCGGTTGCCGTCTCCTTGTTCCACAAACGCAACGCCCTGAGTTTGGCACCGGCTCCAAGGAACTCCATGACCTCCGTGTGCCAGCGAATCGCAATCCTCGGGTGGCTGAACACCTTGTCCTGGATGATCTGCGTGGCTCGGAACCGACTGCCTCGCACCAGGATTGTTACCCTATCGGCAAACTTGGTGAGCAACAAGCTCTCCTCGGTGGCGCTGTTGCCCCCTCCAACCACGGCGACATGTTTCCCCTTGTAGAAAGGACCGTCACAGGTGGCACAGAAATGGACGCCTGCGCCGAGGTAGTCGTTCTCCCCGGGAACATTCAGCCGTTTGTATGTGCTGCCGGTGCTGATGAGGACCGCCCGGGCGCTGTATTCCTTGCCGTCCCCGGTGACAACACAGTGATAGTTGTCGTGGCCGTGGAGACGGGTCACCTCCTGAGCCTCCAGCAACTCCACCCCGAAGCGCTCCGCCTGCCGCCGCAGCCGCTGCGAGAACTCCATCCCCTCCACCCCCTCGGGGAACCCGGGCATGTTATCGAGTCTCTCCGTGCCGGCCGCCTGGCCGCCGAAGGCGGCGCGCTCGATGACCAAGGTGTCTAGGGCCTCGCGGGCGGTATAGAGGGCTGCGGTCAATCCCGCAGGCCCACCCCCCAGGACAATGACATCGTAGTGACTTCGGCTGGCCGAGGTCTTGAGACCAAGCTTGGCCGCGAGTTCCGCATTGCTGGGCTCCACTAGGAACGACCCGTCTCCGAAGGTGATCGTCGGAATAGTGCGCTTCCCCTTGGTGAGGGCAATGACGAACTGCTCCGCCTCTTTGTTCTCCTCGATGTTCACCCAATTGTACGGGATCTGATGCTCGCCGAGGAACTGCTTGCTCCGTCGGCAGTCAGGGCACCAATAGGCCCCGTACATGGTTATCGCCGGCTCGGCCATGCTAACCCTCCCACTGCGCCCACCGATTCCCCCTATCCTCGGCCTGTCACTCGGCCACGTTCAAGTACTGGGGAGGAAAGGCCCCCGTGTACCGAAGGAACGACGGGATAGGATAACGGAGCCCCCCTTTATGCGTACCGGCCAGACCATCGGCGATCTCCGTCAGGCGGCCCCGAGGGATGGCAAAGGCCATCTCGTGATCCTGGGTCTGAGCAAAGATGCGGTCGCCGTTGCAGGGGAGAATCACCTCACATTTGCCGGAGCCCATGGGGACGATGATCTCCTCTGAACAATCAATCCGGCCGCCGAAGCTCGAGACCAGCCGCCCTCCTGATTTCCAGAGGGCCGCCGAGACCAACCGCAGTATCTGGGCCGGATTTCCGTATACGACGATCACGTGGGGCTCGAAGGCGAGCCGGTGGAGCGGCGCCACCAGGATGTACTCATACGCACCCAGGGCGAATGTTGTCACCTGCTCCTCCGACCGGATCCCGGCTTCCGTGGTCTCGGTGTACATCCCGGCGCAGGCTCTACCCTGGCGGTAGAAGGCGCTGGGCCGTCGGAAACCAAAAGCCACGGCGCTGAGCGGGCACGATAGGTCCTCGTTTCCCACTGCCAGCGCCCAGCCGTAGCGTCTGGCGATCGCAATGGACTGACAGGTGGCCACCTTGATCTGCAGGTCCCGCCAGGGGCGTTTGAGGCGCTCCGGGAGGGATTCTCCCTTGGTGATCATGCGCACGGCAACAGGAAAGCTCCCCGGCCGCACGTACTCTGTCAAAGCCTCGGCAAGCTCTACCAGCTCAGGACCCACTGTTAGACCCTCCTTTCTTGCGAAGACCTTGGCCCCAATGAGCGCGCCCTACCCCTCGCACCCACCCGGGCGAGCCATTGTTCCCACCTTCTGAGATTGTAACCAAAAACGCCCCGGGGTGAACTCACCGTCCGGCCTCAACAGGCTGTTGCCCAAACACAATCGGGCCCTCGTTAGACCAAACTTCAGGCAGCCGCGCCCGTTACGTGGGGCTGGGGTTGTGCCGGAACAGCCTATGTGGCTTGCCGACGGAGGATTGCAGAGGCGAGACACCTAGGCAGTGAGGGCCGTCAGGGACGGCAGCCCGAACGAAGCGAAGGCACTGCCCCGACCCCCGACCGCACCCTCATTCGGGCAACAGCCTGTTGACTCTTCCGAACCTCGTCGTATGATGAAAAAGGCATAGGGAATTGCTTGAAGGGAGGTCGGGAGTGAAGACTTACGTCGGAAGCGGCGACCGCGGCAGGACCAGCCTGCTGAGCGGAGAAAGGGTGTCCAAGACCCATCTCCGCGTTGAGGTTTGCGGCGATGTGGACGAGCTCAACTCCGTGCTCGGAGCCATGGTTGCAGCGCTCCCCGAGCATCAGGGAGAGTTAACGGAGGAGATCCTGCGAATCCAGGCTGATCTTTTCCACGTCGGAGCCTGGCTCGCCACCAGCCCCGCCTCGCCGACCCTCGGCATGCTCCAGGAGATTGGCCCGGAGCACACGAAAGCGCTGGAGGCAGCCATTGATCGCCTGGAGGGAACACTCCCTCCCCTCAGGAGCTTCATCCTCCCGGGCGGCCACCCGACGGCGGCCTGGGCTCACATCGCCAGGGCCGTGTGCCGCCGGGCCGAGCGCCAGGTGCTCCATCTTGCCACGGGTGAGCCTCCCGAGCGCCTCAGCGGCGTCATCGCCTACCTGAACCGCCTCTCTGATTACCTCTTCGTCCTCGCCCGTTACTGCAATAGCCTCCATGGCGTCCCGGACAGGATATGGCAGAAATGAGCGCCTCGTCAGCGAACTCCTTCACTGCCGAGCTTCTCCATCGCTCGTGGCTGTCGGAGAAAGCCTTCGAAGTCGAGATCAGTCGGCCTCCCTCTTTCCCCTTTCAGCCCGGGCAGAGAATCAGGTTCATTCGCGGAACCGCGGAGCGCGACTATTCGCTCATCTCGGCGCCGGACTCTCCTCGCCTCGCTCTCTGCGTGAGATTTGTGGCGGCGGGGCTTTTCTCCCCCGTCCTCGCCGGCGCCGACATCGGGACCCCGTTCAATTTTAGCGGCCCCCACGGATATTTCATCTTCCAGCCCTCGCCGCGGCCCCCTCTCTTTGTCGCCACCGGGACCGGGGTGGCGCCGTTTGTCTCCATGACCCGCGCCGGCCTGACCGGCTTCACCATCCTCCACGGCGTCCGCACGGCAGCCGAGCTTTACTATCAGGCCGAGATCCGTGTCGCGGCGGGCCTCTACGTGCCCTGCCTTTCCGACGTTGCGCCTGAGTCCGGGCTGCCCCCCGGCGCCTATCGCGGCCGGGTAACGGATTATCTGAGCGACCACCTCGCCTCCGGGGCTTACGACTTCTATCTCTGCGGTCGCAGGGAGATGGTTCGTGACGTCACTCTCCTCGTCGACGAGCGCTTCCCGGGGTCCCGAGTTTACACGGAGATATTCTACTGAGCCCGCCCCGTCCGACATGGTGCGGGAGCCGGTATGGAGGCCTTCAGCTCCGCCTTGGCCTCCGCGCCGAGGCAGGGCACGCGCCGGACGAGATGGGGCGAAGGAAGACGGCTTTTCCGGAAGGATGTTGTGAAGCTCAGGCGCGGCACCGGCCACGCCTTCTCCCGCGGTCCTACACCTTGTTTTCCGGCTCCTTGACAGGCTGGACGACACGCGGGCCGAAGCAATCAGTCAGGGGGTACTTTCGATTGCAGTCCCAGCAGAAAACATGCTTCTCGTTGGGGGACCACGAGATGTGCTTGTGGCCACAGGGGCAGTGTTTAGGGCACTCGGGGGGAAGGGATTCTCTCATTGCCTCTCTCCCTCAACAAGAGAGTTGCCGTAGTTTACCACAGTTCCATCGCAAGCTGGTAACGGAATGCCTGGAAGGATCGATGCGCCTTGCCTGCAGCGGGAGATGGAAAACCCGGGGCCCCCGCAAGGTTCCCGAGCAAGCCTTCGCTCCTCGGCCGACCGCTCCGCCCGTACCATAGCGAATCGCGTTTGCGCAACCTCCTTCGCTTTCAGGATTGAGACGCGAGCCCCCCCGCCTCCAGCCCGGCCTCCTGGAAGATGGTACGGAGGTACTGGAGGCTTTCCCGCCCCGCCTCTTCAGGCATGTCCGCATAGGGATAGAGCTCCAGGCTGATGTCGCCCCGGTAGCCCACCCTGACCATGGTCTGAAGCACCTCTAGGAACCGGACGGCACCGCGACCGGGAATCAGGTGGTTGTGCACCCGGCTGGAGGCAATGTCCTCCAGGTGGACATGGCCGACCCAGGAAGAGAGCTCCTCGAAGGCGGCGCTCGGGTCTTCGCCGACACAGTAGAAGTGGCCCATGTCGAAGTTCAGGCCCACGGCCGGCGACCTCACCTCCCTCATGAAGGCCTTGAACTGAGCCGTATTCTCCATGAGGAGGTCCGGCTCTGGCTCGATCAGGACCTTTACCCCCAGTTCCTCCGCCGCGGGTGCCACGCGCTCGAGTCCTTCATGGAAAAGCCTGAAGGCCTCCTGTCGCGACAGGCCGCCGAGCGGTCCGCCGGGAGGAACGGAAATGTTCCCGCACCCCAGGACCTGTGCCAGTCTGAGACAGTCCAGGGTGTGCCGGATGCGGATCTCCCGTCGTTCGCGTTCAGGCTCGATCCAGGACGGAAGGTAGGTATCGCCCACCGCAAACAGGGTGAAGCTGTTCAAGTTGGTGACCCGCAGTCCATGGCTCTGAATGAGGCGCTGCAACCGGGTGATTTCTTGAGGACCGAAGTCGGGTGGGTAGAGGTGAGGCCGGTCGCACATGATCTCCACCCCGGCGAAGCCAAGCCGGACGATTTTTTCCACCGCCTCGAACAGGGAGAACTTGACGAAGGCGTTCGTACTGTATCCGAGGGTCATGGCGCGCTCGTTCCTCGTGGTCTCGCGGTGACGGGGGTATACCATTTGGGCCAGTCTAGGGCAAGGCGCCTGTGGGGTCAACTGCGGACCGGCTGTTGCCCAAACACTATCGGCCGCTCCCGCTACCGAACTTCATCCCGTCGCGGGGGATATTCGGGCACGGGTTGTGCAGGGACGGCGGATGTTGCTCGCTGGCGTAGGATTGCAGAGGCAATCCATCCCGCAGGGCTGGACAACGAGGGCTGCCAGGGGCAGCCCGAAAGGAGTGAAGGCACTGCCCCAGCCCCTGATAACAAGCTTGTTTGGGCACCAGCCTGCGGATGGCCGAGATTCCTTTGCCCACGAAATGCAGAGTTCTCCCCATCAGAATGGGGCCTTCCCCTACTTACCCCCATTGAACTGTCTTGCTAACGTATCATCTTGGGATTTATTGTTTCACCTCCTTGGTTGGAGCCCTCGGCGGCCCAGGCACCCGCCGGGGGCTTCTTTTTCCGAGCGCACCTCCAGCTCTCTTGACGTCTCCGCAATAGCGATGAAGAATACCCTCATAGATCCTGTCCCGGCATGCTGGTGTTTACTCATAAGGCAGGCTGGTGGACATAATTAGCCCCTGAACAAGGAGAAACAGGCATGTTCTCGTCCCCAGTTGGTGGCGCTGGAAGGTTCCCAGAGACCTATGACCTGCGGCTGGCGGAGATCCACCGCCTGGCTCGGCGTCTGGCTGAGCGCAAAAAGGACCTTATCCGGGCAGCCGCCGACGACGCCGGATTCCCGGCGACAGTCACCGCCGTGGAGGTGGACCTGGCCGTGGACTACCTGCGGACTATGGACCAGGAAGTGCCCTGGGTGCGTGGAGGCAGGCCCTACGGCACGGTAGCTGCCATCTTCCCCTACGATGCCCCCGCGGTGATGCTGGCACGACTCGGTGGCGCCTCGCTTCTCACCGGCAATCGACTCCGTTTCGGCTTTTCCTCCTGGAGCCGTCGGTCTGCTGAGATCTTTACGGAGATTGCCGCTGAGATCGACCGTCTGGAGCCTGTCGTTCGCATGGATAACCGAGCGTTCGGCCGGAGCTGCGTGGGCGATGACGCAGTGCGCATCCTGTTCATCTCGGGGGCTTCAGCGGTAGGTGAAGCGTATCGAAGTGAAAGGGATGGATTCGACAAGGTCTTCTTCGCCGGGCCGAGCGGGATGCCAGCGGCTGTGGTCTTCTCTGACGCCGACCCTGATGCTGCGGCTCGCTTCATCGCCAAGCGCGCCTTCGTCAACGGCGGCCAGTACTGCACCACCTTGAAGAAGGCCTTGATCCACGAGAGCGTGTACGGCCATGTGCGCGACCGGATCATGGAGTGGGTGGGACGTCTTCGAGTCGGGGATCCTCTCGATCCCGCTACCGATATCGGACCCATTCGGGTCGAGCGGACCCGCGCTCTGCTCCAGACAGCCACGGAGCACTTCCGTCAGGCGGCAATTTTCTCCGGGAGGATCGACGGAGAGTGGGTCTACCCCTGGGTGCTCGAGATGGAGGCGATCCCCGATCTTGAGCTTTTCGGGCCCCTGCTGGTTCTCAAACCCTTCCGCCATGCCGAGGAGGCGGTTCGGGATCTCATCCAAACACGATACGGCTTCCTTCTCGCCTTTTTCGGCTCGCCCCCCGCGGGTGGCGAGGAACTGTTCCGCGAGCACTTCGGGATGGTGTTTGATGCCCCGGGCTTTCTGTTCATGCCTCTCCGGCTCCCCTTCGGGGGGAGAAAGGCGAGTGGCTGGATTCTTGAACGCCGAGGGGATGGGTGGGCCGAGCGGGACGGGGCTTTCATCTACAGCAGGGAGCTGACCCGGGATGCCGGCCCGTCTGTCACTGCGGGTGCTGCTCCGTAGCAGGGTGCCTGGCTGGTGGTATCAAGGTGGTCCCTACGACTTGGTCGCGAGGGGCTGTTCGCCGTGAAGGAATCCTTTGAGCTTGCGAATATCCTCTCCAGGCATGGCCTTGAATTCAAGGGCGAAGACGGCTGCCTTCGTTTCCTCACCCGCGGCTTGGAAGCGCCTGACCGTACCCACCGCGCGCACACGCTCCCATGGTGGCGGCAGTTGGATCTCGAGTCGCACCTGGGTGCCTGGACTCAGGTTGCCAAGTCCCGAGTCTGCGCACTCCAAGACCATCCCCGACATGGAAATGTCTAGAGAAAGGGCAGTGAAAATCTTGGTTATCTCCGCCTCCTGCACCTCGGTCTGAGCAACCGCCATGAAGGTGACCGGAAGCCGTTCCTTCAGCCGCTCATGCCGGCGGCGTTCCGGCGCGCCCGCTTCTTCTCTCTTTTTCTTTGTGCTGTCCAGCCGCTCGCGGTAGTACTCTACCAGGGTCTCTTTGACGTGCGGATTCTCTTGCGCCAGCTTGTTCATGGCCGTGTAGCTCAGCTCGACAAGGACACTGTTCTCTAGGGGCTCGACGTAGCTCGACCGGGGCTCTCCGGTGAGGAAGGAAATTTCGCCGAAGAACTGGCTCACTCCAAGAACCGCCAATTCCAGCTCCTGCCCTTTGTAGTCTCTGGTAAACACCCGGACGCGCCCATGGAGGATGAGGAAGACCGAGCGGCCGGGATCTCCCTGCCGGATGATGTGCTCACCGGGCTGAAAGATGTGCAGGGTGGAGGTGGATGCCAGCTTGTCGAGCTCCTTCTCACTCAGGGACCTGAAGAACGGAATGCCGGCAATCGCCTCCTTCAGCCGTTCAGGACTGGGGCTGGTCCCGCCGGCGCGGCGCTCGGCAGCCGTCGTATTGATGCTGGCGGAGAGGATTTGCACGGTCTCGGAGAATTGGGGCCCACGCCCGGAAACCTCGGTCTCGACAAGACGGAATGTGAAGTCGCCAATCTGAAAGCTATCCCCCGGCCTGAGGGGCGCTTTCTTGATGCGCTTGCCGGCTAGCAAGACGCCGTTAGTGCTCCCTAGATCCTCTACCGTCCATGCGCCATCCTGGAGGCTAACACAGGCATGCGAGCGGGAGGCGGTGAGCTCCTGGATGATGATAGCGTTGTCAAGGCCACGACCGATGGTCGTGGGGCCGAGCAAGGGATGCATGCTTGTCCGGAGCGACCCCTTCTCCAAGGCTAGGTAGTATTTCTTCATGATGCGCCTCGTTAACGGGAACCGCGCGTCGATATCGCCTGTTAACCCTCTGGCCCCGGTTCCGGCCCGGCTATTGAGCACGGTCGAGACATCCCTCGCAGCGCTGAAAACGGCTTGCTCGGCTGCGACTCCCGATCCAGACGGAACCATGAGGCCGCGGCGTGGCCGACGTACCGATGGTGGTGAATGAGCAACACGCAGTCCTGTCCGCTCACCCTGCCGACGTCAATGTTTCGTGCAAATAGCATGCCCGCGTCACGACCCGTCGCCCGATCAACTCACGTCACAGATGACAAAGAGCGCCCAACAAAGGAGACCAAGCACCTTATATCGTCACCTCGCCTTTTCACCTACTATGGGTAGAGATGAAAAATCCCCGCGGATCTGACGGGAACAGCATAGCGATTTCAATCAGATAGTTCTTGACGAAGGATGGCCCTCTGGGTACAATGCGCCACAATTTATGGAAAGCTCTTTGGGTCTGGTTTTTGCATGGGTGGAAATGCTAGTTGGCATAACAGATGGCACTCTCCAGGGGGTGGGGGACTGCGGGCTCTGCCGCAGCCGGATCAGGCGAGGAGTGAACATGACCTACGTCTGCATCAGATGCAGGACCACCTGGGTCGTGGGTGAGACCTCTGCCGAGGTTTCGGGAGGGTTGTGCGACTGCTGCATAACGGAGTACGTGCGGTACAAGCAGAAGAACAACGGATTCCACGACTGCTTCAAGCGCGCAACCCAGACCTGCTCTGAGACGTCCTGCTCCTACTGGGAGGTGTGCAACCGTCAGTTTGCCCGCGCCCGGGAGGCAACGGGCGGAAGGTAGCCGCCATCCCGATCATTCTCCTCTGGCGATGCCCCATCGGGCGCCCTGCCAGAGATCCATCTTTGCTCTCACCGCGCCTCAACCGAGACCAACCATTTCTCCATACCTGCGAAGCAAGTACAATCCATCAGGCGTAAAAGGCTCAGATGCGGCCTGGCGGAAGACTTCATCTATCGGAAGGAAAACGCCGCTCTCGATCTCTTCCTCCTGGAGCACTACCTCGCCGTCGTAAACACAGGAAAAGGCTGCTCCCCAGACCTTGACATCCTTGTCTTGGTAGGAAAAGTCAAAGAGGCGCGTGAGGGGCACGCCCTTTATGCCGAGTTCTTCCTCGAGTTCCCGGACGGCGGACTCTTCGTAACTCTCCCCTGAGAGTACCACCCCGCCTGCGGCCGCGTCATAGTGGCCCGGAAACACGTCCTTGCTGGCCGTGCGCTTCTGGACGTAAAGCTCGCCACGGGAATTGAATACGAGGATGTAGGTCGCCCGATGGAACAACCGGCCGGCGCGCATCTCCTGGCGCGGCACCGCTCCGACCACTTTGTTCCGCTCATCCACTATCGTTACCAGCTCGTCCTGACTTCCCATGATCTCCCCACCGACATGTTATTATTCAGAGGAGGCCATTGTCTCCTCCCCTCCCGCTTTGGTCGCCCGCCTCTCCTGGCAGCGCGGATCGGTCGCGGGAACCTCTTCGATCCGCCTCCATCCGTGGTCACGCGGCCACTCGCGCTCTGGCGAGGGCCTGGCGGAGGGTTGCGAGGTTCTCTCGGGGCGGCCGGTCATCGAGACCCACGACAACTTGGGCATATTCGAGATAGAGGGGCCTCCTCAGTGCAAAGACCGCCTCGAGCTCCATGCGCCGCAGCCCGACGATCCCCCTCCTCGCCGCCTCTTCTTGGCCCAGTCTCTCCGCCACCAGGACAAAGGGCGCATCCAGAAAGACCACGACGGAGATGCGCCTGAGGTGTTCCATCGCCCGAGCGGAGAGGACGCAGCTTCCGCCGGGGGCAAAGACCTGTCTCTCCCCGCCGAGCTTGAGGATCTCCGCCTCCTCGAGGCGGAGGAACTCCTCCTCGCCCTCACCGTCGATGATCTCCTGGAGCCGCCGGCCCGAGGCTTCGATGATGGCATCCCCATCGACGAACCTGTAGCCGAGTTCCTCCGCCAAGAGCTTCCCTAGGGTACTCTTCCCGGAGCCCGGCATCCCGACGAGGGTGATGTTCGCCATGGCACGGGGACCTCCCACGCGTACACCTAGCCTTTACCCATAACCCGGGCTGCTGGACCCAGAGGGTGCCAGGGGCGAGCAATGATGGTTCTTCTGAAGTGACTGCGGGAGGCCTGAGCCACTTCCGCGGCCGCGGGTGGGGGACCCCCTGGCTCGTCGCTGCAAAGCAGCGAGGAGAACAGGGAGGGGGCGGCCTCCCCCGAGCGCAGCCGCGCTAGAAGTGACCAGGCCGGGAGCCCCGGAACGAAAGAAGAGCCATCATTGCCCGCAGCAATGGGTAAAGTCTCAGCATTCCCTGTTTCCAGCAAGAAATATGGGACATCATCACCCCGTACACGGGGGTACTCACAGGAGGGTTACATCGCCGGAGGCGATTCTGTGAATTCCCCCCTGGTCGTCCTCAAGGATAAGAACACCATCCGTATCTACGTCCAGCACGCGACCCGTTTGAGCCTTCCCTATCATCTCAACGTTTATCCGCCGCCCGATGATATTGGCAAGCTCTTTCCATCGGTTTCTTATGGGTTCGAACCCCTGGTCCTGGAGGATTCGGTAATAGGTTTCGAACCTCTCCAGGAATGCCTGAACGAGTTTCACTCTTGCATGATACATTCCAGTTTCTATGAGAACGGACGTTGCCCTCTCCCTGAGTTCCTCGGCTAGGCTTTCTCGTGGCATATTGACATTCAGCCCAAGACCGACGACGACATGGTCGATCCGATCCATTTCCGTGCTGATCTCCGTCAGGATGCCTGCGATCTTCTTCCCGCGGACCAAGATATCATTCGGCCATTTGATCCTGGTATCCAGCCTCGTGACCGAAAAGAGCGCTTCGGCTGCCGCAACCCCGGTCATGAGCGTGATGCCGGGCGCGTCACTCGGGGCCATGGTGGGCCGGAGGACCAAAGATAGGTAGATGCCGGCGCCGGCAGGCGAGAACCAGCTCCTTCCCTTTCTCCCTCGGCCCTCGGTTTGTCTTTCGGCAAGGACGACCGTCCCTTCGGGCGCTCCCCCGGCAGCGAGATCCTTGGCCCGAAGGTTTGTCGAATCCGCTTCAGCAAGGGAAATAATCTCCCGCGCGCCGAAGACCCGGGTATTCAGCCCCTCCCGAATCTCTTCAGCCAACAGCAGATCAGGCGACTCCCCGAGGGAATAACCCTTCTTGGTTGACGTCTCGATAGAATACCCCATTTTCTTTAACTGTTGGACGTGCTTGTTGATGGCTGCCCGGCTGACCGCAAGCTCCCGGCTTAACCATTCGCCGGAAACCCAGCTCCGCCTGTTCTCCTTAAGACACGACAGCAACCTATCCCGTGTGCTCTTCACTCGACCCCCGTCGGTTGCATTGTATTGTAAACCACACTTAGGAATATGGTTGACAATACGCCATCCTTCGGAGTAAAAAGGATCGCTGCCCTCTGGCAGCAAAGCGACGCCGCCTACGATGCGCTGTGAACAAGAATTCCTGAAGGAGGAATAGATGCTTCATTCTATTATATTTAGCATAGCGGAGAGGATCTTGAAAGAGCCAGGCTACGCCGTGTCGCCTGAAGAGGCCTACAACCTCGCGGCCCTTTCCGAAGTTCACCCCGTGGACTTCATCGTCTGCGCCCATAGGATCCGGACGCAGTATTTGGGAAACAGCGTTTTCACCTGCGCCATCATCAATGCCAAGTCGGGTCTCTGTACCGAGGACTGCGCCTTCTGCGCCCAGTCCTCCCATCACCGCGCTCAGATTGAGACCTACCAGTTGAAGAGCGAGGCGGAGCTGGTTGCCCATGCCATGCGCATGCGAGAAGCCGGGGCGACCAACTATTCCCCGGTAACGAGCGGGTATGCTCTGACCGAGGACGAGATGGAGACGGTCACCCGCGTTGCCGCAACGCTTCAAAGCACGACCGATCTCAAGGTGTGCGCGTCGCTGGGGATGCTCACCGAAGCCGCGGCCAAGCGGCTGAAAGCAAGCGGGGTTTCCCGCTATCACCACAATCTGGAGACTGCCAGGAGCCATTTCGATCAGATATGCACCACCCATGACTACGACGAAGACGTCGAGACCGTCAGAGTCGCCAAGGCGGCGGGCCTCGAGGTATGCTCGGGATGCATCATGGGTCTTGGAGAGACCTGGGAGCAGCGGGTCGAGATCGCCATGACCCTCCGTGATCTGGATGTCGATTCCATACCCATCAACTTTCTCAATCCCATCCTGGGAACCAGAATGGAAAAAAGGCCTCTCCTCTCTCCCACGGAGGCGCTGAGGTGCATTGCGCTTTTCCGATTCATGCATCCGCAAAGGGACATCACCGTCTGCGGCGGCCGGGAGGTCACTCTCAAAGACTTTCAGTCCTGGGTGTTTCTCGCCGGGGCAAACGGGCTCATGATCGGCGACTACCTGACGACCAAGGGCCGCAGTGCGGCCATGGATATCGAGATGATCCGAGCGCTGGGGCTGAGCCATGGAAGACGCTAACGGCAGGAACCGACAACTCGAGCTGGACGACAAGAGGTACATCTGGCACCCCTTCACCCAGATGCAGGACTATTCCCTGGAGGCTCCTCTTATCATTGAAAAGGGAGAGGGCTGCACCCTTGTGGACATCCACGGCAAGGCCTACCTCGATGGAGTTTCTTCGCTCTGGACAAACGTTCACGGACACAGGAAGCGCCGGCTCGATCTTGCCGTCCGAGAGCAGCTCGACCGCGTCGCCCATTCGACTCTTCTTGGGCTTTCGAATGTCCCTGCCATCGAGCTTGCCAAGAAGCTGGTCGCCATTGCCCCTCAGGGCCTGACCAAGGTCTTTTATTCGGACAACGGTTCCACCGCCGTTGAGATCGCCCTGAAGATGGCCTTTCAGTACCATCAGCAAACAGATGGTGAGAATGGCGGCAAGAGGAAATTCATCGCCTTCAAGAACGCCTACCACGGCGACACGATCGGTTCGGTGAGCGTCGGCGGCATTGATATCTTCCACGAGAAGTACAGTCCGCTCCTTTTTCACGCCTACAAGGCCGAATCCCCGTATTGTTACCGGTGCCCTTGGGAGCGGTCCTATCCCTCCTGCGGCCTCGAATGCCTCATGCGGCTCGAAGCCCTGATGAAAGCCCATGCCCATGAGGTCTGCGCCCTGGTGATAGAACCTTTAGTGCAGGGCGCCGCCGGCATGCTCATTCAGCCTCCCGGCTTTCTTGAGGGGGTGAGGGATCTCTGCACCAAATACGATATCTTGATGATCGCCGATGAGGTTGCGGTTGGCTTCGGTAAAACGGGCCGCATGTTTGCCTGCGACCATGGAGGGATCGCCCCGGACATGATGGCCCTCGCCAAGGGGATCTCCGGCGGCTACCTGCCCCTTGCCGCGACTCTGACGACTGAAAAAATCTACGAGGGCTTCCTGGGAAGGTACGAAGAATTCAAGACCTTCTTTCACGGACACACCTATACGGGAAACCCCCTCGCCTGTGCGGCTGCCATCGCGAACCTTGACATCTTCAAGGAGGAGCGCCTCCTGGAAGAACTTGAGGAGAAGATCCGCCTCCTCACTGAGCGGCTCGAGTCGTTCAAGTCCCTCCTCCATGTGGGAGACATCCGGCAACTGGGCATCATGGTCGGCATAGAGCTGGTCGCCGACAGGCTCTCCAAGAGGCCTTTCGAACCCAAGGAGAAGATC
>Ga0187776_10001027_pt1 | contig 13686 bp, 13 predicted proteins | sample 0216_BV02_MP12_2_FD_132426 | JGI IMG/M metagenome (GOLD analysis project Ga0187776, IMG submission 132426) | Tropical peat soil microbial communities from peatlands in Department of Meta, Colombia - 0216_BV02_MP12_20_MG | ecosystem: Environmental > Terrestrial > Soil > Wetlands > Peat | place...
CCGATCCTCGGCTTCATCGGGGTCGCGCTCTCGGGCTCGAACACCTCGACGAATACCATGTTCGGCAAGTTCCAGGCGCTGGTCGGCGCGCAGCTCGGCATGCCGCCGCTGCTGCTGCCATCGCTCAGCTCGGTGGGCGCGGAGATCGGCAAGCCGGTGGCGCCGCAGACCGCGAGCGTCGGCGTCTCGACCAGCAAGTTCGTGCGCAAGGAGGGGGATGTCATCCGCCACAACATGGGCTGGACGTTCATCCTGCTCGCCTATCTGATCATCCTCTCGATCGCGTTCTACCTGGTGAACCCGGCGGTGATGTCGGCGATCACCGCAAAGTGAGCCGCCGCCGTCCCCGGGCTCAGAAGGCGTTGATGCCGGTCAGCTCGCGCCCGATCGTGAGCTGGTGGATGGTCTCGGTGCCTTCGTAGGTGATGACGCTCTCGAGGTTGAGCATGTGGCGGATCGGGGCGAACTCGGCGCTGATGCCGGCGCCCCCGAGTATGTCGCGGCAGTCGCGCGCCACGTCAAGCGCCATGCGGCAGTTGTTCCACTTGGCGAGCGACACGTGCGCCGGCGTCATGGTGTCTGAGTCCTTCATGCGCCCGAGCTGCAAAGCCAGGAGCTGCGCGGTGGTGATGCGGCGGGCCATGTCCGCAAGGCGGACCTGAATGGTCTGATTGGCGGCGAGTGGCCGGCCGAAGAGCTCGCGCGTTGCGGTGTAATCGAGCAGCTGCCTGAGACACGCCTGGGCGGCACCGATGACTCCCCAGGCGATGCCGTAGCGCGCCTGGGTGAGGCAGGACAGCGGACCCTTCAGACCCACGACGCCCGGGAGCAGCTGCGAGTCCGGCACGACCACGTTGTCGAAGTAGAGCGCCGCGGTTACCGAGGCGCGCAGCGAGAACTTGTGGTGGATCTCGGGGGCGGAGAATCCTGGCGTGCCCTTCTCGATCAGGAAGCCGCGGATGCCCTCGGGTGTCATGGCCCAGATGACGCCCAGGTCGGCGATCGCACCGTTGGTGATCCACATCTTCGCGCCGTTCACCACCCAGTCGGTGCCGCGCCGCCGCGCATGCGTTTTCATGTTCGCGGGATCCGAGCCGCCGTGCGGCTCGGTGAGACCGAAGCAGCCGATCACCTCGCCGCGCGCCATGCGCGGGAGGTAGCGCTGCTTCTGCTCCTCGGAGCCGTAGGCGAAGATCGGGTACATGCACAGCGACGACTGCACCGACACGAAGCTGCGGATGCCGGAATCCCCGCGCTCGAGCTCCTGGCAGATGAGTCCGTAGCAGATGGCGTTGAGCCCGGCGCAGTCGTAGCCGCTCAAGGAGGAGCCGAGCAGTCCCTGGCTCGCGAGCCGCGGGATCAGCTCCCGCGGAAAGCGATGCTCCTCGAAGCAGCGCTGGATGATCGGCAGCACCTCCTCATCGGTGAGCCGGGCGACCGAGTCCTGCACCAGCCGCTCCTCCTCGGTGAGCGCGGCGCGCACCCCGTAGAGATCGAGCGGATCGAGGGCGGATGCCCTCGCTGCGGGCTTGAGGGATTCGGCGGCTTTGGCCACGGAGGGCACTCCTCGATGCGGGCGCGGGCGCGTATCGTATCCTACCGGCAGGGCCGGTCGCGGGGGGCGTCCTCATGAAGATTCCCGAGATTCTCATGGTCGAGACCATGCACCGGCCGGGCAGTCTCGCCAGGGTGCTGCAGGTGATCGCCGATGCGGGCCTCACGATCGAGCATCTGACGGCGCTGCGGCGCGAGCAGGGCCGGACGCTCTGGGAGATCACCGTCGACATGGACGAGGAGACGGACCGCAGCCTCTACGAGCGCATCGGGCAGCTGCCGATCGCGCGCTTCGTCGGCAAGTCCGACCGGGTGTTCAACCGGCACCGCGGCGGCAAGATCCGCACGGTCGCCAGCGCCCCGATCACCTCGCAACAGATGCTGCGCGACGTCTACACGCCGGGCGTGGCGCGCGTGTCGCTCGCCATTCGCGACAACCCCGAAGCCGCGCACGATTTCACCGCCCTCGATCGCACCGTCGCCATCATCACCAACGGCACCGCGGTGCTCGGGCTCGGCAACGTCGGCCCGCTCGCGGGACTCCCGGTCATGGAGGGCAAGGCGGCGCTCTTTGCCGACCTGGTCGAGCTGAACGGCGTGCCGATCCTGATGACCGAGACTGAGCCCGAGCGGGTGGTGCCGATCATCCTGGGGATCGAGCTGTCGTTCGGGGCCATCCAGCTCGAGGATTTCGCCGCGCCCGAATGCTTCGCGATCGAGCAGGAGCTGCAGCGGCGGCTGGAGAAGCCGGTCCTGCACGACGACCAGCACGGCACCGCGGTGGTGACCCTCGCCGCTCTCCGCAACGCCGCGCGCCACGCCGGCCTCGACCTCACCACGAGCACCGTGGGCCAGATCGGTCTGGGAGCTGCGGGCACCGGGATCGCACGGCTGCTGCGCGCCGTCGGTGTCGGGAGCATCATCGGTACGGACCTCGATGCGCGCGCCGTCGCACGGCTCGAGGCGCTCGGCGGCGAAGGCACGACGCTGGAGGCGGTGATGCGCCGTGCCGATATCGTCATCGCCACGACCGGCGTCAAGGGTCTCATCAAGCCGGAGTCGGTCCGCAAGGGTCAGGTCATTCTGGCGCTGTCGAATCCCGATCCGGAGATCGAGCCGCTCGTGGCACGCGAGCGCGGCGCGGCTTACGCGGCCGACGGCAAGGGCATCAACAACGTGCTCGCCTATCCGGGGCTGTTCAAGGGTGCGCTGCAGGCGCGCGCCAGGCGCTTCTCGGACGCCATGCTGATCGCGGCGGCGGACGCCATCGCCGCGCAGGCGCGCGATGACGAGCTGGTGCCGGACGCGCTCGACCGCGAGCTGCACGCGAAGGTTGCGGAGGCAGTGCGCGCGGCGGCGAGCGCCGCTTGAGACGCGCCGCGCGTCAGTACGGCAGCCCGAAGCGGCGGTAGGCCGCGGCGAGCAGCCACAGCGGACCGATCAGCAGGAACTGCAGGTCCTTGAAGAACGAGGGGCGCTTGCCCTCGACGGCGTGGCCGACGAACTGACCGATCCAGGCCACGACGAATATCACGAGCGAGCTGACCCAAAGGGGCCAGGGCAGCTGCGCCAGGGCCTGCGTGGCGAGCAGCAGTACCAGGAATGCGAGCAGCACCCCGGCAGCAAGCGCCGGGGAGAGCGCGAAGTAGTAGACGAGCGCCGCCGCCGCCGCGAGCGTCGCCCAGTTGAGCCAGGGCGAGGCGGCGGCGAACGCCGCTGGCACCGGCAGCGACCAAAGAAAGCCCATGACCGCGAGCACGATCGGCGGAACGCACAGCCAGTGCAGGAGCTTGTTGGCGGGGTTCTGGTGGCTGGCGCCGTACTCGCCGAGCCACTGCGCTACGGTACGCATGCCGTTATTCTACCGACTGAAATCACAGGAAGTGATTTCAGCGGACCTTACTCCGTTGGCCGCCGGCAAAAAGCGTCGTTTTTGCCGGCTGCGCTCAAGGGAACGTCGTCCGGGCGGCGGCCTCAGGCGGCCATCAGGCCGCGCAGCTTGCCCAAAGCGCTCGACTCGATCTGGCGGATGCGCTCGGCGGACACACCGTACTTGTCCGCGAGCTGGTGCAGCGTCGCCTTGTTGCCCTCGGACATCCAGCGCCGCTCGACGATGTCGCGGCTGCGGGCGTCGAGTCGGGCGAGCGCGCTCTTCAGGCGCGTCGTGCTGTCGTCGGCGCTCTCCGCTTCCTCCACCGCGGCGGCCGGATCGGAATCCGGCGCCGGCAGATAGGCGGCGGGACCGTAGCTCTCCTCCTCGTCCGCCTCGGGCGTCGGGTCGAAGGACAGGTCGCGCGCGGCGAGGCGCTTCTCCATCTCGGTGACCTCGCCCGGGGTCACGCCGAGGTCGCGGGCCACCGCGGCGGTCTCCTCGGCCGACAGCCAGCTGAGATTCTTCTTCAGACGGCGCAGGTTGAAGAACAGCTTGCGCTGCGCCTTGGTGGTGGCGATCTTCACCAGCCGCCAGTTACGCAGTACGTACTCGTGGATCTCGGCGCGGATCCAGTGGACCGCGAAGGACACGAGCCGCACGTTGAGCGCCGGGTCGAAGCGCTTGACGGCCTTCATGAGGCCGACATTGCCTTCCTGGATGAGATCGCCCACCGGCAGCCCGTAGCCGCTATAGCCGCGTGCGATGTGCACGACGAAGCGCAGGTGCGACAGCACGAGCTCGCGGGCGGCGTCGAGATCGCCCTGCGAGCGGAAGCGCTCGGCGAGAGCGCGCTCTTCCTGGCGGGTGAGCACCGGGATGCGGCTGACGCGCTCGAGATAGGCGTCCAGACTCCCGAGTGGGCCGGCGAGTGCCTGATCGCCCATGCGGGCAACCAACGCGGTACCTGCAGTCATCGAATCTCCCCTCGATTGGATAGACATTCTAGCAATCGCCTCGTTGGAGTGCTAAAGGCCCCGGAAGTTCCTCCCGGAGCTCGACAATAAGCCTTTAGGGACAATAGCTTGGGCGCCTCTTCTGGCCTGGGGAATCCCCCATCCGGGAGGGCCGGGGGTTCCTCCTCCGGCCACCCTTCGATTAGAGTCCCGCCGCTCGACGCCCGATAAGAAACCGAAGGGGGCCCCATGATCAGTCTCGCTGCGCTTTGGCTGCCGATCCTCCTTGCCGCCGTCATCGTCTTCGTGGCGAGCTCGGTGATTCACATGGCGCCGCTCTGGCACAAGAGCGACTTTCCGAGGATGCCCAGGGAAGAGGAGGTGCTCAAGGCGCTGCGGCCCTTCGCCATTCCGCCCGGCGACTACTTCCTGCCCCGGCCCGGTGGCAGAGACGAGATGAGGTCCCCGGAGTTCCAGGAGAAGCTCACCCAGGGGCCGGTGGCGATCATGACCGTCATGCCGAACGGCATGTTCCGGATGGGATCAAAGCTCGCTCAGTGGTTCATCTACCTGATCGTGACCAGCATCTTCACGGCCTACGTGACCGGTCACGCCCTCGGACAGGGAGCGCCGTACCTCAGGGTCTTCCAGATCGGCGGCGCCACCGCCTTCATCGGCTACTCGCTCGCACTGTGCCAGCTCTCGATCTGGTACAGCCGCTCCTGGCGACTGACTCTCAAGGCAGCCTTCGATGGGCTGATCTACGCCTCGCTCACCGCTGGAACCTTCGGCTGGCTCTGGCCCCGTTAGAGTGGAGCGCGTCACACACCGCATAGCTTATGACCGCGGCTCGTGTGCGGCACTTCCCGCGCCGGCAACGGCAGCGCTGGCCTGCGCCGAAAGTTAAGAGTGCGTCACGCCCGCATGACATAAGGCCGTGATTTGATAGACTCAAATGAAAGCCTGAGCCGGGAGCGAGGCAACGGGTCGATGAATCAGGGTCGCAGCGCATGGATCACGGGAGTTGTCTGCCTGCTGTTCGCAGGGGCTGCCGCGGCGCAGAGTCAGGGTGGGGCGCTGCGCGTGCACATGCCGTACCCGGCACACTCTTCGGCCAAGGAGCCCGCGCTGCGCTCGAGCGCGGCGCTAGTGCTCGATGCCACCGGCTCCTCCGTCCTGTACGCGAGGCGCTCGGATGTCGCCATGCCGATCGCCTCGATCACCAAGCTCATGACCGCGCTCGTGGTCATGGAAGCCGGCCAGCCGCTCGATGAGACCCTCGAGATCACTACCGAGGACGTCGGGCACGGCAAGGGGACCTTCTCGCGCCTGACGCCCGGGGTCGAGCTCTCGCGCGGCGACCTCATGCATCTGGCGCTCATGGCATCGGAGAACCGCGCAGCGCACGCGCTCGGACGCAATTTCCCGGGCGGCCTCGAGGCATGCGTGGCCGCCATGAATGCCAAGGCGCGCGTGCTCGGCATGACGAGCGCGCGCTTCGTCGAGCCGACCGGACTCTCGGATGAGAATGTCGCGAGCGCCGAGGATCTATCCAAGCTGGTGATGGCGGCGGCGAAGGTGCCGGCCATCCGCGAATACTCCACCGATACGAGCTACGAGGTGCGCGTCGGGCGCCACGTGCTCACCTACCGCAGCACCGATTCGCTCACCTCGAAGCCCGACTGGGACATCGTAGTCCAGAAGACCGGCTACATCGCCGAGGCCGGCCGCTGCCTCGTCATGCAGACCATCATCGAGGCACGCACCGTGGTGATCGTGCTGCTCAACTCCTACGGCAAGCGCAGCCGCGTCGCCGACGCGCGCCGCATCCGCCGCTGGATGGAGAGCGCCGAGCACCTGCACGGCCAGACGGGCGCTGCACCCGAGTCCGCCGCCGCACCCGCGGCCACCTGAATCCGTGGAGCCCACGCCTCCTCAGGCGCGCGGCTCGATGCTGCGCAGATGCCGCGCGGCCGAGATCCACGCCCCGAGCCAGCCGAGCGCCGCACCCGCCGCGAGCAGCGTGCCGATCTCCTCGGCAGACGGACCGCGCAGCTCGAAACGGCTGCCGTAGAGGCGCGCCAGGTTGGCCACCGACTCTCCGAGGAGCGCGATCGCGAGCGCGATGATTCCCCACGCCAGCAGCGCACCGCCCAAGCCGTAGAGCAGGCCCGTGTAGAGAAACGGGCGGCGCACGAAGGAATTCGAGCCGCCGACGAGCTTGATCACCTCGATCTCGGCGCGCCGGCCCGCGATCTCGAGCCGGATGGTGTTGCCGATCACGGCGAGCACCCCGATGGCGAGCAGCGCCGCCGCCATCAGCAGCAGCTGCCGCAGGACCTCCAGAATCGCGTTGAAACGCAGCACCCACTGCGAATCCACCTGGACCAGCTCGACTTCCGGCCAGGCGCTGAAGTAGCCGCGCAGCGCCTCGAGCGCCGCCGGCGAGCTCGCCGTGGCGCGCGGGCGTACGTGCAGCATGTGCGGCAGCGGGTTCTGCTTGAGTGCGGCCAGAGCGTCGCCGAATCCCGAGTAGGTGCGGAAATCCTCGAGGCCCTTGTCCGCCGGTATGAGCGTCACCTCGGCGACGTCGGCGCGCGCGCGCGCCGCAGCCGCGAGCTGCTGCGCCTTGGCGAGCGGCACGTCGGTCTTCAGGTACACGGAGAGGTCGATGGCGTTGCCGAAGTTGCCGGTGGCGGCCTGGGCGTTGCTCACGAACACCTTGAGGCTGACGGGCAGCGCCAGGGCGAGCGCGATCACGAGCAGCGTCAGGAGCGTCGACAGCGGGCTGCGCGCCAGGCGGCCGAGCGATCCGAAGAGCGCCTGCAGGTGGCGGGTGAAGGTGACGCCGAGGCTCATCGGGTCGCCACCACGCTCGGCAGCGAGTCGGGCGCGTCGCCGAGCACGTGACCGCCCTCGAGCGCGATCACCCGCTGGCCGAACTCGCGCACGATGTGCAGGTCGTGGGTCGCGACCACCACCGTGACGCCGACGTCCTGGAAGCGCCGGAAGAGGCGCATCACCTCGAGCGACAGGTCGGGGTCGAGATTCCCGGTCGGCTCATCCGCAATCAGGAGCGGCGGCTTGCTCACTACCGCGCGCGCGATCCCGACGCGCTGCTGCTCGCCCACCGAGAGCTCGAGCGGTAGGGCGCGCTCGCGCCCGAGGAGCCCGACCTGGTCGAGCGCCGCGCGCACCCGCTTGTCGATCTCCTTGAGCGGCGCGCCCGCTACGGCGAGCGGCAGTGCCACGTTGTCGAACACCGGCCGGTCGGCGAGCAGCTTGTGGTCCTGGAACACCACGCCGATGCGGCGGCGGAAGGCGGCGATGTGCCGTGGCTTGAGCGAGCGGGTGTTCTTGCCGTTCACCAGTACCGAGCCGCGCGTCGGCCGCTCGAGCAGCGCGATGAGCTTGAGCACCGTGCTCTTGCCGGCGCCCGAGCGCCCCGTGAGGAAGACCATCTCGCCGTTGTGGACATTGAAGCTGACGTTGCTGAGCGCCTCGCGCCCGTTGGCGTAGCGCTTGGAGACGCGCTCGAAGACGATCATGGGGTGCGCGCCTCGAGCGCTGCTGCCGCAGCGCCCTCGACCAGCGCGGCGGCGAAGGCCTCGGCGTCGAATTCCCCGAAGTCCTCGGCACTCTCGCCCACCCCGATGAAGCGGATGGGGATTCCGAGCTGCTCGGCGATGGCGATCACGATGCCGCCCTTGGCGGTGCCGTCGAGCTTGGTGAGGACCAGACCCGTCACGCCGACCGCGGCGTGAAACTGCCGCGCCTGGGCGAGCGCGTTCTGTCCCTGGTTGGCATCGAGCACCAGCAGCACTTCGTGCGGGGCTTCCGGCGCGCTGCGCTGAATGACGCGGCGGACCTTCTTCAGCTCCTCCATGAGGTGCGACTGGCTGTGGAGGCGCCCCGCGGTGTCGGCGATCACGACGTCGCAGCCGCGCGCGCGGGCAGCCTCGAGCGCATCGAACACCACCGCGCCGGGGTCCGCTCCCGGGAGCTGCGCCGCGAACTCGGCTCCCGAGCGCTCGGCCCACACCTTGAGCTGCTCGATGGCGGCCGCACGAAAGGTATCGCCCGCGGCGAGCAGCACGCGCGCGCCCTCATCGGCACAGCGCCGCGCAAGCTTGCCGATGGTGGTTGTCTTGCCCGAGCCGTTGACGCCCACTACCAGAATCACGAAGGGCTTCTTCGTACGATCGATGACGAGCGGTTGTGCGCACGGCGCGAGGATCGCGGCAATCGATTCGCGCAGGGCACGAATCAGCGCCGCGGAGTCGGAGAGCTCGTTGCGTGCCACCCGCGCCCGCAGATCCTCGAGGATGCGCGCCGTCGCCTCGACGCCCACGTCGGCGGTGAGCAGGCGCGCCTCGAGCTCCTCCAGGATCCCGGCATCGATGCGGCGCCCCTTGAGGAGCTCGGCAAGATCGCGCGTCAGCCACGAGTCGCCGCGATTGAGGCGCTGGCGCAGGCGCGCGAGGAACCCGGGGCGCGAGGGCGCAGAGCCGGCGTCTTTGGGGGAGCGTCCGAGCATCCCGCCCATTGTAGCGGGCAAGGTGCAGGGGCGGCCGCGCCTGTCCGGCGCGGCGGGCGCAGCTACTGCACCACGGTCGGATTCGCGATCACCAGGTTCGTGCCCGGGGTGGTGGCCGGGATGCTGAATGCCGGGATCGCCGCGCCGGTGAAGGTGACGGCCTCGAGCTGCATCTCCTGAGTAATCGGGAGGCCGCCTGCCGCTGGGTTGAGGAACGAGCTGTGGGTGCCGGCGGTAAAGTTCACGAACGCATGCAGCGCCGCACCTGATGCACCCGGAGGATGGGACTGGGCGAACCCGCCCGCATCGATCAGCCGTTGGGTCGCATCGTTCGGCACGACCTGGTCGGGGCAGCCCGCCGCCGGGGCCTGCGCACTGCATCCGGCCGGCGGCGGGTTGGTGCCGACCACCTGGATCAGATGGATCGGGTGCTGCGCTGCCGCCAGCGCGATGTAGTTCCACGGATCGGCGGAATCGATTGCCGTCTGAAAGTCGCGAATGAACAGCGCGAACGGCGTGGTGCCCGGCGTCAGTAGCCCGCCGCTCGCCTGTTCGAAGACCGGGATGAACCTCGGACCGAAGGTGGGTGACTCGACGCCGAGGTAGATGAACTTACCGCCCGGATTGGCCAGCGTGGCGCTGAGCACGGCGCTCGGGGGCATCACTGCGAGGAAACCCGCGCCCACGATCCCGCCCATCGAGTGACCCATGTAGTGCACCTGGGTCGGGTCGATATAGGGCGCGCTGCCACTGGGCAGAGTGATCGTGCCCACCGACTCTGCGAGTGTCACCAAGTCTACCGAGGACTCGCGGATGTTGTCGCGCGTGGTGAGCAGATTCTGAGCGATGTAATGCGAGCCGGTGGGATCGATCGCGGCGCCGTTGCTGAGCGTCGTCAGGTCGAACGTGCGCTCGATAGAGTCGGCCGTCGGGAGCCCGAGGTTTGCATAGAGCGGGTTGGTACCGATGGCATACAGGTAAGTGCTCGGGTCGGCCGGATTGAACGGCTTGGTGAGTCCATTCAGCGGCAGATCGATCGCGATGCCGACCATACCCCCGAGAGCGAGGGAATCCGCAATGCCCAGCAGGTTCGTGCGATCCGACGGGAAGCCGTGCTGGAAGATCACGATCGGCCAGCCGGTGCCGGGCTTCGTGGTTCCCGAGCTGGCATTGGGCACTGTCATCAGCACTGGCACCTGCAGCTGCTTCACGGTTGCGACCGGAAACGGGTTGAAGCGCGTGGTGTACGTGCTCACTTTATCCGGGGCGCTGGCCGCGGAGGCCTGCCAGATGCCGTTGTCCGGATCGCTCTTGCTCAGGTAGTACGGCAGGGTGATGACGCCGACGTACACGTCGGCGTGTCCGAGGCCTTGGAACGCGGAAGTGTTCTGCCCGGTGAAGTTCACCTTGATCTGTTGCGGGGTCGCCTGCGCAGCGGCCGCGGCGAGCGTGTCGATGGTCGATTGGGTCGAGAAGCTGAAGGACACCACGACGTTTGCAGGGTTGATCCCGAGCGCCTGCCCAAGCGCGAGGTGGGCGCCGGTCAGTTGGCACACTGCATTCGCCTGCGGGTTGGTGATGGCGGAGCAGGTCGGTCCGCTTGCTGCGAGAGCCTGCTGGAAACCGGCGTAGTCGGCGTCCGGGACTGCCGGGACTCCGCCGACCGTGATGGCTTTGGTCAGCAGCACCATATAGCCCTCACCGTTGCCGCCGTTGGCGGCCGCGCAGGGCGAAGTCGCCGCCGGCGGGGTCGGCAGGCAAGTGCTGGCGGCGAGCGGCCGTAGCGGGCTGATCTCGAGGATGGTCGGGTTCTCGTCTGCCGGGCCCACCACGTAGTCAAAGTTGGCGGCCGTGCACCCGGCGCTGCCCTTCACGCAGCCTGCGAGCGGTACGAAAGTTCCGCCCTGCAAGGGGGACACGGGCGCCTTCGTGAGGTTGTTGGTGCTGATGTGAACGACGACTACGGCGCCCTGGGTCCCGAGAGAGGCCGTATCGATCGGACCATTGAAGGTCTCGCGAATCGGCGCGGTGGTCGAGAAGCCATCGAGACCGTTCAGCGCCGATTGGCCCGGCCACAACTGGTTCGGCGGCTCGATGTTCAGTGTGCCGTCGGTCGAACCGGCGAAATACACATCGAACGGGTAGGGCAGCTGGCCAGTCGATAAGTTGAACAGCGCGGTGGCGGCCCCGGGCTGCGTCGGCGGCGTCGCGCCGCCGGGATTGCCGTTCCCGGCAAAGGTGTCGGTGGGCCCGATGGGGTCGTTGTGGCCCGAGCAGCCGGCCACAAAGGCGAACGTAACCGCGAGAATCCCGGCCGCCGTAAGGTTTCGCATATCCCTAAGACTCCTGACTCTAAAGACCGCGTGACGCGCCGCTCGCGCCTGCAGGGAGCGGCTCACGCCGCGGTCGGTATTCTTCGTATCGCCGCGAGCTACGTTGCTGCTGGCTGCCCCACCGGTCGCGACCCCTCCCGCCGGTGCTGTTGGTGCGCTTCTGGACGAGGCAACCTAGAGTACGCTTAGGGCGAGAAGCGTGGCAAGGTGCGCACCCCCGAGGAAACGCCGTGGCATCGAGCCGGAAGTCCGCCGCCCGCAGCAGCGCCCCTGCGGCGCGCGGCGCGGCGACGCGCGTGCTGCGCATCATCGGCGGCAGCTGGCGCGGGCGCAGGCTGCGCTTCCCGGCGGCCGCGCTGATACGTCCGACCCCGGACCGGGTGCGTGAGACTCTGTTCAACTGGCTGGGCGCGCGCGTGGTGGGCGCCCGCTGCCTCGATCTGTTCGCCGGCAGCGGCGCGCTCGGCCTCGAGGCGCTGTCGCGCGGCGCTGCCCACGTGACCTTCGTCGAGCGCGATGCGGCCGCGGCGCGCGAGCTCTCTGCGCGGCTCGCCGAATGGGGCGCCCGTGACGCGCAGGTGGTGCGCGCCGATGCGCTCAGGTTTCTCGCCGGCGCCGCACGGCCGTTCGACATCGCCTTTCTCGACCCGCCGTTTGCCTCCGGGCTCCTGGCCACGGCTGCGGCCGCGCTCGAGGGCGGCGGCTGGCTGACCCCCGGGGCCCTCGTTTATGTCGAATGTGGCGCGCGCGAGGGTCCGCCGCCACTGCCGCCGCCCTGGCGGGCGCTCAAAGCGAGGCGCGCCGGGGAGGTCGGGTATCATCTCTACGCGCGGGGCCAGGCAGGGGGGGCTTAGGGCCGCATGAAGCTCAACGCCGTCTATCCGGGCACGTTCGATCCGATCACCAACGGGCACCAGGACCTGGTGCGGCGTGCGTCCCGCATGTTCGAGCGGGTGTTCATCGCCATCGCCGCCAACCCCAACAAGACGCCGCTGTTCCCGCTCGCCGAGCGCGTGGATCTGGCGCGGCGCGTGCTGCACGACCTGCCGAACGTGGAGGTGCTCGGGTACTCGAACCTGACGGTGGAGTTTGCGCGCGAGCACGGGGTCAGCGTCATCCTGCGCGGCTTGCGCGCGGTGTCCGATTTCGAGTTCGAGTTCCAGCTCGCCAACATGACACGCCATCTCGACCGCGAGATCGAGACGGTGTTCCTTACCCCGCAGGAGCAGTTCACCTTCATCTCCTCGACGCTGGTGCGCGAGGTGGCCCTGCTCGGCGGTGACGTGCGCGAGTTCGTGCACCCGATCGTGGAAGCCGCGCTCAAGAAGCGCCGGCGCACCTGAGAGCGGCGGGATTCGATCAGCGGCGCGGGCGCGGTGCCCGGCGCCTGGCGCGTGGCGCCGGCCGGACGCGTGCCGAGACTGTGCGGCGCCCCCGGCTGCCGTGGCCGCGCTTGCCGCCCTTGCGCCGGGCGCGCCGGCGCTTCGCGAGGCGCGGCAGGCGCACGCGCTCCGCCGGCGCCGGCAGCTTTCCCGCGCGCGCGAGCTCGAGCGCGCGCCACAGGTACCAGGCGGCGACGCTGCGGTAGGGCTTCCAGCGCTCGCCCCAGGCCGCCAGCGCCTTGGGACGGGGGAGGCTGCGCAGGCCGTAGGCGGCACGAAATCCGGCGCGGACTCCGAAGTCATCGACGGGCAGCACGTCCGGGCGGCCGAGATGGAACATCAGGAGCATCTCCACCGTCCAGCGGCCGACCCCGCGCACCTCGGTGAGGCGCTCGATGATCGCCGCGTCCTCGAGCCCCTCGAGGGTCGGGCGGTCGGGAACCACCGCTGCGAGCGCTTTGGTCGCGAGGTCCTTCAAGGCGGCGACCTTCGCGAAGGAGAAGCCGGCGGCGCGCAGCTGCTCGACCGGGGCGGCGAGCACCTGTGCAGGCGTCGGAAAAGCGCCCTGGCCGCACGAGGCGACGAGCCGCGCGAGGATGGTGTTGGCGGCGTTGCCGTTCAGTTGCTGATGCGCGATCGCCTGCGCCAGTATCTGGAAGGGCTCGCAGCCGGTCTCGGGTGCGTGCCGATAAGGACCGGCGGCGCGGATGACGCCGCCCAGCACCGGGTCGACCTTCTTGAGGTGCCGCAGGATGTGCCGGCTCATGTCCCTCGCTCCTACTTCTGACACGCCGGGCAATAATACGTCGAGCGCTGACCCTGCGTGATCGCGCGCACCCGGGCGCCGCAGCGGCGGCAGGGGCTGCCGGCGCGCTCGTACACGTACAGCCGCTGCCGGAAGTAGCCGGGCGAGCCCTCGGCATTGAGATAATCGCGCAGCGTCGTGCCCCCGGCGCGGATCGCCTGGGCGAGCACGGCGCGCACCGCGCGCACCAGCCGCGCGGCTTCGGCGCGGGTCAGGGAGCGCGCCGCGCGCTGCGGGCGGACACGGGCG
>Ga0187776_10001028_pt1 | contig 13683 bp, 9 predicted proteins | sample 0216_BV02_MP12_2_FD_132426 | JGI IMG/M metagenome (GOLD analysis project Ga0187776, IMG submission 132426) | Tropical peat soil microbial communities from peatlands in Department of Meta, Colombia - 0216_BV02_MP12_20_MG | ecosystem: Environmental > Terrestrial > Soil > Wetlands > Peat | place...
TAATGATATGGATGTCTGGGACCGACAAACTCTGTACGTTCTTTAACGATGGGTGGCTGAAGTTCACTGGACGCTTGTTGGACGAAGAACTAGGTGAAGGTTGGGCCTCCGGTATTCATCCGGATGATCAGAAGTCCTGCCTCGCGAGTTACGCGGAGGCTTTCGACGCGTGCAGAGAGTTTAGGATCGAGTATCGGCTTCGCCGACATGACGGACAATACCGCTGGGTTGATGATTGTGGAGTGCCGAGATTTGCAGGTGATGGCAGCTTCCAAGGTTACATCGGCAGCGCCATTGACATCACTGACCGAAAGATTTCAGAAGAGACGCTTCTAGAAATGAGTGGACGCCTGATTACTGCGCACGAGGAGGAGCGGATTCGCATCGCCCGGGAACTGCACGATGATTTGAGCCAACGAATGGCTCTCCTCGAAATTGCCCTTGAGCAGTTCGAGCAGAAGATGCCCAGACTCTCATCAAGTACCAAGGAACGACTTCACAACATTTGTGGGCTAGCAGAGGAAGTTTCATCTGATATTCATAATCTGTCCCACGAGCTTCACCCAGCGAAGCTCGATTCTCTCGGTTTGGTTGCAGCCGTGGAGGGTTTTTGCAGAGAATTTTCAAAGCAGCACGGCTTGCACATTGAATTCGTCCATCGTCAAGTCGACAAACAGTTTCCAAAGGACGTAACACTCTGCATTTTTCGAATCGTTCAGGAAGCATTGCGAAACGTCGCCAAGCACAGCGGCACATCGGAAGCGAGAGTCGAACTTTCGGCTCATGGTGATCGGATCGATCTCTGCGTTTCCGATTTCGGGGCGGGCTTTGACCCCGCATCCAAGAGGGGAACGGCTGGGCTGGGCTTAGTTAGTATGCGGGAACGGCTCCGACTTGTGGGAGGACAACTGGTAGTCGAGTCGCAGCCGTCACGGGGGACGCGAATCCGCGCTCGCATCCCTCTGACAGCAACCAGCGCTGAATTCATAAGGCAGGACGAGTCGAAGGAAGCAGCGGTGTAAGCAACTTGTGCTTCACATCAGGGGGATTCCATGAAACTGCCGCGTGTAATGTTGGCTGATGATCATACTATTTTGCTTGAAGCATTCCGGAAACTCCTAGAGGGGAAATGCGAGGTGGTCGGTACCGCGTCTGACGGGCGGGCTCTTTTGAGTCAGGCTCCGGCACTCAAACCCGACGTAATTGTACTCGATATAAGTATGCCCTTGCTGAGCGGGTTGGAGGCCAGCCGCCGATTAAAGGAAGTACTGCCCTCAGCCAAGATAATCTTCCTAACGATGAATGAGGACCCAGACTTGGCTGTTCAGGCATTGCGCTCGGGACCAGTTGCATACTTGCTCAAGAAATCCGCCGCCTCAGAGCTATTCCGAGCCATTCAGGACGTTTTGAAGGGGAAATCGTATGTAACCCCCCAGATCGCACGTGGAATGCGAGAAGCTTTCGTCCGAGACCCACAACGCAAACCGCGACGGACAACTCTCACAACCCGCCAACGGGAGGTCGTTCAGCTCTTGGCTGAGGGCAAATCCATGAAGGAAGCTGCAGATTTCTTAAATGTAACGCCGCGCACCGTAGCCTTTCACAAATACCGCGTCATGGAGGAACTCGGACTCAAGACAAGTGCCCAGCTGGTCCAATTCGCGATCAAGAGCCGGATCCTTGTGGCGTAGCTATTTGTTGAGCGAACCTGGATGGTCACGATGTAGGTTCAGTTTCAACGCTTACTCTACTAGGTAGAGGAGAGCCGTGGATGCGTGCTTTTGGACCTGCACTATCTTGTGCGGGATTAGAGTCAAGGTTTCTCGGGGGTTTTGCGCAGACCGAACTAGAGGTCCTGCTGGCAACTGCCACTGAGCGCCATTTTCACGCCAAGACCGTCATCACAGTTCAAGGTGACTCGGCGGATCACCTGTTCCTCCTCAAAAAGGGGCGTACCAGGTTTTTCTTTACCACCCAAGAAGGTCAAAAAATTATCCTTCTCTGGCATGTTCCGGGCGACATTTTTGGCGTTTCAGCACTCCTATCCGCCCCTTCGCTGTACCTCGTGAGCACAGAAGCTACGAGAGAGAGTTGCGTGTTGGTTTGGGATCGTCCGACGATTCGGAAGTTGGCCACGCGTTATCCGAGGCTGTTGGAGAATGGACTGCTTACCGCGTCGGATTATATGGCCTGGTACGTCGCCGCTCATGCCGCTTTGGTTAGCCACAGCGCCCGTCAAAGACTTGCCAACGTGTTGATGTGTTTGGCGGAAGTAATCGGCCACAGGGTGCCGGGAGGCATTGAATTCGATATAACGAATGAGGAGCTTGCCAGCGCGGCGAACCTTACGCCCTTTACTGCAAGTCGCATTCTGAGCGATTGGCAAGCCAAGCGCGCCGTGGTTAAGCGACGAGGCAAGATTTTACTTCGCTCACCCGACCGACTATCCAAACAAACTCCTTGAGCGCCCCTCTAGTTACATGATTCCACCTAATTGATAGAGTTTGAACCATCGGTATTTGTCTCTTCTTCAATCAGCGAGTGCTGAATGACATAATTGCCAGGCCACTCTCAACTGAGGGTTTCTACTAATCGCTCAGCAGGCAAGACCTCATCGAACCTCGCGATACATATTAATTCACCGTTCCCAACCAATCTAAATACCTGATGGACGACGCTCCAAACCCGGTGCTTCTGTTCCCCAAAATGCTTCAGGTCAATCACGGCCCCCCCAAGCGTCCCAGTCCTCGCCATGACGGATGCGGCGAGGATCGAGACAAGGATTACGACCGCTACAGCTTTTGTAAGCTGTAAAAAGTAACAGGTCCCGCATGATTACAGGTCGGCGTTGATTAGGTGGCCTAGGTCCAACGCATCTGTTTGTGGTCTGAGATGAAGGGCCCAATGCGCCTTCCAGGCTGAGTGTCGGACTGTCAGAAATGACAGTTCAAGAATGCAGTTGGCATTGATAAGGTTCCTAGGGGATTGTGATAGAGCCAGATTTGGGTGCATGCGAAGCCCTTCGTCCTCACCATTCTCTATCGCACATTCCTTTTGGAGTTGGTGTTTGTGAGAGGAACTCGGGATCAAGCTCTTGGCGCCGAAGCAGGATTCTTGTGGCGGAATCCCCTTTCTAGGCTAGCTTGAGGTGAGATGCTGCTGAACAACGCCGAAGTAAGAGTGGGCCAAGCGCCATACGGTGGGCAATTAACATTTCGAGGGTGTATTTCAGACTTTCTATTTGGAGAAAGCAACCATGCAAAAAATCCTGATGCTTTTTGCGGCTGCTGTGCTGACCCTGCCGTCATATTCAGCAGCCAAAGGACCTGAGTTTTCGGCTGACATGCTGATAAATCAGACTACCGGGCAAACCCAAGTTGAGAAATTATATGTGGGGAATGGCCGGGCGCGGCTCGATCGTGCTACTCAGGCAGGCGAGACGGGTCGCATCAGTTCCCTCATCATGGATTTTGACCACCAATTCCTATATCTTCTGCTTCCCCAAGACAAGATGTATCTGCAAGTTCTAGGGTCAAGCGGAATTCTTTTTTATACTGGCGCAAATTTGTTTAGACCCCAAACTCCCGACAACGCATGCAGTGACTGGATCCCAGAGGCGGACAGGCGGGGCGTGACATTGCGTTGCAAACAGGTCGGAGAAGAAACAATCAACGGAAGACCCGTCAAGAAATGGGACGCCGAGGCTACAAATGGAGCGCATGGATCGCTATGGTATGACTCAAACTTGAATTTTGTTGTGAAAGTTGTGCGTGTTTCGAAGGAAGGCATTCAATCAGGATTCGAACTACAGAACATCAAAGTGGGTACTCAACCGCCCGACCTGTTTGAGATTCCCAACGACTATGTCCAATTTACTTTCAATAGACTCTTTGATCTCTTAACGAAACTCGGTCAGTGGTAGGGGCGAGCTATGGATCTGGTGCCCCAAGCCGGGTGCCCGATTCGGACGGTTTTGTTGTAATTGCCACGAGGAATCCAATGATCTCATTCTGAGCGGCGGGAATGTCGTCCTCTAATTTTCGGGCCTGGCGGATAGGAACTCCCTTCGAGCATCGGCGAGATAGAAATTGCAAAGCGAACTCGGCTAGCCTTTTAGAATTAACGGGAATAGGTTTATGGGAGTGCAAAACTGAACGCTTCAGACACGCCTGGCAACCTCGCAGGCGGGCCAAGAGTTGCAAGCATTGCTTCGATGCTTCTTTTGTAGAACCGCACCCTGCTTCTAGTACTTTTGACAGTTCCGGGATACGTGCGAGAAAGCTACCCTGCAATGCCACGGCGAGCGCTCTCATTCGTCCTCTCTGTAGGCCCGAATTCGCGCCGAGAGAGAGAAAAGGATTTTTCCCAGACAATCATGCAACTTTCGTCGGCATAAAAGACTGATGTACGGTTAGAGTTCTTGCCAATCTCTTTTTGACCTAGAGAGTGAAACCATGCTGAAGAGACCTTGTGGATCGTGGTGCTTGATGCTGACGCTCTTGATTCTCCCAGCTCTTGCCATCGCCCAATCGATTCAGGGCAGAAGGACATTGATCGTCAATGGCCAACCCGGAGAAGCACCCGTCATTCAGATTGAGGGCCATTGGTATGTCGAACTCGAATCTTTGGTGAGAATTGTAAACGGGTCCCTCGCATTTAGAGAGAATCAAATTACGTTGACACTGCCGGCTTCAGCGAGCTCAACGACTCCCGCGGGAGGGCAGCTTGTATCGGCAGGATTTTCACGAGACTTTTTGCGGGCGGGCATCGAACAGATGGCCGCAGTCAGGGAGTGGCGGATCGCGCTTTCGAACGCGATCCAAAACGGATATCCAGTGAGCGAAAGTTGGATTGCGAGCTATCGAGGTCAGGCCTCTCAGAACCTCAGTATGGCAAGCGTGGCCGCAACGACCGAGGCTGATCGCAATGCATTCCAGTTGCTCAGCAATGAGTTCAACAACATGAAAAAATTGACGGATCGCTTTTTGCAGGCCAGCAAGTCCATGCAGTATGTTTCCCCGGACGCTCTGAAGAATGACCCATTGGACCAGAAAATCCTGGCCTGCGCACACTCTCTGGCATCGATGGCAGCCAGTAACCAATATGTCGACGATGGATCGTGCAGATAACTCCTTTTAGATGTGAGCGCGTCAGCCTGCGCTTCTTCAAGGGAACAAAGCCTCTGATTCCACTGAGATAGAGCGTCCCCTGTAGTTGCTCCAGCGCAACGACAAAATTGTGGATTGAAGCGATCTTGATTTGCTGGGCGGGCAGCACTCGCCCGGCGAACCTGTCATACAACATGTGCGGAATCAATTCCCAGAATCAGTAGATATAGGAGAGAAATGGACTGCGACCGCCCCGTAAAGCCACGTGTTCTTTTAGCTGACGACAACCAATCTATCATCGACCTCGTGTCTGAAGTGCTCCGCTCGGACTTCGAGATAATAGGGGCTGTGCTCAATGGTGCTGCGGCCCTTGAAGCCGTCGAGCAACTCAAACCTGATATTTTGGTGATCGATATTGTTATGCCCGTGTTGGATGGTATCGAAACTCTTCGCCGCTTGAAAAGAAGCCGCATCATCACGAAAATTGTCTTTTTGACAGCATTGGAGGATACCAGCCATATCAGGGAGGTCTTAGAGGCCAGCGCGGACGGATTCGTGTTCAAATCGCGTCTGGCTCAAGACCTCCCCCAAGCCTTACAAGCCGCGCTCGGCGGCCGACACTTCGTGTCTCCTCGAGATTCAATCTGATTCATCCCGCCAGAGTTTTATAAGCTAACCCGAAGGGAGCAGGGACGGCTTCACAAAGGCGCTCGCCAGATAGCAAGAAAACTAACCTTTCTAGGGAGCGGTGGCGATAGCGATTTCCTCCTCAAACCCCGGAACTGCATAACCGGCGCGTCCCGTAACTTGATCCGATGACAGCGATGGCGCCGGTGTTCTCGCGTTATGAGACCTGTTAATTCTGACAGTATCCATACTTTCGCAAGAAAGTTAGCGTGACCCAAAAGATTTCAGAGAAACTGAGGATTTGGGCTATACAGGCTGCCTCCTCGTAATCCCTTGGCCTCCCTGGGTCCTCGGACTAAGGCGAAGTGTATGACATTTGGACGAACAGCTTGCTCAAAGTCACCAAAAGTAGCACACGTCCAGCCACCCTAAGTTGCAGTTCGCCATTCTGTGCTGCGACTGATCTGCAGTGGAAGGATCGAACTCGCTAATCGAGGAGCGGTCTTCTAACAATCGGCGTCGCAGCAGTATCGCAAAAGGAACAGCTCAACCAAAGGTTTTGGAAAACAAAAATTGACGACTGAGGAGCGGAAAAATGAAAATCAGAAGTGCCATTCTTGTCGCCCTGGCCCTTGTATTTGCGGGGGCGGCCTATGCTCAAGATTATGCTCAAGATTATCCGAAGGCGGAAGTCGGTTTGTTCTACACCTATTATCGGTTCAATCCAGAGAACCAGCCGGGCGGTTTCGGCGCCTTCTCCCTGAATGGAGGCGGAGGTGATATCACTTATTTCTTTACACACTCCCTTGGCGTCAAAGCCGAATTCACGGGCACAACCAGCCAAACCCAGACCGTTGCCCTCACAGGTGCGCCTTGCGTGACGCCAGGATGTGCATTCAAATTCCAAGCTAATCTGTTTACTTACAATGCCCTCGTCGTGTACAAGGCGCGATGGGAGAAGTTCGAGCCGTTTGTGGAGACAGGATTTGGCGGAGCCCATAGCAATGCCACCACGAACGTACAGGCGGCCTGTGGTGCGAACTGCGTCTTCACGGCATCTCCCAGCAACAACTCCTTTGACTTCGTGGTCGGCGGAGGGATCGACATTCCGCTGACCAGGCACTTCGCCGTCCGCCCAGGACAGTTCGATTATGTCCTGACGCGGTTCGATACCGGCTTTACGAACAGTAACCAAAACCAAAGCAACTTCCGCTATCAAGGCGGCGTCGTCTTCCGGTTCTAAGTTCGTGATCCAGAGAGAGTGCGGAATTTATGTCCTCTTGATGATGACGGCTGTCAAGTCGTCCTGTTGTTTGGTAGCTCCGGCGAAACCAGCAACTTCATTGTAGAGAGTTGCGATGATTTCGCCGGGGCTTTTTTCCCGCGATGCACGAATGGTTTGTTCCATTCGCTCTTTGCCAAATTGCTCATCCTGTGCGTTGGCCCATTCATAGAATCCATCGGTAATGAGAATCAGCATATCGCCCCGTTCCATCGTGAAGCTTAGGGGTGGATCGGATGGCAGCCCAGGGAATAATCCCAGGGGAAAGCCCTGAGCGTCTCTTCTTTCAAACCGGTCCTCGTTCCAAACGTAGCGAAAGAGCGGCCCGTGTCCTGCTGAGAGGACATCTACTTGCGAATTTCCGGGCCTGCAACTCGCTGCCACGAAGGTTACAAATCGGCCTTCCTTCAGGTCTTCGGAGATGGCCGCATTCGTTCGCTGCATCGCCGACGATATGTTTGCCTCCACTCCAAAATGAGCCCTGGCGTACGCCCTACAGACAGCCGCCAGCAGAGCGGGGCCGATGCCGTGACCGGTCACATCCGCCAACATTACTAGGGCACTGCCGTCCGGCAAGATCTCCCAATCATAGAAATCTCCACCAGTTTGATCCGCAGGATGGTTCCACCCGGCGATTTCGAAACCCCCTACCTTCGGCATCACGGCGGGAAGCAGGGATTGCTGGATGGAACGCGCCACTTCCAGGTCATGCTCCAGGCGTTCCATCTCGCGTCTCGTCTCGGCTTCGCGCAGCGCGGCCTCCACTTGCTTTCGAATTTCGTTGGCTACCAGTCCCGCTACCAAGCCGCCAATTACAAACGTGATCGCGTACGTGACCACGACCTTCTGGGGCGATAGGAGCGAGACACCCGCTGCTAGTGAAGGCTTCCAACCTAGATAGGAAGAAGCGGCAAGGTAGCCGATGGCAGACACCAGCCCAGAGAGTCTGCAGAGTCCCGGATTGAGCCGAAGCGTGGAGAGAATGATGAAAAGGAAGAACACGAGGACGCTTGGATTGGCCAGCGGCCGATAGATGGGGTCGATCGACGGGCTAGTCAGAAACGCCAGTGCGAAAGCCGGCAAAAGTGTTTCCACAATCACGTTGCTGGCCCACACCAGTCTGGAGAGATCTCTCTGATTCCTGATGGCGCCATTTACCGCACGCAGCATCAGGGATTCATATGCGATAAAGAGAATTATGAGCAGGCTGGTCAGCAGCCACAATTCGAGATTTTCACGATTGTGTAAGACGAGGGTGCGGGTGGTTCGGATGGCGAAACCAACGCAGATTGTGCCCAGAACCACTAGGATTCGGAGGCGCTCACTCCTCAAAAGAGCTTGATGGAACGCCAAGGATCCAACTTGCTTCGCACTCATTGAAATTTGGTCGGGAGAGTAACCATCCAAGCATCGACTCTACTCAAGGTCACGTCACGATAATAAAGATGTTTTTGAGATTTTTCGACTGTTAGAAGTGACAGTCTGTTCTGAGCCTCTTACCGCCTTCGATGGTGGCAAACGCAATGATATCGGGGGCATGATGTCTGATTGCTCAGATTTTGCTCAGAAATCCGCCTTCAAGGTGCATCTAGTGCAGCCAAATTGTTCAACCTGGGATCGGCATGGAGCACTTCTGCTAGTCTGAGGACGGCTGCGGCGGCCGCGTACCTAACGGCGGGTTTACGATCCGTCATAAGCGGCGAGATTACAGTGATCAAAGTCGGATCACCATGGCGGGCAATGGCGAGCAACGCTTCCACCCGCACGGTTGCATGCTTGTCTGAAGCTGCTCTAACGAGCCCTTGTCCAATCCGTGGGTCGTGGTCGGTTGAAAGATTTTTCAAGGCGCGTACTCGCACGGGAGAGACATAGTCTTTCGATAGCTCCCGCCATATCATCCATCCGTATCCTGCATAAGGGGCGAATCCAATGCCTGCTCCAAGCGCCAACAGAGTCATCTCTTTGCTATTCGACATTAGTCGCTTCTTTTCCGTAATCAGACCCTCCCCAGTCTTACGTTCCCCCGTTATTAATTCGTAGTAGAGATCATACCCCCTAGTGTCCCCGAGAGAGATCAACGCGTCAGCCGCTGCAGTGCTGACTCGACTATCATCATCCTCCGTCGCCTCCCTCAAGTTTGCAATCGCGGACCGTGCATCCAACTGGCCAAGAGTTCTGGCGGCAACTGCTCGAACCGCCGGTTTCTGATCCTTCAGGGCATCTTCTGCGAGTTCAATTGCCCGCGAGTCACCCTGTAGGACGCCTAACGCCGTCACTGCAGCTATTCGCCTGTCGGTCTTGGATTGATTTACTCCCTCTTGCAGAAGTTTCCAGGCCTCTTCCTTGGTGGTTTGGGGCGATGCAGCAGTGCTGCCGACCATCAGCCAGAAGAGCAGTGCAGTGACTAGTGTTCTGACTGGTGTAACTCTATTCGTGTTGGCTACTTTGCCTGCCATATCACCAGAAGCTCCAAGCGCAACGATTGGCTAATTCCGGCGCTGGCGGCTTACATCTGCATTACATTCGCTAATTTGTGGTTGTGGCGACGTGACCAGAATCACCTATTGTTGTGCTGCGCATTACGTCGGGCCTGTTTGAGGGTGAAGGAGACTCCCCCACGCTGGCCTTTCATTTCAAGTCCGTTGAGAGTAGCTCCGCGTTGCATCGCTTCGCAGACTGCCGCCTTAGCCCCTGAAGGCGTCTCTCCCTGTTTGCTCATCTGATTTGTGACACTGTTGCTGGTGGGCGCCTTTTCATCGTCTCTTCATCCCCAAATCAGTCCCAACGCGCGAGACCCGGAAATTTGGTCGCGCACGAGGGGATGCCTTGCGCACACTTAACTCAGATCGGCGCAAAAAAAAGGATGGAAGAAACTGGACAGCTCAGACGCCGAATGTTCCTCGCACTTCGCAGCGTTTGCAAAATTGTAATAGCGATAACGGCGTATAATGAAGTTTGCCTGCAAATGATTGGTGGACGTGAGGGGATTCGAACCCCTGACCCCCTGCTTGCAAAGCCGCTTCATAAAAGCTAAGTAGCTGGCCCGTCTTGCCTTTACCTATGTCGCAGTACACGATTTTTGCCAGTGTTCGGCGAGTTTTGTTCCAAAGTTGTTCCCTAGTTTTGGCCTGAACCCCTAGAGTGAGACAGAAAATTGGGCACACTTGCTGCTTTTATATGCTTCTCCCAGTCTTTCTGAGAGGTCAGGGAATCTTGGGGAGGGGGCGACGTCGTCCTCTCCCCAAGAAAACTTCTTGGCCCAAGCAGATCAACCGGACCATATGCGGAGTGGCGATTTATGAATAACAATTCCCACAGCCCCCATTTCGAAACCTACCCGCCGATGATTCTAGCCTGACATCTCTGGCCTTCCTTCCCACTACCCTCTGGCTCTCGTTCCGTCCCCTCTCCAGTTCCAGTCTGTGTTATGTTTAAGTCATCCAGACAGAGCTTCCTGTCGGGTATGGCGCGGCATATTGTCTGTTAGTGCCTTGGGGACGAATCCCGATATGATCCTTCTCGCTAACCTGAGACTCCGCAAGAAATTGTTTGTGGCACTTGCTCCACTGGCGGCCATAGTGACCTTCGCCGGTATCTACGCGTCAGTCGCAAGCAAACGGATCGACACGCTGTACAGCCAGCTAATCGACAACGAATTCAAAGCGGTCAGTGACATCGACGAGGCACAGTCACTCAATGAGAGATACAGGCTTTTCCTCAACCGCCTGATTGTTGAAACCAGTCTTGAACACATGCGGGTGATCAACAGTGAGCTCGACACGATTCGCCAGGAATACAAGGCGCGTATTGCCGAGGCGGCACGTCTCTACCCCGCTTTCCAGAGACAGATCGAAGCTGCGGCAGCGAATTTCGAGAATGCTGCACTGGATTCGATCCCCGTCCGCGACGCCGCCCTCGCCAACAAGAATCAATATGCCACCGAATTGATGCGAATCGGCGTGGACGCGGAATTAGAGAAAGCGCGGAAACAGACGATTGACACCTCGGCGGATATGCAAAAGGCGGTGGGCCGCCGCTCCGACGAACTGACAGAAAAAACTCACCAAGCCATCTATGTCACCTGGATCGTCATAGGTTTAGGCATTCTCGTCACGTTCGTGCTGGCGTCAGTTCAACTCGAAAAGGGGCTGATCCAAGAGCTACTTGACGTGCGTGACTGCATCCAGGGCATCGCCGCGGGCGAACTGGATCGCCCGATTCCTTATCTCGGCCGGCCGAATGAAATCGGAGAGATCAGCCGGTCGTTGCAGACTCTGCAAGGTGTCGCCAAAGAACGGGAGACGCAGGCGTGGGTGAAGGCGGAACTGGCGGCGACAGCAGCCCTCTTGCAATCAGCCGAGGATTTTGCAGCGTTCGCTTCCTCATTCTTCGTGCGATTTTCGGAATGCATTCCGATACTTTACGGCGCCTTCTATCTTGCTGACGAGTCATCTACACGACTCAACCGGATCGGCGCTTTCGCGATGGAAGGCGCTGCCGAATCAGCGTCCCTCGCGCTAGGCGAAGGACTGGTGGGCCAGGCCGGGCTCGAGCGGCGCACCCTGCAGATTTTTCCCGCAAAGGGTGATGTTCTTCGAGTTTCGACCGGGATGGGTCTTCTGGTTCCGGGCATGTTGCTGTTCATTCCGATCCTCAATCACGGAATTCTGATAGGAGTGCTTGAGCTGGCGACAGTATCTCCGCTGAGCGAGAGGCAACAAGCATTGTTGGACGCGTTGATGCCATCCGTTGCGATGAACGCACAACTGCTGTCGCGAAATCTTGAAACAAAGCGCTTGCTGGAGCAGACGCGCGCGCAGGCCGATTCTCTGGCAGCTTCCGAGCGGGTGATCCTGGCGCGCAAGGAAGAACTCGAAGTCAGCAATCGGGCGCTCGAAGAGTCGCAAGTGGAATTACGACACGCCAAGGAGGTGGCGGAGGCGGCCACGAAGGTGAAGTCCGAATTCCTCGCCAACATGAGTCACGAAATTCGCACGCCGATGAACGCCATCATTGGGATGTCGCATCTGGCTCTGAAAACCGACCTCGACCCGCGCCAAAAGGGCTATATCCGCAAGATTCAGCAGGCTGGCCAGCATTTGCTCGGCGTAATTAACGACATTCTTGATTTTTCGAAAGTGGAGGCCGGAAAGCTGACGATTGAGAAGATTGAGTTCGAGCTTGAGAAAGTGCTGGAAAACGTCAGCGCATTGATTTCTGAAAAGGCCTCAAGCAAAGGGCTCGAGCTGATCTTCGACATTGATCCCGCCATTTCTGCGCATCCGATCGGTGATCCACTGCGCCTCGGGCAGATTCTGATCAATTTCTGCAATAACGCGGTAAAGTTCACGGACCAGGGCGAAATCATCGTGAAAGCCCAGGTGCAGGATGTGGACGAAAACGGCCAGCTTGTCCGCTTCTCCGTTTCGGATACAGGCATTGGGCTCACCGAGGATCAGATCGGGCGGCTCTTCCAAGCGTTTGAGCAGGCCGACGCCTCCACGACGAGGCAGCACGGCGGGACGGGTCTGGGTTTGGCCATCTCGAAAAAATTGGCGCAACTGATGGTAGGTGACGTCGGTGTGACGAGCGACGTCGGAAAGGGAAGCACCTTCTGGTTTACCGCCTACCTCGGCAAAGGCGAGATCGCGGCCAAGCGCTTTACCCGCCCGGAGTTGCGCGGACGGCGCGTGCTGATCATCGACGACAACGCACAGGCACGGGAAGTTCTCTCGAACATGCTCATGAGCATGACATTTGTGGTGCATGAAGCGCCTTCGGGACAAGAAGGCGTGGATCTCGTTCGGCAAGGCCTGGAACGCAACGAACCCTACGACATCGCGTTCATAGATTGGCTGATGCCGGGGCTGGACGGAATCGAGACAGGCAAGCGGATCCATCTGCTGCCTCATCCGGAGCATCACCCCCATCTGGTGATGGTCACCGCCTATGGACGAGAAGAAGTCCTGCGGCAGGCGGAGGAGAATGCTTTCGAAAATGTTCTCATCAAGCCGGTAACTCCCTCCATGCTCTTCGATTCCGTCGTGCAGGCACTCAGCACCGAGCAGCCTGCTGTTGCTGAAGCCCAGGCCAGAGAGACGGGCAAGCCGGATCTGACGCCTATTCGCGGGGCGCGCATACTGCTCGTCGAAGACAATGAGCTCAATCGCGAAGTGGCGCTCGGGCTGCTGGAAGAGGCGCACCTGTCGATCGATCAGGCGGAAAACGGGGCGCAAGCAATGCAAAGGATCATGACCAACGAATACGACCTCGTGTTCATGGACATGCAGATGCCCGTGATGGACGGCATCACCGCGACAAGATCCATCCGCTCGAACCCGCGCTACAAGAATCTGCCCATCATCGCCATGACGGCCAATGCGATGGACCGCGACCGCGATGCGTGCCTGGGGGCGGGCATGAACGACCACCTCGGCAAGCCCATCGAGCCCGAGAAACTTTACGCTGCGCTGCTTCATTGGATTCCTCCGCGCGCCGCCGCTGCCGCGGCATCCGCCGCGATTCCCTCTCCGGCACCCATCGCCGTGGCAGAGCCACTTACGATTCCGGGCATCGACACTGCCACAGCCTTGAAGCGGACGGGAGCCAATCGCAAGCGCTACGAGTCGCTGCTCTCGCGCTTCGCCGACTCGCAAGCCAGCGCGA
>Ga0187776_10001029_pt1 | contig 13682 bp, 14 predicted proteins | sample 0216_BV02_MP12_2_FD_132426 | JGI IMG/M metagenome (GOLD analysis project Ga0187776, IMG submission 132426) | Tropical peat soil microbial communities from peatlands in Department of Meta, Colombia - 0216_BV02_MP12_20_MG | ecosystem: Environmental > Terrestrial > Soil > Wetlands > Peat | place...
ATCGCCGAGGGCGAGTTCGTGAGCCTGCTGGGCCCCTCCGGCTGCGGCAAGACCACGACTTTGCGCATGCTGGCCGGGCTCGATTTCCCCACCAGCGGCACCATCCGCATCGGCGACCGGGTCGTAAACGACCTGCCGCCGGGCAAGCGCGACATCGCCATGGTGTTCCAGTCCTACGCCCTCTATCCGCACATGACCGTGGCGGAGAACATCGCCTATCCCCTGAGGAAGCGCGGCGTGCCTCGGCGGGCGCGCGACGCCAAGGTCATGGACGTCGCGCGCCTGCTCCGGCTCGAGGCATTGGTCGAGCGCAAGCCGCGCCATCTCTCCGGCGGCCAGCAGCAGCGGGTGGCGCTCGGGCGCGCGCTCGTGGCGGATCCGGACGTGCTGCTGCTCGACGAGCCGTTCTCCAACCTCGATGCACGACTTCGCGAGGACATGCGCCTCGAGCTCAAGGAGACGCAGAAGCGGGTCGGCGTCACCACGCTCTTCGTGACGCACGATCGGGCCGAGGCGATGATCCTCTCGGACCGTGTCTTCGTGATGAACGCCGGCCGGATCGCCCAGGACGGCAGCCCGCGACAGATCTACGAGCATCCGCGCACACGGTTCGTCATGGACTTCCTCGGCCAGGTCGACCACGTCGAGGCGCGCGTCGTGCGGATGCCGGACGGCGCCTGCGTGGCGAGCATCGACGGCGCCCCCGGGGTCCGCCCCGTCCCGCTGCCCGCCGACGCCGCGTGGCGGGACGGTGAGCCGGTGGTGCTGGCGCTCCGCTCGTCGGACGTCCGGGTGTGCGCGACCGACGGGAACGGAAGCTGGCAGGGCACCATCATGTCCACGATGTACCTCGGCGAGCGCGTCGAGTACGTCGTGAAGCTCGGCGGCGCGCACGTGCGCGCTTCCGGCCCGGCGACGGAATCGTTCTCGGCGGGCGCAACAGTGCAGCTGCAGATTCCAGCGGGCGCGATCCGGGCGTGGCCGATCCGCGCGTAGCCGGAGCGCGTGCGACCACACGCACGGAGGCGGCCGCCTCCGCGGGAAGGGGAGACACGGTGAGACGACAGACACGGCTGTTCGCGCTGGTGCTGGTCGGTGTCGTCGTGGTCCTGATGTGCGGCGGGACCGTAGCGCAGCCGAAATCGTGGGACGACACCGTCGCCGCCGCCAAGCAGGAAGGCGTCGTCGTCTGGTCCTTTTTCGGCGCGCCCGGCGCGGCCACGGAGCGGCAAGCGCGTGAGTTCGAGCGCCTGTACGGAATCCGGGTCGAGCTGGTTCCCGGACGCACCGGCGATTTCGAGGCGCGCTGGAACGCGGAGCGCGCCGCGGGCAAGCCGAGCATCGACGTGCGCTCGTCCGGCAGCCCCGAGAATCGCCGCCTCGCCGTGCGCGGCCTCGACCAGGACTTTGGCACCTTGCCCGCGGCCGTGGAGCCCGGTGTCCCGTGGATCGTGGACCCCCTGATCGATCCGAAGGCCGGCCACGGCCACACCTTGCACTTCTCCGCCGGCGGCTACTTCATCCTCGTCAACAACAAGCTCGTACCGCCCGAGATGGGCCCGCGCAGCTACAAGGATCTCGAGGACCCGAAGTACAAGGGCCTGATCCTGCTGTCGGAGCCGATCGGGCCGTCGCCGGGCTCGCGCTGGGCCGCCTACGTATGGAAGGCCTATGGCGACGAGCACCTGAAAAAGGTGATCGCGAACGTGAAGGCGCTCACCCGGGCCGAGATCGACGCGCCCAAGCAAGTGGCGCGCGGCGAGTACGGCATCTTCATCCATCCCACGCAGGTCGGCGCCGCCGACATCTGGAAGCTGCCCAAGCCCCACCCGTTCCGGCTCGTCGTGCCGGAAGACGGTGTGATGCTGCTGCTCGGCGGTATCAATCTCCTGCAGGGGGCGCCCCATCCGAACGCGGCCAGGGTGTTCATGAACTACCTCTTGACCAGGCCGGCCCAGCAGATCCAGGCCGACGACCCGGGCGGCCCGTTCATCCGGCGCGATGTCACGCCGTCGGTTCCCGAGCTGGCACACTTCACCACCGCCAAGCCCTTTCCGAACAATCCCGACACCTACGAATTCGGCTCCAAGCTCTTCTTCGAATGGTCGGCGAAGGCCGAGCCCTATTTGAAGGCGGCCGGGCTCAAGTAGAACCGCGATGGCCACGCCCGGAGTCGTGATCGAGCGCGCCGCGGCGCGCTCGATCACGGCGACCCTGCGCGAGCTGCTCCGGCCGGCGAGCGTGCTCCCTCTCGCCCTGCTGGCGCTGACGGTCGTCATGGTCGTCTATCCCCTGAGCATGGTGCTCTACGGCAGCGTCAAGGACGGCGCGCCGGGCCAGCCGGGTGGATTCACCCTCGTCCACTGGCGCACGGTGCTCGGCGACGTCGAGACCTATCGCGTGCTCCTGAGCAGCATCACGATCGCGGTGCCGCGCACCGTCCTGGCCCTGCTCCTGGCGACCGCGTTCGCATGGTCGATCGCCCGGACGACGGTGCCGGGCAAGCGAGTGCTCGAGGGGCTGCTCGTGTTCCTGTTCTTCCTGCCCGAGCTGCCGTGGGTGCTGGCCTGGATGCTGCTGGGCGCGCCGAACGTCGGCCTGCTCAATCGATGGCTGCGCGTCGTCGTTCCGGGCGGCGAGACCTTCATCAACGTCTATTCGTACGCCGGGCTCATCGTTCTCGGCGCCGCGCGCTCGGCTCCGGTGCTGTTCCTGTTCGTCTACCCGGCCTTCCAGGCGATGGATGCGACCCTCGAAGAGGCCGCGCGCATGGCCGGGGCGGGGGGATGGCGTACGATCCGGCGCGTGAATCTGCCGCTCCTGATGCCGGCGCTGCTCGCGTCGGGCATCCTCTCGTTCGTGGTCGCGATGGAGTCGTTCGAGATGCCGCAGCTCCTCGGCACGCCGGCCAAGATCTTCGTCTTCACGACGCGCATCTACGATCTGGCCTACGGCGGGCACGTGGCACGCTTCGGTCCCGCGATGGTCCTGGCGGTGCTCCTCTTGCTGCTCACGGTGAGCCTCATCGCGGTGCAGTGGAGGCTCCTGCAGGGCCGCGCCTTCACGACGGTCTCCGGCCGCGGGTATCGGGCGCGACCCGTCGATCTGGGAGGATGGCGCTGGGTGCCGTTTGCCGCCATCGTCCTGTTCTTCGTCGTGTTCGGCGCGCTGCCGTTCGTCGTGCTGCTGCTGAACTCGTTCATGGAGCTCAGCGGCTTTCTCAGCTGGGAGCTCTTCACGACGCGTCACTGGACCGATGCGCTGGGGCGCACGGCGGTCCTGACGTCGATCAAGGACACGGTGCTGGTGGCCGTCGCGGCCGCGACACTCGGGGTCGCGCTGTCGGCCGCGATCTCGTACGTCGTGACGCGGACGACGTGGGCAGGCCGCAAGGTCCTGGATCTCGTGGCCTGGGGCCCCTGGGCCGTGCCCGGCCTGGTGATGGCCCTCGGATTTCTGTGGGCCTTCGTGCGCCTGCCGATCTACGGCACGCCGTGGCTGCTCGTGCTCGTCCTGGTCGCGCGCGGCTTGCCGGTCGGCTCGCGATTCTTCACGGCGACGATGGTGCAGCTCGGGGCCGAGCTCGAAGAGTCGGCCCGGATTCACGGCGCCTCGTGGCTCCGCGTCGCCGTGCGGATCTGGATGCCGCTCCTGCGCCCGGCCATTCTGGGCGCGTGGATCCTGCTCTTCGTCATCGCCGTGCGCGTCCTCGATCTGGTCGTCTTGCTCGCCGGACCCGGGAGCCGCATGCTCGCCGCGGATATCTTCTTCTGGACCGTGAGCGGCCGGCAGGAAGCCGCATCGGTGCTGGCGCTGCTCCAGACGGCGCTGGTGATGGCGGGGTACGTCGTGGCGCGGCGGCTGCTCGGCCGCGCGCCGCGAAACTCCATCTAGGGATTCGATCCGGGCGTATATAGGAAGAAGCGAGCGCGATTCGAGTGGGAGGACGCCATGCTGGCGATGACGATCGAGCGGGTTCGGGCTTTCAATGGTCTCGACGTGCTGGTTGCCCGTGACGAAGGCTTGTTCAGTGCGGAGGGCCTGGATCTCAGGATCGCGCCGCCGCCGGTCGATGCCCCGTCTACGGTCGACGGCACGCTCACGCGGCCCGTCTCGGTCCAGGGCACGCTCGTGGACCGTGGCGAAGCCGCCATGTTCCAGGGGTGAGAGTGCGGCAATAACCGCCGGGTGGCGGAAAGCGCAGTGGGCGCCCTCCAGGTCGGGCGCCGTGCCATGGTCGTGTGCGCCGGGCTCGTCGTCCGGCCCGACTCCGACATCTTCACTCCGCAAGAGCTCGCGTACCGGATGGTGGCGCTCGACTACGGCAACGGCACCGCGTATGCCGGCCTGCAGATGCTGGAAGGCGCGATGCCGCGCGCGGCGATCACCACGCGCGCGGCCCCTGTCAACTCGAGCGACCGGCTCGACGCGTTGCTTCGCGGCGAGGTCGACGCGACGGTGCTGCAAGAGCCGTGGATCACGATCGCCGAGAAGAAGGGGTGTCGCGTCGTGTCGACCACGTTCTTTCACGGCACCTGGGTCGCCGATCGCAGCGTGAGCGTCGAGGCGTATGCCGCGTTCGTGCGCGCGACCACCCGGGCGGTGCGACGCGTCAACGCCGACAAGCGTCGGTACGTGTCGTACTTCATCGCCGATTTCCCCGGTCACCCCGACGTCGAGAAGCTCACGCCGGACGATTTCGACCTCGGCCGGATCCAGCTGAAGGAGCCGGGCCCTATCCGCGAAGCCGAGGCGCGCTGGGCGTGGGAGTGGATGGCCGGCTGGGGCGTGCTGGAGGGCACCTTCGATGCGCGCGCGCAGATCAACCACGCCGTCGAGCGAGAGGCGCACGCCCGCGCCGCGGTCGAGCTCGCCGCCCCGGCCGGGGCTCGCTAGACCGTGCGCCGGCCCGGCGTCCCCGCGCTGCTCGTGCTCGCCGCTGCGCTTGCGATCGCCGCGTGCGGCGAGACGCTCCAACCCACGGACCCGGCGCGGATTCCGGCGTACGTCGGGGCGAACGGCAAGTTCTCCAGGCCCAAGGGGTCGGGCCCGTTCGCGACGGTCGTGATCATGCACGGCTGCGGTGGGCCGACCGGCCATCAGGAATGGATCGGCCGCCTCAACGCGTGGGGCTACGCGACCTACTACATCGACAGCTTCACGCCCCGGAACTTGAAGCACGTGTGCGCCGAGCAGCAGTTCAAGGGCTACCAGCGCGTGGACGATGCCTACGCGGCACTCGCGCACTTGCGCACGCGCGGCGACGTCCGGGGTGACCGGATCGGTCTCATCGGCTTCTCGCACGGCGCGGCCGCGACCGCGGAGGTGGTGACCGCCGCTCATGCGGCCACGGCCAACGTGGCGCCGTTCGCCGCCGCGGTCGCCTACTACGGGGGATGCCGCAACGAGAGATTCGGGCTCACGACCGATCTGCTGATCCTGTTCGGCGAATCGGACGACTGGGCCAACGTGAAGGCCTGCCCGCGCATGCTCGAGCGCCAGGACCGCGCCACCCGGGACCGCCTCACGATCGTCACCTACCCCGGTGCGTACCACGACTTCGACATCGGGCCACGCCCGGCCCGTGACTTCCTGGGCCATCATCTCGCGTACAACGAAGCGGCCGCGAAGGATTCGTTCGCGCGGACGAAGGCGTTCTTCGATCAGCGCCTCAAGAGCTAGCCCATGAGCCACGACACGTCCGACGCCCTGGTGTTCTTCGGAGCGACCGGCGATCTCGCGCACAAGAAGATCTTCCCGGCCCTGCAGGCGCTGGCCGGGCACGGCCATCTCGACGTGCCGGTCATCGGCGTGGCGAAGGCCGGCTGGACGCTCGACCAGTTGAAGGCTCGCGCCCAGGACAGCGTCGAGCAGCACGGCGGCCTCGATCGCGACGCCTTCGCTCGACTCCTCGGGTGCCTGCACTACATCGACGGCGACTACGCCGATCCGGCCACGTTCAAGCAGCTGCGCCGAGAGCTGGGGGACGCGAAGCATCCGATCCACTACCTGGCGATCCCGCCGAGCCTCTTCGAGACCGTCGTCGATCAGCTGGGCCAGTCGGGCTCGGCGCGGGGCGGACGGGTCGTCATCGAGAAGCCCTTCGGTCACGACCTGGCTTCGGCGCGAAGGCTGAACGGCGCCGTGCACCGCAACTTCCCCGAGGAGAACGTGTTCCGCATCGACCACTACCTCGGCAAGAACACGGTCCAGAACCTCCTGTTCTTCCGCTTCGCGAACTCGTTCCTGGAGCCCGTGTGGAACCGCCAGTACGTCGAGAGCGTGCAGATCACGATGGCCGAGGACTTCGGGGTCGAGGGGCGGGGCGCGTTCTACGATCAGACCGGCGCCTTGCGAGACGTCGTCCAGAACCATCTGCTGCAAGTCTTGACGAACATCGCCATGGAGCCGCCGCCCGGCCTCGACGCCGAGATGCTGCGCGACGAGAAGGTGAAGGTCCTGAAGGGGATTCGCGCGCTCGCGCCCCGCGACCTCGTCCGGGGCCAGTTCCACGGCTATCGCGAGGAGCCCGGCGTGGCGCGCGATTCGTCCGTGGAGACCTTCGCGGCGCTCAAGCTCGAGATCAACTCCTGGCGCTGGAAGGGCGTGCCCTTCTACATCCGCGCCGGCAAGGGCCTGGCGGTCACCGCGACGGAAGTGCTCGTCCGACTCCACCAGCCGCCGCCGATCTTCGCCGAGGTGCCTCCGCCCGCGAACTACTTCCGCTTCCGCGTGACCCCGAACCTCATGATCGCGGTCGGGGCGCTGGTCAAGAAGGCGGGTGAAGAGCTCAGCGGCGATCAGGTCGAGCTCGTTATCAGCGAGGCCGCCGATCCGGCCGAGTCCGGCGCCTACGAGGAGCTGCTGCTCGACGCGATGCGCGGCAACTCGGCGCGGTTCGCGCGGCAGGACTACGTCGAGGAGGCCTGGCGGATCCTGGATCCGGTCCTGCGCGAGGGGACCCGGATGTACGAGTACGAGCGCGGCACGTGGGGCCCTCCGCAGGCGAGCGCGCTGATCGCGCCCGAGGGCGGGTGGTTCGACCCCTCGCCGAAGCGCTAGCCGCGGCTCATCGCCGCGGGGCGAGCGGGTCCTCGAGGAGCAGGATCGGCGTCCATCTGAGCCCGATGCGGGAGAGATCGGGCGCCAGCACGTCCTCGCCGACCGGCCGCACGCCGCGCTCGATCCAGGCGACGAGATCGTCGAACGCCCGGGCACTCACGCTCGTCTCGAAACCACAGTGACCCGGCGCGCGCGTCACGCGCTGGACCAGGAGGCGGTCGGTCCCGGCGGCGATCGTGCGGCGCCGGTACGACTGCTCGAGGCTCAACGGCACCCACGCGTCTCCCGTCTCGTGCAGCGTGAGGAGCGGCGCCTGGAGCCGACCGGTTCGCTCCGCGTACACCGGGTTCACCGTCGGCGACCGCGAATCCTTCGCCGGCTGCAGGCGCCGGACTCGCGCGTTCAGCTCGTCCTCGGTGAGACCCAGGCCGGGGTCGATCCGGTAGCGGATATGAGCGGTGCTGGCGCCGCGCAAACCGGGATTCGGCTCGTTGTCGAGATCGTGGGCGCGGTACAACATGTTCAGGAGGTAGCGAGACCGCAGCCCCTCGAGCCGCAAGGGCAGATCGTGGCCCATCTGATCGCCGCCCATCAGATACTTCACGACGCTGTCGAACCGTCGCCCGCGCTCGGTGTAGCTCCCGGGCATGCCGAGCGCCGGTACGACGCGCTCGGCGACGAGGCGCGCGAATGCGTCGCGATCGGGCGCGTCGAGAATCGGGACACCCGAGATGAGCTCCGCGGCCGCAGTGTAGGCCATCAGGTAATCGCCGATGCCGATGCCGTCGACGAGGCCGCACTCGGCCAGGCCGCCCTGGTAGAGCTCCGGGTGGAGCTCCAGCGAGGCCACGACGATGTGCCCGCCCATCGATCGCCCGTAGATGACGACCCAGCGGGGCGTGCCGATCTCCCTGAGGAAGAGCTCGCGCAGGGCGATCAGGTCCTCGATGAACAGGTGAGGCTGATACTCGCGCGCCCGGTACCCGGACGCGATCCACGCATGGCCGGCGTCGAGGATGTGCGCGTTGATCGGCGGCGCGGTGACGGCCCCCGAGCCCGAGCCCCGCTGGATCCCGTGCGCGAAGACCACGAGACCGCCCTGCCAGTTCGCGGGGACCTCGATCAGATAGCTCGCGCCCCCGAGCACGCCGCTCCGGCTGATCGCCGCACGGTCCGATTCGGCGCGCGGCGCGTCGGACCACGGCAGGCGAAACGCCCCGAGGACGCAGGCCACCGCGAAGAGCGTGACCAGGGCATGTCGGCGAGTCGGGCGCGGGCTCTTCCAGCGATGGCGCGACATCGTCACCTCGGCGGACTATCGTCCGGCGAGCGCGCGGTTCTCCAGGCGGCTCAGGAGCCGGACCACCGGCCACAGTAACAGGAAGTAGATGACCGCCGCTACCACGATCGGCGTCGGGCTGTAGGTGAGGCTCTGCGCCTGCCGCGCCTGATAGAGGAGCTCGGGCACCGCGACCACGCTGCCGAGCGCGGTGAGCTTCACGACCTCGAGCGTGTTGGAGAGCAGGTCGGGCAGCACGTTGCGCACGGCCTGGGGCAGGACCACGTAGGTCATGGCCTGCAGGCGCGAGAGCCCCGTGGAGCGCGCCGCCTCGATCTGACCCGACGGTACCGAATCGATCCCGGCTCGCAGGATCTCGCCGTAATAGGCGCCGGTGTTCAGGAAGAACGCGATCGCCACGCAGACGAAGCCGCCGAGCTCGAGCCCGGCGAACGGCAGCCCCGCGAAGAGCAGGATCAGCAGCACCAGCGGCGGGAAGGCGCGGAAGAAGTCGACCCATGCGATCAGCGGCCAGCGGACCACCGGATGCCGCACGCTCGCGAGCAGCGCCAGGATGAGCCCGCCGAGCAGGCCCAGCGGCACGACCACCAGGGACAGCAGCACGGTGTTCATGAGTCCGGCCCGCACGATCGGCCAGGACGCGGCGATGATCTCGGGATTGAAGAAGGTCTGGATCATCGCGGGGTCAGCGCTTCCACGCGAATCGCGTCTCCACCCATCGGGCCGCGACCACGACCGGGAAAAAGAGAACAAGGTAGGCCGCGGCGCCCATCATCAGCGGCGAGGGATTGTAGGAGTTCGACATCGCCGAGCTCGCCTGGCCGAGGATCTCCGTCACGGCGACGACGGTGCCGAGCGCCGTGCCCTTGGTGATCGCGATCGTGCGATTCGTGAGCGGCGGGATCGTCAGCCGCAAGGCCTGCGGCAGCACGACGCTGACCAGGGTCTGGCCGAACGAGAGTCCGGTGGAGCGCGCCGCCTCCCACTGACCCCGGGCGACCGAGGTGATGCCGGCCCAGAAGATCTCCTCGGAGAACGCCATCAGCACGAGCGCCAGCGACAGCCAGGTCGACACGAAGCCGGAGGGCGAGATGCCGGCGCCGGGCAGGCCGAAGTAGATCAACACGATGACGACGAGCGGAGGCAGCGAGCGGAACAGGTCGACGACGCCGATGATCAGCCAGTTGAGCGGCCGGATCCCGAGGCTCCTGAGCAGCGCCAGCGTCAGCCCCGCCGCGATACCCGTGACGACGATGAGGAGCGCCAGCTCGATCGTGACCACGACGCCGGACAGGATGTCCGGCAGGTACTTCAGCATGACCTTGCCGTTCAGGAACGTCTCGGTGAAGCGAGCCCAGCTCGACATGGAGTCGGCCTGCGCGGCGCGGGTCAGTGGCGCTGGATCTGGCCGATGAAGCTGCGCGTGCGCTCCTGGGCCGGATTCTCGAAGATCCGCCTCGGCGTGCCCTCCTCGACGATCGCGCCCTCGTCCATGAACACCACCCGGTCGGCGGCGTTGCGGGCGAAGCCCATCTCGTGGCTGACCACGATCATCGTCATGCCGCTCTCCCGCAGCGAGCGCATCACCTCGAGCACCGAGCCCACCAGCTCGGGATCGAGCGCGCTCGTCGGCTCGTCGAACAGCATCACCCGTGGCTCGAGCGCGATCGCGCGCGCGATGGCGACGCGCTGCTGCTGGCCGCCCGAGAGCTGGCCCGGTGTGTGGTCGGCGCGGTCGGCGAGCCCCACGCGCTCCAGCGCCGCTCGACCCAGCGCGTCGGCCTGGGCGCGCGACTTGCCCGCGACCTTCCGCAGCGCCAGGGTCACGTTACCGAGCGCGGTCATGTGCGGATACAGATTGAACGACTGAAATACCATGCCGATGCGCTGGCGGGCGTGGTTGATGTCGGTCCGCGGATCGAGCATGTCGATGCCGTCGACCACGACGGTACCGGCCGACGGCTCCTCGAGCCGGTTGAGGCAGCGCAGCAGCGTGGACTTGCCCGAGCCCGACGGCCCGATCACGAACACCAGCTCGCGCTCGGCCACCTGCAGATCGACGCCCTTCAGGACGTGAAGGGCGCCGAAGTGCTTGTGCAGGCCGCGCGCGTCGACGATCGGGCCCTTCATGCCCCCGGGTCAGTTGCAGTGGAGCTCGTGCGGCGTCGGATCGTAGCCGGGCATGCCGGGCGGACCGTAGCCCGGCGTGATCACAACTTGTAAATCGTCGGGCGCCGGCTTCTTGCCGAACCACTTCTCCGACATCCGGGCGATCGTGCCGTCCTTCTTCATGCAGTCGAGCGCGTCCTGGAGCTGGGCGCGGAGCTTCGGGTTGTTCTTGGGCACCGGCGCCGCCCAGTGGGCGCGCGTCTCCTTGAGCTCGAGATCGGCCACGAACTGCGGATTCTTCGACGCGGCGTACACGATCGTCGTGTTGCCGCCGAGGGTCGCGTAGGCGCGGCCCGAGAGGACGGCCTGCGTGGCGTCCGGCTGGGTGTCGTAGACCTGCACCGTGAAGCCGTACTCGGCGCCCTTGGCCTTCGACAGGGTCTCGTAGGGCGTGCCCTTGTTGACCGAGACCGACTTGCCCTTGAGGTCCGACCAGTCCTTGATGGGCGCGGAGCCCTTCTTGATGCCGAACTGATAGGCCGTCCAGAGGTAGCCCGCGGTGAAGAGCATGTTCTCGGCCCGCTCCGTGGTCACCGTCGTCGGCGCGGCGATGAAATCGTAGCGCCCGGACTGCATGCCGGGAATCAACGTCGAGAAGCTCACCGCGTCGAACGTGATCTCGCGGTGCATGCGCCGGGCGACCTCGGTGAAGAGGTCGATCTGGAAGCCCTCGATCCCGCCGCCCAGCTTGGGCATGGCGTGCGGGGCGAAGGTGCCGTCGACGCCGGTGCGGAGCGGCGGCAGCTTCTCCTGGGAGAGCGCGGGGGCCGCGCAGAGGAGTGCTAAGACCGCCAGAGCGGCAAGGCGACGTCGGATCATGGATGAGCCTCCTGATGGACTCGTGGTCTTCGGGCGAGGGTCCCCGTGCGGGGCCGGCGTGAACGACAGCGTGCGCGAATCGGGGCGTCAAGCCGCGCCGATCCTGTCAGAGCGCGCGGGACAAGTCAACCGTCCCGGGCAGGCGCGCTCGATGGCGCGAAGCCTCGGGGCGGGGACCCACGCTCGAGAAGTCGCCCGCCAGCTATAGTAGGATCGGCTTCAATCTCCCGTCCGAGATTCGGAGGGCTGCCGATGCGCATGACCGGAAAGATCGGAATCGTCACCGCTGCCGCCTCGGGCATGGGACGCGCCGGCGCCCTGCGCTTCGCGCGCGAGGGCGCGCAGGTGGCCGTCGTGGACGTCGACGCCGCCGGCGTCAAGCGCGTGGTGGGCGAGATCGCCGCCGCGGGCGGGACGGCGCACGGCATCGTCGCGGATCTGACCAGGGACGAGGACTCGCGCCGGATCGTCTGGGACACCGTGAGCCGGTTCAAGGGCCTGGATTTCGTCTGGAACCACGTCGGCCATCCCGGGCCGGCCGCCGTCGAGGGCATCGACATGGGCGCGTTCGACCTGGCGGTCGACCTGAATCTCCGCACGGTGCTGATCACCACCGAGGCCGCCATCCCCGAAATGCGCGCCCGGGGCGGCGGGAGCCTGCTCTTCACCGCGTCGACGTCCGGGCTCGTGGGATCCGGCTTCAGCCCGGTCTACTCGATGTGCAAGTTCGGCGTGGTGGGCTTCGTCAAGAGCCTGGCCCTGCGACTGGCGCCCGAGAAGATTCGCGTGAATGCGGTCTGCCCGGGCCCGATCGACACGCCGATGCTGCGGGTGTTCGTCTCGCGGCCCGATCAGAAGTCGACGGCCGGCATGGATCCGGAGGAGCTCGTGCGCAAGCGCGCTCACGGCTCGGTGCCGCTGGGCCGCACCGGCAGGCCCGACGAGATCGCGAACGCGGCGCTGTTCCTGCTCTCGGACGAGGCGTCGTTCGTCACCGGCGTCGCGCTGCCGGTCGACGGCGGCGTGACGGCCGCCTGATTCCGGATCGCCACAGAGGAGGGTACTCATGACCAGAGCTGAATTCGAGGCAGGGCTCGTTCGCGACGGCTACGAGCTTCGCGAGGGCGAGATCAAGCCGAACGTGCATCGCGAGGCGCACGCCCACGAGTTCGACGCGCGCGTGCTCGTGGTGGACGGGTCGATCACGCTCGTGTTCGGCCAGGACCGCGTCACCTACGGGCCGGGCGACTGGTGCGACGTTCCCGCGGGGACCACGCACGAGGAGCACACCGACGCCGCAGGCGTGCGCTACGTCTCCGGCCGGCGTGCGGTGGTCGCCCGCTAGCCCTTGACGCTGCCCAGCGTCAGCCCCGCCGCAATGTAGCGGCGGACGGCAAAGAAGAGGACGATCGGCGGCAGCGCATAGAGGAGCGACGCCGCCACCGGGTAGTTCCACGGCGTGTCCTCGTTGTCGAAGAACGTCGCGAGCGTGATCGCCACGGTCTTGTTCCTGGGCGAGGACAGCAGGATGAACTGGTACAGGTATTCGTTCCAGGCGGTCAGCAGCGCGAAGGTGCCCACCGCCGCCAGGGCCGGCGCCATCAAGGGCAGATAGATCTGCAGATAGACCTGGCCGGGCGACGCGCCGTCGATCCGCGCCGCCTCGTCGAGCTCCATCGGAATCAACCGGCCATACCACTGCAGGATGATCACCGCGTAGGGGATGGCGAGCGTCACGTCCGCCGCGATCACCGCCCACAAGCTGTCCAGCAGTCCGTAACTGTGCATCAACCGATAGAACGGGATGACGAGGAAGTACGCCGGAACCATGTAGACCAGGAGTGCGACGGTGGAGATGACGCTGCCCTTGCCCAGCCGCGTCCGGCCCAGGGCGAAGCCGGCCAGCGAGCTGATGAGCACGGTCAGCGCCATGGTCGCGATGCCGATCAAGGAGCTGTTGCCGAGCTGGCGCCAGAAATCTTGCAGGTACCAGTACCGCTGGAACAGGACCCCGCGAAAGGCCTCGAGCGTCGGAGCCGCCGGCCAGATGTCGCCCGTGAATTCCGTCTTGCCCTCGGGATCGAGAGCGATCAGCAGCATGTTGTAGACCGGCAGCAGCCACCAGATCAGCAGCACGACGGCGAGCAGCGCCGCCCCCGCCGCGCTGACGAGTCCACGCAGCCGGCGCGGCCTGGGGCCGGCCGGCGCGATACTCATAGCTGCACCTCCCTCGTCTGCAGCCTGCGTATCAGAAGGATACCGAGCGGGATGATCACGGGCAGGGCCGCCATGACGGCGGCGACGCCGAGCTCGGGTTTGCCCTGGTCGAGGA
>Ga0187776_10001030_pt1 | contig 13673 bp, 14 predicted proteins | sample 0216_BV02_MP12_2_FD_132426 | JGI IMG/M metagenome (GOLD analysis project Ga0187776, IMG submission 132426) | Tropical peat soil microbial communities from peatlands in Department of Meta, Colombia - 0216_BV02_MP12_20_MG | ecosystem: Environmental > Terrestrial > Soil > Wetlands > Peat | place...
ACTCCTCCGAGCGGTTCGGGATGTCGCGCGTGATCTCCTCGTCGCCGAGCTTCGTCGAGCGCGCGTCGATCTCGTACTCGTGGATATGGATCGACGTGAGGATGTCGTCCTTCACAAGCCGCTCCGAGATGACGATCGCGTCCTCGAAGTTGAAGCCCTCGAACGGCATGAACGCCACGAGCAGGTTCGCGCCAAGTGCGAGCTCGCCGCTGTCGGTCGAGCTGCCGTCGGCGAGCACGTCGCCGGCCTTGAGCTTGTCGCCCAGGCGCACGATCGGCTTGTGGTGGATGAGCGTGCCCTGGTTCGAGCGCATGAACTTCGTCAGCGTGTAGTCGTCGCGACCGTCCTTCGTCTCCACGACGACCCGCTCGGCGTCGACGTCGACGACCGTGCCGGCCTTCGAGGCGACGACGACGTCGCCGGAGTCGACCGCGGCGCGGTACTCAAGACCGGTGCCGACGAGCGGCGACTGGCGCACGAGTAGCGGCACGGCCTGCCTCTGCATATTCGCGCCCATGAGCGCGCGGTTCGCGTCGTTGTGCTCGAGGAACGGGATCAGCGCCGTCGAGACCGAGACGATCTGCGCCGGCGAGACGTCCATCAGGTCGACGTCCTTCGCCGCGGCCATCACGGCCTCGCCCTCCGAGGAGCGGCAGAGAACGGTGTCGGTGGCGAACCTGCCGTTCTTGTCGAGCTGCGCGCTCGCCTGCGCGATCACGTAGCGCGACTCCTCCACGGCGTCAAGGTAGACGATCTCGTCGGTCACCTTGCCACCCGAGACCTTCCGGTACGGCGTCTGGACGAAGCCGAACTCCGAGACGGTCGCGTACGACGCGAGGTAGCCGATCAGGCCGATGTTCGGGCCTTCCGGCGTCTCGATGGGGCACATGCGGCCGTAGTGCGTCGGGTGCACGTCGCGCACCTCGATCGGCGCGCGTTCGCGCGTCAGCCCGCCGGCGCCGAGCGCCGACAGGCGGCGCCGGTGCGTCAGACCCGCGAGCGAGTTCGTCTGGTCCATGAACTGCGACAGCTGCGAGGAGCCGAAGAACTCCTTCAGCGCCGCCACGACCGGCCGGATGTTGATGATCGTCTGCGGCGTGATCGTGTCGACGTCCTCCGTCGTCATCCGCTCGCGGACGACGCGCTCCATGCGATAGAGACCGACGCGGAACGCCTCCTGGATCAGTTCGCCCACCGTGCGCAACCGCCGGTTCCCGAAGTGCTCGTACTCGTCGAGGTCGTTGACGATCGGTGCGCGCGAGAGGGTCATAGCCTCCGCGGCGAAGTCCTTCGAGTCCTCGGGGACGCCGATCTTGACCGGCAGCTCGAGGAGCTTGCGGACGAGGGCAACGATGTCTTCGGTGGTGAGCACCCGGACGTCCTCGGGGACGCCGACGCCGAGCCGCTGGTTGAGCTTGTAGCGGCCGACCTTCGTCAGGTCATAGCGCTTGGGGTCGAAGAACAGCGCACGCAGGAGGTTCCGCGCGTTGTCGAGCGTCGGCGGCTCGCCGGGCCGCTGCTTCTTGAAGACCTCGATCAGGGCCTCCTCCTCGCGCGTCGAGGGGTCCTTGTCGAGCGTGTTGACGATGTAGCTCGAGTTGTCGAACAGCGCGAGGATCGCCTCGTTCGTCGAGGTGTCGAGCTTGAAGCCGGTGGAGGGGTCTTCTGCCGGGAGCGCACGGAGCAGTGTCGTGATCGGCAGCTTCCGCTTGCGATCGATCCGGGCGTAGACGACACCCTTCTTGTCGATCTCGAGCTCGAGCCACGAGCCGCGGCTCGGCATGAGGTTCGCCGTGAAGACCTGCTTCGTCGGGTCCTTCGGCTCCATGAGGTAGGCGCCCGGTGAACGGACGAGCTGCGTCACGATGACGCGCTCGGTGCCGTTGATGATGAACGTGCCGTGCTCCGTCATCATCGGGAAGTCGCCCATGAAGACGGTCTGCTCTCGGATTTCGCCCGTGTCCTTGTTCACGAAGCGGACGGTCATCGAGAGCGGGGCCTGGTAGCTGAGATCCTTCTCACGACACTCGCGAATCGAGGCCGCGGGCTCGCCGAACTTGTACGCGCCGAATTCCACGGCGAGCGAGCCGGTGTAGTCCTCGATCGGCGAGATGTCGTCGATCGTCTCCCGCAGTCCCTCGTCGAGGAACCACTGGAACGAGGCCTTCTGGATATCGATGAGGTTGGGTAGGTCGAGAACGTGCTCGAGACGACTGAAAGACGTACGAGCGCGGGGCGAAGCGACCGTGGTGGTCAAGTAGAACAGCCTCCCTTGAAGCGAAAGAGAACGGGCAAGAAATCGGCGTGGCAGCTGCGAGCGGCCGAACGTCGGCGCAACCAGCCAGGGTACCGGAACGACCCCCCTCACCGCAAGCTGAAGCTGCGGCAGGAGCCGGTATCGGCCTGAACTGTAGCTCCGGTGCCTCCGAACGGCAAGAAGGGGCACCTTCGCGCCCCCTCTGCATGCCGTGGCGAGCCGGTGCTACTTGAGCTCGACCGTGGCGCCGGCCTCTTCGAGCTGCGCCTTGATCTGGTCGGCCTCCTCCTGGGTAGCGCCCTCCTTGACCGGCTTCGGAGCCGAGTCGACGAGGTCCTTCGCCTCCTTGAGGCCGAGACCGGTGACCGCACGGACGACCTTGATCACCTGGATCTTCTGGCCGCCCGCCTCGGTGAGGACGACGTCGAAGGACGTCTTCTCCTCCGCCGCGGCACCGTCGCCGCCAGCCGCCGCGGCGCCGGGCGCCGCGACCGCGACCGGAGCGGCGGCGGTGACGCCCCACTCCTCCTCGATCTTGTTCTTCAGCTCGACCAGCTCGAGGACGCTCATCTTGCCGAGCGACTCGAAGATCGAATCGACACCTGCCATTACTCCTCCTCCGTGCTTTCGTCGGTAGTCGTCTCGTCGGCCGCCGGCTCCTGCTCGGCGGCAGTCTCCTCTTCAGCGACGGGCTCTTCCTCTGCTTCCGCCTCCGGCTCCTCGGCCGGTGTTTCCGCCTCCGGCTCCGCCGGCGCAGCCTCTTCCTCGCCTCCGAGCTGCTCGATCCGGGCGTCGATCAGCCCGACGAGGTTCTGGAGCGGCGCGTTGAGCAGGCCCGCCAGCGCCGTGAGCGGCGCGACGATCGTGCCGAGCACCTGCCCGCGCAGCACCTCCTCCGGCGGCAGCTTGGCGAGGCTCTCGACCTCGGCCGCCGTCATCGCCCGGCCCTGCAGGACGCCGCCGCGGATCTCGAGCACCTGCGTCTCGCGCGCGGAGTCCGCGAGCGCCTTCGCGGCCGCGACCATGTCGCCGTCGGCCCCAAGGAACGCGATCGCGCTCGGCCCGTCGAGCAGCGCGAGCAGCGCGTCTGCTCCGGCCGCCTCGGCGGCCCTGCGCGTGAGCGTGTTCTTGACGACCGTGAAACGCGCTCCGCTCTGAAGCAGCCGGGTGCGCAGCTCGTCGATCTGGGGCATGGTGAGCCCGCGGTAGTCCGCAACGAGCAGCGTGTCGGCGGCCTTCAGCCGCTCGGTCAGCTCGTCGACAACCTGTTCTTTTTGTTCCTTCTTCATCTCACCTCGACTGGTCTTCTGCCCTCGCACAGAGGGCTGCCAGTGGTCTTCGGCGGTCTAGAGTCTGGGTGCTAGGCCGGAACTGTAGCGGCCTCAGGCTGCTGCTCGTCCAACTCCTCCACGATGCCACGGGTCCGGGCCGGGTCGATGTGGATGCCCGGGCCCATCGTGCTCGTGAGCGTGATCTGACGGATATAGCGGCCTTTTGCGGCCGCCGGCTTGGCGCGCACGATCTCGTCGAGGACGGCTGCGTAGTTCTCGACGAGCGCCCGCTGATCGAAGCTCTTCTTGCCGATCGAGACATGGACGTTCGCCCCGCGGTCGGTCCGGTACTCGAGCTTGCCGGCCTTGGCCTCGGAGACTGCCTTGCCGACGTCCATCGTCACCGTGCCGGTCTTCGGATTCGGCATCAGGCCGCGGGGGCCGAGGATGCGGCCGAGCCGGCCGACGTTGCCCATCTGGTCCGGCGTCGCGATCGCGACGTCGAAGTCCGTGAAGCCCTCCTCGATCTGCTTCGCGAGATCGGCCGACCCGACGATGTCGGCGCCGGCCTCCTCCGCCTCGCGGGCCTTGTCGCCTTCGGCGAAGACCGCGATGCGGACCTCCTTGCCGCTCCCGTTCGGGAGCATGAGCGTGCCACGCAGCTGCTCGTCCGCGTGGCGGACGTTCAGACCGAGCCGAAAATGCACCTCTACCGTCTCGTCGAACTTGACGTCACCGAACGACTTGAGCAGCCGGACGGCCTCGACGGGCGAGTACAGCTGCTCGCGCTCGAAGGTCGCGCGCGCGTCGCGATAACGCTTGCCGTGCTGTGCCATCAGAGATCCACCTCAACGCCCATCGACCGCGCAGTGCCGGCGATGATCTTCGACGCCTGGTCGACGTCGCGCGCGTTCAGATCCGGCATCTTCGTCTCGGCTATCTGGCGCACCTGCTCGCGCGAGAGTCGTCCCACCTTCGTCCGGTTCGGCTCGCCCGAACCCTTGTCGAGCCGCAGCGCCTCCTTGATCAGCACGGCCGCCGGCGGTGTCTTCGTGATGAAGGTGAAGGAGCGATCCTCGAAGACCGTGATCTCGACCGGGATGATGCGGCCGTTCTGGTCGGCCGTCTGGGCGTTGAACGCCTTGCAGAACTCCATGATGTTGACGCCGTGCTGGCCGAGCGCAGGGCCGACCGGCGGCGCCGGGTTGGCCTGCCCGCCGGGGATCTGGAGCTTGATCAGGGTCAGAACCTTCTTCGCCATCTGTTTCCTCAGTCGAGCTTCTTGACGTTGTCGAATCCGACCTCGACCGGCACCTGGCGCTCGAAGATGTTGACCATCACCTGGAGCTTCTGCGCGTCGGGGTTCACGTCGGTGATCTCGCCGTCGAAGTCGGCGAGCGGGCCCGACGTGATCTTGACCGACTCGCCGAGCTGGAACTCCACCTGCGAGCGCACCTGGACCGCGGTCGCGGCCCCGGTGTGGAGGATCCGGTCGACCTCGGGCTGCGAGAGCGGCACGGGCGTCGCGCCCGCGCCGACGAAACCGGTCACGCCCGGCGTGTTCTTCACGACCGTCCACGCGTCGTCGTTGAGGTCCATGTTCACGAGCACGTAGCCGGGCAGGGTGCGCTTCTCCGCCTGCACCTTCTGGCCGTCCTTCGTCTCGATCACCTGCTCGGTCGGGACGACGACGCGCCGGAAGCGGGCGCGCTGGTTCATCGACTCGATCCGGTGCTCGAGGTTGGCCTTCACCTTGTTCTCGTGCCCGGAATAGGTGTTGATCACGTACCAGCGAAACATTTGCGATCTCTCCCCGGCCCTAGCGCAGCAGCAGGTGCTGGACGACGTACTTCCACAGCTCGTCGTTCAGCCACAGGTAGACGCCGGTGATGAGGCAGGCGATGATGACGACCGCAGTACCGCTGATCACCTGCTGCTGGTTCGGCCACTCGACCTTCCGCAGCTCGGCCCACGCTTCCTCGACGAAGCGGACGCCCGGGATGCCCGGACGTACCTCGTCGCTGCGCTGGCGGCGCGCTTCGGCCGGCTGCTCGCGAGGCTCCTCGTCGGCGGTCGGGCGCGGGCGGACAGGAGGACGGAGCGGCGGAGTCCCCGCCGCCTTGGCCCGCCGCTTCTGGCGCTCCTGCCGCGTCGAGCGCGCCATCAGCGTGTCTCCCGGTGCAGGGTGTGGCAGCCGCACCAGCGGCAGTACTTGCGGAACTCGACGCGGTCCGGCGAGTTGCGCTTCGACTTCTCCGTCTGGTAGTTCCGCCGCCGGCACTCGGTGCAGGCGAGCGTGATTGCGACTCTGACTCCGGTTGCCATTTGCTCTTTCTCGAATCCGAGGGACGCGCTCCAGTAGCGCCGGGTGGGCTCGAACCACCGACCTCTGCATTATGAGTGCAGCGCTCTGACCAGCTGAGCTACGGCGCCTCGGGCCGCAACACTGTAGCGAAGAGAACGGCGACGGTCAGTGCGACTCGATGAACCCGAGGGTGCGCCGCCAGGCGTCGTCGGAGGCGTCCTGGAACTCCTCCTGCTTGCGGTCGAAGAAGCTGTGCGGCGCACCCTCGTACTCGATCAGCTCGTACTCCTTCCCGGCTTCGCGCAGCCTCTGCTCGAACTCGAGATTGTCCAGATGGCTGATGGCCTGGTCGGCCCCGCCTTGAAGGGCCAGGATCGGCGCCGCCATCTCGGGAACGAACGGAAGCGCTCGCGACGGCCTCCCATAGAACCCGACCGCACCATCGAGCTCCTCGTGAAACGCCGTGGACACCCACGAGTTCGAGCCGCCGAAGCAGAAGCCGACGGTGAACAGGGACGTGCAATCGAGCCCGAGCAGCACCCGGAGGCACGTGCCGACGTCCTCCATCACCTGGCGGGGCGTGAGCGCCTCGACGTGTGGCCCATACTCGAAGTCGTCACCGCGCTTCGCGACTCCCGCAGTCCGGCCGAAGTAGTCGAAGGCAACTGCCGCGTGGCCGCGCTCGGCGAAGCGCAGCGCGAGCTCCTCGTAGAAACGGTAGAGCCCCCGGACGTCGGGGAGGATCACGATCCCGGTCGAGAAATCCCCTTCCGGGAGCGCCTGGAACGCCGCGAAGCGGTTTCCGTCCTCCGAGGCGAGAACGACATCGTCGTGAGAGACGGCGGCGCCGGAGATCCGTGGGACCGGCGGCTCGGAGTCGAGCTCGAAGCACATGTCGCGAGCCTACGAGAGGAGGTACCGGCCTTGCGGCGTACCCTGCGGGGGTGGACGAGGAGTCGCATCGCGAGGAGATGAACGCCGCGATCCGGGCGCAGCGGGAACGGGGCGCCGTGCCGCGCTCGATGCTCCCGGTCGAGGACGAGGCAAGCACGGAGTTGCCGCCCCCCGAGGCTCCAGAGCCGCCTGCGGCGCCGCCGAGGCACGGCCTGTTCGGACGCCTGTTCCGCGGCTGAGAGCTCACTTCGGAACATGCTGCCGGGCGGGCCGAAGCCCGCCCGGCAGCCGGCGCCAGGCCCGTTTCAGGCGGCCCGCTTCCTCCCGAGCATCTTCTCCCACCACTCGTCTTCGTCGACGAGCGTGGCGATGAACTTCGGCCCACTCGGCCAGCGCGGCAACGAAACCCGCCGCTGCTTCGTGAGCTCCTCGAGCACGGTGGCGCGGAGCGTGTGCAGCCGCTCGTGCTGCGCCGCCATGTCGCGGGCCAGCTCGGCGCGCTCGACATCGCGACGGGCCACGTCGTACTCGACCTCCAGCAGGCTGTTCCTGCTTGCGCTCTCCTCGATAGTGCTGGACATGCGGCGCTCCTCCTCAACTCGTAGTGCTACGCGGACGCCGCAGTTGTCCTTGGCGCAATCGTCGTCAACCAGGCGGCTGACGGCTATCCCTCGAACAGGCGTTTCTGCGCCGGGCCGAGCGCTGAGGAAATGGTCAAGTTCGGCATTTCGAGTGCCGATAGACACGGGGTGATTTCCCTGCGGCAGGTGGATCCCTCGCTATGAGCGCCGACCAGGAGCGCGTTCCTCAGCGCCAGCTCGGCGAGCTGATGACCGAGCTCGGGCTCATAAGCGAGGAGCAACTCGCAACCGTCCTCGAGGTGCAGCAGCGCTCCAAGCGGCCGCTCGGGCAGATCATCGTCGAGCTCGGCTTCGCCTCGGGTGCCGCAGTTGCGCACGCGCTTGCCATGCAGAGCGGCGGCGCTCTCAGAACCGAGTTCGGGTTCGCTTTGGGCGTCCAGTCCGACAACGGCGACGCCGACTCCGACGAGACAGCGGTCGGCCTCCCCAAGCTCCGACTCGCGCCGACGGCGGTTCAGCCGAAGATGCCGACCGAGGTTGCGCCGCTCGACGAGCCGCCGGCCGATGACGCCTCCACGGAAGCCGAGGAGCCGACCGCCGACGCGTTCGTGGCTCCCCCGAGCGAGCCGGGAGCGCCCGAGAGCGCGGAGCCGGAGGAAGCCCCCACTGACGAAGCCGAGCCCATCGAGCGGGGGGACGAGCCGGAGGACGCAGCGATCGAGCTCGAGGAGGTTCCCGAGGATGACCAGGCCGAGACCGAGGCCGAAGCCGTCGTAGACTCAACGCCCGTCGTCGAGCCGGATCCGACCGAGCTCGAAGAGCTGCGGGCCCAGATCGATCGGCTCGAAGCCGCGCTCGACGACGCGCAGGCCGAGTCCATGAGCGAGCGAGTGCAGCAGGTGGCCGAGGTCGAACGGCTCGAGACCGCTCTCGCCGAGGCGCGCAGCGCCCACGAGCAGGAACTGACCCGGCTGCACGAGGAGCATGAGCACGCCACGGCACGTTTCGAAGGGCTCGAGGCCGCGCTCGCAGACGCCCAGACGGGTCGCGAGCACGAGCTGAGCCGCCTCCAGGACGAGCACGAGGAGAAGCAGCGGCAGCTGCACGAGGAGCACGAGCAGGCCCGAGCGGAGCTCGAGCAGGTCCAGAATTCGCTCGCAGAGGCGGAGACCACGACCGCCGAGCAGGCCCGGCGTCTCGCCGAGGAGCAGGAGCGGCATGCGGCGGAGCGCGAACAGATCGCAGCCCAACGCGACGGGCTCCAGGAGGAGCTCGGCACGACGCTGGAGCGGCTCGCCGCCGTCGAGCAGACCGCCGAGGAGCGGGACCAGCTCCACGCCGAGGTCGAGCGCGTCCAGGCCGCCCTCGCCGAAGCGAGAACAGCAGCAGCCGACGAGGAGGCCCGTCTACGTGAGCAGGTCGAGAGCCTCGGGCGCGCTCTCGCCGAGACCCACGCGACCCACGAGGAGCAGCTGACCGAGCTCCAGGAGCAGCAGGAGCAGGCCACGGCCGAGCTCGCTCGCCTCCAGCCGGCACTCGCCGAGGCGCAGATCGCAGCCGCCGAGCAGGAGCGCCGTCTCGCCGACGAGCAGGAGCGGCACACCGTCGAACGGAACGAGCTCGCCGCCCAGGCCGAGAACCTCCAGCTGGAGCTCGGCGCCGTTCTCGAGCGACTCGCAGTAGTCGGCCCCGCCGCCGAGGAGCGTGACGAGCTGCGTGCCGAGGTCGAGCGCCTGGAGGCTGCCCTCGTCGAGGTGCAGGAGAGCTGCGCGGTGGAACTGCAGCAGGTTACCGAGGAACGCGACAGACTCACGGCCGAGCTCGAGGAAGCGCAGGAGGTGCTGCGCCAGGCGGAGCGCGTGCGCGAGTCGCAGATCGCTCTCACCGCCGAGCGGGATCACGCGCTCACCGAGCTCGAGCAGCTCCGGAGCATCGCTGCCGAGGCCCAGGCGACCGCGGACGAGCAGAGCCGCCTGCTCCTCGAGGCACAGGACCTCCACCACGCCGAGCGGAAGACGCTCCTGGCCCAGCGGAACGTCCTCGAGGAGGAGCTCGGCAACTCGATCGAGCAGTTGGCCGCCGCCGCGGCGGCCGGCGACGAGCGGGAGCGCCAGCTGCAGCTCAGCGCAGAACGGCTGCGCGAGGCGCTCGATGAGGCGCAGGCCGCGGCCGCAGCGGGAATGGAGCGGCTCGACGCCGTCCGGCGGCTCGCCGCCGGTCTCGAGCCGGCCGATGAGGAGGCGCCCGCCGACGAGGCCGAGACGGTGGACGAGCCCGCCGATCCCGAGGCAGAGCCCGAGCTGGAAACGGAGACCGAGACGGTCGGCGAGCTGGAGCCCGCGACGGACTCCGATCCCGTCGAATACTCACTCTTCGTTCCCGGCCCGAACGGCTACGAGCTGGTGCCGCAGAACGGAATCCCGCCACAGCCCGGCGACACCGTCGAGGTCTTCCTGCCCGATCGTGACGAGCCGACCCTGTTCGAGGTCGTGCGGAGCGGCCGGACGCTCCCGGGCGGCGACGTCTGCGTCTATCTCGCGCAGGTCTAAGGCCTTCCACGCCTAAAGAACGGCTCAACGGACGCCGATAACTGCGTCGATACACGCGAACTGGAGGCAGTAGTGGACGACTATTTCGAGAGAGAGACAATGTACGGCGACGAGCAGCGCGTCGAGCCGAGCGACGAGCGCGCCGCCGCGCTCGCAACCGCGCGGAACTGGGAGCTCCGGTACCTGGAGGACGACGCCCTCGTCATCGACGGCGAGTCCGCCAAGCGGGTAGGCGGCGAGGAGCTCGCGCACATCGGCGCCGCACCGGTCCGGTGCGACGACGGAAACGTCCGGGTCGTGCTCGCCGACGCGACGCCCGAGCGCATCGCCGGCATCCGCGAGCATTTCTCCGGCGGCATCGAGATCGGCGTGGTCACGCCCTCGACGCTCGCCTCCCTCCTCGACGCCGCGACGATCTCCGTGGCCTCGAACGGAGACAACGTGACCTCGGGCGCCGCGACGGCCGCACCGGTCTGGGGCCGGACGCTCGAGCGCGTCCTCGGCCTGTTCGACACCGAGGCCCTGCGGCTGCAGGAGCTCCGCGGAAAGCTGCAGGAGCTCGGGGGTGAGATGGCGGCCCGCGAGAAGCGCGTCCAGGAGCTCGAGACAGAGCTCCAGCGGGTCCGCGTCGAGCGCCTCCGCGACCAGGAGGCCGTCGACCGGCTCAAGCACGAGCTCGCCGACCGCAACAGCCGCCTCGAGCGGGCGCTGTCGAAGACGCAGGAGCTCGCAGCGATCATGCAGGGCGGCCATCTGCGGTGAGCAGCGGGCGCGCACGGAAGCTCGCCGCGGTGGGAACCGTCGGCGCGGGAGCCGCGGCCGCCGCCGCCGCATACCTGCTCGTCGGCGGACTGCCCGGCCTGCTCTACGCCGCCGGCATCGGCCTGGCGGCCTTCTTCGGCGCAGTCGCGTTCCTCGCAGGCCGGCCGCGGCCCGCTCACGACCCGGTCCTCACTCCGGCGGCTGCTTCCCGGCCGCCACGCTGGCGCCGCAAGTCCCACATCATCGCCGAGCTCGAGGTCGAGCTGGCGGAGACCGGATCGGAGCTCGCGGAGCACCGGCAGGCTCTCGGGAATCTCGCAGCGCAGCGCGCGCAAGAGGCTGAGGCGGCCGAGACGACCGAGCAGCGCCTCGAGAAGGAGATCCGCGAGATCGAAGCCGAGCGTGACGGCCTGCTCGAGCTGATCGCCGAGGAGCGCGAGAGGTTCCAGCAGACGCTCGAGACGCTCGGCGGAGGCATCGGGGGACACGCGAACGAGCTCGAGGAGCTCGAGAAGGAGCTTGCGGCGCTGATTGCCCGCTAGACGCGGTTCGTCCGAAGGAGGGATGGCCGCGCCGGCGCGGGATGCCGACCAAGACGGGCGAAGCCAGGAGAGACGATGCTGCTGAAGATCCTCGTCGTCGGTGCCCTCGCCATCGGGTTGATGGCAGCCATCAGGAACGGAACCGTCCTGCGCGACGCCGGCCTGCTCAGCACGTGCAAGGCGACCACCGTCGACGGCCGAATCGACTCGCAGCTTCTGACCTGCACCAAGGGCCGCCTCGACGGCTTCCCCGACCTGACCGCGAAGTCGTGCCATCTGGCCTCGGTTCAGGGCGACACCCAATTGTGGCGCTGCGACGCACCTGTCGTCTCGTCTCAGTCGCCGAGCGGATGAGCGTCTCCCGTTGCGCATGCCCGTCTGGGGGACAGGGCTAAAGGCCGCGCCCTCGCCGGCCGATTGAAGGGTTGCCGATGGATCTCGAACTCGTGCTCCGACGCGCCGTTGAACTCGGCGCCAGCGATATCCACCTCAAGGTCGAGCGGCCGCCGATCATGCGCCGCGACGGCGCGCTGGGCCCGCTCGAAGGCGAAGCGGAGCTCACCGAGCGCGACCTCGAGCTTGCGCTCGAGCAGGTCTGCGCCGAGACGCCGAAGCGCCTGCAGACGTTCCTCGAGACCGGCGAGCTCGACAGCGCCTACTCGCCGACCGGCCTGCCGCGGTTCCGGGTCAACGGCTTCCGCCAGCGCGGCTCGATCTCGATGGCCTTCCGCGTCATTCCCCGCGAGGTGCCCGATTTCGGGGACCTGTCGCTTCCGCCCGGCGTGAGACGCCTGGCCGAGGAGCACCGCGGGCTCGTGCTCGTCACCGGTGCGACCGGCTCGGGTAAGACGACGACGCTCGCCGCCATCATCGACCACATCAACCGCACCCGGAAGCAGCACATCGTGACGATCGAGGATCCGATCGAGATCGTCCACGGCGACCACGGCTGCATCGTGAACCAGCGCGAGGTCGGCCTCGACACCGCGTCGTTCGCGCAGGCGCTCCGGCGCGGCCTCCGCCAGGACCCCGACGTGATCCTGATCGGCGAGCTCCGCGACGCCGAGACCGCCGAGCCCGCGCTCGCCGCGGCCGAGTCGGGCCACCTCGTCCTCTCGACGATGCACACGGTCGACGCCTCGGAGACGATCGGCCGGATGGTCGAGTTCTTCCCGGCCGTCAAGCAGCCGCTGATCCGTTCGATCCTCGCGGGCGTCCTGCGCGGCGTCATCAGCCAACGCCTCCTTCCCCGCATCGACGGCGGGCGTGTCCCCGCGGTCGAGGTCATGATCGGCAACGCCCGGATCGCCGACCTGATCCGCGAGAACAAGCCGGACGAGATCACTGGCGCGATCGCCGAGGGCGACTTCTTCCAGATGCAGACGTTCAGCTCGGCCCTGATCCAGCTCGTGCTGGAGGAGAAGGTGGACCGCGACGTGGCGGCCAGCGCCGCGTCGAACCGGCACGACTTCCTGATCGCGCTCGAGCGCGCCCTCAAGGAGCAGGCCATCGCGGCCGTCCCGGAGGCCGACTCGCAGCCCGACTCGGATCCCGAGCCGGATCCCGAGCCCGGGCCTGAGGACGAGCCGGAGCAGGCAGCGGTCGAAGAGACCGACGCGCTGCCCAGGCTCCGCGTCGCCGGCGAGTAGCCATGAGACGTCTCGTCGCCCTCCTCGGGGCCGTGCTCGCGCTGACCCTCTCCGGAACGGCGGCGGCGGACACGTTCGTCGTCGTGCGGCCACATGCGAGCGGCGCCGGCACCGTGACGTTCACGCCCGGCAGCGGCGTCTCGTTTACCGGCTCGCGGAGCGCCCCGATGTCCTTCTCAGCACTGCGGAGCATCTGGCAGGCGGCCGGCAGCACGTACGGGATCCCGTGGGAGGTGCTCGCCGCGATCAACAAGGTCGAGACCGATTTCGGGCGCAATCTCGGTCCGAGCTCGGCAGGGGCGATCGGCTGGATGCAGTTCATGCCCTCCACCTGGGCGCGCTGGGGGGTCGACGCGAACGGCGACGGTGTCGCCGACCCCGACAACCCGACCGACGCGATCTTCAGCGCCGCCCACTACCTCGCCGGCTGCGGCGGACAGTTCGACATCTCCGCCGCGATCTACTGCTACAACCACGCGACCTGGTACGTCAACGACGTGCTGGGGCTCGCCGCCCTGTACAGCCGGGACGGCGGCAACGGGCTCTTTGCGGCCGATCAGCTGCAGCCCCGGATCCACTCGGCGAGTGCACGTATGCATACGGCACACGCGCAGCTTGCGGCAGCCGTCGCGCAGGCGAGCTCGCTCAAGCGCGCCCAGCGGCCGTTCCTGCACAAGGCTTCGTCGGCCAGGCTTCTGTCCGACCGGCTCGAGGCGCACAAGCACGCCGTCCTGCTCGCCGCCCGCCGCCATGCGGCAGAGGCGCGTGTGGGGCGGCTCCGCAAGCTTCTCGCCTCCGCAACCGCCCAGCTCGGCAGCCTTCGCGACCAGGCGAACGCCGCGTCCTTCGCGACGGGCGCGGGC
>Ga0187776_10001031_pt1 | contig 13671 bp, 16 predicted proteins | sample 0216_BV02_MP12_2_FD_132426 | JGI IMG/M metagenome (GOLD analysis project Ga0187776, IMG submission 132426) | Tropical peat soil microbial communities from peatlands in Department of Meta, Colombia - 0216_BV02_MP12_20_MG | ecosystem: Environmental > Terrestrial > Soil > Wetlands > Peat | place...
AATGTGCTGGGTCCTGCCGTCGTGGTCGATGGACAGGTCGGATTCCTGCACCCCGGCCGGCAGGCCGTCGAACCAGCTCGCCGTGCCTGGCACGACCCGGAACGTGAGCTCGCGCTCCTTCTCCTCGAGCTGGGCGCACCCGGCGCCGATGAGCATGGCGGTCGCGAGCGCGGCCGCGATCCATCGCGCGTAGGGCCTCCGCCATCCCGCCGCTCCGGTCTTCGTCATGACCCTTCTCCTTACCGCCAACCGAAAAGCAACGAGCATGCCGGGCGGAACCGCTAACAGACCTGAGAATTCACGCACGGTTCCGTGGCCGACGCGCGGCCAGCGGCGGGGCGCGAACGGTGATAGGCTCGGATGCGTCCGAGAAGGAAACGGCCCGATGACTGTCTCGTTCCGCCCGCTGCTCGTCGCCCTCGCCCTCGCCGCGGCCGCGTGCTCACCGTCTCCGCAGCCAGGCAAGGCGCCGGATGCGCCCGCCAAGACGCCGGCGGCCACCGGCGCGAGCGAAGCCTCTCACGGCGAGGCTGTTGCCTGGCGGAGAGGCGACGTCGATGCGGCGTTCGTCGAAGCGAAGACCGAGCACAAGCCGCTGTTCCTCTACTGGGGCGCGGTATGGTGCCCGCCGTGCAATCAGGTGAAGGCGACGCTGTTCAACCGGCAAGACTTCATCGACCGCTCGACGCATTTCATCCCGGTCTACGTCGACGGCGACAGCCCGGGCGCGCAGAAGCTCGGCGAGCGTTTCAACGTGGTCGGCTATCCCACCATGATCCTGTTCAGCGCCGCGGGTCGCGAGATCATGCGTCTCCCCGGCGAGGCCGACCCGGAGCAGTACATGCGGTTGCTCACCTTCGGGATGAATGGCGCCCGCCCGGCGGAGGAGACGCTCGCGGCCGCGCTCGCGAAGGGCGATCGGCGCGCCGGGCTCACGCCCGACGACTGGCGGATGCTCGCCTACTATTCGTGGATCACCGACGAGCAGCAGCTCGTGCCGGAAAAGAGCGTCGCACCGACGCTCGAGCGGCTCGCGCAGGCCTGCCCCGCGGACCAGAAGGACACGGTTGCGCGGCTGCATCTGAAGGCGCTTGCTGCGGCGGCCACGGAGAAGGACGCGAAGGGGTCGCCGAACGCGGACTCGGTGGCGCGGCTCACCGCGGTGCTCGCCGATCCGAAGCTCACACGCGAGAGCTTCGACACGCTGACCGAGTACGCCGACAAGATCGCCGGCTTCGTCACGGCTGCGCATTCGCCGGAGCGCGCGCGGCTGGTGGTCGCCTGGAGCAGCGCTCTCGATCGGCTGATCGCCGATCCGACGCTGTCGACGGCGGACCGGCTGACGGCGGTCGGCGCGAAGGTCTCCCTCGCTCGCCTCGACGCCAAGGATGCGCCGCTGCCGGCAGGGCTGGAGAAGACGGTGCGCGACGAAGTCGCGCGGGCCGATCGGGAAACGACCGATCCGTATGCGCGCCAGGCCGTGATCGATGCCGCGGCCGACGCTCTGGTCCAGGCCGGATTTCTGGACGACGCGGAGAAGCTGCTCAAGACGGAGCTCAAGCGGTCGCACTCGCCGTACTATTTCATGGTCGATCTCGCCGAGGTCGCCCGCAAGCGCGGCGACAACGCCGTCGCGCTCGACTGGTACGCGCAGTCGTACGCCGCGGCCAAGGGCCCGGCCACGCGTCTGCAGTGGGGCGCGCGCTACGTCAACGCGCTGACCGAGCTCGCACCGCAGGACGCTGACCAAGTCGAGCGCGCCGCGGGGACCGTGATTGCCGAGCTGGACCCGGTGCCGGAGACGTTCTACGACCGGAACTTGCGCGGCCTGCAGCGCATGGGGCGCAAGCTCGCCGACTGGGGCAAGGAGCCCGGACGCTCGTCCGCGCTCGCTCACCTCCGCGCCGAGATGGACGCCGTCTGCGCGAAGCTCCCCGCCGGTGATCCGGCGCGGGAGAAGTGTGCCGGCGCGCTGCGCCCCAGGAGCGCGAGCGCGTAAGCGGGTTCAGCGCTGCGCCGGGTGCTGCCGCGCGAGGTAGAGATACTTCCAGTCATCGGTGAAGCGCATCGGGCTGTAGCCCTTCAACCAGGGCACGAAATCGTTTTCCTCGCCCGTGAGCGCAAGCACCCCACGAGGAGCGCCACCCCCGGCGCGGAGTCTCCGTGCAGGCGCGATGGGCGTGGAGATCGATCGCTCTTCGGCCGCGCGTTGCGTTATGCGCCGGTTACGAAGAGCCGTGGCCGGACAAAAGAAAAAAGCGCGGGAGACGCGCCTCGAAGCCGATGCGGGTCCGCGCGAGCCGGCGGACGTACGCTCGAGTCTGCCGGCTCGGCTCGAACAAACGGTCAGCCGGCAGGCGGCGGTGCCAGGTAGCCCGGCGGCGGCCCGTACGGCCGCGGCGCGAAGCGCGCAGGAACCTGATTGCCCTTCGCGTACATGCACTGCAGGTAGGCCGTGTCGTAGCGCCGCTGGAGATCGTAGGACGTGTAACCGGCCGCATTCGCGCCGTAGGCGCTCCCGAAGAGCAGTCCGGTTCCGGCACCGATCGCGGCGCCCGGCCCTGCACTGCCCGACGCGGCACCTATGATGGCGCCGGCCGCGGCGCCGAGCGCGGCGCCGCCGACGGCATTGGCCGCCGCGACGTCACCGGGCGTATTTCCCGGCGGAGGTCCCATCTGAAAGTGGGCGTAGTCGCGGCATGCCATGTCGTCGGCGCGAAACGCGTCGAAGCTCTTCGCATGACCGGGCAGGGCCATGACGGCCGGCCCCGTAGGCACGGTCACGCATCCAGCCAATGCGAGCGCCGCGAGCGGCAGCGCCACGACCCAACGGAGATTCATCTTCGCTCCTTATTGCTGCGGTGCGGTCGGTCCCGGTGCATTGGGGGGAACCACGCGCAGCCAGCCCTTCGGACACGCCGCGATCTGCGGGTAATAGCCCGCGGGATCCGGACAGTAGTAGGAATACGGGTTCGACGGCGGGGCCGAGTAGCCCGATGGCGGAGCCGACGGCGCGGGCTGTCCCTGTTCTACGTAGCCGCCCGAGTAGTCGTAGCCATAGCTGTACGGATAATCGTAGTAGTACGGGTAGGAATAGTACGGGTAGTACGCGGGAGAGTAGTACGGCCAGTAGTACGGCCATCCCCAACCCCAGTACGGCCAGCCGACGCCCACTCCGAACACGAAATGCGAGTGACCGTCATGACCGCCGTGCCAGCTTCCACCACCATGCCAATTGCCGCCGCCGTGCCATGCGCCACCGCCACCGCCATGCCATGCGCCACCGCCTTGCCATGCACCACCGCCACCGTGTCCGCCACCGCCATGACCTTGGGCATTAGCGATGCCGATACCGCCTAAGACGATCGCGGCTGCGCACAAGATCGTTGCAAAACGTTTCATAAATCCCTTCATAATGACCTCCTGCACGGGCTGATTAGACTAACCGCACCGAATCAGGTTCGTCCATAACCACGGATTTTCAACCTTCGCGCCGAAATTCGCTTTGATCCCGGGCAATGATCCATAACGCACGAACCCCTGTCGCGGTAAACATCGGTCGGGGGCGCAAGCATCCCGTTTTGTCCCGTCCGGCGGTCGGGCAAGCGCGATTTGCTAAAATCATACATTTCGATCAGCGGAGCCCGCCATGGCCGAACAGAGCGGGGCTCGCGCAAGCGACGCCCGAATGGACCCCGCCTCGCTGTACCGCGAGGAAATCTACACCGATCGCGCGGCCGGCACGCTGCGCGTCATGGTTCCGGTAAAGGCCGACGGTTCGCCCGACGCGAGCCGCGAGACGCTCTTCATCGGCGAAGCGCAGATCCTCACCAACATGGGCCCGCTTCCGATCAGCTTCGAGGTCGAGGCGAAGAACCTCGCCGAGGCCATTGCCGCCTATGGCGAGGCCGCGAAGGCCGGCGTCGAGCGTGCGGTCCACGAGTTGCAGGAGCTGCGGCGCCAGGCGTCGTCGTCGATCGTGCTTCCGGGCACGGCGGGCGCAGCCGGTTTGCCCGGCGGTCTTCCGCCCGGCGGGCTGGGCGGCAAGATCAAGCTGCCCTGATGTCGCCCCCTCCTGAGGTCCGACCCGCGCCAGCGGCCTGAAGCGGCGCGCCGCCGCCACCCTTCTCGCGCGGACCAACGAGATGAGCCTCCGCGCGTCGTGCATCGTCATGCTGCTCGTGATGGCCGCTCCGGCATCCGCGGTCCTCAACATGCGCGAGGGTCTCTGGGAGACCACGCTCGTCGCGGACGGTCGCATCCAGTCGCGAAGCGTGAAGTGCTACACGCGCGACGACATCGCGGAGATGGAAAGAGTTCTGCACGGTCGCTCCTGGCGCGGCGACGGAGCGTGCCGCTACTCCGGCTTCACGCAATCGGGCGATGACGTGAGCTACACGATGACCTGCCGGCTGGGCGATGAGGAGCAAATCAGCGCCGTATCGGCGAGCTACCACGGCGATTCCGCGACCGGCACCGTCCGCGCCGGCGGCGCGGCCGTCACCGCCACGAGCCGCCGCATCGGCGCTTGCTCCCAAAGCTCGTTCGTGCGCTGAGATTTCCCTGATGACCGGCGACTCGCCCCTCGGTCTCGCGCGCGGCCTGACGCATTACGGCGACGCCGGCTTCGCGGAGTTCCTGCGGCGCTCGTTCGCCCGCTCGATGGGCTATTCGAGCGAGCTCCTGCGCAAGCCCACGATCGGCATCGCCAGCGCGGCCTCGGACCTGAACAACTGCCATCGCCATTTCCCGGAGCTCATCGATGCGGTGAAACGAGGCGTGCTCGCCTCGGGTGGGCTGCCGCTCGCCTTCCCGACGATCTCGCTCGGTGAGGTCTTCCTGCACCCCACCAGCCTCATGTACCGCAATCTCATGGCGATGGACGTCGAGGAGATGTGCCGGGCGCAGCCCCTCGACGCGGTCGTGCTCGTGGGCGGCTGCGACAAGACGCTGCCGGCGCAGCTCATGGGCGCGGCCTCGTCGGGCGTGGCGGCGATCGCGCTCGTCGCCGGACCGATGCTGACCGCGCGCCACGAGGGCGAGCGCCTCGGCGCATGCACCGACTGCCGTCGCTTCTGGGCGAAGTTCCGCAGCGGCGAGATCGATCGGGCCACGATCGAGCGCGTCGAGACGAGACTCGCCACCACCGCCGGCACGTGCGCGGTGATGGGCACCGCGAGCACGATGGCGTGCATCGCGGAGGCGCTGGGCATGATCCTGCCCGGAACCGCGGCGATCCCCGCCGTGCATGCCGATCGGCTGCGCGCGGCGGAGGCTACCGGCGCCGCCGCCGTTGCGCTGGCGCACTCGCGCCTCACCATGGATCGGATCGTGACGCGCGCGTCCGTGGAGAACGCCCTCCGGGTGCTGCTCGCGATCGGCGGCTCGACCAACGCGGTGATTCATCTGACCGCGATCGCTGGCCGGCTGGGCATCCCGGTGTCGCTCACGCGCTTCAACGAGCTCTCGGAGGCCACGCCCGTGCTGGTCGATCTCAAGCCCACCGGCAGCCACTACATGGAGGATTTCTTCGCCGCGGGCGGGATGAGCGCGGTGCTGCACGAGATCAAAGACGTCCTCGATCTCGATTGCCTCACGGTCACGGGCGAGCGTCTGGGCGAGCGGCTCGAGCGCGCTCCCGAGTGGGTCGATCGCGCGATCGTGCGCGCGCGCGATGCGCCGTTCCATGCCGTGGGGGGCCTGGTCGCGCTGTTCGGCTCGCTCGCCCCCCACGGCGCCGTCCTGAAGCGCTCGGCCGCCGATCCGCGGCTCTTCGAGCGCACGGGACGCGCGGTGGTCTTCTCCTCGCCCGACGATCTCGCCGCGCGCATCGACGATCCCGCGCTCGACGTCGGTCCCGACGACTTCCTCGTGATGCAGAACTCCGGGCCGCGCAGCGGCTACGGCATGCCCGAGTCGGGTTATCTCCCGCTGCCGGCGAAGCTGGCGCGCGCGGGCGTGAAAGACATGGTCCGGATCTCCGATGCGCGCATGAGCGGCACCGCCTACGGGACCGTGGTGCTCCACGTCTCGCCCGAGGCTGCCGTCGGCGGGCCGCTCGCCCTCGTGCGAAGCGGTGATTCGATTCGCCTCTCGGTGGGCGAGCGCCGGATCGACCTTCTCGTCGACACCGGCGAGCTGGAACGGCGACGAGGCCGCTGGCAGCCGCCTGCCGTGCCTCCGCGCGGCTATCGCCGACTCTACGCCGAGCGCGTCATGCAGGCGGAAGACGGCTGCGATTTCGATTTCTTGCGCTGATATCCGTCTCCCGACTCGAACGTCGCCCTCGCCTGACAGGAGCGAGCCGAGATCCTACGAGCGAATCAGACGGGCTCCGATTCCGGCGCGCGGGGCGGCGCGGCTAGATTGAGCTACCCCAATTTTCTGCCGGAGCGAAGCGATGACCAATCGTGCGCGACGCAGGCGAACCGCCTTGCGCGACTGGCGCAATTTCCTTGCGGGGATCTTGATCGGGACCGCCGTTCAGACCCCGGTTTTCGCGGCCACGAATGTGGACCTCAACCCGAGCGACTGGACCGAGCGGCTTACGCACGGCGATCCGATGGCGATCGGCGTCGCGGGAGCGATCGTGGTCGTCGTCGCGGCCGTTGCGGTCGCGCTCGGGACCCTGGCCCGCCGCCGCGCGACGAGAGTGCCGCGGCCCGATCCTGAGAACTCGATCGGCCGCTATCGGCCGTTCCGCGAGTAGCGGGAGTAGCGTTGCGCGGCGTCTCTAGTGCAGACGCTGGCGCACCTTGCGGGTCGCCTCGCGCCGCTGCGCGCGCCGCTCGGCCCGGCTCACGCCTTCGCCGCTACGCCGGGCGAGCCAGAAACGATGGATGAGCACTGCGGCCACCGGTAGCTCGTCGATCAGGCCCTGGCGCTTGTCCTCGCTGTCGACCCAATCGAGATACTCGGGATCGTGATCACCGTAGGCGAGCGCCTCGATCGGCAGCATCCAGTCGCGCGTCGCCTCGGTGGCGTACACCGGCTCCCACGCCTCTTCGCGCAGCAGCACGCCGGTCATGTAGCCCTCGCACCACGCGCTCGCTTCCGGCGGCGCGGTTTCCTCGCGCCGCGCTCCTTCCGCGCCTTCGCGGCCCTTGAGCCCTTCCTCGGGCCGATAGAGCAACGGCTTGAACCGCGTCGGCGATTCGTTCAGCGTGCGGGCGATGCTGTTCTGCAGGCGCAGCAGCAGCGACAGGATGCGCTCCGCCTGCTCGTTGTCGGCGAACACCGGAGAGACGCTGCGCTGGCTGTCGCTCCACACTACCGGCAGCCACTCCGAGGGCTGGATCAGCTCTGGACCGCTGACGATGGCGGTGAGAAAGCCGTCGAGCATCTCCAGGTCCATGCAGTCCTGCGGGACGGCGTTGGACCCGAAGAAGGCCTCCAGATCGTCGTATTCGCTCTCCGAAAGCGGCTCGTCGAGCTTGCTCGGCTCAGCCATGAGGGTGCGCGGGCGAAGAATGGGGAATGATCGCCCGAGACGAGTCGGAATGCAACCGCATGTGGGCCGCGTGCTCGCCCGGCACCGTGATGCCCAGCACGCCGACGATCGCGATCACGGCCGCGCCGCCGAGGGTCTCGAGCACCGCGTTGCGCGCGAGCGAGCGCGCCGCGCGCGCATCGCCTCGCCCCACGCGCGGGCCGAGGCGGCTCAGGTTCACCGCCGCGAGGGCCAGCATCGCCGCGACGAAGACGAGCTTCGCGACGAGGAGCATCCCGTAGCGCGTGTCGCTCAGCGCGGACCAGCCCCCCACGAGATAGATCGCGTTGCCGACGCCCGAAGCGATCAGCGCGCTCACGCTGATCGCGCCCAGCGCGGAGAAGCGCCGCGTCGCACGGCCCGCGTAGGCGAGCATTCCTTCGTCGGCGTCGCGCCGCGCCGCCGTGAGCGCGAGCGCGAGGCCGGGCAGCGCGCCGACCCAGGCGCCGGCCGCGAGGAGATGCATCATGTCGGTGGCCACGCGCAGCGCCCCCTCGAGGCCGCGGCCGCCGGCGGCGTGTCCGGCAAGCGCAGGCAGCGCGACATACGCGCCGGCGGCGAGCAGGGAGCCGAGAGAGGCCCAGGCGCGCGAGCCCGCGGCGAAGCCGATGAACAGCGCGGCGGCGAGCAGCGCGCGCGCCGTCAGGACGCGCCCGAACCAGGTATCGCGCACGACGATCCCGAAGGTCGGTCCCGCGATGGCTTCCTCGAGCGGCTCTCCGCTCATCAGCGGCACCTCGAGCGCGAGCCAGACGAGCGCGGAGACGACGCTCACCGCGAGGCCCCAGACCAGCATGGCGCGAATGCGCGGCTCCACCCCTTCCGGCGCGAGGCCGCGCGCACGACTCCGCCGCCACGCCGGAGCGCTCACCCACAGCGCGAACACGACCTCCCCGAACACCAGCAGCGACGAGCCGAAGTGGACCGCGCGCGTCGCGGCGAGAAAGGCGTTCATCGTCCAGGGTGCCTCGTCGTCTAGGGTGCGACCTCGAACGTGAAGTCGCCCTCCGTGACGTGGGTGTCGACCGAGAGCGCCCGCCACTTGACCGTGTAGCGTCCGGGAGCGAGCGGCGGCAGCGAAACCTGCATCGTGTCCTGCGTCACCTTGGCGTCGCCCTTGTCGACGCGTTTGCCGCCGGCGTCCCGCACGCTCAGGGTGCTGAACGCGGGCTCCAGCTCCTGCGTGAACCACAGGCGCACGTCGGGCGGCGACCCGTGCACGGTGCTGCCGACGCGTGGCGAGGCGTGATCGAGAAAGGCGTGCGCCGAGGCGTGCGCGGACCACGCGAGCCCCAGCGCAGCCCAGGTCGCGGCGAGCCGTCGTCTCAGCATGCGCTTTCTCTCGCGAGCATGCCGCGAGCTCAATGGCCGAAGAGCGGACGACCGATCGACTGCGGGAACATGTCGTCGAGATAGAAGTGGAGCTGCGCGATCCAGCCCACGCCGCGACCGCTGCGGCTGTTGATCGGAATCTGGGCCTCGAGCGCGAGCTGCGCGTAGCGGCCCGACCAGATCAGGCCCGGATTGACGGTGCCGGTGGTGCCGCTCGCGCCGCGATTGAGCCCGGTCGTCAGCGGCACTTCGACCACCGCGACCATGCGGTTGAACGGCTCCTTGAGTCCCACGTCCTTCACGAACGACTGCAGGTAGATCAGGCTGTACTGGAAGGCGAAGCCCCATTGCAGGAAGTTCGGATGCTGCTCGACGTCGGTCTCGCCCTCGTCGTTGACGAAACTGCTGCTCGAGCGCGAAGGGATCGAGACGCCGAGTTGGCCGGTGACGGCGAACGGGCGCAGGTACTGCATGCTGTCCGGCAGGTCGCCGAAGCCCTTTCCGAAGAACAGTCCCGGTGTGAAGGTGCTGAACGACTCGGCGCCGACGCGCTTCGCGCCGCTGCCGCCGATGTCCACGTCGAGACCGGCCGAGAGGATCGTCTCGTGCTCGTCGTTCCTGTAGAACTGGACCTTGAGGTTCGCCTCGAGGTTGTCGAAGCCGCGGACGCGATCGCCACCATCCGGCTCGACCTCCAGGTAGCTCGCGCCGAAGCCCACTCCGAAGTCTTCCGTGATGCGCTTGGTCCAGTCCACGGACAAGGCAGTTTCCTTCGTCGCGGGCTCGTCGGCGCTCGCCGCGAATTTCTGTTGCGACACGGTGGGAAGCGAAAGCTCGTCGGCGACGAACGGGTCGTCGGTCACGAGCGTGGCGGGAAAGAAGCGCTTGCCTGCGAAGCCGTGCGCGTGAACCGCGCCGCTCGCGGCGAATACCGCCGCCAGCGCCGTGCCCAGCGCGAGCCCGCGGACGCAAGCGCCGCGCGGAGCGTGCGACAAAGCCATGGATCCTCCATCGATCGATTCGTCCGAAAGAATGCGGGCGACCCGGACGCCGCGCGAAAAGCGCAGACCGCACCGCTTCGACCCGGGTCAGGCTCCTGCCGAGGGAGGCGCCCGGATGGGCGGACGGTCCGCCGCGACGCCCGCACAACGCGGCGCGACAACGGCGCAGACGGCCGCCCGCGCTCCCGCGAGGGGCGCGACGGTCGGCGCGACGGGCGCGGGCACGACGCAGCGCGCGAGATGCTTGAGCACCTTGCACTGCGCGCAGTCGTGGTCCAGCGGATGCGTGGGGCTGCCGGGAATGTCGCTGTCGTCGTGATGCGCGTGCGCCGCGCGCTCGCCGACCCCGTCGGCGGCCGCGGGCGCCTCGTCGCCGTGCTCGAAGACGAGCCAGGGCAACGGACCCGCCGACGGCCAGGCGATCGCCGCCAGCGCATAGGTCGCCAGCCAGACGCGCCAGCCGCGCGAAGCCTTCCGCGGAAGGAGCTTCATGCGCGCGACGATTCCGTGCACGGCGATCAGCGCGCGCTAGCCGGCGTCGCGCCCATCGACTCGACCGTCACCGAGATGGTGACCGTTCCGAGATGCTCGAAGGTCAGCGTGAGCGGAAACCGCTCGCCGGGCTTGAGCGGCTGCTTCAGATCGATGAGCATCAGATGATAGCCCGACGGTCCCAGCTCGAGCTTCGCGCCCGGCCCGATTTCCAGCGACGGCACCGCGCGCATGGTCATCATGTCGCCCTTCTGCGCCATCTGGTGCAGCACCACACCGGCGGCGACCGGCGTGGACGCGCGCAACAGCCGCTCGGCGTCCCTGCCGGCGTTGTCGATGGTGAAATAGACCGCCCCCGTCTTCGCGCCGGGCGGCGTCGCGCGCGCGATCGGCTGCTCGACGGTGATCGGGCCGAACTCGTAGAGCTCGGGTGCCGCCGCCCACGCCGGGCCGGCCAGCGCGCCAAGCAGCAGGGCGAGCGTCCATCGGCGCAGCGAGGACGCGCTGGGGAATGAGGACATGTCCGGATAATGCTGCAGGGGTCCTGCCCACTGTAGCAGACGAGCGCGGCGCCGTCACGGCACGCCACGCCGAAGAGCATTGTCTGGCAAAGCGGTCCATCGCTTTGTCCCTACCGCATTGGCCAACGGCGTATTCCGCTGTGCTATCGTGGGCGCTGGTTCGTTGACTGATCGCTTCGCCATTCGCCGCGGGAACCCGAATGCCTTTCGACTTCGCACCGCTGTCGGCTCGCTTCGGAGCGGAAGCGCGCGGCGTCGACGTCTCCCGCCCGCTGTCGGAAGCCGCACTCGCCGAGCTCGAAGCGGCGTTCTTCCGCGCGCAGGTCCTGGTGTTGCCGCGGCAGTCGCTGACGCCGGCTCGGTACGTCGCCTTCGCCCGCCGCTTCGGCCCTCCCGAGCCGCACGTGATCGATCAGTTTCGCCACCCCGACGATCCGAACATCCTGCTCCTGTCGAACCGCAAGCGCGACGGGCAGCCGATCGGGCTCGCCGACGCCGGCACGTATTTTCACACCGACTATTCGTACCTCGCGGTGCCGGCCCGAGCGACGCTGCTCTATTCGATCGAGGTGCCGAAGGCGGGTGGCCAGACGCTGTTCGCGAACCAGTACGCCGCCTACGACGATCTTTCGGCGGCGATGCGGCAGCGCATCGCCGGCCTCGTGGCCGTCCATCACTACGGCAACCGCAAGGTCGACAGCGAGACGAGCCGTATCGCGGCCTCGCCGCTCACCGCCGAGCAGAAGGCGAAGATGCCGCTCATCACGCACCCCATCGTGCGCCGGCACCCGGTCACCGGCCGCAAGGCGCTCTACGCGGTATCGGGCAGCTCGTACGGGATCGTCGGCATGCCCGACGACGAAGCGGTGGCGCTGCTCGACGAGCTCGCGGCGCACGCGACCCGGCCGCAATACGTCTACCGCCTGTCGTATCGCGTCGGCGACCTGGTGATGTGGGACAACGCGTCGCTGCTGCATTCGGCCACGCTCACCGACCCGGACGATCCGCGCACGCTGTGGCGCATCACGGTGAAGGAGCCCTCGCACGCGCTCGATGCCGTGGAAGTGCTCGCATCGAGCTTCGCGGGCTCGATGACGATGTAGGGCCGTAGCTGCGGAAGCAGTGACTCGAGGTGACGGACAATGTCCGCCGTCCTCAACGCCGGCTGTTCGTCAGCTCCGCTCCACTCGCTCCGCCGGCCCACGGCGGACATGGCCATGATGGCGGAGTTGCGACACTCCGCCTGCAGCCACCCGCACCCAGCCTTAGGGCCTAGTTGACGCGACGGATGGCGCGGGAATCAGTCGGCGTATGTGATCAGCCGCGCGGCAACCGAGTGCCCTGATGATTCGCCACGCGGTTTGACATCCGGCGCCGGCCAAAGCTTGGCGCGGCAGCTCTACCGATGCATCGCCGGTGGAGCGTCGCGCTGCCGGCGATGCATCGTGCTAGGCGACAGCGCTACATGCCCTCTACCCAGCTTCCTTCACACATGGGGCCTTGCTTGGTCTGAATCCACTTTCCCAGGCAGGCGTGTTTCCCTTTGCCATCTATTACGAGCCGCTTGTTATAAATGGAGTTGGGGTCCACTTCGAAGATTCCTGGAGACACCTCTTTGCCGACAGCTGTCAAATTCACTGCGGGCGATTTTTCGGTCACCCTGTGCAGTGAGATAGGTGGTTCACCGGGCTTTTCTATGATCTTCTTCTCCGTCTGAGGGTACGCAACGCCAGCATAGACAAGCATGCCCGCAGCAACCATGGGGAACAGTCCGCCAAGGCTCATCCGTTCAATCTTCATGCCTTCCCTCCCGCATTTGATATGTGGGTGCGCATCGTACTTCGTTGGACCGTACCAGCGCATCCCTCTGAATGGTGCGGCCCATGAATAGGTCTGCCGCCACCGCTCGGACGGCTCCGCCCGCTCGAGGCAGGATTCAGGCGGCCTCCTACGGGTCAGTAACTTACCCTTATTTCGACCGCTCCGCCAGATTGCGCACTTTCCAGATCAAAGGTCGCGTTGTCCGCGGCGACGATCCATTCAAAGCCACGGAGGCGGGAAGGAACGCGCGCCTCGAGCGCGACACACGCTGTCGCACCATCGGCCGAACGGCGGATCCCGGCTGGCCGCGAACCGTGCTAGATTGCCGACCGCAACCGTCTCCGATGCCGCCGTGAAGCGCTCGCCCCGACCCGTCTTCGCCTTGGTGCTGTCGCTGCTGCTCGTCGGCATGCAGCTCGACGGCGCGGTGCACAAGCTGGGCCACGTCGGCCAGTGGCTGAAACACGCGCACCAGCAGTCGCTGTACACGCCCAACGACGAGCCGTGCGCCGAGTGCCTGCTTCTCGCCTCGGGCGCCCACGCTCTGTCCGGGACGGCTGTCGAACCCCCGGTCGCGCTCGCTCCGCAGGAGCGCTCCCGGTTTCTCCCGGCCCCGTTCGAGCCGGCGTTTCGTTCCTTCTATCTAAGCCGCGCACCGCCCGTCCTCCTCTGAGTTGTCCGGCCGCCATCGCTCGATGGCGATTACGACGATCTCGAGGCGCGAATCAGGGAATCGATTCGCGCCTTCGAAGGAGAATGCATGGCTTACCCGTTACGGGTGCCGCGCGCCGTCGCCACGCTTGGCGTCGCCGCGCTGGCACTGTCGCTTTCCCCGCCGCTGTTCGCGGCCACCGACGCCGACGTCGCGGCGATCCACGAAGAGCTCAAGCAGCTGCGCGAATCCTACGAGGCGCGCCTGCAGGCGCTCGAGCAGCGTCTGAAGGAAGCCGAGGCGCGCGAGGCCTCCCAGGCTGCCGCACCGCCGCCCGCCCCGGCGCCGAGCGCCGGCACGAGC
>Ga0187776_10001033_pt1 | contig 13667 bp, 12 predicted proteins | sample 0216_BV02_MP12_2_FD_132426 | JGI IMG/M metagenome (GOLD analysis project Ga0187776, IMG submission 132426) | Tropical peat soil microbial communities from peatlands in Department of Meta, Colombia - 0216_BV02_MP12_20_MG | ecosystem: Environmental > Terrestrial > Soil > Wetlands > Peat | place...
ACGTCGTTGTGCGCCTGCGGCCACCACCAGGTAGTCGTATTCGAGGTGGCCTCCGTCCTTCAGCAGGACGCGGCGCGCGTCGAGTTCGAATCCCACCACCTCTCCCAGCAAAACCTCGACGTTTTCAAACCTGCGCAAGATGGAGCGGATGGGCGAGGCGATGTCACCAGGAGACAATGCCGCTGTGGCCACCTGATAGAGCAGCGGTTGGAAAACGTGGTGGTTCTTGCGGTCTACCAGCGTGATGCGCACCAGTTCGCGGGCCAGGGTACGGGCACAGTAAAGGCCGCCAAATCCGCCGCCCACGATCACCACCCGCGGCCCCGTCTTCCAGTCGCTCAAGACTTTCCCCCATCGAGGAGATGCCCCAACCGGCGCGCGAGACTCCGAAGTACGCGACCCTCTGGTTACTTTCCGCCGTCTGCCTTTCGTGTTAGCTTCACCCCACAAGGCGAGCCATGCATGTAGACGATTTGCTGCGCACCGCGACGGAGCGCAAGGCTTCCGACCTGCACCTGAAGGTCGGCAACTATCCCCACATCCGCGTGGATGGCGAACTGGTGGCGCTGTCGGACCAGCCTCGCGTCTCCGCCGAAGACATGTTGAACATGGCCTTCAGCATGATGTCGAATCGGCAGAAGCAGAAATTCAAGGAGAACGCCGAGCTCGACCTGGCCTATGGTGTGGCCGGACTGGGACGCTTCCGCGTCAACGTGTTTCAGCAGCGCGGCAACGTGGGCATCGCCTTCCGCGTGATCCCCACCAAGATCCTGCCGCTCGACGAGCTGCACCTACCGCCCATCGTGGAAAAAATCTGTGACGAGCAGCGCGGGCTGGTGCTGGTCACCGGTGTCACCGGCTCCGGCAAGTCCACCACCCTGGCCGCTATGGTCGACCGCATCAACTCCAGCCGTCCCGAGCACCTCATCACCATCGAAGACCCGATCGAGTTCCTGCACCGCGACAAGAAGGGATTCGTGAACCAGCGCGAGGTGGAGGTGGACACGCCCTCATTCGCTTCTGCGTTGCGCGCCAGCCTCCGCCAGGACCCCGACACCATCCTGGTGGGCGAAATGCGCGACGTCGAAACCATCGGCACCGCCCTGCTGGCCGCCGAGACCGGCCACCTAGTCTTCTCCACCTTGCACACCCTCGACGCTGTGGAGACCATCAACCGCATCATCGCCGTCTTTCCGCCCTCGGAGCAGAAGCAGATCCGGCTGCAATTGGCGGCCACGCTGAAGTCCGTCATCAGCCAGCGCCTGGTCAAGCGCTGCGACGGCCCTGGGCGCGTACCCGCAGTCGAAGTCCTGGTTAGCACCGCCTACATCAAGGAATGCATCGTCACCCCGGAACGGACCCGCAACATCAAGGAAGCCCTGGTGACCGGCACGTCGCAGTACGGGATGCAGACCTTCGATCAGTCGCTCTACGACCTGTATATGCAGGGGCTGATCTCGTTCGAGACCGCGCTGGAGACCGCTTCCAATCCCGACGACTTCAAGCTGCGCGTACAGGGCATCGCCTCCGCGGCCGACGCCGCCCGCGAGGAGATGCAGCGCGCCGGTTACGGAAGATAAGAACGGCCCTTGCCGGCTACGGCAGCACCTGATATTCAGCCATCATGCCTGCCGCCATGTGGTCGCTCACGTGGCAGTGATACATCCAGACACCCGTCTTGTCCGGCACCATGTCCGCGGTGACCATCTGCGCCGGCGAAATAGAAACCACGTCCGTCTGCTGCCCGCCGGTGGTGACCACGTTGCCGTGCCAGTGCGGGGTGTGGAAGTTAAAACCATCGCCGAGCGTGACCAGGTACCAGCGGACGTGCTGGCCGCGTTTCATGGCCAACATCGGCATGTTGCGGTAAACGTATCCGTTGATGGACCACTTGATCGCGGTATCGCCGAAGCCGGAACCGGTAAGAAAGTGGTGTCCGTTGTGCGCTTGCAGTTGAGGTGATCAGCGAAAGAGCGAAGCACAATGCAAATACCAGACGTGGTCTGTCCATGGCCCCCCCGGAGTTGCGAAGAAGATGCGAGATTATCTTACCGGGTCGCGGCGATGACAAGTCACAAGTTGATGTTCTCGGCGATGCCCTGCGATCTGTGTTGAAATATCCACGTGCCGCTCCACCGCCGCAAAACTTACGACCTGGATTCGCTCTATGAGTACGCCGTCGGCGCGCTGGCCCGCAAGATGCGCAGCGTTGCCGAACTCAAGCGCCTGCTGCGGCAACGTCTGCCGGAGGGCGATGAAGGCGAAGCGATGGTCGAGGCGGTGATCACGCGGTTGAAAGACCAGAGATACCTTAACGACTCTGCCTATGCTGCCGCCTATTCCTCCTACCGCAGGGAAAACGAGAAGTTCGGGCGGCTGCGCGTCGTCACCGACCTGAAGGCACGGGGCGTGCACGCGGACGTCATCACCAAGGCTGTGGCCGCCGCCTACGCCGGCGCCGACGAAGAAAAACTCGCCCGCGATTACCTCCGCCGCAAACGCATCAAGAAACCGGCAACCGCGAAGGATGCTGCCCGCATCTTCCGCGCTCTGATGCGCGTCGGTTACACCAGCCGCACCATCATCCGCATCCTGAAGCAGTGGGATGTGGACGACGAGGTGCTGATGGCTCTGGAGTCGGAAGCTAACAGCTAAGAGCTAACGGCCAAGAGCCGGTTTCGTTAAAATGAATGTTTAGCCCTGCTTCTGAAGACTCCTATGCTGACCGGCGCCCAGATCCGCGAGATGTTCCTCGAATACTTCGAGCAGCACGGCCACCGGCGCGTGCACTCATCTTCCCTCGTTCCGGCGAACGACCCCACGCTGCTGTTCACCAACGCCGGCATGAACCAGTTCAAGGACGCCTTCCTCGGCCTCGAGAAGCGCGACTACTCCCGCGCCACCACTTCGCAGAAGTGCGTGCGCGCCGGCGGCAAACATAACGACCTGGAGAACGTCGGCTTCACCAACCGCCACCACACCTTCTTCGAGATGCTGGGAAACTTCAGCTTCGGCGACTACTTCAAGCGCGACGCCATCGCTTTCGGGTGGGAACTGATCACATCGCCGAAGTGGTACGGCATCGCCAGAGACCACCTATACGCCACCATCTTCAAGGGCGGGCAGGGCGTACCGCGCGACGAAGAGGCTTACAACTTCTGGCTTGAGCAAGGCGTGCCGAAAGACCGCATCTACGAGTTCGGGATGAAGGACAACTTCTGGGCCATGGGCGATACCGGCCCCTGCGGCCCGTGCTCGGAGATCCACTACGACATGGGCGCCATCGCCAGCGACCAGGGCCACACCGACTGCCAATTCGGCTGCGACTGCGGCCGCTACATCGAACTGTGGAACCTGGTCTTCATGCAGTTCAACCGCGATGCGGCCGGGCGTTTGGAGCCTTTGCCCAAACCTTCCATAGATACCGGCGCGGGCCTTGAGCGGCTGGCCGCCGTGCTCCAGGGCAAGCAGTCGAATTACGATACCGACTTTTTCATGGCTCTGATGAAGCGCGCCGCGGAGTTGACCGGCGTTTCGCTCGAAAAAGAATTGAAGAAGGAGTCGGGCAGCCGCGGCGCAGCATCGCTGCGCGTGATCGCCGACCACGCCCGCGCGACCACGTTCCTCATATCCGACGGCGTGCTGCCCTCAAACGAAGGCCGCGGGTATGTGCTGCGCAAGATCATGCGCCGCGCCATCCGCCACGGCCGCCTGCTCGGCCAGAACGAGCCATTTCTACATCAGATGGTGTACGCCGTCCGCGACCAGATGAAGGACGCGTACCCGGAACTGGTGGACTCGGCCGACCGGGTCTCGACCGTGGTTCAGGGTGAGGAAGTGCGGTTCGCGCACACGCTGAATGAAGGCCTGAAGTGGCTGGAAAAAGATTTCGCCCCACTGCTCGAACAGAAGCGCAGGCTGCCGGATCAGTCGGTCGGGTATCCCGGCGAGAGTGCGTTCAAGCTGTACGACACCTTTGGTTTGCCGCTCGACTTTATGGTCGACGCGGCTCGGGACCAGGGACTCGCCTTCGATCACAACGGTTTCGACACAGCGCTCGAGCAGCAGCGCGAGCGTTCTTATGCCTCCTGGAAAGGCGCGGCCAAGCAGGCTGCCAGCCCTGCCTTCCAGAAACTGCCGGCAACCAGCTTCGAAGGCTACTTGCGCACCGAGTCGCACGATTCTGAGGTGCTGGCCATCATCGATCCGCGCGGGCAGGGCGTGCAGCAGCTCAAGCCCGGCGAGCAGGGTGAGATCGTTCTCGACCGCACGCCGTTCTACGCCGAGGCCGGAGGACAAGTGGGCGACATCGGCTGGCTCCACGACAGCGATCACAACACCGTGGTCGCAGACGTGACCGGCTGCTATTACCCGGTGCAAGGCGTGCGGGCGCACAAGGTCACCGCCAAGCAGCCCATCCGCGTGGGCGATCGCGTCGATCCGGTCGTAGACACGGGCGTGCGCGAAGCCACCATGCGCAACCACACCGCTACACACCTGCTGCATGCTGCCTTACGCGAAGTTCTGGGCAAGCACGTGAAGCAGGCGGGCTCGCTGGTCGATCCCCGGCACTTGCGCTTCGACTTCTCGCACTTCACCGGCATCGCCGACGAAGAGCTGCAGGACATCGAAGACTTGGCCAATAAGGAAACGCTGAAGAACGAGAAGGTCGAGGTCATCCCTGACATGCCGCTCGACGTGGCGATCAACGAGTACAAGGCGATGGCACTGTTTGGCGAGAAATACGGCGAGCGCGTGCGCGTGATCAAGATAGGTGATTTCTCAACCGAACTCTGCGGTGGCACGCATACGGGCATGACCGGTGAGATCGGGCTGGTGAAGGTCCTCGACGAGGGCTCGGTGAGCTCCGGGGTACGACGCATCGAGGCGGTCACCGGCATGGGCTCGCTCGGCCACTTCCGCCAGGACCATGAACTGGAGCATGTGGTTTCGAGCTTGGTGCACCGCGCTGAACCAACGGTCTCACCAGCCGAGGCGCTGCGACTCGAGCTCGAGCGCAAGGAAGCCGAGATCAAACGGCTGAGCAAAGAACTGGAGCGCGCGCGGATGAAGTCTGCCACCGCGAAGGTTAGCTCGGTGGAGGAAAAAGTTCAGGTCGTAGAAGGAATCAAGGTCCTGGCCCATCGCGAGGACAATCTGCAGCGTCCGCAGATGCGTACGCTGGTGGACAACCTGCGCTCCAAGCTGGGCTCGGGCGTGGTGGTGCTGGGCTCGGCCTTCGACGGCAAGGTGGCGCTGATTGTGGGCGTGACCAAGGACCTCACCAGCCGCGTGCAAGCGGGCAAGATCATCGGCCCGGTGGCAGCGCGCGTGGGGGGCTCAGGCGGCGGACGTCCTGACATGGCCGAGGCCGGCGGCAAGAATCCCGGGGCCCTGGATGACGCGCTGGCGCAGGTTCCGGCGGTGGTTAAGTCGTTGTTGAAGTGACCTTCGGGAGAGACGATGGCAAAGCAAACCTTCAAGGTCAAGCTGGAGAGGGTCCCGTCAGCAACCCGGGTTGCTTATTTCAACGTCCCGTTTAACGTGAAGGAAGTTTTTGGGACAGGGGCGCGCGTCCCAGTACGCGGCACGATCAACGGCTTCGCCTACCGCAGCTCGATCTTCCCGATGGGCACGGGCGGCTGCCACATGATGGTTGTGAACAAGGAGATGCGGGACGGCACAGGAGCCGAAGTTGGCGACACCGTGGAGGTGGTCATGGAGCGGGACACTGCGCTGCGCACCGTTGCCATGCCGCCCGAACTGAAAAAGGTCTTGGCGCGCAACAAGCGGGCCCAGGCCCTGTTCGACGAGCTCTCCTATACCCATCGCAAGGAATTCGCGCGCTGGGTCGGAGACACGCGCCGAGCGCCTGACCAAGGTTGTCCCCATGCTGCTGCGGGGCAAGACCCTCTAGCGTGGCTCTGGACGCCGCAGGCGCGGCTGTATACCATCGGAGGATTTGCCGGGTGGAGGGTACCGCCATGGAGCGCGTGCGTTTCATCATGCATCGGGGCAAGCGGGTGCTCTTGATCGACCACACCGGCAGGACGCTGGACGAGATAGGGCGTACCATAGACGAAGTCGAACACATTGTGACCTCCAAGCCACCGAACTCTTTGCTTACGCTCAGCGATTTCACCGGTACGGAATTCGATAAGACCTCGGCCGACCGCATGAAGGTGGTGGCGGCCAAAGACCGGCCCCATGTGCGCCGGGCTGCGCTGGTGGGCGCCGGCAGCATCCCGGATGTGTATTTCCGCAACCTCGAGTCCTTCTCCGCCCGCCACTTCCCAAAGTTCAAGACCCGCGAAGAGGCCCTCGACTGGCTGACCAGCGATGACACGGAGGCAGCCGAATCATGAGAAATCCTGAGCGGAGAGTGCGAAAGATCCCGTTCGTAGTCGTGCTCCTCATCCTATGCTGTCCTCTGCTCCTTTCCACCCGCCTCCCCGCGGAGGAGCGCGGCCCTTCTACCGCCGGAGAGCGTGCCAAGGCCATTGACCTGACCCGCAAGCTCGAGACCGATCCCCTGAACCCGCAGGCGGAAGAGTGGCGCGTCTGGCTGGCGAAATGGATCGACGAAGTACCGGACGTGATCGTGCCCGTCTGTCCCGGGCTCTTGCCGCAACTGCTGCGCAGCAACCGCAACTACGCTCACGAACTGGCCATGCAGGTGGTCTATTCGAGCGCCGCCTTCATCGTCGAGCACCCGAAACAGCAGGTCGACCAGCAGGCAGTGTTCCAGGCCGGCGTGGACGGCATGCTCAAGTCCTACCAGTCCATCCTCAAGGCCAAGCCACGTGCGCGCTGGTACTTCCTCGACAGCCTGATCCAGATGCGTGACAAGGGGGAATTGAAGGAGTACCTCCGCAAGCAAATCGACAACAACTGCATCTCGGGATTGCAGGCATGACCCCAGTTGCCAGTGGTCAGTTGTCAGTTGCCAGCAACATCGGAGTTGAGACGGAGTAGGTGGGGTAGGTCAACTCCGCCACCTCAGCGTCACTGGACCCTGGATTGGGTGCTGCATGGGCTGGCCGGTGCGGCGCGACTCCAGATACGCCGATTTGAGCGCGAAGTACCACTTGGCCGGGCGGTCAGCGTCATCGATCAGCATCAGGCTCGGGTTGTGCTTCAGGCCGTCGGCCTGGATCTCCATGGTGCGCTGGTCCTGGCCCATGAACCTTTCGCCGAAGAAACGGAAGATGGGCAGCACGAACGGGACATGGCGAAAGATGTTCCATGCGGCGACCACGTCGATGCGGCAGCGCTCGGCGGTCATGGGTGTAACCATCGTCATGCTGGAAAACCAGTACTTGCCCGCGTGGATCTCCTCATAACGGCGGTTGGGCAGCACGAAATCAATGGTGGTGGTGATGCCTTCCGCCTTGGCGTACATTTGCAGCAGCTTGTAAGGCGCGCTGTTCGACGACGGCGTGTGCGCGTTCATGCGGAAACCCATGGGAATGGGCTCGAATGCCTTGCGCTTCTCGTGGATGCTGTGGCGTGTGCGCCACCACCACGCCTGGTGGACGAAAGGCCCGTGCGCCGGGTCCATCAGCCCGATGATGCCGTGGTCCACGTGGCAAGGCAGTTCGGCCGAGAGGTGGGTGATGGTGTAGCGATCGCTGAAAGTTGGCAGTTGTGGCGTTTCTTCGCGGGGCTCGGCACTGGCGCCTCGTTCGGGGACGTACACCCAAAAGTAGCCGTCGCGCTCGTGACAGGGGAACGCGGTGGCGTATACCTTGCTGACGTCGAGCTTGTCGTCGGGTAGGAGCGACGGGATCTCGCGGCACTGGCCGCTTACCGGATCAAACTTCCATCCGTGATACGAACACTCGAGATGGCGGCCGTCGAACCAGCCCTTTGAGAGGGGCATACCGCGGTGCGGACAACCATCCCGAACCGCAAAGGGGTGGCCTTCGGTGCCACGCCCGAGCACCAGAGGAATACCCAGCAGCATGGCGGTCCTCAGCGCGCGACCATGCGCTCGTTCCGCCCGCAAAGCGGGATACCAAAAGCCGCGGAGCAAGCCGTCGTCTGAACTGTTCAGCTCGGGCATCAGTAGATGCGAACATTATAAAGAGCTGCCCACGGAGGCACGGAGACACAGAGAGAGGAAACGCAGAGACTCCGTGCCTCTGTGTCGTGGTGGTTCGCGGGAATGCTAGACTGACACCTCAATGGCCGACGCCTTTATCCTCTCGGCGGTTCGCACCCCGATCGGCAAGTTCGGGGGAAACCTGCTCCCGCTCACCGCCGCCGACATGGGCGTGATCGCCGCCAAGGCGGCGCTGGAGCGAGCCGAGGTGCGGCCGGAGCAGGTCGGGGAGACCATCTTCGGCAACGCACGCCAGGCCGGCGGTGGGCCCAATCCCGCGCGGCAGATCTCGATCCGCAGCGGCGTGCCCAAGGAAGTTCCCGCCTACACCGTGAACATGGCTTGCGCATCCAGCATGAAGAGCATCGTGCTGGGCGCGCAGGAGGTTGCCGCCGGGCACCTTGATTGCGTGCTCTCCGGCGGCACCGAGTCCATGTCGCGCCTGCCGTATTACCTCGACGGCGCCCGCTGGGGATACCGCCTCGGAAACCAGGAACTCGTGGACGGCATGTACCGCGACGGCTTCTTCTGTCCTATGGCGAAAATGGTAATGGGAGAGACAGCCGAACTCCTCGCCTTCCAGTACAAGATCTCGCGCGAGGAACAGGATCAATACGCGCTCTGCTCGCAGCAGCGCGCCGAACGTGCGCAGACCAGCGGACGCTTCCAGGCTGAAATCGTTCCGGTGACGCTTGATAGCAAGAAAGGCCCGCAGGTGTTCGACCGCGACGAGCATATTTATCTTGGGGCGACCCTGGAGAAGATGGCCAAGCTGCCTCCGGTCTTCTCCAAGACTGGCACCATCACGGCTGGCAATTCTTCCGGGATCACGGACGGTGCGGCTGCGGTGGTGGTGGCCAGCGAGCGGTTCGTCCGCGAGAACAATCTGAAGCCGCTCGCGCGCATCATCGTCGCAGCTTCGGTGGGAGTCGACCCGCGGACCATGGGTATAGGCCCCGTACCAGCGATGAAAAAATTGCAAGAGAAAACCGGCCTGCGCGTGGCGGATTACGACCTGATCGAACTGAACGAGGCCTTCGCCGCGCAAGTTCTGGCCTGCGATCGCGAACTGCACTTTGACCACGACAAGCTCAACGTGAACGGCGGCGCCATCGCACTCGGGCATCCCATCGGCTGCACGGGCGCACGCATCGCCGTGACACTCGTCCACGAGATGCTCAAGCGCAAGGCGAAGAAAGGCGTGGCTACGCTCTGCGTCTCGGGCGGACTGGGGATGGCAATGGCCATAGAGAACGTGACATGACGGACCGTTTCTTGAATTGAGTAATTGGGATATTTGGTAATTGGGTAATTGAAAAACCCCATGCGCTGATTGCAGCGCTGCCTTTCAATTACCACTTACCAAATTTCCCAACTACCCAATCGCGTCTCTGCCGGTTGTCATTTTCCTCTCCGCGTCGCTATACTTTTTGGCTGAGGTCGGCTGCATGCCGCTATCCGCGCTGATTGTCGACGACGAGCAACTTGCCCGGGACGAACTTGCCTATCTTCTAAAGGGCGTGGGTGACATTGACGTTGTCGCCCAGGGCAAGAACGGAGTGGAAGCCGTCAGTCTCATCAAGGAGCACAATCCTGACGTGGTCTTCCTCGATGTACAGATGCCCGGCCTGGACGGCTTCGGCGTCATCAAGAAGCTCATCGACCGGCGCGTCCCCTTGCCGCAGATCGTTTTCGCCACCGCCTATGAGCAGTACGCCATCAAGGCCTTTGAAGTGAACGCCGTCGACTACCTGCTCAAGCCGTTCGACAAGAAGCGGGTTGCGCAGTCGGTCCAGAAAGCGCGCAAGAACCTGCACACTGAAGCGCCGCCTTCCGACAAGATCGAGACCCTGGTGCGAATGCTGGAATCGCAGAAGCCGCAGAAATCGAGGCTGCTGCTGAAGTCCGCGGGCCGCCTGTTCCTGGTGGACCAAAAGGACATCTGCCTGGCCTCCATCGAAGACGGCGTCATCACCGTGGTGACCGCCAGCGGCATGGAAGGCCAGTCGAACTGCCGCACGCTGGAGGAACTGCTCGAGTCGCTTGATCCCAGCCTGTTCTGGCGCGCTCACCGCTCGTTCCTGGTAAACATCAACCGCATTAAGGAAGTGGTGCCCTGGTTTAAGAGCTCTTATCAACTCCGCATGGACGACCGCAAGCAGACGGAAGTACCCGTCAGCCGCGCTCAGACCAAGCGGCTGAGGGAACTGTTCAAGCTGTAGGAAAGCAGATTCCTCGGGGCTGAAGCCCCTCGGAATGACAATCTTGGAGAAAGGTGACACGGCACGTCTGAAGCCGTGCCCTCCCGACTGCTGGCAACGAACAACTGACGACTGGCAACTGGTTTCATGAAAGCCTACGTTTACGTCACGCTAAAGAAGACGGTTCTCGATCCCCAGGGCAAGACCATCCAGGGCGCTCTCCGTAAGATGGGCTATCAGGGGGTGGACGACGTCCGCCAGGGCAAGTTCTTCGAAATCACCCTCGATGGGGGTCTGGACCGGGCGGCGGCCGAGGCGGAGATTGCCCGCATCGCCCGCGAGGTGCTCACCAATCCTGTGATCGAGGAATTTCGCTATTCGCTGGAGGAGTAATCGCCGCCATCAGTTTTTCAGCACCAAAGTAACCGCTTCTACTATCCACATTTGTAGGGATTTGCGGGATAATCATATGAAGCCCGCCCCACCCCATTTCCCCAAGTGCCCGGTGGTGGTGATTTTCCAGCACGAGGTGAACTTCCGTGTGTGGCATTGTCGGATACGTCGGTAAGAAACGGGTTGTGCCCGTCATCCTGGACGGACTGAAGCGGCTGGAATACCGCGGTTACGATTCCGCCGGTATCGCCGTGGCCGGCAACGGCGACGGACTGCAGGTCCGCCGCGCCGAGGGTAAGCTGCGCAACCTCGAGGAGGCCATCCGCCTCAAGCCGCTGGACGGCACTTACGGCGTCGGCCACACCCGCTGGGCCACCCACGGGCGTCCGAGCGAGGAAAATGCCCACCCGCATCGCGATTGCACGGGCAAGATCGTGGTGGTGCACAACGGCATTGTCGAAAACTACCTCTCGCTCAAGAAACGGCTCATGGAGGAGAAGCACAAGTTCTCGACCGAGACCGACACTGAGATCATCGCCCACCTGATCGAGAAATATCATTTCTCCACCTCCAACGGCCGGCCGGTGTCGCTGGAAGAGGCTGTACGGAAGACGGTGAAGGAACTGACTGGCGTCTTTGCGCTGGCGGTGATCGCCGTGGATGAACCCAACAAGATTGTGGCCGCGCGCAATGGTCCCCCGGCTGTGATTGGACTGGGGAAGGACGAGTATTTCGTTGCCTCCGATGTGCCGGCGATCCTCTATCACACACGCGACCTGTTCTTTCTCGCCGATGGCGACCTGGCCGTGATCACGCCCTCGGGCGTGCAGCTTACCGACTTCGACGGCCAGCCCATCGTGCGCCAGGTGCAGCACGTCACCTGGGACCCCATCATGGCGGAGAAGGGCGGCTTCAAGCATTTCATGCTCAAGGAGATTTACGAGCAACCGCGCGCCGTCCGCGACACCACCCTGGGGCGGGTATCGCTCGATTCCGGCAAGGTCTTCCTCGACGAGATGGAGATCAGCGAGGCCGAATTCCGCAACCTGAGCAAGGTGGACATCGCCGCCTGCGGCACCAGTTGGCATGCCGCGCTGGCCGGCAAGTTCATGATCGAGAAGCTGGCGCGGGTGCCGGTGGAGGTCGATTACGCCAGCGAATACCGCTATCGCGATCCCATTACGGCTGCGACCACTCTGACCATGCTGGTCACGCAGTCGGGCGAAACCGCCGACACCATCGCCGCCCAGCGCGAGGCCAAAGCCAAGGGCTCGAAGACGCTGGCCATCTGCAACGTGGTTGGCTCCATGGTGACCCGCGAGGCCGCGGGGACGATCTATACGCACGCCGGGCCGGAGATCGGTGTGGCTTCCACCAAGGCGTTCACAGCGCAACTGGCGGCGTTGTTCCTGTTTGCGGTCTATCTGGGCCGCATGCGCGAGACGCTAACTGCGGAGCAGGCCAAGTGCCTGCTCAGCGAACTGACCCGCGTTCCCGGCAAGCTGGAAACGATCCTCAGCCACGACGAAAACTGCGAAGACCTGGCCAAGGAATACTCGCGCGTGCAGGACTTTCTCTTCCTCGGCCGCGGGATCCATTACCCCATTGCGCTGGAAGGCGCGCTGAAGCTGAAGGAGATTTCCTACATTCATGCCGAGGGCTATCCTGCCGGGGAGATGAAGCACGGCCCCAATGCCCTGATCGACGAGAACCTGCCGGTGGTGGTGCTGGCCACCTGCGATCGCAACAATCCCGACTCGGTGCTGCGCTATGAGAAAACCATGTCGAACATCAAGGAGGTCAAGGCGCGCTCTGGCAAAGTGATCGCCCTGGCGACTGAAGGCGACGAGGAGATCCGGGAAGAAGTGGATCGTGTGCTGCATTTGCCACCTACTCCCGAACTGCTGTCGCCGATCATTGAGATCGTGCCGCTGCAGCTGCTGGCCTACCACATCGCCGTGCGCCGGGGTTGCGACGTGGACCAGCCACGCAACCTGGCCAAGTCGGTAACCGTCGAGTAGCACACAATCGCCCAGGCCCAGCCGAGCCCGGCTGGGCCTACGTAATCCACCTTTTGATTGCATCCCATTTTTCCTTGCAACCAACTGATATCCCTACACATCTATATCATTGACAATAAGTCACTCAAGTCTTAACCTAGTCTTGCTATCATATTTGACTAACGGCACTTATTCTGTAGGAGGGTAGTTCCAATGGCAAAGATTATCGGCATTGACCTGGGTACCACCAACTCAGTGGTGGCGATCATGGAGGGCGGCGATCCAAAGGTTATCGCCAATGAGGAAGGCGGCCGCACCACGCCGTCGGTCGTTGCCTTCACCAAGACGGGGGAGCGACTGGTGGGGCAAGTAGCCAAGCGCCAGGCCATTACCAATCCCGAGAACACGGTCTACTCCATCAAGCGCTTCATGGGGCGCCGCTACGACGAAGTAACGGAAGAGATGAAAATGGTGCCCTACAAGGTGGAGCGCGAGGGCGACCATGTGGCGGTCCTCGCCCAGGGTAAGCAGTACACCCCGCCCGAGATCTCGGCGATGATCCTGCAAAAACTCAAGAAGGCAGCCGAGGACTACCTGGGCGAGAAAATCACCGAGGCGGTCATCACCGTGCCCGCGTATTTCAACGACGCGCAGCGGCAGGCCACCAAGGACGCCGGCCGCATCGCCGGGCTCGACGTGAAACGCATCATTAACGAGCCCACCGCGGCGTCTCTCGCCTATGGCCTCGACAAAAAGAAAGATGAGACCATCGCCGTCTACGACTTCGGCGGCGGCACCTTCGACATTTCGATCCTCGAGGTCGGCGAAGGCGTCATCGAGGTTAAGGCCACCAACGGCGACACCCACCTCGGCGGCGACAACATCGACCAGCGCATCGTGGACTGGCTGATCGACGAGTTCAAGAAGGACGAAGGTCTCGACCTGCGCGCCAAGGGCAACGAGATGGCC
>Ga0187776_10001034_pt1 | contig 13663 bp, 12 predicted proteins | sample 0216_BV02_MP12_2_FD_132426 | JGI IMG/M metagenome (GOLD analysis project Ga0187776, IMG submission 132426) | Tropical peat soil microbial communities from peatlands in Department of Meta, Colombia - 0216_BV02_MP12_20_MG | ecosystem: Environmental > Terrestrial > Soil > Wetlands > Peat | place...
GGCGCCAGACCAGCGGACTGTCATCCAGCAGGGTGGCCAGCGTGTACGAATCCGGGTGCTCCAAGGCGGTGAGGTAAATCGCCGGTTTGATCAAGGAACCGATCGGGCGCTCGGTGTCGAGCGCCCGGTTGAATCCTTCGTAGCGCGTGTCGCGTCCGCCAACCAGCGCCTGCACCTCGCCGTTTTGCGTATTGGTCACCACCACCGCGCCTTCGAGCGCGTGGGCAGGAAGGCGGCGCGCTTTCTCCAGTTGCGTCAGGCGGGTGGTGAGGGCGCGCTCGGCGGAAAGTTGCGCCAGCGGATCGAGTGTGGTGAAGATCAGCAGGCCTTCCGAGCGCAAGTCGTCGTCGTGGTAATCGCGCCGCAACTGGCGATGCACGAGTTCGACGAACGCCGGATAGAGCGAAGTGCCCTTCGGCGCCTTGTCGGTGACGCCGAGCGGCGTGGCTCGGGCGGAAACGTATTGCGCCTGGGTAATGAACCGCTGCTGCAGCATCTCCTGCAGCACCAGGTTGCGTCGCGCCAGCGCACGATCCGGATGGTGACGCGGGTCATAATAGGACGGTCCTTTCACCAGTCCGACGAGCAGCGCCGACTGCGGCAGATCGAGCTGCGGCAGCGATTTGTCGAAATAGAAGTGACTCGCCAACCCGAATCCATGCACGGCGCGATTGCCGTCCTGACCCAGATAAATTTCGTTGGCGTAGGCTTCGAGAATCTCGTCCTTGGAGTAATGCATCTCCAGCAGCAAGGCCATGATCACTTCCGTGAACTTGCGCCGCAGCGTGCGCTCAGGCGTGAGAAAGAAGTTCTTCACCAGCTGCTGCGTCAGGGTGCTGCCGCCCTGCACGCCGGCGCCGCGCACGGTCGTCACCAGGGCGCGCGCCACGCCGCGCGGATCGATGCCGTGATGGCTGTAGAATTTCCGGTCTTCCACCGCGATCAGGCCCTTGATCAGCAGCGGCGGCACTTCATCCAGTTTCACGAGTATGCGGTCCTCGTTGTGCGCCGGATAGATGCCTCCGATGAGCAGCGGATCGAGGCGCGCGATGGTGACGGGTTTGTCGGCCTTGAGATCGTTCAGGGCGCGCAGATGATCTCCGCTGAAATCGGCGCGCAGCAACAACGCCGGCTGAGCGCCGTCCCAGAACACGAACGGTCGCGTGGCAATGCTGAATTCATCGTTTTGCCGATGGTAAGTACCGGGATCGGACGGATTGCCGGAGTCGCGGTAACCCAGCATGGCCAGTTCCGTCGCCAATTGTTCCGCACGCAGTTTCGCGCCGGGAAAAAGCTCGAGCGGCCGCGCGTATACGCGCGCCGGGAGCGCCCAGCGTTTGCCCTCGAACTGGGCGCGCACCGTCAGGTCGAGATAAAGCGTGTAACCGGCGAGCACCAGAGCCAGCATCAGCAGCAGCAGGCGCAGACGCTTGCGCGTGACCAAGTTCCGCAATTTTTCGGGGAGTCGACTGTCCATCTAAATTGGGTGCGGGGAAAGCTTTGGGCGAGTGGAGTAAGCTAAGCAACGGCGCGTGATTATACAGGAACGGGGAGCGAGCCGTGAAATCATTGAAAACGGTTTGGGTACCGGTGCTGGCCTTGAACCTGCTGGTGGCGTTGACAGCGGCGGGAGTTAGTGCGGACGAAATATCGAGCTATGCGTTCGTGCGGGACGACGGCACCCTCCGAGTCAGCGGTTATACCATCCGGCTGTTCGGAATCTACATACCTCCGACCGCGCAATCGTGCCGCAGTTTCGAACGCCCGGTCACCTGCGCGCCCCAGGCGATCCTGGCGCTGGACTTCAAGATCGGCGCCGACTTCGTTCACTGTGATCCTCAAACCCATAATGATGATGGCAGCATTACCGCGGTTTGCCGTGTCGGCGATACCGACCTGAGCGCCTATCTCCTGAGCCGGGGATGGGCGCTGGCGCTGCCCGATGCCCCTTTCGACTATGCCGCGCTGGAAAAGATCGCGCGCCACCGCGGCTTGGGAATTTGGGGTCTTCCCGTCGAAAGACGCCACTAGCCGGTGCCCGGCATTTCTCTGGATTGATTTGCGTCAAAGTTACGCCGGCATGTGTATGCTTTTCTAGGTCCGGAAGGCGCGCCGCTTGCGAAGCGAAGGCGTCATGCGTACCGTATAGCGTGCGCGCATGGCGCGGAAAGACATCCGAGGCAAGGACAAGAACATGTGCTTGGCGGTGCCGTCACGAGTGGTTCAACTTCTCGAAAACGACCACGCATTGATCGAGGTGGGGGGCGTACGCAGCAATATTTCCTTGATGCTGGTGGACGGCGTGAACGTCGGCGACTACGTGATCGTTCACGTCGGTTTCGCCATTACCCGGCTTGACGCCGAGGAGGCTGAGAAAACGCTCGCCCTCTTCGCCGAGATTGCGCGCCAGCTGGAACCGGGGCCGCATGAAGTACATCAGTGAATTCCGCGACCGGCGCGTGGCCACGGCGCTCGCGTCCGCACTGAGCGGCGAAGTCGATCCCGCGCGCGATTACAGCCTGATGGAATTCTGCGGTGGGCACACCCACGCGATCTTCCGCTACGGCGTGCAGGATCTGCTGCCGCCCAACGTGCATCTGGTGCACGGTCCCGGCTGCCCGGTGTGCGTGCTGCCGATCGGCCGGCTCGACATGGCGATTGAGCTGGTGAATCTCCCGAACGTCATTCTCTGCAGTTACGGCGACATGTTGCGCGTGCCAGGTTCGCGCAAGCGCAGCCTGTTGAAGGCGCGCGCGCAGGGGCGTGACGTGCGCATGGTGTATTCCTGCGCCGAGGCGATCCGCATCGCTCAGGATAATCCGGACAAGGAGGTGGTGTTCTTCGCCATCGGCTTCGAGACCACCACGCCGCCGACCGCCGTGGCGATCAAACAGGCCGAGACCCTGCGGCTCAGGAACTTCAGTGTGTTCTGCAACCACGTGCTGACCCCCTCGGCGATCCAGAGCATTCTCGACTCGCCCGACGTGCGCCAGCTGGGCACCGTGCGCGTCGACGGCTTCATCGGGCCGTCGCACGTGAGCACCATCATCGGCAGCCGGCCGTACGAGTTTTTCGCCGAGGAATACCAGCGCCCGGTGGTGATCGCCGGATTCGAGCCGCTCGACGTGCTGCAGGCAGTGCGCATGCTGGTGCGCCAGCTGAACGAAGGCCGGGCCGGCGTCGAGAACCAGTTCACCCGCGGCGTCACCCGCGCCGGCAACGTCAAGGCGCAGGCACTGGTGGCGGAAATCTTCGAGCTCCGCCGTTCCTTCGAGTGGCGCGGTCTCGGCGTGGTCCCGTACAGCGGCCTGCGCATCAAGCAGCAGTACGGCGCGTACGACGCCGAGATCAGGTTCCCGCTGGCACAAAAGCCGGTGCCGGAGAACAAGGCCTGCGAATGCGGCGCCATCCTGCGCGGCGTGAAAAAGCCGACCGATTGCAAGATCTTCGGGACCGTATGCACGCCGCACAATCCCATCGGCTCCTGCATGGTGTCCTCGGAGGGCGCCTGCGCCGCTTATTATAAGTATCGGCGCCACGGCGTTTTCCACGATGATACAAATCAGGCGGAAGAGGCGGTGGAGCCCGATGCCGCCACCGGCGGATGAGCGATGCGCATTCTCTTTCTCACGCACAGCTTCAACAGCCTGACCCAGCGACTGTTCGTCGAACTCACGGAAGCGGGGCATGAAGTCTCGATCGAACTCGATATCAATGACGCCGTAACGATCGAAGCCGTGCGCCTGTTCCGGCCGAACCTCATCGTCGCGCCATATCTTCGCCGCGCGATTCCGGAACAGGTCTGGAGCCGTCATGTTTGCCTGGTGGTTCATCCCGGGATCCCGGGCGATCGCGGACCGTCGGCCCTCGACTGGGCCATTCAGAACCGCGAATCCGAATGGGGCGTGACGGTACTGCAGGCCGACGCCGAGATGGATGCCGGGCCCGTGTGGGCGGTGGTGAATTTCCCGATGCGTAAGGCGCGCAAGAGCAGCCTGTACCGCAACGAAGTCACGGAAGCGGCGGTCGTTGCAATGCGTCAGGCGATCGAACGGTTTGAAACGGGAAACTTCGTTCCCGAAGCGCAGGACGAGAAAAATATGCGCGGCGCGACGCGACCGCTCATGACCCAGGTCGCGCGCCGCATCGACTGGGTGGCGGACACCACCGCGGAAGTTTTACGCAAGATTCGCGCTGCCGACGGCGTACCAGGCGTCGAGGATGAGATACTCGGCGAACGTTGCTTCCTTTACGACGCGCACGAGGAGGATACGTTGCGCGGAGCCCCGGGTGAAATCATCGCGCAACGGCACGGCGCGATTCTGCGCGCGACCCGCGACGGCGCGGCGTGGATCGGCCATCTCAAGAAACACATTCCCGGAGAAAAAACCTTCAAACTTCCGGCGGCTGTGGCGCTCGGCGAACGCCTACGGCATGTCCCGGAATCGTCGATGCCGGCGGAATTTCAACCGGACCGTCGCACTTACCGGGACGTCTTTTACACCGAAAAAAACGGCGTCGGCTATCTGCACTTCGAATTCTACAACGGCGCCATGAGCACGGAGCAATGCCAGCGTTTGCACGCCTTCTATCGCGAAGCGCGCCGACGGCCGACGCGTGTCATCGTTTTGATGGGCGGGCCCGATTTCTGGTCGAATGGGATTCATCTGAACAGCATCGAAGCCGCCCCCAGCCCCGCGGACGAGTCGTGGCGCAACATCAATGCCATGGACGACCTGTGTGAGGCGATCATCAGGACCGATCGCCATCTTACGATCGCCGCCCTGCGCGGCAATGCCGGGGCGGGCGGCGTGTTTCTGGCGCTGGCCGCCGACCGGGTCCTGGCCCGTCAGGGCGTGATTCTGAATCCGCATTACAAGAACATGGGCAATCTCTTCGGCTCGGAGTACTGGACCTATCTGCTGCCCAAGCGCGTCGGCCCCGAGTCCGCGCGCACGATAATGCAGAATCGCCTGCCACTCGGCGCCGCGGCGGCCAAACGCCTCGGCCTGCTCGATGATTGTTTCGGCCGGAACGTCGATGAATTCGAAGCCACCGTCGTGTCCCTGGTCGAATCCCTTGCGGGGGATCCGTCCTTCGAGACGCGGCTGGATACAAAGCGCCAACAACGGTCACGCGACGAGCGTGAAAAACCCCTGCAATCTTATCGCGCCGAAGAACTGGAGCGCTTGCGGCTCAATTTCTATGGCTTCGACCCGAGCTACCACGTGGCGCGCTACAATTTCGTCTTCAATATTCCGTACTCCTGGACGCCGTTGCACTTGGCCAAACACCGGCGCATTGCCGTGCACAGCGTCCAGGAATCGGCGACGGCGGGCGGCACAATCTAGAGCACGGACAGCCCTCGCGGCCGGGAAGAGAACATAAATTTCCGACATTAATCCGATCCATCCGCTTGAACTTCGCATTCACGGCGTTGAACAATCCGTCTTTCCGGTGGACAATCCATTTAGCAGCCTGATTGGTTGGGAGCGTTTTGCGGCCGGCAGAATGGCCCGAGGTCACAGCGTCAGCCAGGGCCTTCGAGAATGAAAATGTCTACCGTCATCATCCTTCAAGCGCCGCCGTTGTCCGCCAGGAAGACCGTCGCCGCGTTCATCTTGTGCCTCGTGTTATCCGCACCGGCGCATGCCGAATTGCTGACCTGGGAAGCCTGCGTGGCCAGGGCCGGACAAAACAATCCCGAGCTGCGCGCGGCCCAGGAGAATCTTCGTTCCTCCGCATATCAGACCAAGGCGGCGGCCAGCGGTTTCCTGCCGGACTTATCCGCCGCCGTGAATTACACGGATCAGAACACGCCCACCGCCACGACCACATTCAGCACCATAACGCCGTATTCCGCTTCGGTAACGGCCACACAGAACCTGTTCGCCGGATTCCAGGACCAGGCCAAGGTGGCGCAGGGTCGGGCCAACCAGGATGTGGCGCAGGCGAGTCTCGATGCCACCAAGGCCAAGGTAAGCTTCGACCTGAAATCCGCGTTCGCCGGCCTGCTCTACGCCCAGGATTATTTGAAACTCACCGAAAGCATCATCCAGCGCCGCACGGAAAACATGCAGCTGGTGGAACTGCGTTTCGAAGGCGGCTGGGAGAACAAGGGCTCGTTGCTGCTTTCCAAGGCTTCGTTGAGCCAGGCGGAACTGGATCATGTGCAGGCGCAGCACGCCCTGCAGGTGGCGCAGCAACAGCTCGCCAACGTGCTCGGCGAAAATCAGGCGGGCGACATCCGCATTACCGGCGATATTCCTCTGGCGCAACCCGACACGGCGTTCGATTTGCGGCAACTGGCCGAGCAGACTCCGAATCACCGCCAGGCGATCGGTCAAGAGCAGGCGGCGTCCGCGGGCGTGACGCTGTCGCGGTCCCAGCTTTATCCCAGCCTCAACCTGACGGGAACCGCCTCCCGGCTGGGGGACAGCTGGTTTCCGGACAAGGACAGTCACAGCGTGGGCGTCAGTCTATCGATTCCGCTCTACAGCGGCGGCAGGGACTACTACGGCACCAAAAGCGCCGTCAGTAACTGGTCGGCGGCCAGCTACAATCGGGAACGGGTCGATCAGCAACTGCTCACCCAGCTCCGGCAGGCCTACACCACGTACGTCGAGGCCGTGCAACAACTGAACGTAAATCGGGCTTTCGTAGAAGCGGCCACCGCGCGCGCCGAAATCGCCCGCAATAAATACGATAACGGGTTGTTGTCCTTCGAGGACTGGGACATCATCGAAAATGATCTCATCGTTCGCCAGACCGCACTGGTGCTGAGCCAGCGCAATCGGGTCACGACGGAAGCCGCGTGGGAACAAGCGCAGGGCAAAGGAGTCATCCCGTGATCGGGAAAATACGCATGCTGGCCGGTAAAAAAACTCTCGTCTTCGCGGCGATCGCGCTGTTACTGGTGGCGATCGCGTTCTTGTTCTGGCAGCGCGACTCCGTGCCGAAGGCCACCTATCAAAAAGTCAGCGTGACGCGCGGCGATATCGATACGACCATACTCAGCACCGGTACGGTGCAACCGGAAAACCGCCTCGCGATCAAACCACCCATCGCGGGAAGAATCGAACAAGTACTCGTTAAGGAAGGCCAGGTGGTGCGAAAGAACCAGGTGCTGGCGTGGATGAGCTCGACCGAACGCGCGGCGCTGCTCGATGCCGCCAGCGCCAAGGGGCCGGAGGAGCTCAAGCGCTGGGAGGAGCTGTACCGCGCGACCCCGGTGCTGGCGCCGATCGACGGCACTATCATCGTGGGCGACGTTCAACCCGGCCAGAGCTTCACCAGCCAGGATTCCATACTCGTGATGTCGGACCGGCTCACGGTCAAGGCCCAGGTGGATGAAACCGACATCGCGCAGATCCATCTGAAACAAAAGGCGCAGATCCTGCTCGACGCCTATCCCGATCAGCCCATCCCGGCGCGCGTGGACCAGATCGCCTACGACGCCACCACGGTCAGCAACGTCACCGTCTATATCGTGGACGTGCTGCCGGATAAGACGCCGGCCTTCATGCGCAGCGGCATGACCGCCAACGTCAGTTTCGCTTCGGTATCGGTCCGCGACGTCCTGGTGCTGCCCAGCGCCGCCATCCGCACCCGCGAGGGACGTTCCTACGTGCTGGTCGCGCCCCCGGGCAACAAGAGCAAACCCGCCGAGAAGGAGGTGCAGCTCGGCATCAGCGACGGCAAACGCGTGCAGATTGTTTCCGGGGTATCCGAGGGCGACGTGGTGCTGGTGTCCGAGCCGACGCCCACCGGCGGCGCAGCCCAGGGTTCCAACCCGTTCTCGCCGTTCGCGCCGAAACGATCGCGCTGAACGCGCCATGAGCGTCATTGAACTGAAAAACGTGCAGAAAACCTACCGCATGGGGGGTTCCACGGTCTATGCGTTGCGCGATGTTTCGCTGACCATCCAGCCGGGTGAATTCGTCGCCATCATGGGACCGTCCGGCTCCGGCAAGTCGACCCTGATGCACGTGCTCGGCCTGCTCGACGTTCCCGATTCCGGATCCTATCTCCTGAACGGCCGGGAGGTGGCGAACCTCAGCGAGGATGAGCTCGCGGTGCTGCGCCGGGAGGCGATTGGGTTCATTTTTCAGCAGTTCAACCTGCTGCCGCGCATGTCCGCGCTCGAGAACGTTTCCCTCCCGTTGTTGTATTCCCAGCGACGGCGCGAATCCGAGAAAGCCAAATCGCTGCTCGAGCGCGTCGGTCTCGGTGCGCGCATGCTGCACAAGCCGAACGAACTCTCGGGCGGGCAGCAACAGCGAGTGGCGATCGCCCGCGCGATGATCAACAACCCCAGCATCATCCTCGCGGACGAACCCACCGGCAATCTCGACTCGGCCAGTCAGAAAGAAATCCTGGAAGCGCTCACGATACTGAACCGCCAGGGGATCACGGTCATCATCGTCACCCACGAGGAAGAGATCGCCCGGCAGGTCAGGCGTCTCATCCGGATACGCGATGGCGTGATCCAGTCGGACGAACTTCAAGCCGGAGAGAAGCCGGCCACGTCTGCGGCGAGTGCCACGCTCGGGTCCACACCAACTGATCGCTTTCGCCTGGGCGAGATCTGGGACCATTTGCAACAGGGCTTCAAGACGCTGAACGCCAACAAGGTCCGGACCGCGCTTTCCATGCTCGGCATCCTGATCGGCGTCGGCGCCGTCGTGGCGATGCTGGCGCTGGGGCAGGGCGCGCAGAAAGCCATCGAGCAGCAGTTATCGTCACTCGGTTCCAATCTGCTTATGTTGCGTCCCGGCGCCACCTTTGTCGGCGGCGTGGCTCAGGAAGTGGGCGCCACTACCCGACTCACGCTGGAAGACGTCGCGGCGCTCAAGGAGCAGATCCCGGCGGTCAAGGACGCCTCGCCCACGGTCAGCGGCCGCGGCCAGCTTACCTACCTCGATAAGAACTGGAACACGCAGGTGATCGGCGTCGGCCCGTCGTATGCGCGCATGCGCGCCGCCGAACCTCCGATCGGCCGCTTCTTCTCGGAGGAGGAAAACCGCAAGCGCAGCCGCGTAGCCGTGATCGGGCTCACCGTGGTACGCGAGCTCTTCGCGGGACAGAACCCGATTGGCGAGATGATCAAGATCAACAAAGTCAGCTTTCAGGTGATCGGGGTCCTTCCGGAAAAAGGGGCCACCACCTTCCGTGACCAGGACGACATCGTCGTCATTCCGGTAATGACGGCCATGCACCGGCTCATGGGAAAAGACTACGTGGATTACATCGATATCGAAGCGGCAAGCGCGTCGGAAATCGACGCGGTGCAGAAGGCCGCCATGAAGTTGATGTACAGCCGTCATCGAGTCCCGCTCTCGCAACAGCAGGAGGCGTTCCAGATCCGCAACATGGCCGACATCCAGGCGGCCCTGAGCGGAACCAGCCGCACCATGTCGTTACTGCTGGCGGCGATCGCCGCGATCTCGCTCGTCGTCGGGGGCATTGGAATCATGAACATCATGCTGGTGTCGGTCACCGAGCGCACGCGCGAGATCGGCCTGCGCAAGGCGGTCGGCGCGCGCCGACGCGACATCCTCTCGCAATTCCTGACGGAAGCGGTGGTAATCAGCGCCGTCGGCGGGATTCTCGGGATCGCCCTCGGCTGGCTCGCGACCCAGATCATGTCCGGGCTGGCGGGTTGGGCCACCTCCATTTCCCCGGCGGCGGTGCTGCTGGCGGTGCTGTTTTCCGGATCGGTCGGGATTATTTTTGGGATCTATCCGGCCAGGAAAGCGGCGCTGCTCAATCCCATAGACGCGTTGCGGTACGAATAAGCGCCCCAAAGGCGCTATACAACCTGTAACCTGTAAGGTTGCATCCCGTCACCGCATCGGTTACGCTTTAAGATGCATGATCAAAAGCTTCCGGCACAAGGGTCTGGCGGATTTTTTTCACGCCGGCAACGCTCGCAAGGTCCAGGCCAAGCATACCAAGCGGTTGCAGTTGATCCTGACCATGTTAAATGCCGCCGCTCACGCGCGGCAGATGGACGCACCGGGGCTACGGTTACACCCACTTAAGGGAAAACCGGAAGGCCGCTGGGCAGTGGACGTAGATGAAAACTACCGCGTGATCTTCCGTTTCAAGGAAGGCCATGCTTACGAGGTGGGCTATGGCGACTATCACTGAGAAGACTTCACGTATGCATAACCCGGCACACCCGGGCGAGATTCTGCGCGAACTGTACTTGAAGCCGCTGGGTGTCACCGTCACTCAGGCCGCCGAGGCGCTGGGTGTCACGCGCAAGCACGTTTCGGCCATCGTGAACGGACGCGCGCCGGTCACGCCCGACATGGCAGTGCGGCTCGCCGCGGTTTTTGCCACAGAACCCGAGCTGTGGGTGAATATGCAGGCGCAATACGATCTGTGGACGGTGAGAAAGCAGGCGCGGCCGAAGGTGAAGCCGCTGGTATTGAAGAAGGCTGCCTGAGCGACGTTGCAATAAAAAACAGAGCCTGGCCCCTTTATTGCGTGAACCGGGTAAACTTTGATCAGGTCTTCCGTTCGCACTGAGCTTGTCGAAGTGCGAACGGTCCAGACTCGTCGAAGGATGAGCCGTAACGTCGTCAATCGCCAACGCCCTGTCCATCGTCAGCAGCGCTCGGCTGGCGGTGATTTTGGAAATTATCCATCGCTGGCGTAACATACGGCCCTGTCTCTCGGGGAGGGGTGTCTGTGCCGGTCGACACGTCGCACATCGCGGATATCGCGCACATCATTCAGCTGGCCGTGGCGCCGGTGTTCCTGCTCTCCGGGGTCGGCGTGACGCTCACAGTACTGACGAACCGCTTGAGCCGGATCGTCGATCGCGCCCGGGTTCTGGAAGAACGCCTCGCCGCTGCCGCGGTAAACACCAAGACCGCCCTGCACGCCGATTTGCACACACTCTCGCGCCGCGCGCGCTTCATCAACTGGTCCATCACCCTTACCACGTGCTGCGGGCTGCTGGTCTGTCTTGTGATCGTGGCCCTGTTCGTCGGTTATTTCCTGCGGCTGGATCTTTCGGAAACAATCGCGCTGTTGTTCATCGTGGCGATGCTGGCGTTCGTGGTTGCGTTCGTGAGTTTCCTGCGCGAGATCTTCCTGGCCACTAACACTCTGCGCATTGGCCCGTATTAGACAAGAGCAATGAGGGAGTACGTAGAGAGTGGACAAAGCGGCAACCAAATCGCCGCAACTGTGCGAGCGACTGTTGGAAAAACAAAAAAGCTGCTGATTGAAATGGCTCCCCGGGACGGACTCGAACCGCCGACCCAGTGATTAACAGTCACTTGCTCTACCGACTGAGCTACCGGGGAATGTCGTCAGAAAGGCCGCGTATAGTAATGGCGGAAGCAGGGCAGGGTCAAGGCGACCGCTCAAGAACAACGCAGGGGTTTACCCTCCGCCGTTTTGACTGAAACGCGCGGGCGGCCGGACCAGTAGACGACGACAGCTTTGGCGTTTTGCGTGCCACGCCCGTCACAAAAGGTAAACGTCGCTCCGGGCCAGGCCTCGCCGGTAGAGTTGTAACGGACATAATGATAACCACCGGTTTCTCCGTAACGGAGCTTCATGTCCCCGGCCAACCTCTCCTGGACATGGAGGATCATCTCGCCGGAATCGACGTCGTGATTGTTGTTGTCGTCCGCAAACACCAGCCAGCCTTCGTGCCAGGCAGAATCATCGGTGCAGGATACGCCGTCACGGCTTTTGCACAGAGTCACCATGGCATTTCGCGTAATCGCGGCACTGCGGGCCAGGGCCAGGTCGCCCATCATGCTGTTGACCGCCGTGGCCATGCGCGTGTCCTGCATCAATCCGATGAAACTGACCGCGCCGGTCCCCAAAGCGCCGGCGATGATTGATGTGATCAAAAGTTCATGCAGGGTATAGCCCGCCTGTATCAGGCGCGACTTGACTCCCGAGAAAGAAACCGCTGACGCGAGATTGTGGCGACGCATCCCCATCATCCATGTGACCGTTCTTGTTATTGCCGGCGCCGCGTGGTGCAGACCGGATCAATCCGTTGATTATGCCGAAATGCTGATAGCGCGCAATATCCGTCGCGCGCGGGCTGCAAAACTTCAGGCTTTGCCCAGCAAATTTTCAATCCGGTCCAGGGCTTTATCGAGGTTTTCCATGGAGGTCGCGTACGACAGCCGCAGATGGCCTTCGGCGCCGAAGGCGGAACCGGGCACCAGCGCGACTTCCGCTTTATTCAGCAGATACTCGGCCATGGCCACGTCGTTGTTCACGTCCGGCGTGGCGGCGATGGCCTTGCTGAAATCGGGAAACGCGTAGAAGGTGCCCTGCGAGGGCAGGCAACGCACGCCGCGGATCCGGTTCAGGCGGCTAACCACGCGATCATGCCGTTCCTTGAAGGCGCGCACCATCGGCACGACGCATTCCTGGTCGCCGTTCAGCGCCGCCTCGGCCGCGACCTGCGCGATCGAGGTCGGATTGGAGGTGCTCTGCGACTGGATCTTGCGCATCGCCGCGATCAGCGGCTTCGGGCCGGCGGCATAGCCGATGCGCCAGCCGGTCATGGCGTATACCTTCGAGACGCCGTTCAGCACGACGGTGCGGTCCTTGAGATCGGGGCAGAGGTTGAGAATGTTGCAGAATGGCTCATCCGACCACAGGATATGTTCGTACATGTCGTCGGTCGCGATCAGCACGTGCCCGTGCTTGCGCAGCACATCGCCGAGTGCCGCGAGTTCGGCGCGCGTGTACACCGCGCCGGTCGGGTTCGATGGGCTGTTGATGACCAGCAGCCGGGTCTTGCGCGTGATGGTGCGGTCGAGCTGTTCCGGCCGGATCTTGAACGCCTGGTCGATGCCGGCCGAGATGATCACGGGGCTCGCATCGGCGAGCAGCACCATGTCCGGATACGACACCCAGTACGGCGCCGGGATGATAACTTCATCGCCGTTGTCGAGCAGCGCCTGCGCCAGGTTGAAGAAACTCTGCTTGCCGCCGACCGAAACGAGAATCTCTTCCGGCGTGTAATCGAGCGCATTGTCGCGCTTGAATTTCGCAATGACCGCCTGTTTCAGTCCAGGCGTGCCGTCGACCGCGGTATATTTGGTGAAACCGTCGCGGATGGCGCGGATCGCTGCTTCCTTGATGTGGTCCGGCGTGTCGAAATCCGGTTCGCCGGCGCCCAGACCGATTACGTCCTTGCCCTGGGCCTTGAGCTCGCGGGCGCGGTTGGTGACGGCAAGGGTGGGGGACGGCTTGATGCGATTGACGCGGCCTGACAGGCGGATGGTGGACAACGGTTCCTCGTGAAATGTGTATTTGAAAAACGCGGTAATATACCCGTATCGACGCTGAAAAACGATAGGACATGAACCAGCCATTCGAACTTGCCAGCCCCTTTGCGCCGGCCGGCGATCAACCGCAGGCGATCACGGCGCTGGTGACCGGTCTCGGTAACGGCGAGGCCTGGCAGACCCTGTTGGGCGTGACCGGCTCGGGCAAGACTTTCACGGTCGCCAATGTCATTCAGCAGGTGCAGCGGCCGACCCTGGTGCTGGCACCGAACAAGACTTTGGCCGCGCAGCTGTACTCCGAGTTCCGCGATTTCTTCCCGCGCAACGCGGTGGAGTACTTCGTGTCGTATTACGATTACTACCAGCCCGAGGCCTATGTCCCC